>CAJDUW010000016.1_pt1 | contig 42041 bp, 38 predicted proteins | sample 7390931 | NCBI WGS metagenome assembly CAJDUW01 (sample SAMEA7055687, study PRJEB34461) | soil metagenome | biome: terrestrial ecosystem; feature: Peninsula; material: soil | place: Antarctica | collected 2016
TGTACCTGACAGCCAACCAGCGGCGTGCATTGCTAGCAGAACTGCCAGAGGAAGCATTGCCATTCGTGCGCGCGTTGTGTCTGTTGCCATTGCGCGTTGGCGCGATTGCCGCGCTCACTGTGGGCGATTTCGACAACCGACAGCGCACCGTGCATGTCCACACGGACAAGGCGCGTGCTGGGCGTACCTTGCCCCTCCCTGACAATGTGCTGGAACTGTTTCGGCAACACGCAAGGAACAAGCTACCCAGTGCCCCGTTGTTTGCGCGGTGGAACGGCAAAGCCTGGACTAAGGACGCATGGAAGGTGCCGATAAAAGACGCCGCGCGCGCAGCAGGACTGCCAGAGGAAACCAGCGCTTACACCCTACGCCATTCGACAATCACCGATTTGGTGAGCGCTGGACTGGATTTGGCGACGGTGGCAGAGCTGGCAGGCACCAGTATTTTGCAAATCCAGAAGCACTACCAACACCTACAGGCAAACCTTGCGCGCAAAGCACTTGCAGGGCTGGCGTTATGACAGACAAGGCAACCAGAGCATTTGCAGAACTGGCGAACGCTACCGAAGAAGGACGGGCGCTACGGGTAAAGCTGAAACGACGAAATGGGACAAATAATTGCGGCGTGTGTTTTCGTATGAAATAAAGGTTGTGCCGTTAAGGCACACCACGGCGATTAATGAAGGTGTGCCAAGAACTGAAAGGCACAACCAATGAACGAACCGAAACGCATACTTCGTCGCCCACGGGTTATGGAACTCACAGGGCTGTCAGATAGCGCACTGGACAGAGCTGTCAGGACTGGAGTTTTTCCCGCCCCGTTTAAACTTTTGCCAGACAGCCGCGCGCGCGCTGTGGGCTGGGACAGTCAAGCCGTGCAAACGTGGATTGCAGAGCGCATTGAAGCCGCGCAGCAGGTGTCGACATGAACAGCAGAGAGTACAACGCCCCGGCTGTCGAGAGCCGAGGCGTTGCAGAACCACTTGCGACTGGCGCCGCACCAAAATCATACAGCACACGCCCACGAGAAGGAACAAAGGCAGCGCGTGTGCTGGAAGCGCTGGAAGCTGGGCAGTCACTGACAGCCGCGCAAGGGTATTCCCGATTCGGCAGCATGAGACTTGCCGCGATTGTCCATCAGTTGAGGCGCCGCGGTTGCCTTGTCATCACAGAAGAAAAGCATGCGCGCGACAGATACGGCTACGCCGTGCGCTATGCCGAGTATTCCATGCCGACAGAACGCACACAGAGGCTTGCAGGCGGCGCTTCAGTGGCATGCAAGGGGAAGCAATGAAGGCACGGCGCAAGAGCCGCAGCGAAGCGCATGTGCGACTGTACCGCCACGAACTAAACTGCCCCGCATGGCGCACGTTGTCGCCAGAGGCGCGCGCGTTGCTTGTCGAACTACGAGCGCTTTTCAAACCAACCGAAGGAAATATAGTTTTTCTTTCCATGAGGCAGGCGCAACAGCGGCTAGGCATAGGACAGCGGCGAGTGCAAAAAGCGTTTGACGAGTTAATCGAGTGCGGCTGGATAAAGGTGCACACCAAGGGCGCTTTCAGTCGGAAGGTGCGGCATGCAACAAGCTACGAACTAGCAAACGAAGCAACCGCGTCACCCGGCGCTGTACCTTCCAAGGACTACATGCGATGGAACCCTGAAACCGAGTAGAAAAAACTGAAGGCAAGGCGGCGTCGTGCGTTTCGTGCGGCGCCGTTTCGTTTTGAAACGAGTTTTACGAAGCGACTGTGCAACAAAACCACTATTGGGGTGTGACTTTACCGGGGGACTGTAGACAAATGCCCTACCCCTACCGGCATACAGTCCGCTTGGCAGCAACAACAAACGCCCCTTGGGTTGGTAACAGTATCTGTGCATGCACTACGGCTACCGTGAAGCGCTAGAAAACAGCGCGACGGTATGCGGCACGGCTACCGTGAAGGCTGTTTCCACGTACCTTACAAATGCCACGGTATGCACTACGGCTACCAACAGTATGCGCAGCAACTACCGTGTTTTTTCAGCAAGGGGCAAGCTCAGAAACTGGCACCCGCAAAGCCAACAAGTAACCGAGCGATTGAACCGTGTTGCCGTATTTATGCCGTACAGACACAACAAAGGCTTGCCGAAGCAAGCCTAAGTCGTTGTTTCTATTGGTGGGCGGTACAGGGATCGAACCTGTGACCCCTACCATGTCAAGGTAGTGCTCTACCGCTGAGCTAACCGCCCAAAATTCACGCGTTCTTCGGCGGTATGCAAGCGAAGAACGGCCGCGCATTATGGCATCAGTATTTACAGGACTCAAGCACAGTAGCGTCAGCCCCACTTAATGCTGAGAACGCTTGACTGGCAAGCGAGGCCCAGCCGCTAGGTCGGCAATCCGCCAAAGCGCCATAGCGGCGAAACTGCGCCAGGGCGCCCACAGCTCGCCACGCGCCGCAAACACCTTGGGAGTGGGGATTTCATCAAGACCATCAATGTAGCGCGCGCCCTTGCGCACACCCAAATCATCAATCGGCAACACATCGGGACGACCAAGGCGGGAAATGAGCAACATCTCGACCGTCCAACGCCCGATGCCGCGGACCCGGATCAGAGCCTCGATGATCGCCTGATCAGGCATCGCCGCCATATCATCCACGCTGGGAATTTCCCCGCGCCGCTCGTGCTCGGCCAGATCCCGCAGCGCACGCAGTTTGTTGCGCGAGAGGCCGCATCCCAAAAGGGTTTCATCATCGGCCTGATCCAGCGCGCTGGCATGTAGGCGATTGCTGTCCAGAGCGCGTTCTAGGCGACCCACGATGGTGGCCGCGGCCTTGCCGTGCAATTGCTGATAACAGATGGCCCGCGCCAGCGCATCAACCGGGTCAAACGGCTCGTGCCAGTGCGGGTCTGGAGCGATTGGCTCGATCTTATCCAGCCATTGCGCGAACCGACGGTCCCGCCGCCTGATATGCGCACACGCTGCATCTACATCAAACCCACGCACCGACACGGCTTTTGATAACTCCTGAAATGATCAGGGGCGCGATCGACGCGCCCCTGATACGGTTTCCTGCAAACGTCGCTTAACGCGGCTCGAACTCCATTGTGGCCACCGCCGACGCTTCCGACACAGCGGGATCGATCACCAACGGCTTATAGGCATTGACCAGCCAACGTGGCAACTGGCTGATGTAGCCCATGTCGCCCGGGTTGCCATCCTGCCCACCGGGAGCGATCTGCAGCAAGGTCGGTGTATCGGTCATCTCGCCAATGAAACGCCGCACGGGGCCGGAGCCAAATGTGAAGCCATTGACGCTGTTGGCGCGGGCATTGTGACTGGCCTGATCGACAACGTCATAACCACCTTGACGCGCGATACCCGGCAGACCTTCCGCCAGATCCTGGAACGGATAACCAGCCGTACCTGGAATGCTCAGTGCAGGGCCGAGGGTGTGCTTGAAGGTAATGCGATGCAGCATGCCCCAACGGTAGTCGTTCAGATCCGTCGAACCCCCGAAGGCCGCAGCAAAGGAATCGCTGGCCAGAAGATTCAGGCCATCACGCACACTACCCAAAAGTACGCAGTCACGTCGCACAGCCGCCGATGCACCAGCAAGCTCAGCTGGCACCTTGGTGAAGAAATCCAGACCAGAAGCGCCCTTTCCACCCAGCGGGCCAAACGCGTCAAGCTGGAACTTCAAGCCCGAATATGCCTCGTTGCCACCGGGCAGATAACTGCTCAAACCAACCTTGGACAAGGTGTAATCAACCGTGTTGCGAATCAACTGACCCCGCGTGACGGCCCAGAGTGTGGCAGCTACAGAACGGCCGATTTCATCCGCGCTCGGTGGTGCCAGAGCGAAAGGATTGTCACCGGCATCAAAGCCGGCCTGGATACCGGTCGGGGTTGAATAATCCCAGGCGTCCAGACGATCCAAGGCTTCGGCCAATTTTACGTCATCGCCCAGACCACAGGCCTCAACATTGGCGTAGGCATTGAGCACGTGCGGCAATACCAATTCAGCATCGAGCTGATTGTTGTTGGACTGTAACTTCGCCATGTCGGCCACGGTGATGTTGCCGCGAGCCACCAGCTTTTGCATCTCGCGATCCACGCGACCCATGCGATAGGACGAATGTCCCGGCGCGTAGTACAGAATGCCGCCGCCGGGGCGCATCTGGTTGAGCGGGTTGTTATCGAAGGTCGTGCCGATCGGATCGTTGTTGGCGTTGGCGATGTAGCCGATCGCCGGGTTGATTGTGTACGGCATTTCCTCTGGCGAGAGAATCTCGTAAGGCAGGTGCTGGCCCGGATAACGATTGACTGGGGCCATCCATTCGTTGCCGCCGGTGCCGTTGCGGATGATGAACGGTGGTGCGCCCTTCACAGTGCCGGCTTGCAGGTCCTCACGGATCGGCATTTCGGCGCTGACGAAGTAAGCGAAATTGCCCTTTTTGTCGACATAGGCAAAGTTTTGCGAGCCAACGTCAAAGTCCATCACGGCCGTCCGGAACTCAGACAGATTGCTGGCTCGATTCATCTTGCGGAACGCTTCCAACTCGAAGGTTGCACCCCAACCGGCGTATTGGATCGACAAACCGGTATTGCCCGCGGTCTGCACCACCGGGCCATTATTTCTGCGCGGCACAATGATGCTGATGCCGCCGTTGGTGTAGCCGATCGAGTTGTTGCGCACCACGTTGTTAGCAACGCCGTCACCAATCTGGTTGACGAAGTAGCTCTGGAACACCCACAACACGGGCTCGCGCTTGCCATCGTGGATGGTGTGGGTCGGCAGCCCATAAGAATTCAGGACGAACTGCTCCTGATAGGTATCGGTCACATCCAGCGAGTTGGTAGTCAGACCCCAGCAGAAGTCAGACGTGCAACCCAGAATCGGCCACGGTGTGCCCGGTGTGATCGAGCCGACCGCATTCATCGGTTTGGCATAGCGCGGATCATTGGAAATGACGTGACCTTCTTGGAACAACATCGGCTGGGACAGCGACAGGTGCGGGTCATTGGCAAGAATCGGACGACCCGACGCCGTATGTTCACCGCCAACCATCCACCAGTTACTACCCGCGCGATTCTCGCGACGCTTCAGGTGTGGCGCGATGATCGGATTGTCCGCAACCTCATCGCGGTATGACTGAGCCAAGTCGAGCAGCGCCGGATTCAGCGGTGCTGCGGTCGGCAGGGTCATCTCCGTCTTCGCGGCTGCTGCAGGCGCACCACCACCGGGTACGAAGTCATGGATCGATTGGCGCGCATCAGGCGGCGCTGAGCGATGGGTGTCGCCAAAGAAAAGCGCGTTGCCATCAAAGCCAGCCGCCGCGCCCGCTTGCTGATACGCGCCCAAGCGTATGCTGTAATCGATTTCAAGATCGAAGGAGAGTTGATAGGCGAGCAACTTGCCGATCACCACGGAATCAACCGGTGTCCAAGGATCTGCGGAAGTCAGTTCCAGAGCGCCGTATTCAATCGGCAGCGCGTGCGTTGCCAGCCAAGCATTGACGCCCTCGGCATAGCTCTTGAGCTGACCGCGCAGTTCTGGTGTCGACTTGGCCCAGGTTTCCCACGCAGCGCGTCGCAAACCCAGCGTGCGCACTTGGATGTCCTGCGACAACCCGGCCTCACCCACCAACTCAGCTGCAGTGCCACTGGCGCCACGACGCAAGGTATCCATTTGGAAGAAGCGCGTGCTCGCATGGTGATAGCCCATCAGCCACGCGGCATCCTCATCGGTGCTTGCGGTGACGGTGGGAACACCCTCGGCGTCATAGGTGATCGTGCCCGGATGACTCAAGCCCGGCCCCTGAATTGTCGCCGCCTGAGCGGTAGCAAGACCGAAAATTGATGCGACGGCAAGTGCAATCAGACTGCGTGTGCACGTCTTGATACGGTGTGAATTGTTCATGGAACCCTCCCGATAGACCATCTGATTATGCGTACGCCGGCGTAGGGAAGAAAGCCCTCCCAATTCCGCCTCACGCACAATGCATGTTGCGATGCACTATATGGGGTGTTGGCAATGAGCAGACCAACACTGCTCATGTGGTCCAGCATGCAAACGCGCATGTTGCGACGCAGCACGTCAGCACTGATGTCGACCGACAGAAGATCTGCTAACACGTCGCCCGACGGCGTCAGGCGCGCACATCGATGTCAAGACGCTTAGCGGCCATGCGTAGCAGGCGCGCAAGACCACACTCGCCAGTGCGGCCTTGCCGAATCATCGCGCAGCGCTCAATCCTTAGGTTTGAGGTAATCCTCAAGGTCCTTGTTGAGATTGGACGCCTTGTAGGTCGGCAGTTGATACACCCAGCCCCGACTCGCGTGCTGGAACGCAGCTACTTTGTTGTCTAAATCGGTGCGCGTCACTTTGGGCGTTGCCGATGCGGGCTTCTCGGCGGACTCATCGCCATCCGTTCTTTGCGCGCTATCAGCCTGCGCTATCGGGCGGGCAAGCCACGCTTCCGCGAGCTCCTCGTCCAGCGTCATATCGAAGCGAGCGTAGGTATGACCGCCCTGCTCCCACGCGTTGACTTGGAGACGACGACCGTCATCGAGCAAAAACACCATAACGCGGGTCTTTTCCGGAATGCTGTATTCACTTGCAGCAAACACATCATCAAAGGCGAGCCCCGATAGTAGCCCCGCCAATGCCTCACGTTCGTAGTTCTTTGCGACCTTACGGCCAGGCGGAACGCCCTGCAGGCTGAAGTCAGACGCAGGATCGCCTTCGACCCGCTCAAGCCCAAAGGCAGCACCGTCAATCGGGACGACAGAAACCGCCCGAATCCGGTTCGCGCCCACATCGATGATCCGCTTAACCAGCCAATTTGCCGGTTTGCGCTCGACTGCGATGGCCTTGTCCACGAGCCAGCTCTGAGCTTCGCCCTCGACCCGCACATAGGTACCCGTACCCCGTACAGGGTTGTCGCCAAAGATATAAGACGCACGGGTTTGTGGCGTCACGATGTCTACTGCCACACCTCTGGCATCGACCGAATCCACATCTTCGACTCCGAGCTGGGCGTAACGCTCGGGCATCGCTGTTTTGGCCTCTATGCGCTGCGCTATGCCGATGTTGGAAAGCAGGCTGCGCAGCTGATCTAGGTCTACGGGATAGTCATTCTTTTCCCGCAGCACCCAGCCATTTTCATCTTGTTCCATCGTCGCCAGAACGTCATCACCCGCCACACGAATTCGAACTTGAGTGACTTGATCGAGCATCTTGGACAAACCAGGAGCCAGTGGACCTGGACTCCTCGATGCGGACTCGGGTGCGCGTGAGGATGAAACCCAAATCGCCGCCACGAGAACTAGCACGGCGAGAATTGCCATCATCAGCAGTGACTTCGCTTTCATCCGCCGACCCTCCTCCGGCGTGCGCGCCACCCCACAAACACCAGCGCGCCGAACGTTAGCAATAGAGGGACGCCTGCAATATTGATGAACTTGAGCTTGCCGCCGAGAGCCTGAATGTCCTGATCAAGCTCGCGCCTAACCTGTCGCAGCTCTTTTCGGATGCGCAGCTTCTCATCTTGGAAACGCAGCAGCTCGTCCTGCTGCTCTTGGTTCAAGGCCAAAGCACCCGCTTGTGGCTTCAACTCTTGCAGCGCGTTGAGCTTTTCCTCGGTCTCTTGCAGGCGCGCCTGAAGCTCACGCTCCTTGGCGCGGAAGCGCGCGTCAGCCTCGGCGCGTAAGGTATCGACTGTAGTGAATGGTCGACTGGAACCAGCGCGGGTGCGCACCGCGATCAAGTCACCGCTGCCGATCAAGTTGTCGACCGCATTGATCACAAAATCGCCATTGCTGGCAAATGCATTGGTCACCTGCTGACCGAAGAAGGCTTGCACTTGCGCCCAGAGCCGATCGGTCAAAAGATCGGTATCGGCCACCAGTACGATATTCGCCGATTCGCTGCTTTCGCTTAAATGATGCTCATCAGTTCGATCAGGAAATGCCGTTTGTAACGGCCCCGTCAAACGGACTGCAATCGCGTAGTGCTCACCGGTCGCGCTGAAATCGGCATACAGCTGATTCGGGTCAATGGTAAAGCGCAAGCGCTCTGCATCCATGAGTCCAGCATTGGCGGAACTCTGTAGCAGCGGCTCCAATGTCACCTTGGCGTCGTCAGCTAAACCGAAACTGCCGACACTGGAAAGGTTGATGGTCCCCAGTTGCGCCGTCACTACGTCGTCGGGATTAGCATCGGCCTGCGACAGCCCAATCACAGCCAAGTGTCGCACCGCTGGCACGCCCTGCTGAACTTGGATTTCCAAGGCCCGCTGAGCATCGAGTACCACCCGCTCGGGGTCATAGGTGACACCCCACGCCTCGAATAACTCGGGCAGGTCTGATGATTTGTCGTCAAATGCCGCCAAGGTGGGATCGGCCGAGGCTCCCGCGGGCTGTGTTTCCGCATTGGGGTCGACGAACGCTAGAAGATGCCCGCCACGCAACACAAATTGGTCGATCGCATACATCGTATCGGCCGATAGATGACGTGGATGCACCAAGATCAGCACCTTAACGTCGTCCGCAATACTCTTGACGTCAGGCTGCAAGGGTCGCAGCTCGAACAGCTTACGCAGTTCGGTATCGATCACCCATCCTTGGCTGGGTCGACCCGCAGAGGGATCGAAGCTCGGCCCCATGGGCAAGGTGGTCATCAGGCCCACTACCGGACGCGTGCCTTCGGCGAGGCTGGAAACCAATTTGGCCACGTCGTATTCGAGAAACGCTTCCTTGTCCGGCTGGAAAAATGGGATCGCAGCATCTTCACCCACAGCATTGCTACCGGCCAATCCGAAGAACAGCGTATCGCCGCTGTTGCCGATGGGAACAGCCGTCAAACCGGACGTTGTGGCCCGATCCTCATCTTCAGAAAACGGCTGTGGATCGACCACGGAAAGACGAAGGTTTGCGTTCGAGCGCGCAACCATTTCCTCCAACAATTCGCGCACGCGCTCGGCATAGGTGCGCAGTTGCGGCAGATCGCGTGCGGCGTGGTCGGAATAGTAGAAAGTCAGATTCACCGGCTCTTCGAGCTTGGCCAAAATGGCCTGGGTTCCCTCGGTGAGGGAGTAGAGCCGATTCTCGGTCAGATCCAGCCGGGCCCCACGGAACAAGGCACCGGTGAGCACCAGCAAAGCGATGAACAGCAGCGCCAGCACCAACAAAGCGGCACTGGTGGAAATGCGGCGTTGAGTCAGATTCATGACAGCTCCTCAGTCCGCTCGTTTGAGATCAATCACCAAAGCGCAGGCCACGAGCCAGAACACAATGGTGAACAGGAAAAACAGCACATCGCGCACGTCGATGACGCCCTTTGCGATGGCTACGAAATGGGTAAGGAAGCTCAGATTGGCAACCGCATCGACAACACCCTGCGGGAAGAGTGCCCGAATGAACTCCAATACCAGAGGGAAACCCGCCAACAGCAAGACGAAGCAAACAACCACCGTCAGGATGAAAGCGATGACCTGATTGCGTGTGGTCGCCGACAGGCAGGCACCGATGGCGAGAAATGCGCCGGCCATCAAGGCACTGCCCACATAACTGGCCACAATCACACCGTTGTCCGGGTCACCCAGATAGTTGACCGTAAGCCAAATTGGAAAGGTCAACATCAAGGCGATGCACAGGAACGCCCACGCCGCCAAAAACTTGCCGACCACCGCTTGCCACATCGTTACCGGCAAGGTCAAAAGCAACTCGATCGTGCCGCTCTTGCGCTCCTCGCTCCACAAACGCATCGAGACTGCGGGTACTAGGAACAAGTACAGCCACGGATGGAAATTGAAAAATGGCTGGAGATCCGCCTGTCCGCGCTCGTAAAAGCCGCCGAGATAGAACGTGAAAGCTCCCGCAAGCACCAGAAAAATCACGATAAACACATAGGCTACCGGCGTGGCGAAGTAGCTCGCCAGCTCGCGCCGGAAAATTGCACGTACGGGGCTCATGCTGCCTTCCTCGCGCCCGCGCCGGTGGTGATGTCACGAAACACATCATCCAAGCGCCCACGCTCCAGCTGGATCTCGCTGACCACCACGTTGTGCTCGCGCAGATAAGCGTCAACATGCTCAAAGATGCGCTCACCCGCGCGCGGGAAGGCCGTGATCCGGCCGCTCGCGGACTCAACTTCAACCTGTGCGATACCGTCGACCCTCACCAGCCCGTCTCTGACCTGCATCGGATCGGACGTGATCATCGAGACTGCGCCGTGATGACGCGAACGCGCCTCCAATTCCGCCGGCGTCGAATCAGCCAACACCCGTCCGGCCGCGATAATGATCGCGCGCGTGCAGACGGCGTGCACTTCTTCAAGAATATGGGTGGAAATGATAATGGTGCGATCGGCTGACATCGACTGGATCAGACTGCGCACTTCGTGCTTTTGGTTCGGATCGAGGCCATCGGTCGGCTCGTCCAGAATCAAGGCGCGTGGATCGTGCAGGATGGCTTGAGCCAATCCGACACGGCGCCGGAATCCCTTGGAGAGAGTTTCGACGCTTTGCGTCAACACATCTTCCAGTTGCAGCCGTCCAATCACGTCATCCAGTCGCTGGCGGCGGCGCTCACCGACGAGCCCACGCACATCGGCAATAAAGGCCAAGAAGCCGCGCACACTCATCTCGCCATAACTGGGCGCACCTTCGGATAAATAGCCCAAGGCCCGCCTGGCGTCGATCGATTGTTCGCGCACATCAAAGCCACATACTTTCGCGGTACCGGAGGTCGGAGTCAGAAAACCAGCGATCATTTTCATCGTGGTCGACTTCCCGGCTCCGTTCGGGCCGAGGAATCCTAAAACCTCACCGGGCTCGACCCGGAATGACACGGCGTCTACGGCGCGCGCTTGGCCCCAGACTTTAGTCAGAAGTTCGGCTTCTATCATGCTGCTCTCCTTTTTTCTTGCGGGTGGCCGCGCCGCAATGCGACACACAGATGCCGCCCAAGTACCGCATAACGCGGACAAAGTTCCAGAACCCGGGTACAAAGCCCGAGTCGCGCATACGAGAAGGCGGCGGCTTTCGCCACCGCCTTCATATTGTCGCCCAATGTGACGCGACAGGTGTTACTTGATCGGCCAGAAAACCCTGAAGCTGGCGTCTTCGGCCGCGGTGTCTTCGATCTCAGTCAGGTATTCCTCAAACGAACGATCCTGAAGCTCCTCGCCAAAGGTGATCGCGTAGGACCGCAACTGATCACGAATCAATGGCAAAGCCGCTGGATGGCCGCGGTAAGGCGCCATCGCGACACGCCCACCATAGCTCTGCCCAGAATGTACGTTATCCGACAGCGTGAGATCCTCCAGAGGCTCTGGTGCCGTCAAGCTGCCATTTTCATCCAACGCAACAAACGCGTCGGTAGCATCTGACTCTGCCTCATCGACGGAATCATCAGACGCATCATCATTCCCGTCGTCCATCTCGTCAGCCTGCTCTCCCAGTCGAGCGACTGGGATAGCCACGTCAAACTCGTACTTTTCCGCACCAAAGTTCGTGGTAATCACACGCGGACGGCCGGCTTCAACCAGATCGTTCTTCTTGATCGCGGCGCGAATGTCCTTCAGCGCCAAGTCCATCGCATTTTCCACTGCGGTGATGTTGCGGTCGGCTGTGGTGGTCACGTAGAGAATATTGCGCGGCGCCACCGCCGTCACCTGTACGTCCAGGCTGCGGTAGTCGAAATTCGGCATCGATGCCAATAGGTTGGTGAGGTTGGCAAGGCTGCGCTTGATGTCATCACCCACCGTGCGATCCACATACAAGCCCGCATATCGGCCCGGCAGACTCCAGCCGTAGTCAACTGAATAAGTCCAGTCGATCTCGACGATTTTGCCGTGCTGGGTCATTGACAGCAGGTGATTCTTGTTTTGCCCGTAGGCGTCGTTGTAGACGGTATAGCGGACCTGATCATCCTGCTGGCTGTCGGTGATGTGCCAGCTGCCAGTACCGATTTCCTTGCGCGTCGACGCGTAGTCCAGCCGCGCACCGACGCCGACGTCCGGGCCACTTATCTCGTACTTCACCCTTGAGTCGTGTTGACGCAAGGGATTCCAATCCGCGAAATGTTTGAAACTGTTTACAGTATCAAAGACTTGTCGCAGTGGATGACTGGTATCGGCGCTGTGCTCCATCGTGCGACGGTCTGGAAGAAACACCGCAACAAGGACAAACAGCACCACAACGATCACGACGGATGTCAGCAACTCTAGAAAACGGGTCATTCGGAGGTCTCCGGGGACTCTTGCTCGCCATTACTCGATGCCAACGACCAGAATTCTGGCTCATTGCATCGCAAGCCGCGAAGCATAGCGGAAGCTGCGGCCTGTCGCATCCGTTGCAGTCGATCCAGCACAGCCAACGGGTACGGCAGTGTACTGTGCCTCATACCAGCTTCAACTCAAAAGCCTTGAGCACAGCACGGGTGCGATCACGCACACCCAGTTTGGACAGAATGTTGGATACGTGATTTTTGATTGTGCCCTCTGCTACACCCAGCGAATCGGCAATTTCCTTGTTGGAGTAGCCGCCGGCCATGAGCCGCAGGATCTCGGTCTCGCGCTCGGTCAGCGGATCCGGGCGATCCAGACTGACAAATTCATTGCGCAGGCTTTCCATTCCCGACAGCAAGCGCTGGGTTACCGCTGGCTTCACTAGGGAGCCCCCTCCGGCCACCGTATGTATGGCCCCTACTAATTGCTCCAAAGAGACATCCTTGAGCAAGAAGCCGCGCGCGCCCGCTTTGAGTCCACTCAAGACCAGTTCGTCGTCATCGAAGGTCGTCAGGATGATGGTTGGCGGCAATTGTCCGCGGGCGGACAGTATTTGCATTGCCTCAATGCCAGACATCACCGGCATGCGCAGATCCATCAACACCACATCGGGCTGCTGCTGCGGGATGATTTCGATGGCTTGCCGGCCATCACCGGCTTCGGCCACCACACGTATATCTTCCGACAACTCCAGCAAGGATCGCACTCCCTGCCGTACGAGGGTTTGGTCGTCAACCAAGCAGACACGAATCATGGTGCGCCCTCCAAAGGCAGGAATGCATCGAGCGAGAAACCACGTGCTTTGCCGGCATTGACAGCTAAGTGCCCGCCATATTCGACCAAGCGCTCACGCATACCGCGCAAGCCATTACCGAACGCTACAACATCACCACCACGGCCGTCATCGCGCGCATGCAACTTGATCCCGACATCATCACGGCTCAGCGCAATCCAGAGGTTATCGGCGTCGGCGTGCCGCACGGCATTAGTGATGATCTCCTGCGCGCAGCGCAGGATGACTTGGGCCCGGTTAGGGTCAGCAATCACCAGCGATTCGGGCATCTCCAAGTGGATTCGCAGCGACGGCACGCCCTCAACCAGTGCTTGGAGTGCTTCGCGCAGGTCAATGGAAGCGCCGTCACGCAAATGGCTGACCGCTTCACGCACATCGGTCAGCAACAACTTGGCCAGAAATTGCGCCTGCCGCACGTGCTCGTAAGCCTTGCCCTCGGTCAAGTGCGTGGCCACTTCCAAGCTCAGGCTGAGCGCGGTCAAGTGATGTCCAAGCAGGTCATGCAGTTCACGCGAAATGCGGATGCGCTCATTCAGTCGGGTGGATTCAGCCAAAAGCGCACGCGCGGCATGCAATTCCGAAATCAAGCGACGCTGCTCCTCACGCGCCTGTGCTTGTTGTAAGGCGATCAGACCCGTGACGAATGCAACCGTGGAATAGCCGACATAGAAAAGCGCCTGCAGGACGGCTTCCAACAGGCTGAATTCCACACGTCCGGCAAACACTGGTATCAGCGCGACGTGTTGCAGTACCAGCCACGCCAAGCCAACGCGCACGCCCAATACCCAAGGCAGGATGCCGGCGATCACCAACAACAGGCCGCCGCCCAAGCCGCTGTTGGAGAAATGACTGACCGCGATCGCGCAGGCCGTCACGAGCGTCAACAGGGCAATGTCGAGCGGACGATGACGACCACGCCCCAATCGCCGGGTCAGTATCCAATAGCCGGCACCAAAGGCGAAGTACACGGCTCGCCAGGCAGCCAAGTCGCCATGCGAAAGGTCGTCATGGAAGTAGCGGCTGTAGAGCACCAGCGGAATGCCGACGCAGGCCCAGGTGAACAGGCCGGCGTAACGCAATAACTGGGTATGGCTCAGGCGTGAAAGCATGACGTCATCATAGAACTCGGTTGCACCCTCAGACTTTGGCCCCGCTCACGCCGAAGATCGTGCACTCCACTAATGGAGGCGGGACGGATCTCCATGACAGACCTTGAACTTGCTGCCAGAACCACAGGGGCAAGGATCATTGCGACCCGGTAATTGGTCAGCCTGCAATGTCTGCTTGGGCGCACGCTCTTCCAGGGCGACAAGGTGCAACTCATGCAAGGTGCCGGGCAGGTCCGCAATGATGTCGAAGCGATCTTCAAGACTGATCGGTTCCTCTTCATCGGGCTCCAACCACGGGTCGAATGGATCGTCATCGTCGTCTGTATCGACATCGAACGCGAAACCCTCATGCCCAGCTTCATCGTGGACGCGAACCACGCCCGGCTCGCTTAAGACCTCGCCTTCAAGCATTTCATCGATCCCATCCACCTCGTCCAGAATTGGGCTAGCCAAGGCGAAAATGTCCATCACTTGCCAAGCAAGCTCTTCGTCGGCATCCAGACGCTGTTCCCATTCGCTCCGGCGCAAACCGTAGCCAAGTATGAAACCCAAAGCCCACGTCGCACCGACTGGAAACGCGTCCGACTCATCCTCATCGCTTTCCTCACGCTCCACCTCACCATCCTCCAGAGGAAACTCGATCAGCGGCAACAATTCAGTGATATCGCCCTCCGGATGGCGGGCAATGCGAGTGCGTGTGACATCCCACATCATCGACAGCAGGGTGTTCAACTCCTCCGATGCCGGTCCGTCAGGTTCACCAAGAGCCAATGGCAACAGATCAGTGAGTTCAAGCGCCTCGCCCGGCGATACCAGCGCAGCACTAAACAGACCGTCAACGCCCTCCAGTGGCAAGCCCCCATGTGGCAAGGCATCTTCCAGCAGCAGCAAAGCCAGCCGATCGATTGCCTCTTCATCAAGCCGTGATTGCGGCCGGCTCGGGGGTTTGGGGGGTTCTATACGTGGCATTACAACCTCAGTAGGCAAACTCGCGAAACACTGGGTTAACGCTACCGCCCCAACGGCCATGGAACAACTCCAGTTTTTGCTCGGCCGGGGTCTGGTTAGAGAGCGCGACTTCATGCAAAGGGTCAAGAAACATGGTTTCGTCAGCCCCATTTCGGTTGTAGCGTTGGCGCCGCGCCAGTCCTGCGCGTGCGATTTCGAGGGCTTGCAGCGCTAATTCGCGCAGCGTGGCGTTACGAAATGGAAGTTTTAGCCCGTGACGTGGCACGCCATCGCGCAGCGCGTGCCGCTCAGCTGAAGTGAAGTCGCGCACTAGATCCCATGCCGCATCTAGCGCGGCATCGTCGTACAACAAGCCCACCCAGAAAGCTGGCAAGGCACACAGCCGATTCCAAGGGCCGCCGTCGGCGCCGCGCATTTCTAAGTAACTCTTAAGTCGCACTTCGGGAAAAACCGTGGTCATGTGGTCTGCCCAATCGCGCATGCTCGGCAACTCACCGGGCAGCGCCGGCAAACGCCCATCAAGAAAATCACGGAAACTTTGTCCCGCAACGTCTAAATACCGCGCGTCGCGATGCAAAAAGTACATCGGCACATCGAGCAGGTAATCGACATAGCGCTCGAACCCAAAGCCCTCGTCGAACACGAAATCGAGCATACCGGTGCGGTCGGGATCGGTATCGGTCCAGATATGCGAGCGATAGGAAAGGAACCCGTTCGGCTTTCCCTCGGTGAAGGGCGAATCCGCAAACAAGGCGGTAGCGACCGGCTGCAGGGCTAGCCCGACGCGAAACTTCTTGATCATGTCCGCCTCGCTGGCAAAGTCGAGGTTGACTTGAACGGTGCAAGTCCGCGTCATCATGTCGAGACCGAGATTGCCACGCTTGGGCATGTAGTTACGCATGATCTCGTAGCGACCCTTGGGCATCCAAGGCATCTCTTCGCGTCGCCAGAGCGGCTGGAAACCCATCCCAAGAAATCCGAGGCCCATCGGCTCTGCAACCGCTTTCACCTCTTCCAAGTGACGTGAGGCTTCCCGGCACGTCTCATGCAGGTCTGACAAGGGCGCTCCGGACAACTCCAATTGCCCGGCCGGCTCTAATGACACGGATGCCTCGCCGTGCAAAAGCCCGATCAACTTGCCGTCTTCCTCGATCGGCGACCAACCGAACTGGGTCAGCCCCTGCAGAAGCACGCGGATGCCGCGCTCGCCCTCATAGGGCGGCGGTCGCAACGCCAAATTCGGCTCGATCATCGGGCTATCGGTATAAAAGCCGAACTTTTCGTGCTCAGTGCCAATGCGCCAGTCTTGCGGCGGCTTACACCCTGTAGCCAGAGAATCAAATAGCTGCTGCCGATTTTCTATTGGCAGATCCTTGGCATGACTGGGTCCGGACATGGTTCACCTCTAATGTGGAACCGAAGGATGGTGGTGCATCGCCCCCAACGCAAGAGATGGCATGCAGGTAACGCCGCTGTGTAGACATTGCTCGTTAACCCACCAGGCCGTATCTTTAGCAGATGACAAGTAAAACCGCCCCTATACGCGAAGAAATTGCCAACGCCCTGACCCACGGACTCGGCGCCGCTGCGGCGCTGGTTGCCGGGGTCGTCCTTATCACTTTGGTGGCCTTGCATGGTGACGGCTGGCAACTCGCCGGTGCGCTCGTATTTTGCGTCAGCTTGCTACTGCTGTATGTCGCGTCCACGCTATATCACGCTATCCCACATCCGGTGGCAAAGGCACGACTCAAGGTCTTCGACCACTGCGCTATTTATGTGCTGATTGCCGGCACCTATACCCCGTTCACCCTGATCGGGCTGCGCGGGGCCTGGGGTTGGAGCATGTTTGCAGTGATCTGGAGCTTGGCCGTCGCCGGAGTGGTGTTCAAGCTGTTTTTCACCGGACGTTTCAAGCTCGCCTCAACCCTGATCTACATCGCAATGGGTTGGCTGGTGATGGTCGCGATCGTACCGATGACCCGCGCACTCGACGCCTGGGCTCTGGGTTGGCTCATTGCCGGTGGGATTGCCTATACCGCCGGCACGTTTTTCTACATGAGCCGTCGTATCCGCTACGCGCATGCCATCTGGCATTCATTTGTGATTGGCGGCAGCACGTGCCACTTCTTGGCAGTGGCGAGTCACGTGCTGGGCTGATTTATCCAGCGTAAAACGCAGAACACCCCGCATTGCGGGGTGTTCGTCTGGTGAACACTTGACGTCGATCAGGAATCGAAATTGCCGCTGAAGATGCTTTCGGCCGGACGTCTAGCTGGCGAATCCGAACGATCCTGAGTGCTGCCCTCAAACGAAATCACGCTGATTACATCCGCAGGATCCAAGGGCGATTGGATGCCATCCTGCAGATCAAGTGATCCCGGGTTCATTGCGAATAAAAGTGCCAAGGCTCCGCTGCCGGCAGCCATCACCAAGCCGCGGCGCGCAAATCGCTGCAGGCGGCTCGGTTGTTTGGCACGCGCCAGTCGCAGATCGCGTGCCAAGGCTTCGCAGTCTTGATCGAGTTCGGCCATTACACGGGTAATCGCGGCCGCGCTGGGTGATGATGCCACCCGATCCAGCGGCCCGATCTCGTCGGCTGACGAACCGTGCGTGCTCAGCACCGCCAATATATCGGCAGTTGACGCGTCAGTCAGTGGCGCGGCAGTCAGTCGCGCGTGTTGCTGAAATAGTGCTTTGATGCGTGCCTCGTCCATGCTCAATCCTCCAGTCCTGCTTCGCGCATGCGCGTTCTTACGTCATCCAGTCCGCGGTAGATCAATTTACGCGCGGCATCCAAGGTCAGCCCACATACATCTGCTGCTTCCTGCAGACCAAAACCTTGCAGGTAAAGCTGTAACGGTCGACGCCGACGTGCAGGTAGCTGCGCGATACAAAGCGCTAGCACCTCCATCTTGCTCGCGTCGGAGGCTTGTATATCCGGTCCGGGCGTCGTGGCCCGAAGTTCAACGCCATCTTCCGCTTCCGGCAACGGATCTGTAGCCCGCACTTGCGCTCGTCGCACCGCATCGATAATGACTGTCGTCACGACTCGCTGGATATAAGACGCAGGGAAGTCAGCGTTTGGGTCACGCTCGAGTGCCTTCCACAGCCGAATACGAACCTCCTGCTCTACGTCATCAGGATCAATTCCGTGCAGGCTCAGTGTGTTAGACGCAATTTGAGCACGCACACGACTCGCAAAGCGCTGCAGCAATTCGTTCAGCTTCTGAGTCATACCGATCGTACCGCTCAGTCCTGGACGTCCGGATGGCCTGCACCGACAGGTGCCGGCCAAGGAGTGGCGCCGTCTACCTGCGTGCCGGCTTTGGCCGGATGGAATTGCTCCAACAGGTACAAAGGCCGCGCCTTGGATTCCATATAGAGACGACCCAGATACTCGCCGATGATGCCCAGTGCCATCAGTTGCGCACCACCGATGAACAAGACCACCGTCATCAGCGATGGATAGCCCGCAACCTGATCACCCCATATAAGGGTTTTGAGCACGATCCAAACGCCAAACCCAAAGGCGGCGAGCGCTGTGAGAAGACCAACGTAGGTGGCCAAACGCAATGGCACGGTTGAGAACGAGGTGATGCCTTCAAGCGCGAAGTTCCACAGCTTCCAATAGTTGAACTTGCTGACACCGGCGTAGCGCGGGTCGCGGCGATAGGGCAAGGCGATTTGTTTGTAGCCAACCCAAGCAAACAGGCCCTTCATAAAGCGCTGACGCTCACGCAAGCCACGCAGGCCGTCGAGTGCACGCCGCGACATCAATCTAAAATCACCGGTGTCGGGCGGAATTGGCGTAGCCGACAGACGCTGCATGATCCGGTAGAAAGCGGCGGCGGTGGCACGTTTAAGCCATGTCTCACCATCACGCACCATGCGCTGACCATAGACCACATCGTAGCCCTCATCCCACTTCTTCAGGAACTCTGGGATCAGCTCTGGCGGGTCCTGCAGATCGGCATCGATCACCACCACGACGTCCGCGTCGACCTGATCTAGGCCAGCGGTCAGGGCTGCTTCTTTACCGAAGTTGCGCGAGAGCTTTAGCCCCGCCACTCGCGCGTCTGCACGCGCCAAGCCGCCAATCACTGCCCAAGTAGTGTCACGGCTACCGTCATCTACATACAACACGGAGGCCTCTACGTCGAGCGTATCGAACACTGCTGCCAAGCGGGAATGGAAGGGTTCGAGTACGGCGGCCTCGTTGAAGGCCGGCACCACGACGGTGAGCGTCTGGCGCGACAGGGTTTGTTGCCGATCCATCACATCCCTCCAGGAAAGCCGCGCATAGTAGCCCGCTTACACATCGCCATCATCACCGCCCTTGGATCCACCCAAAAAGTCAGCGCGCCGGCTCCGAAACTTGGCAACAATCCGCCAACCAACTCGAGCCACCCAACTGCACGACCTGCTGCTCTATCCATGCACGCCGCCTCAACACGTAGGCGGTCGGTGCCTCAACTCGGTAACGTCGTGGATTAGGTAGAACCGCCGCCAGCGCTGCGCTTTGATGAGCGTTCAACTGCGCGGCAGGCATCGCGTAAAAGTGCCGCGCCGCCGCTTCCGCACCATACACGCCATCGCCAAACTCGGCGATGTTCGCGTACACCTCGAGAATCCGACGCTTAGGCCACAGCCATTCGATTGCGACGGTGTAATACGCTTCTAAGCCCTTGCGCAACCAGCTGCGCCCACCCCACAGAAATATGTTTTTTGCGACCTGCTGGCTGATGGTACTTGCGCCGCGCGACGGCCCATCGGAGTCGCTTTCGCCCAGCACTGCCGAGATGGCTTCGAGATCAAAACCATGATGCTGAGGAAAGGTCTGATCTTCGGCCGCCACCAACGCAACCAGCAAGTGCGGAGAAATCTGACTTAGTTCAACCCATTGATAACGCAACTCATAATTGTTTTCTGCGCGTGTCTCCCAAGCCCTTATCAACATGAACGCGGTCGTGGGTGGATCGAAGAATCGCAACATCAAAACCGGAGCGAGACTGACCACTAAGCAGATCATGCCTGCCAGAAAGACTCGTCGCGCCCAGCGCGGTCTACGACGTGTCGGTCTCATCCTGGTCTCCCGTTCATTCTTTCATGCACTTTGGATCACCTTTTACTTCCCCGGAAGCCAGACCGCGTCGCATGGCTGATGCCTGTCCAGACCGTGCACCCGCACGCAGATCGCGTCCCATCGTCGACCTTGTAAGGTAGGAGCCCAAGCGCTAATCATCGCGACCGCAACCTCGCTTTCGCACGGACAAGCAAACCCACACAACGCGATTGCTGATCCAATGGGCGGATGTACCGTGCCTCTCATGCCACCATAATGGCAACACTGATACCCGGATGCCACGATGACCACGACACCTGTTTTCCATGACGACGTTCTGCACCGATTCTTATTGGAGAATGCCAAGGTGCGTGGCGTTTTGGTGCGCCTTGGGGCGAGTTGGCAAGCTATCCATGCCAGCGCTGATTATCCTCCCGGCGTGGCCCGCATTCTGGCGGAAGCGACCACCGCGGTAGCACTCTTCGGTGGACACACCAAGGTGGAAGGACGTCTGTCCTTGCAGCTGAAAGGTGATCAGGCACTGCGGACCGTGTTTGCCGAGTATCGCCACCCCGGCCAGCTACGCGGCCTGGCACATTGGCATGAGCCGATCCCGCCGATCTTGTCGCCGCGTCAATTCGGGAATGACGCGCTACTTGCATTGACGGTCGAGACACCGTCACCGAGTAGCGATGTTCCGGTTCGTTATCAAGGCTTGGTGAGCTTAGATGCGGACTCGCTTGCACAAGCCTGCGAAAGCTACTTCACCCACTCCGAGCAGCTGCCCACACGCCTGATGCTGGTGCAACAGGGCGACCATGCGGCGGGCATCCTGCTGCAGATGATGCCGGGGGCGGACGCAGATGGCGATGACTGGAATCGACTCGGCGCCCTACTGGACACCTTGAGTGAGACCGAACTACTGGAGCTGCCGGCAGAAACGCTGTTGTGGCGACTGTTTCATGAAGATCAGGTTCGCCTGGTGGCCGAACAGTCCCTGTGCTTCAACTGCACCTGTTCGCGCGAACGGGTCGAGGGCATGCTGCTCGGCTTGGGCGAGGAAGAAGCTATGGCCGCCGTGCAAGGCGACACCGCCTCGGTCATCTGCGAATTCTGCGGTCAGTCCTATCATTTTGATCGAATCGACATCGGGGCTTTGTTCGCACGCCCAGCGCCGCCCTTGCACGAAACTCCGCAATAGCGACGCAGTGTCGCGCTAACGTCCGACGATCCCGGTTGCTAGCAAGGCATGTAGAGAGGCTGGGCGCGCCAGAAGGAAACCTTGACCGTAGACGTGACCCAGCGCCTTGATCTGTTCGAGCTGCGCATGGGTTTCGATGCCCTCGGCGATTACCTCCAGACCCAATTCCGCACCCAGAGCATGGACCGCACGTAGAACCGTCGCCGAGTTACCCGAGCCAGGCGTGTCGAGCGGGCTGATGAACGAGCGGTCGATCTTGATCGCCTGCAAGGGGAACTGGTGCAGATAGCTCAGGGAGGAATAGCCGGTGCCGAAATCATCCAAAGCGATCGTAACGCCATGATCACGGAGTCGCTCCATCAGAGCGCGGCTTTGCACCGGGTCCTCCAGCAGGACTGTTTCGGTGATCTCGATGCGCAATTGCGCTGGGTTGAGCCCGGCCTTATCGAGTCTACGCAGTAGGGTATCGACAAAACTCGGCGTGCGCAGATGGCGCGCGCCCACGTTGATGCCCAGATAGGCACGATCACCCAAGAGGGTTTCAGCCTGTGCAAAGGCGCTTTCGAAGACCAACCAATCCATGGCTTCCGACAGGCCAGATTCCTCGGCTTGCTGCAGAAACTGCGCCGGCTCAAGTAATCCTTGTTGCGGATGACGCCAGCGCATCAAGGCTTCAAAGCCTTTCACCTGCCCGTCGTGCAGATCAAAAATGGGCTGAAACACAGGTTCAAACTCGCGCCGCGACAACGCTCGACGCAGACTGGCTTCGAGCTCCACCTGCCAAAGCACCCGGCGACGTAGATCTTCGTCAAATATCTCGTAGCGATGCCGGCCGTTAGCTTTGGCGCGGTAAAGTGCTGCATCCGCGTCGCGCAATAATTCTTCCGCCGTGCGGTAGTGCGGCTGGGAGAAAGCGATGCCAATACTGGCCGAGCTGTAAATATCCCTACCGGCGATGCGCAGCGGCACGTCAAGCGCCTCAATGATGCGCGCAGCAATCTCCGGTGCCTGACGACTCGCAGTTTCCGATTCGAGCAGCACAGCGAACTCATCACCACCCAATCGCGCGATCATGGCTTCGGCTGGCAACTGCGCGCGGATACGTCCACCGGCGACCTTGAGTAGCTCATCACCAACCAGATGACCGACCGAATCGTTCACCACCTTGAAACGATCCAGATCGAGAAAGAGAACGGCGAAGCTGGCACTAGGATCACGCCGATACGCGATTAAAGCCTGTGCCATCCGCTCAAGCAACAAGCTGCGGTTGGGCAGTCCAGTCAAAGCATCATGCAGTGCCGCATGACGCAGACGACGCTCGGCACGCTCGCGCTCGGCAATTTGATCGCGCAGCGCGGCATTGATCGAGGCCAATGCCTCGGTGCGTTCAAGTACGCGCCGTTCCAATGTGGCATTGGCTTCACGCAAGAAATCGGCTTGATTCTTACGCTGCAAGGCGTTGGCAATGTGGTAGGAGACGAAGGTCAGAATGGCTTGATCGCGCGCGCTGTAGCGGTGCACATCGTCATAACTTTGAGTGGCCATCACCCCAACCGTACGATCGTCATAGATAAGCGGCACCCCGAGCCAAGACATCGCTTGAGTACCGTGTTGCCGCAGCGCGCCGCGCTGTTCCAGCTGGGCGAGTGCGTCCCGGTCGGTCAACAAAGGCTGGCCGGTTCGCAAAACATATTCGGTCAAGCCGGAACCAATCGCACGAGAAGGTCGCGCACCCTCGTGTTCGTCCACCGAATAGAGAAAGTCCAGACGCGTGCCATCGTCGGACAGCAAGGCGATATAGAAATTCTCGGCATGAATCAATTCACCGATCACCGAATGCAATGACTGATAAAACGCATCCATACTGGCGGTAGTGGAGCCCAGCTCCGCAATGCGAAACAAGGCCGCCTGCAGTTTCTCGGCACGTTCGCGCTCTCGCACTTGCTCACGTAAAGACTCATTGGCCGAGCGCAGCTCGTCAGTGCGTTCGCGCACCCGGCGCTCTAGTTGTTCGTGCGTTCGCAGGCGTTCAAGTGCCGTGGCCACATGCTGGGCCACGAAGTTCAGCAGTGCATGGTCCTTGTCCGTGTAATGCCGCGACTGGTCGTAGCTTTGCACCACGAGTACCCCGATGACATCAGTGCCATGCAGCATCGGCACTCCCAGCCAGTCCTCGCTGCGCGGGCCATGTCCGTCTGGCTTCAACTTGTTGTCGATCAGCAGCTGATCGGATGGTCCCATCAACGCCTGTCCTGTTCGCAATACGTGAAGGCTGAGAGAGCCCTCCCAGTCACTAGCGGCGAACACGTGCCCGGCCGGGACATCGGAATCGACGGAGTCGCGGAAATAGGGCAGGGTTAGCAGCTGGTGCTCCGCATCGTAAAACGCGATGAAGAAGTTCTCCGCGTACATCAGATCAGCGACGATGTGATGGATCTCCGCGAGCACATTGTCCATGTCACGCTCGCCGCTCGCGAGGTCCGCAATCCGGTACAGCGCTCGTTGCAGCTGCTCCGCCTCAGCCAGTTGCGCCATGGCGCGGCGCAGTCGTTCCAGTTCAAGAGCGTCAGGAAGGCGATGTGCCAGCAAGGCTGCCGCGTCACGAAGCAGTGTGCTTTCGGATGCATCAAAACCGTGCGGCAAGTGGCTGAGCAAAACACCGAAGCGCCCCGTGTCATCGACCAAGTCGATAGCGAGCCAACAGTCATCCGCTCTCGACGTACCGTCTCTCCAATACGTTGATGCCAACGCCAGCATGCTGGATCGGTCGAGATCACCTACGACATCAACCAGCTTGGGGCCACCATCATCAGCACGGACAAATAAGGCGTGGCCCTGCGCACCGACACGCGAGCGCGACCATATCAACAGCGACTCCAGCAGAGACTGCACCCGATTACCGGACAACAGCAGTTCCCCGCGCAGGAGGTCAGAATGTCGCGTTGCGCCCTCGACCACACCGGTCACGCTGCTGTCTTGAATCATTGCCCAACCCAATTGTCGTGGGTACCCATTTCACCCGCTACGGACACCCACATCCCCAAATCTTGAACTTGGCCGTTGTGAAAGCGACTCACCATTTTTCCCCGACACAGTGCGACAACGCCCTTGCGCCCCACCCCAACGCACAACACCACCGCGACATTACCCACTCAGTCGCGAGCGCTGCCTGGCGCATGTCGAGATCATGCAAAGGGTACAGCAAATCAGTCGATTGACGGCATTGAGCCGCGGTTAACGAGCCTGTGCGCCACTGCGGCCCGGGCCCCGCGCTATTCCCGCAGTACGGCACCGCTCAGCATCCCGCTCCGATTGTTAAATTGCAGTAAAAACCTTACAATTGATGTACTGATAGGTACTCGTAAAGCACGGAACCTCCCTGAACATCTAAGGTCTACGTCTTACTATGTCTCTGCCCTCCGCCACATCGCCAACACTGTTACGCCGCGTATCAGCCGGCGTTATGGGTGCATTGATGATGAGTGGTGCAAGTCACGCGCAGACCTCAACTCTGGCGGTGGGACACGATGCCGATGCACAGGTACTTCCAGTCTGGAACACCCGTAGTGGGCAGATAGAGGCGCTACTCTTACTCTCTCCAGACCCGGAGCCGGGCAATCCCTTGGATCGAGTGCTTCCGCGCGAACGCACGCTCCCGGGCATAGGCTTGGGGGTTACGTTTGATGAAGGCCAGCGCCTGCGCGTCAGCCTTTCTCCCGATAGCAATACTGGATTGGCATTGCTGTGCAGTCAGGGCATACACGTCGCTATGACCCTAGGCGCGCTGAGTCAGCAATGCCTTTTGACGCAGGTTGGGGGGACGAACGAAACGCTGTTCCCATCAAGTCGCGCCGGGGCCAAGCTTGATACGCACTGGCAATCCGCTGATGGTGGGCTTGACCTAAGCTTCGGCTTGTCCTGGCTCGATAGCCCACTGCAAGGCGCGCAACCAGGAACCGCTATCGATTTCGGCTCCGGCTCGAACTCAGTTTTTGGCCCGACTCTGCCGCAAATGCTTCCATACAATGCGGGGCAATTGAGCCAGCGCCAACTGCACTGGGGCGGCAACCTGATGCTGGGCGAACAGCGTTGGGTGTCCTTAGGCGGCACCATGGGCTCGCAAGAGCTAGATTCAATGCTGGGCAAGCCCATGCGGTGGGACAGCGCAACGGTGACGCTCGGAGTTGGCTTCCGCGGACTCAGTGGCCGCCTCACCGGTCGGCTGATCGAGCTACCTGCCGGTCAAGGTAATATCTCCGGGCTCGACCTGGGTTTCTCATGGCGCACACCGTGGCAGGGCGAACTGAGTTTCGGCGCGCAGAACGTCTTAAATAAGACACCTGACACCACCAAGTGGCCGCTATCCGAGCTTCCGGCGCTGGAAGCCCCTGGTGGCCGCACACCCTACGTGCGCTACAAGCAGGATCTTTGATCTAGCGTCCCAAGCTGGCTGGCTCTCCGAGTCGCTCCAATACGGTTGATCGCTGCGCGCCTCCCCGCCCGCACCAGCACCCGGCACCCGCACACGTGGCAATGCTTACGACGCCTCGGTCTCGCTTGCCGGCTCGCGGTCACGCGCCATATCCGGCGTTATTTTCAGAATCGAATGACGCAATTCACGCGACAGAATCAGTCTGGAATCATTCGACCAGGCCACCAACTCATCGCCGAAGGCGAGCTTTCCGGCCGCATCTACCCGCACCAGATCCAACTCTCGCATAGTCGTGATGAAGCTTCGAAACAGTGATCGGTCGAAGAACTCTGGTGCCGCCGGCGCGTAAAGCAGCGCCAAGCGTTGTGCGGTCAGGTGACAAAGCGTTTCCAACTCGGCCGAGCCAATCGTGCCGGAACCATTCTTCACCAAAACCGCCACGCCAATGTAGTAGCGCTCGAAAGCCTGCATCACGGCGTTGCCAATCACCCGCAGGCGAAACACGGCATCCGTTTGGCCCGGGCCGCGTTGCAGCTGATCACTATCGGAATCGTAGTCGAGTAGTTGTAACTCCGCCAACGCATCGATGGTCGCTTCCACTTGTGCGGCAAAGCCATCCTGATCCCACGGCAAAAACAGCTCGCGCCGCAGAAACGGATAGACCAGTCGTCCGAGCCGAACGACACTGGCCCGTGTCATGCGCCGTGCATTCTGGAAACAGCTTGCCACCCAGGCTGAGCAGACAAAGAGATGCAGCACGTTGTTACGGAAATAGCTTTGCAGAACGGCTTGTTCACCCTGAAAAGCAAGCACGTCACCGAGTGGATGTCGCGTGCGCTCCAACACACCCACCTCTTCGCCATACGCCACAATCTGCGCCGGTGAGAGTTCGGTCACCGTGACGCGCGCCGAATAAGGGACTGCGGTCAACAGGGACTTGAACACATCCAACTGCGACAACAAGTCGCCCTCGCTCATTGCATACTTAGGCGTGGACAGCAGCGCTACGGCAAGAATATTGATTGGATTGACGTCGGCCGCGCGATTGATGTTGATCTGGATACGCTCGGCTAGTGCGTCAACGGTTCGGTTGACCCAGTCTGGACGCGTACCTTCCAATTGCTCCTGCTGCCAATTCGGCGCGTATTGCGCAAGCAGGTCATTCAGCATCACCGGCTCACCAAAACTCACCGCGACGCGGCCATAGTTGTGTCTGAGGATGCCCGCCGCAGCGCGAATCAAGGCCCAGACGGTTTCCTTGCGCTTCGGCCGGCCCGACAGTTCGTCCAGATAACTTTTTCCCTCGATCAACTGTTCATAGCCGATATACACCGGCTGGAACAGCACCGGCCGCCGGGGCTGACGCAGAAACGCGCGCACCGTCATCACCAACATCCCAGCCTTGGGGGCCAGCAATCTGCCGGTGCGCGAACGCCCACCTTCGATGAAGTACTCGATTGAATCACCACGCCCGATAAGGGTCGCGACGTACTCGCTGAACACGGCGGAGTACAGCGGATTAGCCTTGAAACTGCGGCGCAGGAAAAAGGCTCCTGCACGGCGCAGAATGGGCCCGATCACAGGTAAGTTGAGATTAACCCCCGCAGCGATGTGTGGTGGCACTACTCCGTGGGTGTAAAGCAGATAGGACAGCAGCAAATAGTCGATGTGGCTGCGGTGACTGGGCACGTAGATGACCTCGTGCCCAGGTGCCAACTGCTTGAGCGTATCGAAATGCTTCATCGACACGCCACGGTAGATTTTGTTCCAGAACGGTGTCAGCAAAAACGACAGCGAGCGAATCACCGTGTGCGAATAATCCGAGGCAATCTCGGTGGCATAGTCATGCGCGCGCCGCCATGCCTTCGCGTGACTGATGTTGTCGCGGCGCGCCTGATCCGCGATGGCCTGTTTCACCGGCTCCGCCGCCAGCACGCTATCAAGCAGGGTTCGCCGGTGTGACAAGTCCGGCCCGATCACCGCGGTACGGATACGGCGAAAATGGGTCCGCAGCACGCGCGAAATTTTGCGCACCGCCACTTCCTCGGTCATCCCCTCCAACAAGATTGCACGCAGAGACAGCGGCGTAGAGAAGCGCACGATGGTGTGACGACCGTTCAGCAATACGGCGAGAAAACGCCCGAAGCGACCGACGAACGCCCAGTTCTCGGCAAACAAAACACGAAACCAGCCCGATTGTCGATCCGGCGCTCGGCCGACAAATATTGAGACAGGTACGATCTGCACATCGAGTGTGGGATCGGCTTGAAGCGCGGCGAACAGGTTGGCCAAACCTTCCGAGTGCGTACGATTACGCGGGCGACCAAACCAGAAACCCTGGCGCCGCGAGAGCGCTACCACCGCTCGACCTTGGCTCGAGATGTCAGACGGCATCGCGACCAGAGGCGAGGGCAGACCTGCCTCTTGGCAGGCCTGCTCCAAAATCAGGACATTCGACAGCCCGTAACGCTCGATCGCGTAACAGACTGGCAACTGCGGCAACACCAATTCGGCATCCGACCCCGCAGGTTCACGCCGGATCGCGAGCCACGGTGCGATGAGTTTGCCAAGCAATCGAAACAGCCAAGATGGGGCCGTACGAACGGGGGGAGGTTTTCCTGAAGTCATGGCCTTTATCAGAAGTTGCGGCTGCGTCTTGCATACGCGCAGCCGCAACCACTGTACCCAAAGGGGCGACCGATGCTCACTCTTGAGTGGCGGACTCGTCGTCCTGATCGGCCGGCACCTCTGGTGCCTCCATGATCATCGGCTTGAGCGCATCGTCTTCATCATCGGCGCTGGTGTCTGCGCCACCGGCCAATCCGCTGACCAACTGCTCAATCGTATCCTTTCCGTACCAACGCCCGTCCACTTCGACCATGTCGGTCTGCGTGCTCAGACTCTTGCCCAACAGGGTGTAAGCCACTGCAACCTTAGCGGTCGCCTCGTCGGTGCTCACAACACTTGCCTTCGTGCTGGCCAAGGACTGATTGATGTCCAAGCCGTACAACGCAAGGATTTCCTTAGCGGCGGCAAACACGGTGCCGGCTTTGCCCATCGTATGATCGAAATCCAGCGCACGCACGGCCTCGAGCGTGGGAAGCTCTAGCTTGCGAGCAGCCTTCACTGCGACTGCGATGCTTTTTCGAGCGAGCTCGCGGTCCGCCAGATTCACGCTCTGCAACCAGCCACCAAGAGCCGAAAGCACCTCGACAGCCTGCTTCTTCTGCGCCTCGTCCAAATCTTCGTTGGCGTTGATCGCCTGCGTTGCAAAGCCCTGCCCCATGCCGATCATCATCGGCATCTGCGCAGCCATTTCGGTTTCATACTTGATCAGCAGCGGTTCCAGCTCGGCATACAGCGCAGCCTCGGCATCCGGTGCTGTGAACTTGGTCATTTGCTTTGCATATTCAGCGCGCTCCTCCTCGGTGGGAGTCTCTTGCGCCATTTTCTTTGTCCACTGCGTACGCAGGTCATCAAGATTGGCCGGCGGCACAGCAAGTTGCACCGCTTCCAAGAGCTTGTCTTCGCGCAACTTGGCAGCAAACGCTTCGACTGCACCAGCGGGGTCAGAGGTCTGACGCGCTACTGCCGCCTGCGACGCGGGTTCCGACACACCCTTGTCACCACACGCCACAAGACCGAGAACAAACAGACTGGAGCAGGCCAGCAAGACTAGACGTTTCATCAAAAGAGCTCTACCGATACGGGAATGAGTGCACCATCATGCCGAAACCGGCGCCAGAAAAAAACAAGGGAGGCTTTCGCCTCCCTGTCAGTACCAGCATCCTGCCGGCTTGGATCGTTATGATTGTGGGTACTTGGGTAATCGCCGTCTATCGCGGGATGGCCTAATCATAGTTACGACGCGCCGTTAATGCAACACTTTATAAAAAGCACTGCATCCCATTGATTTATCAAAACTCAATAGTCATGCCTAAGCTGTGATCTGACGCATTCGCGCGGATTCGTATCCTTGTCGCAGCTGCGCAACACGGCGTTTTCCCACGAACCGTAGGTCGGGTTAGGCAACATGAACCAGCGCTCACCCCACCAATTTTGATACGGCGCCATTAAGGCCTCGCGGGTGGCAATGTCAGCACTGCTGCCGTCAATGAAGTCGCCCAAGTTGTCACCCAGCATCAAAACGACGCGGTAATTGCGATCGACCCAACGTCGGCGTTCACTTTTCTCACGAGCCGGCGCGCGGACATCTCCGCGCAGCATGACATTGCTGCCATCCGCGGCGATCGGAAATCCGATATTGCGCAGATTCGCCACCGTGGCGTCGACCTCTTCAGGGGCATCGCGGTTGGTGACGAAGAAGATGGTCACGCCCTTGCTGTCGGCGTAGCGGGCAAAGTCGACAGCGCCCGGCATTGCGAGCGCGGCTTGGGCGTTCACCCACGCCTGCCAAGACTCAGCCGAGTAGGCACGGTTCTCAATAATGCTTCGCGCTTGGTAGGCGCTGTTGTCGATCATGGTTTCATCTGCGTCAACAATGATGGCCAGCGGCTTGGTCTCAAAGCCCGACTGTGACTCGCCATGCGGCAGCGCATTCCACGAAGGATCGACTAATGCAGCGTCCAAGGAACGCTTAGCCGCCGCATAAGTGCCACGCACCGTTGCCTTGTACTCTGCCGCTGTTTGCATCCAGACCGTGGCATTGAGATTGTCGTGTCCTGCGGGCACGGATTGGGGGGCGGGCGCAGCATGCTGCACGGGGTTTGAGGTGCACGCGGCCAGCAGCAGAGCACACGCCAAAACGGAAACCGATCGAACCACTCGCATCTGATGCTCCTTAAAAATCATTGAGATAACAAAGTGTAGCGTCAGCCCCTGCTCTCGGCACTGATCCGGCCGAATGAGTCAGTCGGTCGGCGACGGCACGAAGGGATGATGCTGTCGCCAATGCTTTGCGATATCCACCCGACGGCAAACCCACACCTTGTCGTGGGCAGAAAGGTGATCCAGAAAACGCTGCAGCGCAATGAAGCGCCCCGGACGGCCAAGCAGGCGCGCGTGCATGCCAATCGACAACATCCGCGGGCTGTCGCCACCCTCGGCATACAGCACATCAAAACTGTCGCGCAAATAATCGAAAAACTGGGTTGCCGTATTGAATCCTTGCGGGCTGGCAAAGCGCATATCGTTGGCATCCAGCGTATACGGCACGACCAAGTGCGGCTGGCGTTGACCGCCGCGAGTTTCCACCTCCATCCAGAACGGCAATTCGTCACCGTAATAGTCGGAGTCGTAGAGAAAGCCGCCGTGCTCAACCACTAATCGGCGCGTATTGGGACTGTCGCGGCCGGTGTACCAACCCAACGGCGGCGTGCCGATCAGATCCGTATGGATTTCGACCGCACGTTGCAGATGGCGACGTTCTTCGTCGATGTCCATGTCCTGATAGTGGATCCAGCGCCAGCCGTGTGAGGCGATCTCGTGGCCCAGTTCCACGCAAGCCGCCGTCAACTCGGGTACCCGCGCCATGGCCATCGCCACACCAAACACCGTCAGTGGCAGACCACGACGTTCGAACTCACGCAGAATGCGCCATGCCCCCACCCGCGGGCCGAACTCATAGATCGACTCCATGCTCATATGCCGGGCCGGATACGCCGCTGCACCAATAATCTCCGACAGGAACTGTTCGCTACCGGCATCGCCGTGCAGCACGCAGTTTTCCCCACCCTCTTCCATGTTCAACACGAACTGCACCGCGATACGCGCTCCACCAGGCCAGTCAGCAAAGGGTGGATTACGGCCATAGCCGGCAAGATCGCGGGGATAGTCGGGGCTCATCGGCATGTCGGCATCGTGCTTCTGTGAGGGTGAGTGCAGCCTAGGTTGTTGCGAGCAAGTCGTCACGCTTGATGCGTGCGCTTGCATAGATTCGACGTGTTCGTCGCGACCGGGTTATTCAACCGGCATCGCGCGTACCTCGAGCACCTGCCTTTGCGAGATCGCTGGCGCATCGTTGCCCCAACTGCCACGCACATGGTTAAGAATGGCGAGCAACTCGGCATCGCTCAGGCGATTGACAAAAGGTGGCATTGAATGGGGCGTCGGGTTGCCGGCGGTGGTTGGTGCCGCGGCGCCGATCAAAACGATACGAATCAGATTGACCGGGTCGAGCGCGACCACCTGTGGATTTCCAGCCAGGGGTGGATAGACGCGATCGCGTCCTTGACCGGTTTTGCCGTGACAGTCTCCGCACTGCTTCTCGTAGAGCGTTGTGGTCGCCGCATTCAGGTAATTGCGCGCCCTCAGCACGGGATAGCTTAAACGCTGAGGCGGCAGCTGCACCGGCGGCAAATCCAACACGTATTCCGCCATGGCTTCGGCATCGGCCTGTGTCAGGTATTGAGTGCTGTTACGAACGACCTCGGCCATCGGCCCGAACGCGCTGCCCTGTGGCGCGACGCCAATACGCAGGTAATCCGCCAAGTCGGCGACGCTCCAATGTGAGAGCGATTGCGCATCCAAGGCCGGCGCCACCCAGCCTTGATGTGGAATACGGCCACCCGCAAAGCGCAGTGGCATTGGCAGTGATGCGTGGGCACCTCGCCGGCCATGGCACATGGCGCAGTGACCAAGGCCTTCGACCAAATAACGCCCGCGTTGCCACGCCGCGCTGCGCGAGTCCATATCCGACAGTGGCTTTGGATGATGGAACAACATGCGCCAACCCAACATGGAGGAACGCCAACCTGCCAGCGGTTTCAGCGTGTTGCGAGGCGTCTGGGCTGATACCGGCGCCTGACTATGCAGCCACGCAAAGATCGCATCGACGTCCTTATCGTCCACGTACTGGAAATGTTGAAATGGGAATACCGGATACAGCAAGCCGGTTCGACTCACGCCATGCTTCATCGCATGACGGAACTCAGCAGGTGACCAGTCGCCGATACCCGTAGCCGGATCAGGCGTGAGATTACTGGAGTACACCGTGCCCCAGTCGGTCTTGAAGCCGCGCCCACCTGCCAGCCTCTCCCCGCCACGCGTGCTGTGGCAGCCGGCACAATCACCGACTTGCGCCAGATAGTGACCACGCTCGATCACGGACGGATCAATGCTGACGCTCGTAGCATCGTCGGTTGGCACATTCAGAGCGGCGAAGCCGCCTTGCCCGGCGATGAGGAAACTGCCAACGACCAGTAGCAAGGTGATCAATGGGAATCCAATCACCAACAGCCACCAAGCCGGCGACATATGCCTAGCCACGGTCATGGCACACCTTCCTGCTGGAAGTCGAGATGACTCGTCCCGCCGCATTCGAGCGGCAGCTCCCAACTCCCCGCTGGCGCAGGATGACTACCCGGCTCTGGCACCTGTCCGGAGATATAGGTCGCTAGCAGACGGATCTCACCCGGTTGCAGCTGCTGGACAACCTCCGCCATGCAGTCCGGTTCGATCGAATGGCGCGTGCCGGTCAGCCAGCCGCCTAACTGTGCAACCAGATAATCAACGGGCAAACCGGCCAACGCCGGCACGCCCGGTTCAATGCCGGTCAGTGCAGGGCCGTGGCAAGCGCTGCAGGCTGGAAGCTTCCGCGCCGGATCGCCCTCACGCACAAAAACCTCGGCTCGCGCCAACGCATCGCCGTGCAAGGGCTCAGGTGCGGCGTGGTTTGGCGAGACAACCGGCTGGTCTGCGTAGAATCGAGCAATCTGCGCCAACCATGCGTCGTCCCAATTACGCATCAAATAGATCATTTGCGGATAGTGGCGCCGACCGTCGCGGAATCCCTGCAACTGTGCGAACACGTAAGCTGCCGGCTTACCGGCCAAATGCGGGTAGTACTCCGCACCCGGTGCACCTTCACCCCATTCCCCATGACACGCCGCACAGGCGGCCAAACGCTCGCTCATCGCCTCGTGATCCAGCAACGGACTCACCGCCATCGCAAGCAACGGAGTGATCGACAGTCCAAGCATCAATATGATTCGTTTCATGTGCAATAGCCTACCCGCTGACGGGCCAATTCCGCGCACCGAACGCGCCGCCCGCGCACTCGAAGCTGTCCCGACCCTTGACTTCCGGCACTCGACCACGACATCAAGGGCTCATAGGCTGGTAAAATCTCTGGCCGCTCAATAACTTTCATCACAAGGCAATTCCATGTCGCTCGATTTCGAACAGGCCCGCTTCTTCATGGTGAACCAGCAGATTCGGCCCTGGGATGTGCTCGACCCACGCGTGCTAGACGTGCTCAATCTCATCAAACGCGAAGACTTCGTGCCGCCGCGTTATCGTCGCATGGCCTTTGCCGACATGGCGCTGCCACTGGAACATGGGCAGTCGATGATGAAACCGGCGGTCGAAGGTCGCCTGTTGCAGGCGCTGGACCTTGCCCCGGAAGACGAAGTCCTAGAAATCGGCACTGGCAGCGGCTTTCTTTCTGCCTGCCTAGCCACGTTGGCGCGCGATGTGGTCAGTATCGATATCCATGCTGACTTCGTTGAACGAGCGCAGGCGCGGACCAAGGTACTTGGTATCGCCAACTTGCGCCTCGAAGTGGCCGATGCCTTGCAGTATCAGCCTGAACGCCGGTTTGATGCGATTGCGGTCACAGCCGCTGTGGCCGTGATTCCGGCGAACTTCCATTCATGGCTCAAGCCCGGCGGTCGGATGTTTGTCGTGCACGGTCACTCTCCTGTGCAACAGGCCGTCCTGTTGCGTGCAGATTCCGACGACCGGATCAGCGAAGAAGGCCTGTTCGAAACCGACCTGCCCTATCTGATCGGAACAGAGCCGGTTACGCGGTTCGCGCTTTAATCCCTTATTCCTAGGAGCTTGTGCATGTCATTGCCCAGAATTTCCGCCCTCAGTGTTGCACTGGCGCTACTCGTCGGCAGCCATGTCGCCGCCGCTTCCGATTTGATGCAAGCCTATACCTTGGCTCGCGACAGTGACCCGCAGCTGGCAATTGCCGGCACCTCTCAGTACGCGGCCGAGTTGCGCATCGCGCAATCACGCGCAAACCTGCTGCCCAACTTGAGTGGGTCGGTAGGCTATTCCCGCTTAGGTCGCGAGGATTCTGGCGAGCGCGTCTTGTCAGTGGATCCTCCGATCGTCGCGACCAGCGCTACCTCTGCACACTCGAGCGGGCGCACTTATGGCCTGCAGCTCAATCAGTCGCTCTATAACCATGGCAACTACACCCAACTGCGCTCTGCCAAGAAACGCAACGAGGTCGGTCAAGCCCAATATGACGCCGAAAATGACAACCTGATCGTGCGTGTGTCTGAGGCCTACTTCAATACGCTCACAGCGATCGACGCGGTGGTGTTTGCGCGGGCCGAAGAACGCGCGGTTAAGCGACAACTCGACCAAGCTGATCAGCGCTTCGAAGTCGGTTTGACGGCAATTACCGACGTGCATGAAGCACGCGCCCGCTACGATAGCTCCCGCGCCGGCACCATCGCGGCCGAGGTACGCTTGGACGACGCGCGCGAGGCGCTGGCCCAGATCATCGGTCAGCCACTGGAAAACCTCCGCGGCCTTGAAGACGACTTCGTCCCGACGCGTCCATCACCAGATGGTATTGACGCTTGGGTCGCACTCACACGCGAACAGAACCCAACTCTGTTGGCGCAGGCCTTGTCTGCCCAAGCCGATGAGCTTGATGTAGCCACCGCGCGCGCCGGCCACTTGCCGACGCTCGCCGCCACTGCCAGCCGTGGTCGCGGCTACGGATGGGGCACATCAGCGGACGATCTCAACATCATTCCCAGCAACAGTACGAATGATGATTGGCGCGTTGGAATCAACCTGACCGTGCCACTGTTCTCCGGCTTCGCCACCCAGACCCAAGTCAAGTTGGCGTTGAACGCGCGCGACGAGCGCGGCTTCCAATACGATCAAAACGAGCGCGCCATCCTGCGCCAGACCCGAAACACGTACCGTGCGCTCGAAGCGGGCATCAGCGAGATCGATGCCCGTAGCCAAGCAGTGGTATCGGCAAAAAGCGCCTTGGAAGCGACCGAAGCAGGTTTCGAGGTCGGAACCCGCACCATCGTGGACGTGCTGTTGTCACAACAAATGCTGTTCCAGGCGCAAAGCGCTTACTCCAGTGCTCGGCATAACTTCTTGGTCAACACCTTGCGCCTGAAGCAGGCCGCCGGCGTGATCGAAATAAATGACCTCGCCGAAGTCAATCGTCACTTGGTGGTCGATGCCGAAGCGGCATTGGAGCTCGAACCCGAGACCACTACAGACAGGTGATCTACGTTCATGGGCTGGCGAGACGACCTTAGCGGTTGTCCGTCCAGCCCCAACGTCCTGCGAGCCCAAAGCTCAGGATAAAGTGATTGGCGTCTTGCCTGCGAGTAATCGCTGCACGATCTCTAGGGTCTGCGCTACCGCCCCGCGCTCGGCCAATACCACATCAATCGCTGCCTCTCCCATGCGCTTGCGTAACTCGGGCTGTCCCAGCAAGCGTTGGAGCGCAGCAGTGAGCGTTTCCGCGTTCTCGATGCGTTCGCAAGCGCCGTGCTCGATCAGCAACTCGGTCACTTCCGCGAAGTTGAAGGTGTTGGGGCCGACCAGTATAGGAATGCCCAGGGCCGCTGGCTCAAGCACATTGTGCCCCCCAATCGGATCCAGACTGCCCGCGACAAACGCCACATCCGCCGTGCCGCAAAACGGCACCAGCTCACCCAAGGTGTCGAGCACAAAGCACTGCGTATCCGGCCCCGCCAGATCATCTTCGCTGCGACAGGCGGTCAGAAAACCATAGCTTCGACACAGCTGCACCATCGGCCTGAACCGCTCGGGATGGCGTGGAGCCACGATCAACAAGGCATCAGGAAACCTGCGCAAGAGATGGGAGTGAGCCTCGATTACCGCCAACTCTTCACCCTCATGTGTACTGGCCGCGATCCAGACCGGTCGTTGTTCGCCCCATTGAGAGCGCATTTGCCGTGCCTTTAGCGCGAGATTGTCTGGCACATGCATGTCGTACTTGAGATTACCCACGACTCGCACCCGCTCAGGCCGTGCGCCCAGCTCCAAGTAACGTTGCGCGTCGCGCTGCGACTGGGCCGCAATGAAAGTCGCACTGCGAATCGCGATACGAATCAGTGGTCGCACCGGACCGTAGCCATCGAGGGACTTGCGCGACAGACGCGCGTTGGCGATCAATACGGGGATGTCAGCACGATCGCATTGCCGGTACAGGTTCGGCCAGATTTCTGTTTCCATGATCAGCGCAATGCGTGGCTTGGTGCGGCCAAGGAACCGGCCCACCGCCCCGGGCAGGTCGTAGGGCAGATACACGTGATAAACCTGATCACCCCACAATTGACGAACACGGTCAGAACCGGTTGGAGTCACCGTAGTGATGACGAAGCTGTCGCCTAGATACCGCTGCCTCAAGGCATCAATCAGGGGCGCGGCCGCATTCACTTCGCCCACCGACACCGCATGCACCCATATCGAGCGCTCGATATGCGGATCCGGAAAGAAGCCGAAACGCTCAAACCAGCGTGAAAAATAGCCGCGCGCGCGCAGCCCACGGAACGCCAATCGATACAGGATGACGGGCGTCAGCAGGTAAAGCGCCAAGGTGTAAATGAAGCGGCGGAGCACACCGAGCAAACGCTGGATTTTGGTTGAACGGGACATCGGTGGAAGAATAGCCGCCCTTGACCTCTTTTTTGACGATACGGGTCGAATTGTCACACCCACCCGTGCGATCGTCCATGCTCCTCAACGATGGCAGCCACATGCCCGCATCACCGTACTCATTGCCCAACCGCCTGCCTCTTCCGCCGCCCCCACTCGGCTTACGGCAATGGCCGGTGTGGGTCGGTATCGGCCTCCTCTGGCCCTTGGCACAGTTGCCGTGGGTATTGCAGCGCGTGCTGGGACGCGGCCTGGGCCTGCTGTTGCGCGTATTCGCGCGCAAACGTCGACAAGTAGTGCGCACCAATGTGCGGCTGTGCTTTCCTGAACAGGATGAGCGTTGGCGCGAAGCACTGGTGCGTGAGAACTTTGCCGCCGTGGGCATCGGGCTATTTGAGTTTGCGCGGGCTTGGTGGGGCAACGTCGCGCACCTGCGCAAGAACGCCCGTGTGACCGGCGTAGAGCATTTACGGGACGTGCTCGAGAGTGGCCGCGGCGCAATCCTGATTTCAGGTCACTTTATGACCTTGGAAATCTGCGGCCGCCTCTTATGCGATCAGGTGCCGCTGGCCGGTATGTACCGGCCGCACGACACCGATGCGATGGAATGGGCGGTCAAACGCGGGCGCCTGCGCTACGCCAACGCCATGTTTGGTCGTGACGAACTACGTCCGGCGCTGCGTCATCTCAAGCAGGGCGGTGCACTCTGGTTCGCACCCGATCAAGACACCCTGCGCGGCGAAAACGTATTTGTGCCGTTTTTTGGCGAGCCGGCGCGCAGCCTGACTTCGACTCATCAACTGGCACGGATGTCGGGCGCGGCGGTACTGGCCTTCTTCCACCGGCGTGAGGCCGATGGCAGTTACACCTTGGAAGTGAAACCTCCGTTTGAAAACTTCCCTAGTCCAGACGCCACGGCCGACACTGCACGCGTAATGGCCGCGATTGAAGCCATGGTGCGTGCCGCGCCTGCGCAATACCTCTGGATGCACAAGCGCTTCAAGCGACGACCGGAAGGTGCCGCGCCGATCTATGATTGATCCGCACCCAGCAGCGCCAGCCACACCGCGATCAAGCAGATCAACAAGAGACCCCAGAAAGCCGAGTAAGCGGCGTAGTGAGTGTTGAGCGGAAACAGTGCCACGACCAGAGCGATGCTTGCCGGCGCGGCAGTCCGACGTGACGCCGGCGGCCACCTGCGCCATGCGCGCCAAGCCATCACACCGGCGACGAGCCAAGTCAACACACCGATCAAGCCGGTCTCGCTCCACAGTTCCAGCACGATCTGATGCGCATGGAATGCACCTTGATCACCCTCGACGAAGGGATCATCGTCCGCGGCAAAGTCAGGATAGGCATAGCGAAACCCGCGCACGCCGACCCCATTCACCGGATGGCTGCGCCCCATGTGCCATGCGGTTTTCCAAATAGCGAGACGGCCGGATAAGGCATGGTCCAGAGCCGTCATGTCACCGGATAAAGCGGCTGCCGTGCGATCCACTCGCTCGGCAAATCGCTGCGAACCCGAGTAGGTGAGTGTCGCGGTGATGCCGGCGACCAACAACAAACCCGACAAGGCCAATAGCGCCGTGCGCCGACCAAAGGCGTGCCAGAACACCAGCGCCGCGCCCAGCACGAAACCAAACCAGGCCGCCCGTGCGCCGGCGAGGAGGATGACGACAAGCAGGAGCAGTGTCACCCCGATCAGTGCGCCCACACCCCGCCAACGCCAGGTTTCCAGCATCAGGAAGGCAGATACCACCGCCAATACGCCCCCGAGCTTCAGGTTTCCAGCGCCAAAGATGCCGCTCAAGCGATCACCGGTGGCCGGTCCACCAAGGCTGAAACCGGTGCCTGCCTGCACTAAGGCATCCACACACCAGACCACTACGACCAAAGCGATGCCGGCTGTCAGCCAGCGCGCATCGGTGGCTTGCCAGCGCGTCGCCGAGACAAACAACAAAAACAGCACAAAACGCAGATCCAGTGCGACTTCGCCCCAACTCTTGACGGCGGCCACGCTATCCCAAGCTGAGATGAACTGAGGTAGCCAGTAGGCTATTCCCAGCGCAAGTGCGATGCGTAGCGTCGGCCGGCTCCAATCCAAACGCCCACGCAGACCCTGGACCAGACCAGCAAGCGCGCCGATCAGCACGGGGAATTCCGCAGCAACGCCAAACGGCAGTAAAGCAAGGCTGGCTAGGAGCAGCCACAAGGCCAGCGGGCGAGCACGAAACTCAGCGTGCATGAGCCAATTCTTCATATACGGCCAAGCTTGCTTCTTGCATCTGAGCCAAAGTGAAGGGCTTAAAGGGAGCAACTTCAGGCCGCGCGAGCACCCATTGCTTCGCACGTGCTAGCAACGCGTCCCTATCATCGGCGGCAATCGCACCGGCGGGAAAACCACGCGCCAACAACTCCCCAACGCCGCCGCGATCCCAGCCCAGCACGGGTGTTCCTAGACTCAAAGCCTCAGCCACGGTGCGTCCGAAAGCTTCGGGTTTGGTAGAAAGTTGAAGCACGGCGAAACTTTCCGCCATCACTTCGCGGATGTCGCGTCGTGGTGGCGCCAGCACCACTGCGTCAGCGACACCGCGCTCGGCGGCGCTACGACGCAACTCATCCAAATACCGCTCACGTCCGGCTTCCACGACCCCTTGCAGCAACAAACCCACGTTCAAGCCAGCCGCGCGCATGCGCGCGATCAAGTCAATCGCATCCAGATGCCCCTTGAGACGCGTGCCACGCCCTGGCAAGACAAACCAAGGTCGTCCGACCAACGCCGGCCACTGCCTATAAAACTGTTCGCGCCACGCCGCATCAGCACGATATCCACGAGGAAAAGCGGCGGCATCGATACCGCGTTCGATCACCCGCAGCCGGCTCGGATCGAGTGATCGATAGTGCTTTGCGACGTAGGCCCGCACTGAATCGGACACGCAGATCACGCGTTCGCCGCGCGTCATGATGCCGCTGTAGCGACTGACCGAGTTGAGCCCATGAACCGTTGTCATGAACGCGGGTTTTTGCCCGTTCAAGCCTCGCAGCGCCAGCCAAGCAATCCACGCCGGAAGACGTGAACGCGCATGCACAATGTCAGGCTGATGCTCTTGGATCAGTTGTCGCAAGCCAAAGATGTGGCGCAAAGTAAAAAGCGACTTACGCCCAATATCCAGTTCCAGATGGATGGCGCCAGTGGCTTCCAGGTCAGGAACTAATCGACCACCCCGCGATACCACCACAGCACGGTGCCCTGCCTGCACCAAGGCTTGTCCAATTTCAATCGTGGAACGCTCAACCCCGCCGGACTCCAGTGCCGGCAGCAATTGCATCACCGAGAGCGGACGCGCCACGTCATCGGATGCCAAATCGCAAGGTCAGTCCTTCAGCACATAGAGCGTGCTGCAGTAAGGGCAGCGGGCTTCGCCATACGCATCGACGGGCAAGTAGACCTTTGGATGCATGTTCCACAAAGGCGTATCTGGCATCGGGCACGACAGCCTCAGATCGGCGCGGGTCACTTCGACGCGCTTTTGGGTAGTGTCGGGCTTGGTTACGGTGTTCATGCTGGAAGGCGACAAATCGGAAAGAGCACAATTTTAGCGCGGATCGACCAACAAGTGGCCGCGAGCCGGAATCCCGTCCATCGCTCAGACGATGAAAGGGATTCCGCGTTCACTCGGAGGCGGTCGGGACAAAGGCTTCCAAGCTGATATCCAGCTTGACCTCGGGCCCCGTCACCATGGTGTAGGTATCAACGCCAAACGCCGGACGTTCAATCTTTCCGCTAGCGTCAAAACCGATTGCCGGGGTCTTGCGCATCGGGTGTTCACCGAGCTTGTTTACATTGACCGAAAAAGTCGCCGGTACGGTCTTGTCGCGGATGGTCAGATCACCCGTAAGCGTGAGCTTGCCTTCGCCCGCGGGCTCCACTTTGGTGCTTTTGAAGGTGGCCGTCGGAAAACTGGCTACATCAAGGAAATCCGCCGCCTTGAGGTGATCATCCAAGGCCGCCACGCCCACGGAAATGGTGTCGACCTGGGCGGTAATCTCGATTGATGATTTGGCCGGCTTCTCCGGATCGTAAGTCAATGTCCCCTCGGACACACCGATCAAGCCCTTCATATTTGAAAAACCCATGTGGCTGTAGGTGAAGTGGATCTGGGCATGATCAGGATCCACGGTGTAGGTCACTGATTCAGCCATGGCAGGCAACGCGACAAGTGCAGACAAGGACGTGGCAAGAACTAGCAATTTCGATTTCATCAAGGTTCTCCTTCAACTATGAAACAGCGATATCAGACGATGCGGCAGGCTTCGTCGAATGATGGGCGCGGGTTGCGTGGGTGCAAAGAATCCCGATTGCCGTAACCGATATTGACCATAAAGTTGGCGCGAATCGCGGTACCGGGGAAAAACTCTGCACTCACCTTATCGACATCGAAACCGGACATCGGCCCGCAATCTAAGCCCAGCGCACGCGCCGCCATGATCAGGTACGCGCCCTGAAGCGAACTGCTACGCAGCGCAATGAATTCCAGGCTCTTTTCCGATGCACCGTCAAAC
>CAJDUW010000033.1_pt1 | contig 41390 bp, 35 predicted proteins | sample 7390931 | NCBI WGS metagenome assembly CAJDUW01 (sample SAMEA7055687, study PRJEB34461) | soil metagenome | biome: terrestrial ecosystem; feature: Peninsula; material: soil | place: Antarctica | collected 2016
GTGAAGATTTCATCGTCTAGCGCGGAATGGCCGGCGTAGAGGCTGGAGTAATCAACGATCCGCATGGGTGTCGTGATTCCGGCACGCGCCAAGTGGGCACCGATGCGCGCGCGTTGGGCGCGATTTGGCTCGTGATTACAGAAGTACAGCGGGTGCTTGCGATCGATCAGAAGAAAGTCAGCGGTGCTGGGAAAGTAAACCAGCCAACTGGCAAAATCCATGTCGAACCCGAGGTGATCATCATCTTGGATGATCTTCAGGTTGTAGCCTTGGCGTGCATCGGAAATATGTAAGTAGCGCGCATGCGGTGCGGCCTTGGCCAGAGCAGTGATGTGATCGACTTCTGAGCAATAGGCGTGGCAGATGTCGATATGCAGCGCAAAGCGTTTGTCGCCCACGGCTGCGATTAAATCCAGCGCTTGATCCATGGTCTCAATCACCATGCCCGGCTCCGGCTCGATCAGCAGCGTGATGTCTTCGTCTTCGCGGATTTCGCGCAGACATTCGCGGATTGAATCGACCAACAGCTCACGCGGATCAATCGAGGGATTGCGCACATGGTCATCACGGCGAAAACCGCTGCCAAACGCGACGCACGCCGCCGCGATACCGGAGCGTGTCAGTTGTTGCTTGACGGCATCGAGATCGTCGTTACTGATGTTGTAGGGATTGAACTGGTCGCGATGGAAAGACAGTTCAACACCGGCATAACCGGCTTTAGCGACCGCATCGATGGCATCCAAAAAAGAAAGATTGGTAAGCCCGAAGGTGCTGTAGCTGAGTTGAATCATTACCGCGACGCCTGATTAGCGGACACGTTCGCCGCGCCCTGTCGGAAAGCCGGTTCGCGGGCACATAAGCGTTTGCGACTCATGCCGCTCACGCTCTGAGCCCATTACCTAGCGTGCCGACTGGCATCTCAATCCGCATTGATCCATGTCATGTTGTGTCCAGACATCTGTGCGGACGGTGTCTGCGGCTGTGCAGGCAATAAGCGACATGCTATGAATGGCCGCAGGGGTTTTGCCGGCACCAAAAAGGGGTTTGGATATGACGAACGCGCACCGCGTTTTGATCGTAATGCTGTTTTTTTGGGGCGCGCCCGTCAGTGCGATCGAGATAGCGGCACGCGATGCACTGACCGGCGCGCCGGTCGAGGCGCGGCTGAGCTATGAAGCACTGGAAGGATCGCGTTCGTTTGCACTGGATGGACGCTTGCAGAAGTTCGCGGCGCCGGCCGCACGGGTCAGTGCGAGCGCTGAGGCACGCGGTTATCAAACCCTGTCGTTCACACTAGAGCCTTCGACCCGATCCATGACGCTGTTGCTGGAGCCGTTCGAACGTCCGGCACGCTTTGTGCAGATGGAGTCACAGGTAAACGATCAAGCGAACATAGCTTGGCTGCAGGGCTATGTGCGCAGAGCCGAGGATGGTGAAGCAGTTCCAGACGCGTGGGTTTTGTTTGAAGGCCAGCGTGTGCAGACCGACGAAAGTGGCTACTTTGAATTCGGGGTGCTCGCAGCGACGGAGGGAGCGTCCCCTCGCGCGACTTTGCGTGTCCAAGCGCCAGGTATTGGCGATCAGGAGATACCCGGATTAGTGCTTTCAGCCGGTATCCAGCGTTTTGTGGTGGCGCTGGATAGACACGGCTTAGTCGTTGATCGCACGGTAATAGGCGCGCTAGACGTGACGGCCGAGCGGCAAATGGATGGGGAAGGCGATTCACTCGCCTCGCTGGGTGGCGAATTGCCGGCACGGGCACACGATGCAATGGGGGTAATGGTGGCGCCGGGGATCGTGCCGCCTGCGTCCATTCGGGTCGGCTTTGCCGATGCGGCGTGCACCCAGTCGTGTTGCACCGGTAACTGCACTCATGTCTGCACCATGCCGCTGGAAACCTATGTGCGTCGTGGCCTGGACAATGAATGGATCGCCAGCTGGAACACCCAGTCCTTGCGCGCTGGGAGCATTGCCTATCGCAGCTACGGTGCATGGCGAGCGAATAATCCGATACGCAGCAACTTCGATATTTGCTCCAATGCGTGCTGTCAGGTCAATAACGCCAGCACGCACAGCGCCACTGATGCCGCAATCGCGCGCACGCCGGGGATCGTTCTGAGTCGTAACGGTAGCCAGATTGCATCGTCCGAATATTCGTCTGAAAACAACAGTTGGAAAGACCCAAATAGCACGCTGTCGTGCACCAATGCCGATTTGTCGTGCGGTAATGGGTTCGCAGGATCGCCTAACACCGGCTGGCCCTGTCTTGCCGACTCGGTCGGCACGGGTAAAAGTTGTTTTGGGCACGGACGTGGCATGTCGCAATGGGGCACGCAACGCTGGGCGATTGCCGCGACAGCGCAACGCTGGCCCTGGATTGTCGATCAATATTTCAATGCGCACGGCACGGGCAGCGGTCTCCGCACGGCCGTGGTGACCTCGCCGCTGGTGCTTTCCGCTATCGCAGCCCAGCCATCGTCAATAGCGCCCGGTAGCAACTTCCAGGTCATGGCTCAAGCCCACAATCATGCAGGCGCGGTGCATCCGTATGTATTGATGGGCGCTAATTTGTATCGCAGCGGTGTGGGCTATATCGATGATTCAAGCAATGACGAGCCACTGTCTCTAGCACCCAGTTCGCAGGCGGTTACGCGGGCTTTCCATGTGCCGGCTGGAACCAGTCCCGGCAGCTACGATTTGTTGGTATCGCTGTATCTGGACGTGGATGAAAACGGCAGCATCAGCAGTGCCGACTTGCCGCTGGCTTTGCTGCGGGCCAACGGCGCAGTTCAGATTACGCTTCCATCCACTCTCATCTTTGTCGACGGTTTTGAATAGAGCTCATCGCTCAGGGGCGCACGTTGACCGGCCAGCGGTAGCGAACCCGATAGCTCACGGTGACTTCCTTGCCGGCGGGCACCGCCACTTCAAAGCCGATGGTTTGGGCGTTAACGGGCTTCCATGGGTGTGAGGATTCGAGGATCTCCCAATCCTGCCAGCGCGTCAGTGCTTCATTGAGGTGCATCGTGGCGGTTTGCGACTTGGCATTGGTGAGCGTGAATTCGACGGTTTCAGTCAGGCTGAGGCGGTCGTCGGCAAGCTGGAACCCTGTTGATTTGCGTTTGGCTGACAAGTCGAAGGCTTCACCCAGAGCGAGTTTGACCTTCTGGCCGCTGGCGGTATGGGCAAGATAAGCCTCGCCGAGCAGGTCTTCACCGCTCGCACCGGTCTGGAATACCCGTACCCGGCCGTTGGGCAGCGGTATGCCCAGTCCTGATGATTTTTCATTTGAGAACGCGAGCACCACGCCGACCGGCAGGGTCTGTTCGTCATCAAAAGGTTGAACCTGCGGGCGTGATGGGCGATATCCAGCCAGCACGTTGCCCAGTTCGTAACGACGCTGGTAACGAGCATCTTGCACCGGATCCAGCAGGGAAATGCGCTGCACACTGCCGTTGGGCAGGTCGACAGTTTTGGGCAATGGATAGGCGTGGTATTCGCCGGAATCCTGCGCTTCCAATCCCGAATCGTAGACCGCGCCACTGACCATCATTTTTGCCATCGGCGCGGCCATCACGGCGCTGCGTGGGGCTGCGGAACGCGCCTGATTCGGGCTGCCAGCGACCAAGGTCAGCATGGTGTCGGGGAAATTAAGACCGGAGCGATTGACCACCTGCGCCGCGCCCGAGATCGCCATGCGACCCTCTTGTGCCGGGCCATCAAGCTGGATCAAGTATTCAGCCTGCCAAGCCATGCCGCCGGTGGCGTAGTCCAGTTGCAGGTTCTGCTTGCCATTGCGAGGGCTTTCGATTGCCCAGCGTAGGGTGGGGCGGGTCGTGAGACCTTCCGGAAGGCTTTCGAGTTCAAAGTTGGCGTAATTGGCCAGAACGCGAACGCGGCCATCGTCCTGTTGCAAGGTCAGGCCATCGCTGGCGGCGAGCAGGATGCCGGCGAAACGTCGTATGTCCGAACCACTGGACTGTTCCACCACCACCCGTTGCCCTATCGCCTGTTGCAACAATTGATCCTGCCCAATCAGCGCGAAATCGTAGCGCTGGCTGTTGATTTGCAGGCCGGCCGTGGCGGGTGTTAGTTGCACACTGCCCACATCGAGCGCCAGCGGCAGTCGGTCGAGCACGATCGCATTGCTGCCACGCTTCAATTCATGGCTGAGACTTTGGGAGATTTGCGCCAATCCCGGCATGTTCGCCGAGGGGTAGCTTTGCGATACCGCGTCGAAGTTTCCCGAATAGAGGGTGATCTGGGTATCGGCGGCGGCTGCATTCATGCTGATGATCGACAAGGCAAGGGCTAGGGGTAGGACATTGGGTCGCATGGTAGTTCCTCAGGTTCAAACGTATCATAGGTGTATGAACGCACGAATGATTCTCTTGGGGTTAGCCCTGACTCTGCCCGTTTCGGGTTTGGTTCAGGCCGATGAAGTGTCCGCCGGTAAGGATTTGATGGTGCATGAGGCCTGGATTCGGGCTGCGCCACCGAACGCGCCAGTACGGGCTGGCTATGCGCAGCTGATGAATCACGGTGACACCGAAGTGGTGATTGATGGTGTCCGTTCGGATGCTTTCGGTTCTGTTGAAATTCACGAAATGCATGAGGTAGACGGTGTGATGCGGATGCGACCGCTGAAGCACCTGCGCGTTCCACCGCACGGGTCAGTCTCATTGGAGCCGGGCGGCCTGCATCTGATGCTGTTCCAGCCAAGGTCTGCCTTGGCGACGCAGAATGGTGCGACGCTGATATTCCTGCACGGCGACACGGTGCTGGCCGAGACTCACTTCGCCGTGAGTGATAGCAATCCGGCCAAGTCCGGTGCTGATGAACACGATGCGCACTCGCATCATGAGCACATGCATGAGCATTAAGGTGGCTGGTATCGGTCCATGCACAGGAATATACAGAATGCGAAACGGATGGCTGCTGATTGCGATGGCGGTGATGGTGGCGGCGTGTGGTCAGGCGCCAGAAGCCGTGACAGCGGTCAATGACGTGCCGCCACCCGAGCCTATCGCCTTGCGTTTTGCCACCTACAACACGTCGCTGTTTAACGAGCAAGCGGGTGGGTTGATCGCACGCTTGAATGAGGGTGACAACGACGCCCGCAAGATTGCTTCGGTGGTGCAATTGATGCGTCCGGATGTGGTTCTGCTCAATGAGTTTGACTACGACGAAGACGAGCAAGCCGCAGAGCTGTTCCAGCGACGCTATCTCGAGGTGCCGCAGGCTGGATTGGTACCGATCCGCTACGACTACCGCTACAGCGCGCCGGTCAATACGGGCGTGCCCAGTGGGCTGGACTTGGACAACGACGGCGCAACCGACACGCCCAATGATGCCTGGGGCTATGGCAAACATCCGGGTCAGTACGGGATGTTGGTGCTTTCGCGCTATCCGATCGACGCGGCCGCAGTGCGCAGCTTTCAACATTTCTTGTGGAAGGATCTGCCGCACGCCCGTCGCCCGATGAATCCGGATGGCACGGCCTACCATCTTGATGCCGTGTGGCAACAATTGCGTCTGTCGTCGAAGTCGCATTGGGATGTCCCGATCAAGACGGCGCTGGGCACGGTGCATTTCTTGGTGTCACACCCGACCCCGCCGGTATTTGATGGTCCCGAGCGCCGCAATCTCGCACGCAATGCGGATGAAATCCGCTTGTGGTCGCATCTCATTGGCGATGTCGACGCAGCGTGGCTGTGTGATGACAAGCATGTCTGTGGCGGCTTGCCGGCTGATGCACGCTTTGTGCTGGCCGGTGATCTCAATGCCGACCGCCAAGATGGCGATGGCGATCACACGGCGATTGCCGCCTTGCTGGATGATCCCAGAGTGGATGCCAGCTTCGTGCCACGCAGCGAAGGCGCCATCGACGTGGCGCAGCAGTATGGTTTCGAGCGCGAGGGCGAACTCGCTACGCACACCGGTAATTTCGGCCCGCGTACTGGCACGTTGCGGATTGACTATCTGCTGCCATCGCAGGGTTTTTCGATTCGTGATGGCGGCGTGTTCTGGCCACGCGAAGGCGAACGCGGCCACAACTGGACCTTGGCCTCGGATCACCACATGGTTTGGTTGGATCTTGCCGATCCGGAATCTTGATCGATCCGGCGCTGCGCTTAGCTAGCTGCGGTCAGGATTCCAACCAACGTTGCGCTGCGCTCTGCATTGCGCCTCGGCGCAACAGGAAATCCCAGTAGCTGCCGTGTAGTTGGCGCCAAAGTACCGCGGAGCGGACTGACGCCAGCAGACAAGCCCGGATTTTGGCCACCACGGCTTCTTGCTGCAGTTGGACCGGATTGCCTTGCACCAGCACTCGCGTGGGCAACAAGCTGACGCTGTTGGCATACAGATCGCCCAACCGGGCAATCACATTGCTATGCGTCACCCCGAAGTGCTCGCGCTGGCGACCCGCATCTTGGATGCCATCCTGCAAGATGCGGCTCAGGTCTGCGCGAGCGTGCAACTGACGCTCGACCTGCAGCACCGTCATCGCCATGCGACTGATGCCGCGATCACGCTGCTCACCACCCTGGAACTGGCCAACCAGCGTTTGCAAGCCGGTGCGCATCTGCTTGGCCGATCCATAGATCTCTTCTACTGAATCAGCGTCGATGCGAAAGATCGACGCCAGTGATGCCGTCAGGTCGGCTTCGTCGGTCACGCCATCACGGGCGCAGCTTTGGGCCAAGCGCAGGCCTTGCAACAGGCCGGCGAGGGCGAGAACGCGGTGCTTCACGATGGATCGGTGCCTTACTGACGGAATTGGTCGACCATTGTCGGTCATCCGGGCCGTCAAACGAAATCGCATGTACCTTGCCCGCCAGTGGCGGCACAATGAGACGGTCCCCTGTTGAGGAACGAAAGATGATGCTCCGCTTGGTGCTGGCCGGATCGGCCCTGTTATTCCCGCTGTCCCTTCTGGCAGCGCCGCTGTTGATCGCCAATATCAATGGCTACACCTTAGACAGCGCGGGCGCGCTGCAGCGCTTCGATGCGATCCTAATGGACGAAGGTCGAGTGGTCGCCACAGGTGCGCGTGACGCATTACACGCCACCGCCCCCACCGCCGTAGTACACGATGGACAAGGCCGCACGCTACTGCCCGGCCTGACTGATGCACATGGTCATGTCATGGGTCTGGGCTGGGGACTGCATGGCGCAGACGTGACTGGTACCCAGTCAATCGATGACGCGCTCGAGATCATCCGGACTTGGGCCATTGCCCACCCAGATGCGAAGTGGGTGTCGGGACGTGGCTGGAATCAGGTGATTTGGAAGCTCGGGCGTTTCCCAACGGCAGCGGAGCTTGATCGCGCCGTGGCGGATCGCCCGGTTTGGCTGAGCCGGGTAGACGGACATGCTGGCTGGGCCAATACCGCTGCGCTCAGTCTGGCTGGCATTGGACCAGATACAGCAGATCCAGAAGGCGGCCGCATCGAGCGTGATGGGCAAGGTCGGCCGACTGGTGTTCTGGTTGATGCTGCGATGGATCTGATATCGACGCAGATCCCTGCTGCCAGCCAAGAGGAGTCGCGTGCTGTATTGCACGCAGCGCTGGCAAAAATGGCCAGTGTCGGTCTGACCTCGGTGCATGACGCCGGCATTGATGCCGACACCTTGGCGCTATACAAACAAGAGGCCGAAGCCGGACGCTTGAGCGCACGTATCTACGCCATGGTTTACGGGGTAGACGAAGATTTTGATCGTGTTGCTGCTAATGGCCCGCTGATCGCTTACGGCAAAGATCACCTCACTGCGCGCAGCGTGAAGTTGATGGCTGATGGCGCACTCGGTAGTCGTGGCGCGGCCATGCTCGAGCCCTATTCGGATGATCCCGATAATCGCGGCCTGTTGTTCACCGACACCGACACCATGGTCGCAGCGATCAGCAAAGCGCTATCGCGCGGCTTTCAAATGAACATTCATGCCATCGGTGACGCTGGCAATCGGCAAGTGCTGGACGCCTTTTCACTGGTTTATACCCAACTGGGTCATGGGCGTGAGCTCCGCAACCGGATTGAGCACGCGCAGGTGATGGCGCTTGCGGATATTCCACGCTTTCTGCCATTGCAGCTCATCGCCTCGATGCAGCCCACTCACGCCACCTCCGACATGAATATGGCGGAGGATAGGGTCGGGCCGCAGCGTATCCAAGGCGCATACGCGTGGCAGCACTTTTTGAAACAGCGCACACCGCTTGCTGGCGGCTCAGATTTCCCGGTCGAAGACCCTAATCCCTTCTTTGGTTTGCACGCGGCCATCACACGACAGGATCATGCCAACCGGCCCGATGGCGGTTGGTATCCGGCACAAGGTCTCAGCCTGACCCAGGCGCTGCACGCGTTCACACTCGGCGCAGCGTGGGCGGCGCATCAGGAGAAGGACCAAGGCACGCTGGAAGCGGGCAAGTGGGCTGATTTCATCATCGTGGATCGAGATATTTTTGAAATCCCGCCGGAGGACGTATGGAAAACTCAAGTACTGCAAACTTGGGTCGGCGGCGAGCCGGTGTTTGTGCGTGCAACGACGGCTGATTGATGCATCGTGGTGAAGCGCTGGCATAAGTGGAACATTCCGGCGCGCCTCGTGCCGGGCCCAAACTAAGGAGTGACATGGTGCACGGTGAATACAAGGTGCCAGGTGGCAAGTTGGTGGTCGTTGATCTGGTATTGCGCGACGGTCAATTGTCCGAGGTGCAAATCAGCGGCGACTTTTTCCTCGAGCCTGATACCGCCTTGGTGCAAATGAATCAGGCACTGGAGGGTTTGTCGGCTGACGCGGGCGAGGCTGTCTTTGCGGCAGCAGTGGACACCGTGTTGAGCGCGGCCCAGACGTTCGGGCTTACGGCTGATGGCGTAGCGGTAGCAGTGACGCGTGCGCTGCAAGCGGAGGTCGCGTCATGAGCCACGAGCGTTGGAATTCGTTGGACTGGCGCTTGCTGCACGGCGCGCCACAGAGTCCGTCAATGCAGATGGCAATCGACGATGTCTTGGTTGACGAGGTTGCCGCTGGACGTCGTGAACCGACCTTGCGGATTTGGGAATGGGCGAGTTCGTGCGTGGTGATTGGGCGCTTCCAGTCCCTGCGAAACGAGGTTGATCCCGAGGCCGCGCAACGCCATGAAATTGAGGTGGTGCGTCGCGTCAGCGGCGGCGGTGCGATGTTCATCGAACCCGGCAATACCATCACCTACTCGCTCTATGCGCCGGTGGAACTGGTGAAGGGCATGACGTTCCAAGAGGCCTATGCCCACATGGATGAATGGGTGCTGGCGGCGCTGGAAAAGCTTGGCATCAAAGCCTGGTATCAGCCGCTCAATGACATCACTTCGGCTGCTGGCAAGATTGCAGGCGCAGCGCAAGCGCGACGCGGCAAGGCGGTGTTGCACCATGTCACCATGGCCTATGACATCGATACGCCGAAGATGTTGGAGGTGTTGCGTATCGGACGCGAGAAACTGTCCGACAAGGGCACGACCAGTGCCGCCAAGCGGGTTGATCCGCTGCGCAGTCAAACAGGTCTCACGCGCGCGGATGTGGTGGCCTCGATGATCGACACGTTCCGCACGCGCCATGGCTTGGTTGCCGATGAGCTGAGCGAGCGCGAACTGCAAATGGCCAAGGAGCTGGCTACAAGCAAGTTCTCCAGCCATGACTGGACGGCTGTGGTGCCGTGATCCGATTCCGAGGTCTTAGATGTCGCGCTAATGAGCCCGTGATCGGGCGGCTCAATCCAGCCGCGTGCATAACCAAGGAAGGACAGCAAGCCGGTGTGCTGCGCTTGCTGCGCAGGCTTGAGCTAGTTAGGCTCGCCGCTTGGTTTTTTGTGGATGATGCTGCTCTGTGCGTAGTCTGAAGTTTCTTTTGATGTTGGTCTGTGCGTTGCTGGTGGCCTGTGCCCCAACACCACAGCGCCCCGCGGACGTGGTGTCGGATGCGGCGCTCAACGCCGTTTATGCCCGTATCGAGGATGCCACCCAGCGTTTCGATGTCGCCGCGAGTTTTTATGGCAAGGGCGACACGGCGGCCGCTGCTGCGGAGTTCGGTGCCGCGCGCGCCCAGTTGCGGGATATCGTCGAAGAGTGTCTGGCACTGACGGGTTGCGATGTGCGTCGCGTGGTCGCAGCACAAGATGCCTTATTGGTTCGGCAGGGCCGTTATCTGGTTGGGGTGACCGAAGATTCCCTGCCGCTTGATAGCGATGAGGTTCTGAGCGGGGAAGGAGATTCTCCGGTCCTGTTGGTCATGCCGGAGGCGGCTCGCACCATCGCCTTGCTCAATGGACATGATCTGGCGAAGGTCATCGCGTTGAATGAGCCGATCAAAGCAGCCATGGAAGAGTGGCTGACGTGGATGCGGCCGCAATTACTCGATACGTGGGAAAACTACCAGTACATGCGCCATCGGATGTTTCCCGAATACGAGAAAACAGGTCTGCCGGAAGCCTTGCTGTTTGGCATCATGGCAAAGGAATCCGGTGGTCGGGTGCATGCTGTTTCACGTGCCGGTGCAGCGGGGCCACTGCAGTTCATGCCGGCAACAGGCGCCCGATTTGGTTTGCGTACCGACGCAGGTTTTGATCAACGTTTTGATCCAGCCGCCTCGACCCGCGCCAACGCAGCCTACCTCAATGAACGTTTCGCCGAGCTCAACGGTAACTTAGCTTTGGCCTTGGCGGCTTACAACGGTGGTGAAGGTCGAATCGCTCGCTTGTCTGGCAAAGGCGCACACGACTTCTGGAGTCCGCAGGTATTCAATGCACTGCCGGGCGAGACGCGGGAATATGTGCCGATGGTTTTGGCTGCCGCGTGGCTTTTTCTGCACCCCGAGCGCTACAACGTGAGCTTTGCTCAGTACGACGTTCAACCGGTGAAGATAAAGCTGCAGGCGGAGATGTCCATCAATGAGCTGGCTATCTGTGTCGGTCAGCAGGGCAATCCGCGCGGCTGGTTCCGCCATGTGCGTAACCTCAATGCACGATGGGAGGCGGGTAAACGATTGCCAGCCGGTACTGAGATCGAGATACCCGCCGCGGTGCGCGATGCCTACCTGCGCTCGTGTTTGCAGGGACCGATGTTGGCGGTGAGCCGTGAGTTGCACGAAGCGCGTCCGCCGGCACCGCCCGCATCGCGTGCCGTTGTCGCGAGTAGCTACGTGGTCAAGAACGGTGATTCATTGCATGCCATCGCCCGCCGGCATGGATGCAGCGTGCCGACCATTGCGAAAGCCAATGGCATCAAAGCACCGAAGTATCTTATTCGCCCGGGTCAGCGCTTGCTGTTGACCGGTTGTTCGCGCTGAAACCGCGTTGCCGCATGATGAGTGCGGGTAAACTGCGTGGGAAGTGGCCACTGGCCATGCAATGATCTGCAAGGAGCATACGCGTGCTAGAACTGTTGAAGGCCGGTGGTTGGGTAATGTGGCCGCTGCTGGCGATGTCGGCGATTGCACTGGCGATCGTGTTGGAGCGTTTTTGGACCTTGCGTCGCCGTAGCGTCCTGCCGCCTGGACTCGGTGAGGAAGTGCGTGACTGGGCTCGCAATGCACATCTGGACCCGAAGCATATCGACGCCTTACGCGATACCTCGCCTTTGGGCGAAGTGTTGGCTGCGGGCTTGGATGTGCGCGCGCGGACACGTGATGTCATCCGGGAGCGAATCGAAGATACCGGTCGGCATGCCGTGCATCGGCTTGAGCGTTTTCTCAACACCTTGGGCACGATTGCCAGCACCGCACCGATGTTAGGTCTTCTGGGTACGGTGATCGGCATGATGCGGCTGTTTCTGGGCATTCTTGATCACGGTATTGGTGACATGACCCAACTGGCTGGCGGCATCGGTCAAGCACTTATCACTACCGCCACAGGTATCTGTATCGCAGTTCCTGCCTTGATTTTTCATCGATACTTCCGCGGCTTGGTCTCGGCCTATGTGATCGAAATGGAGCGCCAATCCATCGCCCTGATCGACATGCTCGATCCGGACTCCACTGCAGCGTCGAAAACTCCAGCAAAACCAGTGCGTCGCAGGAGTGCGGCTGGATGAGGATTGGTTCTGCCAGAGTCGACGATGAACTGGAAATCAGCCTGATCCCGTTGATTGACGTCGTACTGACGTTGATCATCTTCTTTGTTGTCACTACGACGTTTCAGGATCGCACCGCGCTCAAAATTTCTTTGCCCGAAGCCAGCAGTGAGCTGTCTGAAACACCCAAGGATCCGCTTGTGGTCGTGATCGACGCCGAAGGTCGTTACTTCGTCGGTGGTAGCGAGGTGTTGCGTCGCGACGCCAATTCTTTACGTGAGTCCATTAGCAAAGTGGCGGGTGATGACAGGAGTCGTCCCGTGATCCTGCGCGCCGACGGCAAGGCGCCACACCAGTCCGTCGTGACCGCGATGGACGCACTTGGCAAGTTGGGCTTTTCACGTCTTTCCATCGCGACCGTGCCGACGGAGCCCGAGGCCCGATGACTACCGCGAAGCCGCATCAAAGCACCTATCGACGTTTGCTGAAATACGTTACGCCGTATTGGATGTTCTGGAGTGTGGCGCTGGTTGGAATGGTGTTCGACGCGGCCGCGTCCGGTGCGTTTACCCTGCTGATCAAGCCGATGCTCGACGATCTGTTCGATGCACGTGATCCGCAGACGATCTTCTGGATGCCGATCGCTTTGGTGCTGCTATTTTTGGTTCGCGGTATGGCCACTTACGCCGGTGATTACGGCATGGCCCGCATCGGGCGCAGCGTGGTACGCGACCTGCGTAACAATATCTTCGTTAAATACCAACACCTGCCGGCTGCCTATTTTGATCGCGAACCGGCAGGACAGGTGGTGTCACGCGTGATCTATGGTGCCGAGCAAGTTGCGCAGGCAAGCTCGGATGCGGTTCGCACCATGGTCGTAGATAGCCTGACGATTGCAGCGATGGTTGGGGTGATGCTTTATCACAGCCCGAGTTTGACCTTGTATTTGTTCCTCATGGTGCCGCTGACCGGCTTGGTATGGCGCTATGTTGGGCGACGTTATCGTCGCATCAATCGCACTATTCAAGCTTCGATGGGCGATGTAACCGGCATGGTCGAGGAGGCCGTTGGCGGACATCGGGAAATCCGCATTTATGGCGGACAGGCGCGTGAGAGCGAGCGGTTTTCACGCTCAGTCAATGACAATCTTTTCCTCAATCTGAAGGTTGCCAGCGCCAACGCGCTCAGCTCCTCGACGATTCAGTTGGTGGCTGCCGGTTCCTTGGCCGCGATCGTGTGGCGCGCCACGCGCCCCGATCTTCTGGAAACGATGAGCTCGGGCACGTTCATGTCACTGATTGTGGCGATGCTGGTGATCCTGCCGTCGATCAAGCGCCTGACCACGGTGCAGGCCACAGTTCAACGCGGCGTGGCGGCCGCCGATGAGTTATTCGAGGTGCTCGATGCACCACAAGAGCAGGACACCGGCAGGCTCACCTTGTCTCGAGCGCGCGGTGAAATCGAGTTGCGTGCCGTGCGTTTGTTGTATCCAAGCCGTGTCGAGCCAGCACTCGATGGCGTCGATCTGCACTGCGCGGCGGGTAGCGTAACCGCATTGGTTGGGCCGTCTGGCAGCGGGAAAAGCAGTCTTATCAGTTTGTTACCGCGCTTTTATGAGCCGACTTCTGGGCAGGTTCTGCTCGACGGTCATGCTCTGGCCGACTATCGACTTGCTGATCTACGCGCCCAGATCGCTCTGGTTAGTCAACGGGTGGTGCTGTTCAACGGCAGTGTTGCCGACAACATCGCATACGGTGGCCTGGCCGACGCCAGCCGCGAACAGATCGAGGCGGCGGCCGAAGCCGCTAATGCGATGGAGTTCATCAGCGCCTTGCCGCAGGGCTTGGACAGTCCAGTAGGCGAACAGGGCGCCATGCTTTCCGGTGGCCAGCGCCAACGCATCGCGATTGCCCGTGCGTTGTTGAAAAATGCGCCGATTCTGATTTTGGATGAAGCCACCAGCGCACTGGACACCAAATCAGAGCGTTTGATCCAAGATGCGTTAGTGCGGCTGATGGCTGATCGCACCACGCTGGTGATCGCGCATCGTTTAAGCACGATCGAACACGCTGATCAGATTGCAGTGATGGAGCACGGCCGCATTGTTGAGTTGGGCCGTCATGCGCAATTGTTGGCTGAAGGGGGCGTTTACGCGGCCTTGTATCGGCTCCAATTTCGGGATCAGGCCACGGTGGTCTGAGCGTGACCATGTTCAGGGCGCGAATGACCCAATGGTTGGAGCAACGCTGGTACGGAGCGAAGGCGCCCAATCTTATCTTGCGTGGATTGTCGGGCCTATTTGCACGGGCCGCCACCGCACGTCGACGTCGTTTTTTGACAAACCTCGCGGGTGGATCTCGCAAACGCCCGGAGCACGCTGGAGTGCCGGTCATCATCGTCGGCAATCTGGCGGTGGGCGGCGCTGGCAAAACGCCGCTTGTGATCGCCTTGGTCGAGTCCTTGCGCGAACGTGGCTATCGGCCGGGTGTGATTTCACGCGGCTATGGCCGTCAAACAAATCAGGTGCAGCGGGTTCAAGCAAATTCGACCGCCTCGCAGGTCGGCGACGAACCCTTGCTGATCGCGCGGCGAACCGGCGTACCGGTTGCCGTCGCGGCCCAACGCATTGAAGCAGCGCGCTTGCTGGTTGCATCCGGCGAGGTCGATATCTTGGTGGCTGACGATGGGCTGCAGCACTATGGTTTGGCGCGCGATCTAGAGATTCTGGTGATTGACGGGCAACGTCGCTTTGGTAACGCCTTGTTGCTGCCGGCCGGACCTTTGCGCGAGCCCGTGCTGCGCGCCGAGACCTGTGACTTCATCGTCTGCAATGGCGGTGATCCGAAAGCGGGTGAAGTCCCGATGCGACTCGCGCTGCAGCAGGCCGTGCCACTGACCGGAGGCGCATCACGCGCGCTGACGAGCTTTGCCGATCAGCGTGTGCATGCGGTGGCTGGTATCGGTCATCCCGAACGGTTTTTCTTGGCACTGCAATCTCAGGGTATCGAGGTGGTGCCGCACGCGTTCCCTGATCATCATTCGTACGCCTCTGCCGACCTTGAATTCGGCGAAGACGCGTCCGTGTTGATGACCGAAAAAGACGCGGTCAAGTGCGCTGATTTTGCTAGGCCGAACTGGTACGCGGTCCCGGTTGAAGCCGTACTGCCCGAGTCCTTTTTTGATGCCGTGACGGCGCGCTTGCCGGCACCCCAAGGAGTCCAATGATGAGCGCTTCGCAACAGGGTGGATCGCCCGAGTTTGTTGTCGCCATTCCGGCCCGGCTTGGTTCGACCCGATTGCACGCCAAGGCGCTGTGCTTGATAGCCGGTGAAGCGATGATTGTGCATGTGGCCCGGCGTGCGCTTGAGGCTGGTGCCTGCGAGGTTGTGGTCGCGACCGATGATGTGCGTATCGCCGACGCGGTTGCCCCTCTAGGCGTTGCAGTCTGCATGACCTCGGCTGATCACACCTCGGGTACGGATCGCTTGGCCGAATGTGCCGAATTACGAGGGTGGGCTGACGAGCGGATCATCGTCAATCTACAAGGCGATGAGCCGCTCGCGCCGCCTGCAGCGATACGCGCTGTGGCGCAGGCTTTGGCCACATCCAACGCGCGCATTGCGACCTTGGCGCAGCCCCTTTCCGATACCGACGAGCTGTTCGACCCCAATTGCGTAAAATTGGTGCGCGATGTGAATGGCTTGGCCCTGTACTTCAGCCGCGCCCCGATTCCTTGGCATCGCGATGCTTTCGCACGTGATCGCGTGAGCCTGCCGGACGGCCCGTGGCTGCGGCACATCGGCATTTATGCCTATACCGTGTCTGATCTGCGTGCGTTTGCCGCGATGGAAGCGGGAGTCTTGGAGGGGATCGAGTCACTCGAGCAACTGCGTGCTCTGGAAGCCGGTTGGCCCATTGCAGCGGCACTCAGCCCGGCGCCTTTCCCGGCAGGCGTCGATACCGAGGCAGATTTAGCGCGTGTGGAAGCCGCCTTGCAACACTCTCAATAGGGCCCTGCGCACAGCACTGACTTGGTGGTGACTGGCTTCCGTTTCGCCCAGCCACGACAATAGGCGTTCCCTTCGCAGCTCCGGTCCCGTCATGGCGTCGTCTCCGCGTATTTCAACGCCAATATGCGTTTGTTGATCGAAGTCGTTGCACGCGCTTGCAAGCGGATTTCCATCGCGGTCGGCAAGGGCGCACTGGGCAATATCCTAGGTAGCGCTGGCACCGAGAACGTGCAAGGCGAAATCCAGAAGAAGCTCGACGTAGTGTCCAACGAAATTTTGCTGGAGGACAACGAGTGGGGCGGTTATCTGGCCTCCCTAGCCTCGGAAGAAATGGACGATCCCCATCCGATTCCACAGCACTTCCCCAAAGGCGAATACCTGCTGGTTTTCGATCCGCTGGATGGTTCTTCCAACATCGACGTGAACATCTCCGTCGGCACCATCTTCTCGGTACTACGTGCGCCGGAAGGCGTGGACAACCCCGACGAATCCGCCTTCCTGCAGCCGGGCACCAAGCAGGTTGCGGCCGGTTACGCGGTGTATGGATCAAGCACAGTGCTGGTGCTCACCTTCGGCAATGGCGTGTTTTCGTTTACGCTGGATCGTGAGCAGGGCAGCTTCCGACTCACTGGCTCGAAACTACGCATTCCCGAGGAAACTTCAGAGTTCGCAATCAATATGTCGAACATGCGACATTGGGATCCCCCGATGCAGCAGTACATCCAAGACCTGCTGGCCGGCAAGACCGGCCCGCGTGGGCGCGACTTCAATATGCGTTGGGTGGCTTCAATGGTGGCGGACGTGCATCGCATCCTGACCCGCGGTGGCATCTTCATCTATCCACGCGATAACAAAGATCCCTCCAAAGCCGGCAAGCTGCGCCTGATGTACGAGGCCAACCCGATGGCGATGATCGTCGAGCAGGCCGGCGGTGCGGCAACAACAGGCCTAGAGCGCATTCTCGATGTTCAGCCCGAACGGTTGCACCAACGTGTGCCAGTTTTTCTCGGCTCGAAGAACGAAGTGGAATTGGTCACTCGCGCCCATCGCGAGGCGCAGGGCTGAGAGGCTGGATGTTTTTGGAGTCTGGGCTACCAAACATACGCGTCTGATACTCCAGCTCGATAATGATGCGTCTGATGTTTGAGCGTGCCTTGCTCGTTTGAGTCGTTTCGCCTTCGCTGAGTGACACAAGCTCATCGGCTAGCTCGGCGAACTTGCGAGCGCGTGTGTTTTGCTTATGCAGAAGCGTCCTCGCGCAGTTATCTCCTGCGATAAAGGTGTACGTTAAGCGCTCGGCGTCAAATTCTACGCCATCGGGTTCCATGGGCGTATTTGCGATGTCGATTTCTGTCCACAACAAACCAACTAGCTGTTCGCCCAGTAATGGGTGAAGGTGGACCTCCGGATTAGTCTCGAAATCCCACTGTCGCGGGGGTTCTGGATTATCGGTATTTTTGAGATCAGATACTTGTTGTTCTCCAGGTGGAGGCGGAGGTGGATACAGCGTTGCGGGTGGTGGATAGAAGGACCAGAAGTCATGACTAAAGCGTGTAACCCCTGTAGGAGAGGCTCTTACTCCGATGTAACCGTAGTCGGTTAGAGAGCTGATTGCATAAACAGGGTTAATGTAGATGTCAATTTCATTCGCGTTTCTTCGTTTGTTTACTTCAGTTGCGAAATACGGCATCTGTGGACATCGTTCCAAGCCAACTTTATAAAGCCCACGGTGCTCTAGATGTACTTTTTCTATACGGTCGCTATGCGCGTCAAGCCGGATTCCGACCAGAGGGATAAGCGCTGCTGTGATGAGCACAAGCGCACTCGACGCTCCGAATAGAGCGATGCGCTTCCAACTGAATGCGTGTTGATCTGTCATTTAATGGTCAGCGCAATCATGGACAAGGCGATGCTGGATGCTGGACGCTGTGGCGCCAGCGTGGCAGGACGGATGCACTCATGCTGCTCCGAGGCGTCTTTACTAGGTGCTGCGATCGGCGCAAGGTCTTTCGCCACCCGGAGAGTGATCGGCACGGTGGAACCAGCCGCCAGATCACCGAAGCGGTCCCTGGTGCGGCTGCTGTTCAGCGCAGCAGCGAAAGCCACGAGCCGACACGTTTTGTTGGAGGCTGTCGCAGCGATGCAGAGCTTCAGAGTCGAGACAGTTGAACGCGCCGCCCATGTACCACGACTCCTCGGTCCCTCGGTCGACCAGCTCCCAGACATTGCCGCTGAGATCGAATGCGCCGTATTCATTGACGCAACCGGGGAATGATCCGGTTGGCATCACCCGCAGTGCAGCGCCGCAGCCTTCACCTTCCACGCCGGCTGGGTCGCGGTTGTAGCAACCTGGGTACGGACATGGCTGAGTGTCCGCACAGTTCGCGCTGTCGCAATCGCAGTAGGTGTCGATCCCGTTGCAGGTTTGTGGAGCGTAGGTATTGCCGTAGGTGTAGGTCGTATCGGTCGGACCTCGGCAGGCCGTGCGGAGTTCATTTTCCCTGCAGAGTCGCTTGCCCGCGGCAGCGCAGGCGGCACGTGCCGTTGTGATATCGACCGGATACCACGGCAGAACAGCACGCCGGCTTGTCGCCTGCGATGTGTCGGTGCCTTTTGATACGGCGGTGGCATCTGGCCGCGACGCCTCAAAACGGTCGAGGCAGCTTGCCTCACCGACCGCGACCATGTCTGCGGGGCAGGGGGAGGGATCAGGCTCTGATTCTTTTTCTAGCGGAGCGGCAATGGGCTCCAAGGGCACGTTCTCGGAGGCGGGCTGCACGGAGCTCGGCTGAACGGGCTCGATGCACGTTGGGGCTTCGGCGCCCGGTTTGGTGATGACTCCAATATCGGCGTCGTCATCCTGGTCGGGCTGAACCGGCTCGATACAGCGCGGAGCTTCGGTTTTTGGCTTGGTGATTAGACCGATGTCAGTGTCGTAGCTGGTGTCTTGCGCGTTGCTGCCGTTGGACTCCGAACAACCGCCAAGCACGAGCACCGTGCAGAGTGCCAAGAGCAGGTGTCGATACTTCACAGCGCTGACTCTGCCGGAACGTAGACTCGCACGGTCGGGTAGCCCAACAGGCGTAACGCTGTGTAGCACATGGCCGCGTCACCGACTGTCTCACCCGCGCAGACCACTTCGTCGAAAAACGACGCTCCGGCTTGGTCAAAGGCCTGCCAGAGGGAGCCGGCGGACTTGAGCGCGCCGTTGTCGTCGAACATAGCAGTAGACCAAGGCAGGTGGACGAACTCACTGACCGGTAGATCTACTGGAACCGACTCGGAGCTGACAACCCATACTCGCGGAAATGCGCGATGGACGGTGGCATCGTCAGAAGCGACGAGCCGTTTGTTGGGCTGCTCGCGTATCGTGAAACTCGTCGGGTGGATAGCGGCGTCGAAGCGCGGATGCGTAGGCTCGGTGATCAGGGTTTCTTTCTGGGTCAGGCCGTAGCGTGCGTTCCAGCCAGTGATGCCGTTGCCACAGAAAGACACCTGGGTGTGCCCCATGTATTCGAGCAGCCAGAACGCTGCGGCGGCTCTCGGGCTCAGGCCCTCGTCGCACAGCACCACCTCAGTGTTGTTGCCGACGCCATGGGCGCCCAGTGTGCTGGCCCAAGTGTCGAGCTTGTTGTTGGTCATCTTGTCCATGGGGATATTGACGGACCAGGGGATGTGGCCATCGGCATACTCAGCGGCAGAACGGACATCGACAACCACCGCCGGCGGGTCCATCAGCAGAATCTGGATGCGATCACCGGCCCACCACTGAATCCAGTCGGTCTCGCGCAACAGCTCTGGGTGCTGGTAGGTGTGGAGTTTTAGGTCGCGTTCGTCGGCAAGCCAGGCAATCAGCGCGCCTTCGTACATTTTTACATCGCGCCCGAGCACGTGCTTGAACGTGAAGTAGCTGCAGCCAGAAAGCGGGTTGCCGCCGCAATAGGTGATGATCGGATCATCCGGGCCGATGCCCGAGATTTCCAGTAAGGCCGCCAACTGGGCTTTGGAGCGCCACGTGCCGTCGGGGTTGAAGAAATAGATCATCGGTACGAGCTTGGCGTGCGGGATATGCCCAGGCTGTGAGTACGCGAGATGAACGCCGTAGTGCCACTCGGGGGTCAGAGAGGTGATGACATGAGACCTTGGACTTGAAAGGGCGAGCAGGACATCGTTGGTGTCAACGACAAGTTCGCCACGCGGCGCGCTGAGGCTGATGTCGCCCTCGGTGGGCTGCGGGACGGTGTTGGTTTGCTCGTGACCATCTGCGCGCCACTTCATGAAGCCGCCGTCGAGAACGAGCGCGTTGTCGAAGCCGTGCGACTCCAGCGTGAAGAAGAAGCGCGCCGCGTGGAAGTGGGCGCCCGCGTCATAGATGACAAGCTTGCTGTCAGCGTGAACACCCAGCTTCCGCAAGGCGCGCTCGATGTCTTCGGTCGCGCCATCTTGAAAGACGAGAGGGCCTTTGTTGTTTGCAAACAGGTCAAATCCGCCGCCGTAGGAGACGTCACGACCGTTTGAGCTGGCGAGGCTTTCGTCGAATGAGACGCTCACGGCGTTCGGGATGTGCCCGGCCAGATACTCCGGTGTTGGGCGCGTATCGATGATCACCAGTCCGTCGTCCGCAAGGTGCTCAGCCAGCCATGCGGTTGTTACGAGCCGTTCTGTCGGTGATTGCCTGAGCGCGTCGCTCTGACGAAGTTTATCGTCGGGCTGGCAGGCACTTAAGCTGAGTGCCACGCTGATCACAGCCAGAAACAGAGATGAATAATGAGTTTTTCGGTTCATTTGATTGCTCCTGATCCCAGGTCCGACATGTCGCCGAATGACGCACGAAGATTCGCGCGGGGTGATGGCAGCAAGCAATACGCCATCCGGCAGCCTTGTCCAGTGGCAATTTCGCCGCCGGAGCGTGCCCTTGTGGTCTTACCGCACTTGTTCTAACACATTCAGCGTCCCAAGGAGCGCGGAGGGATAGTGAGCGCGCGGTTCGATCGGTCCCGATCGATCGCTGTTAACCGAGCGTAAGCGGAGTTGAAAGTCGACGATATCCCAATCCTAATCGTGCGCGAATGCTCCGGTCCGCCGGACGAGCGACTTCGGCATACGCGAAGTGCGAGGGTGTGGTCGTTCAGTTGGAATCGGGCCAGTCAAGTAGCGGTGTGTCCAACACCTTTGATGGCTTGCCCAGTACCGCCTCGGCGGCTTCACGGACATCTTCAGACGACACCCGTTTACCGTTGCGCATCAGGGCACGCACCACAGGGTCAAGATTTTGACGGTCTTTGGTCTGCGTGCGGATTTCAGCATCGAGATCCGCAAACAAAACGGTGGCCCGTGCCGAACGATTGGTCGTGGAGTGGGGAGCGTGCAGAGTCTTAATCTTGCGACCGTGGCGCCGCATCCAATCGATGGCTTTGTCGAAGCGGGTTTGGCTCAATAAACCGGCACGGCGAAGCATTTCCATGCCGTAGTACTCGGCAACACCCTCAGCGATCCAATCATCTCCGACGTTGCCACGGATGCGCGTAACGACGTGCACGACTTCGTGCATCAAGGTGGATGAGCCGTTTTCGCTGATCAGCGGTCGATCGGCATGCATCCACAGTGAGCGTGGTGCGGATAAGCCGCCGCGCCACATCGGGTCGCCGGCGCGAACCACGAGTATCTTCTCCGGCAGTTCGCCAAAGGCATCGAGCATCAAGGGTGTCGTCGCCGTCACCATGGCGAGTAGATCCATGCGATGAATCGAGAGATCACGTGGTGCAGCGACCGCGATTTCCATGTTCTCGACAACGTCGCGGCGCGTGCCGAGCTTGCCGGCGATGATCCAACCGGTTGGTCGTGCTAAGGCATAGTCGTGGTTGATGACGGCCAAACCTGGCTCATCGATGCGCGGCAACCACGGTGTGTTGACAGCAGGCCAGCTCGAAGGGAGATCGACGTGAAGGGTGGCGTGTGAGCGCGCACCACGGGTAGCGGTAACGAGGGCCGGTGGCACCAGACCATCGCCACGAAGTATTACCCAATCCTTGTTGATATAGGCATCGTAGGCACCGTTCTTACGTTTTTTGTTGATGCGGTAGCGGTAACGTAGTTCCCCGCCTTTCGCTGGCGGCTCCCAGCGTAGGCGGTCGCCCTTGCGTTCGATAAGGCCGTCACCCTCGATTCCCGAATAACGCGACTCTGGCATGCGGAATACGAGCCGAGTGATGTGCGCCTCACCCGGCTTAATGCGGATGGTGACATCAGCCAAGCCTTCGGTAGGCGCAAAGCCGACGTGATAGTCCACTTTGAACTGTGGCGCATCAGCGACGGCGGCGCCGGCAGACACGGCTAAGCTCAGAACAAACAGCAGGCGAAACATCCAAGTCATGATTAGACATCAGTGAATAGATCAGACACGAACGATACCGGCACGGTCATGAATGGTTGATGGTCGTAGCCTTTGGATGCTCGCGGACTCTAGGCGAGTCCGCGGATTGGTGCGGTTTCATCTTCCAATCGTTTAATCGTGTGCGCCAACGCGTCGGGCGAGCGGGTGTACGGCGCCAACAGACGGTAAAAAGCGGGCACCACATACAGCGACAGCAAGGTCGAGAACGCCACCCCAAAAATGATGACAACCCCAATAGTGGCGCGGCTGGCGGAGCCCGGGCCACCAGCCGCGACCAACGGCACCGCACCCATGATGGTTGCAATCGATGTCATCAGGATCGGCCGCAATCGAATTGACGCCGACTCGCTGATGGCATCGTCCACGCTACGGCCTTCGTCACGCAATTGATTGGCAAACTCAACGATCAGGATGCCATTTTTGGCAGCCAGCCCCACCAACATCACGATGCCAATCTGACTGAACAGGTTCAGCGTGCCGCCCGTTAGCCACAGTCCAATCAATGCGCCAAGCACCGCCAGTGGCACGGTCAACATGATGACAATTGGGTGGATGAAGCTCTCAAACTGCGCAGCCAAGACCAGATACACGATCAACAGCGCCATCAGGAAGGTAAACAGTACGGCGCCACCGGCCTGCCGGTATTCGCGTGACTCGCCCTTGAAGTCGATTTGGGCAATCTCGGGAAGCTCTTCCGCGGCGACCTTTTCCACCCACTCGAGTGCTTCACCCAAGTTGTAGCCGGGAGCGAGCCCGCCGGAAATGGTGATAGCACGCAAACGATTGAAGCGATTGAGTGAACCAGGCTCGGCTACTTCGGTCAGCGTGACAACGCTGGCCAGTGGCACTAAGCCGCCGCCGCGGGTCCGTACATGAATATTTTCGAGATCGGCTGGAGCACGGCGATCGTCGCTGCGCGCTTGCAGCATGACGTCGTACTCCTCGCCCGCGTCCACATACGTCGTGACGCGGCGCGACCCCATCATTGTTTCGAGAGTGCGACCGATATCCTGCACCGAAATACCCAGATCAGCGGCGCGCTCGCGATCAATGTTCACGCGCACTTGCGGACGGGTTTCCTTGTAGTCTGAGTCGACCGCGTACAAGCCCGGGTTCTCGTCTGCGCGTGCGAGGATACGGTCGCGCCACACGGCCAGTTCGGCGTAGTCCGGCCCGCCAAGCACCACACTGAAAGGCTGACCACGGCTGCGCACCAAGCCGGAACTGACTTGCGGGAACGCTCGGATTCCTGGGATTTCGGCCAAGGTGTCGCGCAGGCTCTCCACGACTTCCATGGTCGAGACATCACGCTCGCGCCAGTCTTTGAGAAAGACGATGCCGAAGCCGGTATGCATTTCTTCGCTGCCACCGAAGCCGCCGGGCACGCGGGTGTTGAGGCGCTCCAACGGTTTTCCCTCACCGAGGTAGGGCGCCATGGCAACTTCCAGCTGCTGTGCTTGTTGCACGGTGTAATCAAAGCCAGCCCCTTCTGGGCCTTGAAAGCTGACGAAGAAGGCGCCGCGGTCTTCTGTCGGTGCCAGTTCGCTTGGCACCACACGCATCAAACCCAAACTTAAGCCGAGCGCGCCCAGCATCAGCAGCGCAAACAGCAGAGGCATGCGACTGGTGCGCTGAATTTGCTTTCGATAGCCGATGGCAAGACGACCCAATTTCTGGTTGGTCCAACCGACCAAGCCTTTGGCTTCGCGCTGTGGGCGAACCAGCTTGGAAGACATCATTGGCGTTAGTGTCAGTGCAACGAAAGCGGAAATCGCGATCGCCGCGGCCAAGGTCACCGAAAGTTCACGAAACAAACGCCCGGTGTTGCCCTCCATGAAGCCAACCGGCAGGAACACCGCTACCAGCACGGCGGTGGTCGCTATGACTGCGAACGCGACTTGGCGGGTGCCGCGTTTGGCGGCCAGCAGCGGTGGTTCCCCCAAGTCACAACGGCGCTGGATGTTTTCCAGTACCACGATGGCATCGTCCACCACTAAGCCGATACACAGCACCAGCGCGAGCAGGGTGAGTAGATTGATCGAGAAGCCGAAGACAAACAGTGCGATGAAGGCCGAAATTAGACACACAGGCACCGTCAAGGCAGGAACCAAGGCCGCGCGGAAACTGCCAAGGAACAGGTAAATAACCAGCAGAACCAGAATCAATGCTTCCGCCAGCGTCCAATAGACCCGCTCCACGGCGGCCTCGATGAATACCGTATTGTCGAAGGCCGGGAAGATGCGCATACCCTCGGGTAGAGCGTGTTGAATACGTTCCGCTTCGGCGCGCGCGGCACGCGCCACGTCCAGCGCGTTGGCGGTGGAGGTCTTGACCACGCCAAGGCCAAGATTGGGCTGCCCATTGCTGCGGTAGTAAGCGCGGCGCTCACTGGATGCGCGTTCGACATCGGCCACGTCGCCAAGACGAACCAGATGGCCGTCCTCACCCTTGCGCAGCACCAGAGCCGCGAAATCGCTGGCTTCGAGATAGTTGCGGGCCACACGCAAGGTGAAGTCCCGGTCCGCGGATTCGATCCGGCCAGCGGGCAGCTCCACGTTTTCACGTCGTAAAGCGCTCTCCACGTCGGCGACAGTCAAATCGCGTGCGGCCAAGGCTTCGCGATTCAGCCAGATGCGCATGGCATAGCGTTGTCGACCGCCGACCATGATATTGGCTACGCCATCGAGGGCCGAGAGCTGGTCCACCACGTAACGCTCGGCGTAGTCGGTCAGCTCGAGCGTATCCATCGTTGTGGAGCTCATGTTGAGCCACAAGATGGCACTGGAATCGGCTTCCACTTTCGCTACCTGCGGCGGGTCCGCCTCTTCCGGTAGGCGACTCAACACCCGACTAATGGCGTCGCGGATGTCGTTTGCGGCGGCTTCGATGTCACGGTTCAAAGAGAACTCAATAGTCAAATTGGAACGACCATTGGCGCTGCGCGACTCAAGCGTTTCCACGCCTTCGATACCGGAAACCGCGTCCTCCAGAATCTGGGTGACGCGACTTTCGACCACAGACGCTGAGGCACCGGGATAACTGACGCTGATAGACACCACCGGCGGGTCGATCTCCGGCAGTTCGCGTAAGGTCAGTTTGCTGAAAGCCATCAAACCAAGCGTAATCAGCAGCAGGCTCATTACAGTCGCGAGAACCGGGCGCCGAATCGATAGATCGGAGATCATCATGGCTGCGCGCTCGCTGGAATACGCCCTATCACGAGGCTTGCTCCGTGTCGGCTAAACGCACCTTGCTGCCGTCGCGCAGCTTTACGGTGCCGTCAACGACAATACGATCACCCGCCGTGAGGCCCGACTGCACCTCGACCTCGCCACGACGGCGCGCACCAAGGACGACGGTCACCTGATGTACGACATCGTTTTCGTCGATACGAAACACATGCGCTTGGGTGCCGACTTGCACCACGGCGATTTCTGGCACTACAAGCGTTTCACGCGGCGCTTGCAGCAGGCGTACTGACAGCAGCATGCCGGGGTGCAGCCGGGCGTCGGGGTTTGGCACTTCCGCACGCACCGGCACTGCCCGTGTCAGCGGGTCCACACGCGAACCGATTGCACTGACCTTGCCCTCGAAAATCTGTTCGGGAAAACTCGCGCTAGTGGCACGGATGGTCTGACCGGCAGCGAGTTGGCCGAGATAGCTTTCCGGCACCGTGAAGTCGAGTTTGATGGTGCTAATGTCATCCAAGGTGGTGATGACGGAGCCCGGCGTCACCAGAGCGCCAGGACTGACTCGACGAAAGCCCAGTACGCCGGAAAACGGCGCACTGATGATGCGATCGGCGAGCGCAGCACGAATCGCATTAGCCCGCGCGCGCGCGGCGTCACGCACAGAAAGTTGGGTGTCGAGTTGGCTGCGCGGAATCGTGCCTTGTTTCACCAATTCGGCGAGGCGCTCGTATTGTTTGCTGGATTCGACGAAAGTGGCTTGGGCCGCTTCCAGTTGCGCCACTTCGGCGCGTCCGGACAGATCGACCAGCACGGCGCCAGCCTCGACGAAATCGCCATCCTGAAAATTGATCCGCGTGACCGTCTCGGTAACCTTGGCTGTCAGCGTCACCGATTCGTTGGCTTGTGCCGTCCCCAAGGCTTGGATCTCGTCCTGCCATTGCGCATTCTGTGCGAGGGTTGCGGTGACAAGCGCTGCCTGCTGCACCCCAAATGAGCGCGCGGGAGCCTCTTGTTTGCCACAGCCGGCTCCCAGCATCATTAAGACGGTGAGGCCGGTGACGGTGGTTACGTGGCGAAATCGTTGTGGCATGGTCGGTTCTCAAAAAAATCGGGTCGCGGTCAGAACCACGACTGGCTGCAGACAGAGCAGCTAAGTCGCCCATGTTAAAGCCGCTTTCCCCGTTGCGCATGGGTAAACGGTCATGTTTACAGCCTGCGTCGCTCAAATTTCGTCACAGAATCTCTTTAATCTGTGCGTGGTGCGCTTGAAAAAGAAGGGCCGCACGATGGCGGCCCTACCGTTAACTCATTTGCAGATGTCGATCAGCCCAGCAGCTTGGCCAAGGCTTTGCCGAGATCGCCGGGTGAACGCACGGTCGTCACGCCCGCCTTCTCCATTGCGGCGAACTTGCCGGCTGCCGTGCCCTGACCACCGGACGCAATGGCGCCAGCGTGGCCCATGCGCTTGCCCGGAGGTGCGGACGCACCAGCGATGAAGCCGACTACCGGCTTGGTCACGTACTGAGCAATAAACTCGGCCGCTTCTTCCTCGGCGCTGCCGCCGATTTCGCCGACCATGATGATGCCTTCGGTCTGCGCATCGTCTTGGAACAACTGCAGGCAGTCGATGAAGTCCAAGCCGTGAATTGGGTCGCCACCGATGCCGATAACCGTTGATTGGCCCAAACCTGCGTCGGTGGTCTGCTTGACCGCCTCATAGGTCAGGGTTCCGGAGCGGCTGACGATGCCCACTTTGCCGACGGTGTGGATATGCCCCGGCATGATGCCGATCTTGCACTCGCCCGGTGTGATGATGCCGGGGCAGTTGGGACCGATCAGTACTACGTCATCGTAACCAGCCAAAACGTTCTGGACTCGAAGCATGTCCAGTACCGGGATGCCTTCCGTGATGGCGACGATCACTTGGATTCCGGCGTCTGCCGCTTCCAAGATGGCATCGGCCGCAAACGGAGGCGGCACATAGATGACCGACGCATTCGCGCCGGTCTCGCCGACGGCTTCCTGGACAGTGTTGAAGACCGGCAGGCCGATGTGATCCTTGCCACCCTTGCCTGGCGTGACGCCGCCAACCACCTTGGTGCCGTACTCGACCATCTGTTCGGCGTGGAAGGTGCCCTGCTGGCCGGTGAAGCCCTGCACGATCACCCGGGTATTTTTGTTGATCAATACGCTCATGTGTCGCTCCTCAGGCTGCAATCGCGGCGACGGCTTTCTTGGCGCCGTCATTGATGTCGTCGGCCGACTGGATAGCCAGACCGGAGTTCTTGAGCAATTCCTTGCCCTTCTCCACGTTGGTGCCTTCCAGACGCACGATCACAGGAACCTTCACATCCACTTCCTTGACCGCCGCGATGATGCCTTCAGCAATCATGTCGCAGCGCACGATGCCACCGAAGATGTTGACGAAGATGGCCTTGACCTTGTCGGACGACAGAATCAGCTTGAAGGCTTCGGTTACCCGATCCTTGGTTGCACCGCCACCGACGTCCAGGAAGTTGGCCGGCTCGCCGCCTTCCAGCTTGATCACGTCCATCGTGGCCATCGCAAGACCGGCACCGTTCACCATGCAACCGATATTGCCGTCCATGGTGACGTAGTTGAGATCGAACTGGCTGGCTTTGACCTCGGTTTCGTCTTCTTGCCGCACATCGCGCATGGCAACGAGGTCAGAGTGACGGAAGCTGGCGTTGTCGTCGGAATCAACCTTGCCATCCAGCACAGCCAGATCGCCATTGGTCAGGATCGCCAGTGGATTGAGTTCCACCAGAGCCAAATCCTTCTCGTTGAAAAGCTTGTAAAGGCCGAGCATCAGCTTGGTGAGTTGGCCGACCTGCTTGGCCGTCAGGCCCAAGGCAAAGCCGACTTGGCGGCACTGGAATGGCTGCAGGCCTTGGACGTAGTTGACGTGCAAAGTCTGAATCTTCTCGGGGGTCTCAGCCGCCACTTGCTCAATGTCCATGCCGCCTTCACTTGATGTGATGAAGGTGATGGACTCGGTGGAGCGATCGACCAGCAGCGAAAGATAGAGCTCTTTCGCGATGTCAGTTGCCTGGGTCACCAGCACCGTGTCGATGGGCAGTTCGATACCAGCGGTCTGGTAAGTAGCCATCTTGGTGCCGAGCATGTCGCGGGCGTATTGGCGGACCTCGTCGAGGCTGCGCGAGAGCTTGACGCCACCGGCTTTACCGCGACCACCTGCGTGGATCTGTGCCTTGACGACCCAGAAGTCGCCGCCGATGGCTTTGGCCGCGGCAACGGCTTCTTCTGGTGTGGCTGCTATCTTTCCGGCCGGAACCGGAATGCCGTACTGGGCAAACAGTTCTTTGGCCTGATATTCGTGAAAATTCATGCATCACCCTGTGGGAATAATGTACGGGGAGGGCGGCAGTGCCGCTTTTGCCGGGCCGGAGCGAAATGCTGTGGCCGGTCTCCCATTTTGATCCAGCCACCGGCCAAAGGCAAAATCGCGATACTCTGGTGCTCAGAAACCACTGTGTAGCGCGGTGGCGATAGCGACTATCGAACCGGATGGAGGCCAGCGATGGCAGTGATCGAGCGCAGGGACGACCGCGAAACCTATTCTGTGGGTGGCGATGAGGCACTGCGTCGCGAGCAGTACTTCTTCACGCTATACCGCGCACTGGTCGCGTCCATCTTCACCTTGCTGGCGTTCGGATCCTTGCCGGAAGACTGGGTCACTTTGAGCCGGCCAGCGTTGGCCTCTTGGGTGTCGGTCAGCTATTTGCTTGCGGCCGTATTGATACTGCTGCATGCGCGCCGGCCCGATCGACCCTTGTTTGGGCAGGTCGTTGTGGCGGTGATTGTTGACATCGTGGCAACGGTTTTGATGGTGCACTCGGTCATGCACCTGCAAACCGGCATCGCGATGGCCTTGATTGTGACCTTCGGCGCGGCGGCCGTACTGTTGCCCATACGCACTACCTTGGCGCTAGCTATCGCGGCGGGTCTTTTGCTGCTTGCTGAATATGCGATTTCGCGCGTCGGTACCAGTGTCGATCGACGTTCACTGATCGAAATATTGATCTGTGCCGCCGGCTATCTAGCAATGACCAAGCTGGGCGATCTGGTCGGGCGACAGATGCGCGAAAGCCATGCTCTGGTGCGACAGCGTGGGGCCGAAGTCGAAAGCCTTGCGCAGATCAATGAGCTCGTTATCCGGCGCATGCGCACCGGTGTGCTGGTGGTGGACGTTGCGGGTTTAGTGCAACTGCATAACGAGGCGGCGGCAGACCTGATTGGGCAGCCGTCGGTCGAGCGCCTGACCTTGGGTGATCTTGCGCCTGAATTAGCCCAACGTCTGTTCCAGTGGCGCATGGGCGATCCGCGTAACGATGGCAAGCCGCTTCAGCTGAACCCGGACGTGGCGGACGTGATTCCCCGTTTTACCGGCTTGGGCGCGAGCAACGAGCTGTTTGTGATCTTCTTGGAAGACACCTCGCTGGTGTCGCGGCGAGCCGAAGAGCTGACACTCGCGAATCTGGGACGGCTGTCAGCCAGCATCGCGCACGAAATCCGCAACCCACTGGCTGCTATCAGTTATTCCGCGCAGTTGTTGGAGGAATCACCCGATTTGCCCGAAGCGGATCGGCGTTTGGTTGAGATCGTGCTCAACCATTGTCAACGCATGAACGGCATTATCGAAAACGTGCTGAGCCTGTCACGACGAGAGCGCTCCAGACCGGAGTCAATCGACGCGGCAGCGTGGGTCCGGCGTTTCGTGGATGACTACAAGTCTAATCACCCCATGGAATTGACCGAGATGCGTGCCGTGTCGCAACAAGTAGGGCTGGAGTCAGTGGTCGATCCACAGCAATTGGACCAGGTCGTCAGTTGCCTTGTGCAAAACGCAATTAAGCACGGACATCTGCCGGGTCAGTCCGCACGCATCACGGTCGCGACCCGACGCCTGGCTGAAGACAGTGGGCCGATTGTGGTCGAGGTGATCGATCGCGGACCCGGCATACCTGACAAGGTTGCCACCAAGATCTTCGAGCCTTTTGTCACCACCCATGAAATGGGCAACGGCTTGGGTTTATATATTGCGCGGCAGCTGTGCGAGGCAAATCAAGCCACGCTCGAGTACGTGCCGATGGCGGGCGGAAGCTGTTTCCGCATAACGCTGTCGCCGGCGCGCCGCTTAGAGAGCATGGGTGCCAGCATGCATAAGCCGGCACTGGTGCGTTGAGCGGGTCGGCTCAGCGCGGCAGGCGAGGCTTTTCTACCACCGAAAACTCACCTTCGATGACACGAGGGTCGACCGGTCGCGCGGTGATTGGGCGCTGACCAGTCAAGTTCCGGTAAAGGCGATGCAAGGCGAAGCCAGCCAATCCAATGGCAGCGACGACAAGACCAAATACCGTAAAAAACCCCAACAGCGCCACACCCACCAAGCCCAGAAACAGGCGGGCTAAGGGATGGCGGGGTGGTTGCAGGTAAAAAGCGAAATTTCGCATGACGGGGTCCTTTGCGTGCACAATGTAATCCAGTATCAAGGTCGGTTTGGACAATCACAAGTGACCATCGTTCCGTCATGAGCTTCATCTTCCTTTCAGCTATGGAGGCCTTGCCAGACGAGGGCGCGACGGGTTTTGACGTCGATGCCGATGGTGAGGCCCTTGCCTTGCTGGTTCTGCGCTCAGGCGCACGGGTGCGTGTTTTCCATAATGTGTGCCCTCACGCAGGACGCCGGCTTGAGGTCGCGCCCGGCCGTTTCATCGTTGACACCGGTATGGTCGTCTGTTCCGCGCACGGAGCTTGTTTCACGATTCCCTCTGGTGAGTGCATCGCTGGGCCGTGTCGTGGTGATCGGCTACGCGAATTGCCGGCTGAGATACGCGCCGACGGCGTCTGGGTCGATCCCAAGTAAATCCCTGTTAGGGCTACCGTCAGCCGAATCCAGACGCGCACGCGGGCTATACTTTGCCGCTTTCGAGCAGCGATTTACCCATGACCACCGAACTCGCCACGATCATCGATCTCATCCGCTACGGAGCCAGCCGTTTTGGCGAGGCCGAGCTGAGCTTCGGCCATAGTTATGACAATGCTCTGGATGAGGCCACCCAACTGGTGTTGTCGACCTTGCATTTGCCGCACGATCTGGCACCGGTCTATGGTCAGGGCAAGCTGACCGCGAATGAAAAAAAAGCCATCCTTGACCTGTTCGAGCGCCGAATCCGTGAGCGGATTCCGGCCTGCTATTTGACGGGTGAGGCGTGGTTTGCGGGCCTGTGCTTTCTCAGCGACGCGCGCGCTCTGGTTCCGCGCTCGCCGATCGCCGAATTGATCGAGGCCGCCTATCAGCCTTGGCTGGGTGATCGTGAGGTTTCGCGAGTGCTGGATATGTGCACGGGTTCCGGCTGCATCGCTATTGCCACGGCTGTGCACCAGCCAGACTGGCAGGTGGATGCCGTTGACCTGAGTTCTGACGCACTTGCACTGGCAAAAAGCAACGTTGAACGCTTCGATGTTCAGGACCGTGTGCGCTTGGTGCAGTCGGACTTGTTCGCTGCATTGGCCGGCGAACGCTATGACCTGATTGTGACCAATCCACCTTACGTCACGCACGGCGAAATGGATGCGCTGCCGCCCGAGTATGGCTTCGAACCGGAAATGGGTTTGCGTGCGGGCGCTGACGGGCTGGATCTTGCCTTGCGCATCCTGCGCGATGCGCCGGATCACTTGAGCGAGGATGGCATTCTGATCTGTGAGGTCGGCGACAGTGAGCGGGCATTGGTCAACTTGTTGCCGCAATTGCCGTTTTTCTGGGTCGAATTCAAAGTTGGACCGATGGGCATCTTCGTGATCGAGCGTGACGATCTGGTGCAGCACCACGATGCTATCGCCGCGCTGGCCAATGCACGCGGGGTGAGCTAGGTCATGGCGGGTAATACCTTCGGAACCCTGTTGGCCGTCACCACCTTTGGCGAATCCCATGGTCCCGCGATCGGTTGTGTGATCGACGGCTGTCCGCCCGGGCTGAGTCTGGTGCCGGAGGAGTTTCGTCATGATCTGGAGCGACGTGCGACTGGACGCTCACGGCACACCTCACAACGGCGCGAAGCCGATGAGGTCGAGATTCTGTCGGGTGTGTACGAGGGCAAGACCACCGGTACGCCGATCGCACTGCTGATCCGCAACACCGATCAGCGCAGCCGCGACTACGACAACATCGCGCAACAGTTTCGTCCTGCACATGCTGATTACACCTATTGGCAGAAATACGGCATCCGCGACCCACGCGGCGGCGGGCGCAGCTCTGCGCGGGAGACGACCATGCGCGTGGCGGCCGGCGTGGTGGCAAAGAAATGGCTGGCCGAGCGCGGCGTCATCGTGCGTGGTCATGTTGCGCAAATGGGTGACCTGCTGCCGCGTGCGTTCGACTGGGATGTGGTCGAGACCAATCCCTTTTTCTGGCCTGATGCCGCGATGCTGCCGGAACTGGAGGAATACATGCACGCGCTGCGTAAGTCCGGCAATTCAATCGGCGCGCGCGTCAATGTTGTGGCAGAAGGCGTGCCGCCAGGCTGGGGCGAGCCGATTTACGGCAAGCTCGATGCGGAACTCGCCTCGGCGTTGATGAGCATCAATGCGGTCAAGGGCGTGGAGATTGGGGATGGTTTCGCGGTTGCCGCTATGCGTGGTACCGAAAATCGTGACGAGATCACCGAGGGTGGATTTCTTTCCAACCACGCCGGCGGCATTTTGGGTGGCATATCAAGTGGCCAGTCGGTGCACTGCTCAATCGCGCTCAAACCCACTTCCAGTATTCGCTTGCCGGGGCGTAGTCTGGATGCCGACGGTGCCGCCGTCGAAGTGGTGACTCGAGGCCGACATGATCCCTGCGTGGGTATCCGCGCCACTCCTATCGCCGAGGCGATGGTCGCTTTAGTGTTGATGGATCAGGCTTTGCGCCACCGCGCCCAGTGCGGCGATGTGGGTCGCATTGAGCCGCAGATTCCTGCAACCCCGCGCGTTTGACGCTTTACACATCCATCGCACAAGGCAATTGGGCATGAACCAAAACAGGCAGTACACCGTCGCCGTGGTCGGCGCCACCGGTGCCGTGGGCGAAACCATGCTCTCCATTCTGGCGGAGCGAAAGTTTCCGGTCGGGAAACTCATTGCATTGGCCTCTGAGCGTTCGGCAGGTGACAGCGTGACCTTCGGAAACCGGAATGTTGTGGTCCAGGACCTAGCAAGCTTTGATCCGACCGGTGTCGACATCGCTTTGTTTTCGGCCGGCGGCAGCACGTCGAAAAACTACGCGTCTAAGTTTGTCGACAAAGGCGCGGTGGTGATCGATAACAGCTCCGCTTTTCGCTACGACGACGATGTGCCGCTGGTCGTGTCTGAGGTGAACCCGGAGGCGCTCGATCGACTTCCACGTGGCATCGTGGCCAACCCGAATTGCTCGACCATGCAGTTGATGGTTGCGCTGGCTCCGATCCATCGTGCGGTCGGGATCGAGCGCATCAACGTGGCCACTTACCAGTCGGTGTCTGGCGCCGGACGCTTGGGGATGGAGGAGTTGGGCCGGCAGACTGCGGCGATTCTTAACTTCTCAAATCCGGAAACCAAGCAGTTTGCAGCTCAAATTGCCTTCAACCTGATTCCGCAGATCGACGATTTTCTCGATAATGGTTATACCAAAGAGGAAATGAAACTGGTCTGGGAGACGCGCAAAATTCTCGGAGATGACCGCATCCAAGTGAATCCCACTGCGGTGCGCGTGCCGGTTTTTTATGGCCATTCTGAGGCGGTGCACTTGGAAACCCGTGAGCCTTTGTCAGCTGAAGCGGCGCGTGCGCTGCTCGAAGCGGCGCCGGGTGTGGTGGTGGTAGATGAGCGCCGAGCGGGTGGTTGGCCCACGCCGGTCACCCACGCGTCGGGGCAAGACGCAGTTTTCGTTGGCCGGATTCGGCGCGATATTTCCCATCCGCGCGGGCTTAATCTGTGGGTGGTCTCGGACAATATCCGCAAGGGTGCTGCATTGAACGCTGTACAGATTGCTGAACTATTGGTAAAAAAGGGCTCGTGATCTTATAGTTAGCCCGTCGTTGTCAAGTCGTTTCGAGGTTCAGGGGGGAAGCGACCGACACACCTATTACATGAACCTGTACGCATGACTCCAGGGGAACACTCCAGATGAACAAGCGTCTCCGACTCTCGATGGCTTTGGCTTTGGCTCTGGGTAGCACCCATGCCTATGCGCTGGGGCTTGGACAAATCGAGGTTAAGTCGTCCTTGAACCAGCCACTCGTGGCTGAAATTCCTGTCTTGCTCAGCAGTCCCGGGGAAGCCGATAGCTTGAGCGTGCGTCTGGCCTCGCCAGATGCATTTGCGCGCGTAGGCTTGGATCGGCCGACTTTACAGGCAGCGAATCTCGGTTTTGAGGTTCTCGACGATGGCCGCGGTCGCAAGGTAATCCGTGTCACCACGCCCAGCAGTGTTACCGATCCGTTTCTGAGCTTCTTGCTCGAAGTGGACTGGGGCAAGGGCAAGATGATGCGCGAATACACCGTGCTGCTCGACCCGCCCTCGATGATGCCGATACGCGCTAGCGCACCGGCGACTGTCGCGCCGATACCCGAGCCAGAGCCGGTCTATACCGAGCCGCTGCAAGAGACGCGGATGCCTGAGCCGGTGCGCGAGCCAGTCGCCACGGCAGTGCCTGATCCGGCGCCTGCGCCTGCGACTCCAGAACCGTTTGAAACATCAAGGGCAGAGGTACTTGACGCGATGTCCGTTGCGTCCACGACCCCAGAGCCAGCACCAGCACCAGCTTACGTTGCCGGCACTTATGGTCCGGTGAATTCGGGCGATACCACTTGGTCGATCGCTCAGAACACGCGTCCTGATTCTTCGGTGTCGGTTAACCAGATGATGCTGGCGCTGTTACGTGCCAACCCTGAAGCCTTCATCGACAACAATATCAACCGTCTCAAGAAGGGCGCGGTGCTGCGTATTCCGGGTCGCGAGGAAGCCACGACGCTGGCTGCGGCTGAAGCTGCAGCGCAAGTGCGCGAGCAGATGCAAGCGTGGGACGGCATGACTGCAACGGTGCCGCAACCGGCCGATGCCGGAACTGGCAGCGCGCCAAGCAGTCGACGAACAGAGGCTGCACGCCCCTCATCGCGGTTGGAATTGACGCCTCCGCGTGGCGATGGCGATGCCAGTGCAACCACTTCAGGTGCATCCAGTGACGGTACCGGACGCGAGTTGCGGGCCGAACTGACACGCACGCAAGAAGAAGTCAGCACGCTGGCGCAGGAAAATACCGAGCTCAAATCACGCGTGGCTGAGTTGGAAGACCTCCAAGGTGACAGTCGACGCTTGATCGAACTTAAAGACAGCGAGCTGGCTGCAGCGCAGAAACGATTGGAGCAAGCGGCTCAGGAACAAGCTGCTCAGGCACAAGCCGCCTCAGCAGCGCAAGCAGTTGATGCAACAACGGTTGATGCGTCCGTGACGGATGCCGTGCCGGTGTCAGAGGAGGGCGCTGATGCTCTGGCTGCAGAGGATCAGATGGACCCTTCGACCAGTATGGATTTCGAAGAACCCGCGGCGGAAGCCGAGGCCACAGATTCTGGTGAAGTTGTCGCGTCTGAAACCGACCAGGAGGCTGTTTCTGAGCCGGCATTGGTGGTGGCTGAAGAGCCCGCACCGATTGTGCCTCCGATAGATGTGGTGACTGACCCGGTGCAGCCTGCTTCAGATTCCGGCTGGTTCGGGTTTAATCCTTGGGTTGTCGGTGGCGGTGGTGCCGTTCTGCTCGGCTTGATTCTTATGCTGCTAATGCGTCGTGGCAAAAAGCCCGGTGCGAAACCGCTTGCAACCGCCGCGCCTACGTCTTCTACGCCGGCTGTAGCGGCATACGAACCGGACGAGGAAGAGGCTGAACTGATCGAAGCATTGGTCCAGCATCCAGATGATCTCTACTTGCACTTGGATTTGCTGCGTCATTACTTTGCAGCTGACGATGCCGTTGGATTCGAAATGGCGGCTGAGTCGATGTTCACGCAGGTGCGTGACGAGCAGGATCCGGCGTGGTTGGAAGCCTGTGCGCTCGGACAGCAGATCGCACCGGATCATCCTCTGTTTGCTGGATCGGTCGACCACGAGAGCTTTGTGGACGACGAGGCTGAAACGGATTCGCTCTTCGATGAGGACGATGAGTCCGGCATCGCTGATTCGCGTGTCGATTTCAATGAGGATGTGGCAGTCGCTGCTGATCCTGTGATGGAGTGGGACGCGGATAACGATTTCAACGACCCAGAGCAAGACGTCTCGTACGTGACCGAAGAAATCGAGGCCGTCAGTGCGCAGCCTTCGTTTGAGCCGGAAGTGGCGATGGATGATTTCGCCAGTGATCGCTTTGATGCGATTGATGCTGACGCTGCCACCACCAAGCTCGAATTGGCACGCGCTTATCTCGACATGGGTGACGCCGAAGGTGCGCGTGGCATGTTGGAAGAGGTTCTGACGGAAGGAACCGCCGCGCAACGTGACGAGGCACGCCAGTTGATTGACGGCATCGAGTAAGGTCTTCAATGTTTATGGGAAGGCCGGGAGTTTCGACTTCCGGCCTTCTTCTTTTCGGGGTTTACCATGCGCTACGCCCTCGGCATCGAATACGACGGCACTGATTTCTACGGTTGGCAACGTCTTGGCGAAAGACAAACCGTCCAGCGCGAAATTGAAATGGCCTTGTCGTTCGTAGCCAATCACCCGGTAGAGGTGGTGTGCTCCGGTCGCACTGACAGTGGTGTGCATGGTCGATGCCAAGTCGTGCATTTCGACACCAATGCCACGCGCAGCAACTTTAATTGGGTCATGGGAGCCAACTCACGGTTGCCCGCAAGTGTCGCCGTGCGTTGGGCACAACCGGTCGAGCAGACCTTTAGTGCACGCTACTCTGCCCGTTCACGACGATATCTCTACCGCATGCTGAATCGACGCGTGCGTCCAGCACTGGATGCGCGACAGCTGGCGTGGGAGCGCTTGCCTCTGGATGCCGTGGCCATGCACCAGGCGGCGCAAGCGCTGGTGGGTGAGCACGACTTCAACGCTTTTCGCTCATCCCAGTGCGAGGCGCATCACGCTAGGCGTACGTTGCAGCGCATCGAGGTCTTGCGGCTGGGCGAGGAGGTACATATTGAAGTGCAGGCCAACGCTTTCCTGCATCACATGGTGCGAAATATCGTGGGTAGCCTGCTGCCGATTGGCCGTGGCGAAAGACCGATAGAATGGATGAAGGCCTTGCTAGACGGTGGTGACCGCAATGCGGCGGGGCCAACGGCTGCATCGCAAGGGCTGCTGTTTATCGGGCCCTTGTATCAGCCTGAATGGGGCTTGCCGGCTGAGGTCACGACATGAGTAGACGCACCCAAATCAAGTATTGCGGTCTGACCCGCGAGTCAGATGTTGACGCCGCGGTCGCCTTGGGTGTTGATTTAATGGGCTTCGTTTTCGCACCAGGCAGCGCACGTCGCATCGATCTTGCAGCCGCTGTCCGATTGCGAAGGCGAGTTCCAGCTGAGATTAGGGTCGTGGCTTTGGTAATGGATAATCCGCGTGAAGAGATCATCGCGATTATTGATCGTATGCGGCCTGAGCTGATCCAGTTTCACGGCAACGAGTCAGATGAGGTCTGTGCCAGCTTCCGTCTGCCATTTCTCAAGGCGATCGCAATGCGTGGCTGCGATGCGGATCAGGCCTACAACCTACTCACACGATGGCCGTCCGCTGAGATGCTGCTGTTCGATGGGCACGGCGCCGGAGAGATGGGTGGCAGCGGGCAAGCTTTTGATTGGGATATCCTGCCTGATCGTTGCGACAAACCTTTCTTGCTCGCCGGAGGCCTGCATGCGGGCAATGTTGCGACGGCGATAACGACTGCTCAGCCTTGGGGTGTCGACGTTTCCAGTGGCATCGAGTCTGCTCCGGGGATCAAGGACATGACACGCATGCGTGATTTTGTTCGGGCTGTGCGGATGGCCGATGGATCAGTGAATGCCGCGCTCAGGAGCGAACCTTAGACGCCCTTCGATATCGTCCCCTTAGGCCTTGGCGCACCGATGCGGCGTTTTGTGGCATGCTGGTGGGTCAAATCAAGAATGAAGAGAATCAACGTCTGATGACTGCAGCTACCGTCAATTCGCGCGTCTATCCGCGCGCCGGCCTAGACATCCTTTCCCGCCATGAAGTCACCCGTTTACAGGACGCCACTAACGGTGGTTTGCATGAATTGTTGCGGCGCTGTGCGCTGGCGGTGCTGACCTCGGGTAGTGCCACGGATGATCCGCGTGCTGCATTGGCTCGCTATCCGAACTTTGACATCCAGGCGGTACAGCAAGACCGCGGCATCAAACTGGAGCTGTCTCACGCGCCAGCAGAGGCCTTTGTCGATGGCCGCATTATCGTGGGCGTGGCTGAGCTGCTGTTCGCTGTGGTGCGCGATATTGCTTACACCGCGTCTGAGATCCAAAACAGCGGCCAATTTGACCTCGATAAGCCAGAAGACATCACCAACGCAGTGTTCGAGATCCTGCGTAACGCGCGTGCGCTGCGATCGCATATAGATCCCAACCTTGTGGTGTGTTGGGGCGGTCACTCAATCCCGCGCGAAGAATACCTTTACACCAAGGACGTCGGCTATCAGCTCGGTCTGCGAGGTCTGGATATTTGTACAGGATGTGGTCCAGGTGCCATGAAGGGCCCGATGAAGGGCGCCACGATCGCGCACGCCAAACAGCGCCGCACGGGCAATCGCTACATCGGTATTACTGAGCCAGGCATCATCGCGGCTGAGTCGCCGAATCCGATCGTCAACGAGCTGGTCATCATGCCGGACATCGAAAAGCGTCTGGAAGCCTTTGTGCGCATGGGACACGGCATCATCGTGTTTCCCGGAGGTGTTGGGACGGCTGAGGAAATCCTGTACTTGCTCGGCATTTTGCTTGATCCAGCCAACGAAGGTATTCCGTTCCCACTGGTGTTCACCGGCCCGCCTGAGTCAGCGGCCTATTTCGAACGCATCGACCGGTTCCTGCGTCTGACCCTCGGTGATGAGGCCGCAAAGCACTACCGGATCCTTATCGGTCAGCCACGAGAAGTGGCCATCCACATGCAGCAAGGCTTCAAGCACGTGCTGACGCATCGACTGGAATCCAAAGATGCGTTCTTCTTCAACTGGTCGATGCGCATCCAAGAGGAACTGCAGCATCCTTTCATGCCGACGCACGAGAACATGCTGAAGCTGCAATTGCACCGCGATCTGCCACCGCATGAGCTGGCTGCCAATCTACGGCGTGCTTTTTCCGGCATCGTGGCGGGCAACGTCAAGGAAGAGGGTATACGTGCGATTGAGGAGCACGGGCCGTTCGTGATCGATGGCGAGCCCGAAATCATGCGTGCCTTGGATGGCTTGTTGTGCGATTTTGTCGCGCAAAACCGGATGAAGATGTCCGGCGACTATGTGCCTTGCTATCGTCTGTCAGCCTGAGCGGCTTATAACGGCATCGTTCAGATGCAAGGACTTCGGCAGAAGTCCTCTTTACATCGAAGCCGTGTAAATGTAGCGAGGACGTTGATGGCGTACCTCTGGTCAGTCCGGGGAGTACTGAGACCAACCCAGTAGCCAGGGTGGAGGCTTTTGGTATCCACTGCTTACATGTTGTGGTCGCAGAGCAAGGCTGACGGTTTGTAAAGATGTGATCGTGTCAGCCTTATTGGTATGACTGAGGACGCTCAAGTTCTTGTCAGCGCAGTTATCGTCCGGGCCGCACACGCCAAGCTTCCACGATTGGCCCTGATCAACAAGGCCACCCGTTGCGGAAAATGAATGAAGTAAGTTCCAACGCACCCGCGCCTCGGCCGGTCCTCGTCGACCTCGGCCCTATCGCACAACTGCGCGCAGGTCGGCTGTTTCGGCGCCTGTCTCAGCTTTTTGTCGGCCTTTGTCTCTACGGTGTTTCGCTGGCGATGATGGTGCGGGGCACGCTGGGCTTGGCGCCGTGGGACGTGCTGCACTCGGGTTTTATCCTGCATGTGCCGATGAGCCTGGGCCAAGCGGTCATCTTAGTAAGTGTGGTCGTGTTGCTGCTGTGGATTCCGTTGCGCGAAGTACCGGGCATCGGCACTGTATTCAACGCCATCTTGGTCGGGCTTTCGGCGGATGCCATGCTCGCCGTGTTGCACGAACCCGAGCAAATGTGGGTGCGCATCGCTCTTCTCGTCGGAGGGGTGGTGTTGAACGGATTGGCGACGGCGTTGTACATCGGCTCGCAGTTCGGTCGTGGTCCGCGCGATGGCCTGATGACCGGCTTGGCACGAAGAACCGGCCTGTCTCTGCGCTTGGTGCGCACCGGTCTGGAACTGTCAGTTGTCGCAATCGGGCTGCTGCTCGGTGGCGCACTCGGCGCAGGGACGCTCCTCTACGCGCTGGCGATCGGTCCACTCGCTCAGCTGATGCTGCCGGCGTGCACCGTCGACCTGTCTGGGAGACTCCCGCGGTAAAGACCAGGCTCAGCTTGGCTTACAGACGTCTCAGTAAAGTAACCTGAGCCTGCTTTTTGATGTTTTTACAGCGCTGGAGACTGCGACATTCTGGGGCGCAAGCTGGAACTGCCAAGATCTGACTGGTAGCTTGATCTGGCGGCAGAGGTTGGTGGCGTTGAGGATCTGCCGCACGTTCACTTTAGGGGTTTTTCGAA
>CAJDUW010000017.1_pt1 | contig 40612 bp, 36 predicted proteins | sample 7390931 | NCBI WGS metagenome assembly CAJDUW01 (sample SAMEA7055687, study PRJEB34461) | soil metagenome | biome: terrestrial ecosystem; feature: Peninsula; material: soil | place: Antarctica | collected 2016
AAGTGCAGTGGGGTGTGCTCTGAAACGGTAGCCGGCGACGTCATGACCTCACTGGGATCGACCGACGTGTCGACCAGCATCAGTACAACATCACTCTGACGCACACAGCGGTCGCGCCAGCCTGCATCCATGTCACCGACATAGACCACCCCGCCGGTTTGTTGTTCAAGTTCGGCGTACCAGCCGGGTCCGCAATCGCGGACATGCTCAGCACACACGATGCGAACCTCGCCGAGATGGCCCAGTGCGCTCGCTAAGCGTGCGGCGAAGCCTGCCGCATCAACGCCTTCAACGCCGGGCAAAACAGCAAAGCAGCGCGCTTGGGCCGGGCGGTTGACGGTTTTTGCGTAGCGCGCCAAGGCTTCGCGCGCCAAGCGCAACATCGCCTGTGGGTACTGCGCCATGAGTTGTTCAAAACCAGTCTTGGACCAGCGCAGCAACTCACTGTCGCGCAATGCCATGACTGAAGCGGTGCGCGGCTCGTCCAGAAGCAAGCCGGTTTCCCCAACGTAACCGCCCGGCGCGATATGTCCGAGCGTACGGCGCTCACCCTCTGCGTTGCGGCGCCATGCAGCCAAGCGACCCCAATACAGAATGTAGAGCGCATCTGAGGGATCACCCTGCTCAAACAAGGTTTCTCCACCGCGCAAGATAACCCGCTCGGCCTGTGTCGCGAGCTCGACCAAGGTTTCCTGCGGCAGCTTGGAAAACAAGGTCAAATCAGACAGGAAGCCCAGCAATGGCTCGCTTTCAGCGGAAGTCGAGGTGGCGTCGAGAGGTTCGGACATGGCCAAAAGTTACTCGGTTTGTGTCGCATTTGCTCGTTGTGGTTCGGGGGCTCCGTGAGCGCGCGGTCACGTATCTGGCTTTGATGTGAGGTTCCTTTTGTCCGTGACGGCCGTGCTGATGGCTTGCGCCGAGTGGCCGATGGTGCAGTGCAAGTTGCATTCGGCACCGTATGGTCGTTTACTGCGCCGATCCCGGGCCAGGGGACTGCGTTGCGGTAATGGCCGGATAACACTTGACCGCGTATTGACCGGTTGAGCCATTGGGGTTTTTGGAGAGACATCAATATGAAGAAGCACTTGTCGTGCTTGACCGGTCGTACCTTAGGCGTTGCCATCGTTGCGAGCTTGGGTCTTGGAGCCGCCTCGGCTGCGTCGGCGGAAATTGTGGCCAAACAATTGGCCGGCCCCGCGTCTGAATTCGCTGATATGCGCGCGCCTGATCCGACCGATTCCACCATCCATTCGCACAGCGCGTTGCTGTCCTTGGACATGATGACGGGCAAATCGAGCCGTCGTTGGCAGTCCACGCTGCCGGTAGAGAACGGGAAGTTGCGCTTCGCCTTGCTCGTCCCAGAAGACAGCGCGGTTGATGTTGTACTCAGCGGTCCAAGCGGGCAGAAGCTGCAGTCAGCCGATACCGCCAAGAGTCTGCGAGCGTCTCAATTTGGGATCGCCGATGCTCAGGTTCCGGCGCGGATGTACAGCTTCCCAAGTTTGGCCAAGGGCCAATGGTCAGTTGAGTTGATCAACAAGTCGCGACACGCCGTGCCGGGGTTTTTGTTGCTGGAAGGTGATCCTGCGACCGAACTGGCTTCCTATGCCACTCATCGCCGCCAGCTTGTGGGTGAGAAGATGGGGCTTACCGCGCAGCTGACCGGTGTCGATACGCACGACAAGGCGGTGCTCGGCGCAGGAGCCGGACGGATCGAGCGGGCCACGCTCAAGGTCACTCGCCCTGACGGCGCGAGCGAAACCTTCGTGATGTTCGATGATGGCCAGCACGACGACGGTGTCGCCGGTGATGGCCTATTTGGCGCCGCGTTTACTGCGAAAATGGCAGGCGATCACGTCGCACAGGTCACGATCCAAGGTCTTGATCATGCCGGAAACCGTGTTCTGCGCAGCGCCGAGCATTTGCTGCCGTTCGTTGAGCAGACCGTTTCGCTGGCCGGTAAACACGCCAATGCGACTTACGCCAAGAGTGGCGCAAACCGCTTGTCGATCGAGATTCCGGTGATCGCCTCCAAAAATGCCGGTCACTACCGCGGCTACGCTGAAGTCTGGGGTCGTGATGCGAGCGGACAAGCACTGCCGGTGGCATGGATCGGCGGTATGGCGACCGTCGATAACGGCCATTTGAACTTTGGCCTCGATGAGCGCTGGATTGCTAAGTCCAGCGCACAAGGGCCCTTCGAATTGCGTAATCTGCGGGTGGAAGATCCGGACAGCCTCGTAACCATCGCTTCCGCTGAGAGCATGAGCCTGAACGTGCCGCGTTTGCGCAGTCGCGCCAAGGCCGGCGACATCATGATTGACGAGATGATGACGATGGGGCCACGTCCGCTCGACACAGTGAGCGAAAAGGGTACTGGCAAGCGTCTGCTGCTGGTTCATGGCTACTGCTCCAACAGCGTATGGCCGAGCTCGAACTTTTCGACCGCATCCACTTTTCTCGACAAGAACCAGAACCGTAGCCACGACGCATTCGCGCGCCTGATCGCAAGCTTCGGCAACACCTGGAACTCGTACGGCATCGTTGCTCACAGCCAAGGTGGTGCGGCAGCGTTGCACCTGTACACCTATTACTGGAGCGGTCTGGATAACGCCACCGGTGGGCATTTGATACAGTCCGTCGGCACGCCGTACAAGGGCACCAATCTGGCTGGAATGCTGGCCACGATGGGTAACTGGTTCGGCGTGGGTTGCGGCAACAACAGCAATCTCAGCTACAGCGGCGCTAGTGCCTGGTTGGCCGGCATCCCGAACTCGTCACGGTCCAAGGTTAACTTCTACACCACTTCGTTCAAGACCACGAACTGGTGGACCAACGACTACTGCAACATCGCGACCGACTTGGTCCTGAGTGATCCGGAAGACGGCACCACCGAAAAGGTTAACGGTCAGCTGCCCGGTGCGATCAATCGCGGTCATGTCACCGGCCAGTGCCACACTGCCGGTATGCGCGATCCGGCCCAGTACCAGAACGCTTCACGCAACGCCACGATGAATTCGAACGCAGCGCGTTGATGTAAATCGTCGGAAATGAAGCAAAAAGCCCCGCCTTGTGCGGGGCTTTTTGTTGGCGTTTTAAATCTTCGCGAACCGCCAAGATCTGTGGAGCGTTCCCCGTTTCGGAGCGCTGGTCAGGCACACGGCTTGCACCGCACGCCTGAACGCTGTAGCGTTGCTCGGCTATATCTCTTCTCTTTAATCTTGGCAGGGCTATGCTGTTCGAGCACGTTTCGATCGCCAGTATCGCGCATATTGATGCGCCCAATCCGCTGAGTTCCGCGGATATCAACGAACGCCTGCGCCCAACGCTGACGCGCCTCGGTATCCGTACCGATGTGCTTGGTGACATCGCTGGCATTCATTCGCGCCGATTTTGGGACGCGGGTACGCAGGCTTCAGATGCCGCTACCGCGGCAGCGGAAAAAGCCTTGGCTGAGTTGGATGTGCCGCGCGAGAAAATCGGTTTGCTGGTCAATACCTCGGTCAGTCGCGACTATCTTGAGCCCAGCACCGCCAGCATCGTGTCGGGCAACCTCGGCTTGGCCGATACTTGCCAGAACTTCAGACGGCGAAACCGCCAGCTTGGCCTACGAGAAGACCCTCGAACGCATGAGCTCGCCTGAGCTTACCGAAGCGGAATTTCGACAGGAACTTGCGACCCTCACGCTGGGTTGCGGTGCGGCGGCGATGGTGCTTTCGCGCAGCGAATTGACCCCTGATGCGCCGCGCTACAAAGGCGGCGTGTCACGCGCGGCGACGCAGTGGAACGGTTTGTGTCGCGGCAATTTGGATCGCATGGTCACAGATACCCGGACCCTGCTGATCGAGGGTATTAAGCTGGCGCAGAAGACCTTTGACGTCGCCAAGACCGCCTTGGGCTGGGCGGTGGAAGAGTTCGACGAGTTTGTAATTCATCAAGTCAGCCAAGTGCACACCCAAGCCTTCATTAAAGCCATCGGCATTGACCCCAAGAAGGTCCTTACGATTTTCGCAGAGTACGGCAACATCGGTCCGGCCTCGGTGCCGATCGTCTTGTCCAAGCTCAAGGAGATGGGTCGATTGCACAAGGGTCAGCGCATCGCTCTGATGGGAATCGGCTCGGGTTTGAACTGTTCGATGGCTGAAGTCGTCTGGTGAACCGCGCGCTTGAGTTTCCGTCGTACCACGAGGTGCACGCCAGTCTCGCGCGCGGTGGTGCGGGAGTCGACGTTGCGGAGCTGCATGGCCTGATGGTGGGCTTGTTGTCAGCCGGCGGCTCGCTTTCTGGTAACGATTGGCCCGAGCGTTTGCATGTCAACTTGGGCCCTGACGCTTTGTCTGAGGGTGGCACGCTCGATCAGCTCCGCATAGCGGCGGCGTCGGCACTGGCCGATCCAGATTTCGGCTTTGCTCCCTTGTTGCCTGAAGAAGACGCGCCGCTAGCGCAGCGTGCTGCTGCTTTATTCATTTGGTGCCATGGATTTCTGGCTGGTTTTTCGCTGGGGCCTGATCGCGCGCCACTGTCGGAAGAGGCGCAGGAAGCTTTCAATGACCTGGCTGAAATCGCCGCTTTTGTTGCTGACGATGACGAGCAAGACGAGCAGGCGCTAACCGAGGTCACCGAATTTGTGCGCGTGGCCGCGCTGCTGATCCGTGGTGACGTGTTGGCAGAGACTGGACCGTCCAAACGCCTGCACTAGTTCTGATGATCAGCGGGGAAATCTTATGCACGCCCTGAGCATTAAGCCGGCTGAGTTTGCTCGCCGCCGCCGTCAACTCATGCGCATGGCAGGTCCCGACGCCATCGTGGTCGTTCCAGCTGCCGCGCAGCGTGTGCGCAGCAACGACACTCATTATCGGTATCGTCAAGACAGCGATTTCTGGTATCTCACTGGCTTTGATGAGCCTGAGGCGGTGCTGGTGCTGGTGCCGGGTCGTGCGGCTGGCGAAGCGCTGCTGTTCTGCCGCGAGCGGGATCCTGAGCGCGAGGCGTGGGACGGCGTACGCATTGGGCCGGAAGGCGCCGTCGAACAGCTCGGCATGGACGACGCATATCCTTACGCCGACATGGATGAAATCCTGCCGTGCCTGATTGAAGGGCGTAACCGTGTGTACTGCCAGTTCGGCCGTGATGCCGACTTCGATCTAGCCTTGATTGCGTGGGTCAAGCGGGTGCGAACGCAGGTCAAGCAAAGCGGCCAGTCGCCACACGAATTTCAGGAACTTGGCCATTTGCTGCACGACCTGCGCCTCTATAAGAGCCCGGCCGAACGCAAGCTGATGGCGGAGGCGGCTCGCATTGCGGCATTGGCACACGTGGATGCCATGCGGGCGGTGCGGCCGGGTATGTTCGAGTACGAGATAGAAGCCGAGTTGTTGTATCGCCTTCATCGCCACGGTACGGTGGCATCCTACGAACCGATTGTGGGCTCGGGTGCAAATGCCTGTGTGTTGCACTACTGCAGCAATCGCGCCCAGATGCACGATGGCGACTTGTTGCTGATCGATGCGGGCGCTGAAGTGCAGGGTTATGCCTCCGATATCACCCGCACGTTTCCGATCAACGGAACATTTTCCAAACCCCAGCGCGCGCTGTACGACGTGGTGTTGGCTGCCAGCTCCGCCGCGCGTGACATCGTTCGCCCGGGTGTGTCTTGGAATGCACCGCACCAAGCAGCGGTGGAAGTGTTGACCGAAGGCTTGTTGAGTCTTGGTCTGATCAAGGGCAGCTTGCAGCAGTGTCTGAAGCAGCAAACCTACCGTCGCTTTTATATGCACAAGACCGGCCACTGGCTGGGCCTTGATGTGCATGATGTGGGCGACTATCGCATCGGCGGCGAGTACCGGTTGTTAGAGCCGGATATGGCCTTCACGATTGAGCCGGGTCTTTACATCGCCCCTAATGCTGCCGGGGTGGCGGCAAAATGGCGCGGCATCGGCATTCGGATCGAGGATGACGTGCTAGTGACTCGTCAGGGTGTGAAAGTTTTAAGCGACGGGGTGCCGCGGGATCCTGACGCGATCGAAGCGCTCATGGCGCACGAATAAATAGCCACGATTGAGCCAGCTTCGCGGTTGGTAGACGTACCATATATGCTGCACCTGATGTCGTTCAGGGGATATCCTTCGCCGCCATGCGTTGCTACGTTTACAAAAGTCGTATCCGGCCTGATACCTACATCTATCTCGCCAAAGAAGATGATTTTGAGGTGCTGCCCGAGGGTCTGCGCCAATCCTTGGGCGATTTGGAATCGGTGCTGGTTTTCGAACTGAACGCAGAACGGCGCTTGGCTCGTGTCGATACTTCAGCGGTATTGGCGGCCTTGCATTCGAGCGGCTATTTCCTGCAATTACCACCGACGCTGCCGAACGGGAGCGAGCTGCGTGGATGAGTCAATCGCTCCGCCCGGTGCGCTCACGAAGATCGCCAGTTTTCTGCCTGCGGTAGCCGTTTCCTTGTCAGCCTTATGGCCGATTCATCCCGATTACGCGCTTGGGCCTATTTTTGCGCTGCCCCTGTATCTGTTAGCCGCAGCCGTCTTTTTGCAGATGCCTGAGGGCGCACGATTTATTCCGGCGCTGACACGCCAGTTGCGCGGTGGATTCTGGCTGGTGCTGGCCGGTTTGATAGTGCTCGCGTTGACACTGTCGTGGCCAATGCAACGACTGGTGGCTGGCCGCGGTGGATTACCCGAAGTGCTTATGTGTGGCGCGGTGGTTGCGCTGGCCCTGATCATGATCTGGCGACAGGCAGTGCTGCCTGCGCTGCAACTGGAGTCATCGGCGCAGCCTATGTCCTCTAGCCTGCACGCCTTGGGCGAGGAAGCTCGACTGGGCTTGCATGGCTGGCTCATGGCCGTCTGTTTGATGCTCCTGCTGTTGTCGACCCTAGCTGTGGCGTGGACCGTACTTTGGTTGACGCCGGCCTACCCGATTGCGGTGACGCTGCACGCGTTGCTCATAGCCCCTGCCTTGGCAGTCGCGACGCTGGCCGCCTCGCGTCGTCAACTTCAGACTGCCCGCGCTCGTGTCGCTGATGTACTTGCGAAACAAGCAGTGGCGGCGGCAGCGTCGCGCCGCAGCGAGGCTATCGTGGATCTCGATGCGGCGCTGTATGCAGCGGTGCGTGCTGGACAAGTTGACCAAGCGCTGGCGCTGCTCAACATGGGCGCCAATGCACACGCGCTTCCTCCCCGCGTTGCACGAGATCAGCGTAGCTTGCCGATGTTGGCGGCCGTGCAGCCGGATCTGCGCCTGTTGCGGGCGCTGATCGAGGCGGGTATCGATCTCAATCGTGCGCATGCCGATCTGACACCCTTGTTCGCGGCGGTGCGTGACAGTTACCACGGACGCCCGGATGCGGTGCAGATGTTGTTGGCGAACGGCGCTGATCCACGCGCTACGGACGGTCTGAGGCAGACCCCACTGCATGCGGCCGCGCGTGCCGCAGATCCGACGATTGCCGCCTTGTTGATTGATGCCGGTGCGCATCTGGATGCGCTTGACGGCCAAGGCCTGAGCCCTTTGGGAGTGGCCGCTGGGCTTGGCAATCTGGATGTTGCGAAGTTCCTGCTGGATCGTCGTGCAGTTTGTGAGCCGGAGGGTGGCGAGCCGCCACTGCTTCTGGCCGCGGGGCGCGAGGATGGCGATCCGGCGATGGTCAATATGTTGCTGAAGCACAAAGCTAAAGTGGATGCACACGGACGCCTTGGACGCACCGCGCTGCACACGGCCTGTCTGACGCGCAACGGCAAGATTGTCGAGACTCTGCTGGCGGCCAAGGCCAACCCGGACATCCCGGATGAGCTCGGCGTGACCCCGTTGCTGGAGGCCGTTCGCGCCGGCGCGGTGGATTGCGTCGTGCGTCTGGCGGCACAAGGTGGCGTGAATCCGGCTGCGTGCGATCACGCGGGCCGCAACGCCTTGGCAATCGCTTGCCAGAGCGAGAGTTGCGATAGTGCGACGGTGAAGGCGCTGCTGGACCTGGGTGTGGATCCGCAGCAAGTTGCGCATGATGGGCGCCGCGCCGTCGATCACGCTGTGGCTGCGGGTCGCTGGGCGCACGTGGCGCTGCTTGATCCAGGCTACGTGTTGCCGGCCTGTTTGGCCGAGGATGACGAGGGCTTGCAAGGTGCACCGCCGTTGATGCGCCTGCGCTTGGCCTTGGAACGGGGTAGCCTCGATATCGCGCGCGAACTGTTGCCGCTCGCGATTACCGAACCTGCCGAATTGTCCGCCTTGTTCATCGACATCGCGCCACGCCTGCGACCAGGCAGCGCGAGTGTGCTGGCCGATGCGCTGGAAGCGGATGCCACCGATGCCGACGGTGTGCTGTTGGTCTGGCACGTGCTTGCCTTAGGCCCGGCAGCGAATGCTGCGTTAAGGGCCCTATTGGAGCGCGGCTCTGCGCCGACCGGACGAGGTGCGCTGGCACGCTACCTCGATGCCGCGTTGTTGCACGCGGTCGCGGGGCCGGAGTCAGAACAGATGGCCTTGGCGCTGCTGGAACGCGGTGCAGACCCGTTTGCCAACGCCGCGGGAGGCCCGCCGTTGCACCAAGCTCTGAGGCTGCGGTGGCACCAACTGGTGGAGAGCTTGCTCACACGTGGGGTCGATCCGGAGACGCGCGATGTGTATGGCATCAGCGCCTTGATGTTGGCCTCGCAATTGGACAACGAGGCGATGGTGCGGCGCTTGATCCTTTGGGGTGCGCAGCCTGCGGCACGAGCGCCGGATGGACAGACCGCGCAAGGCTTGGTGTTGTCCTTGGGACGAACCCGACTGTCGCGCTGGATGCATTGGCCGCATTGGAGCTTGCCACGGCGGCCATTGCGCGATGCTGACGTAGTGGCTGCCGCTCATCTGGGAGATGCTGAAGCCGTCGTGCGCCTGTTGGAGCTGGGCTTGGCACTGGATGCCACTGACGCACAAGGGTGCACCGCCCTGCTGCGTTCGTGTGGTGGTGGTTACCTTGACTTGGTTGAACACCTGTTAGCGGCCGGTGCAGACCCCAGCGTGGCCGCGTATTCCGGCGCCACGTGCCTCAGTGTCGCGTTGACGGCACGGCAAATGGACGTGGTGCGAGTGTTGGCAGAACAAGGCATCGAATTGGATCAGCGCCTACCCGGCGGAATCACACCGCTGATGATTGCGGCAGCGCTGGGACAGCATGAAACGGTCCGTGTGCTGCTGGAGCACGGTGCCGATCCCACCGCGCTGGATCGGCACGAGGGAAGCGTCTTGCACGCCTTGGCGCAGTTCGGTTTCGGGGCGCGCGAAGCGCGACCGGCAATGGAGGCTTGGGAAGTGCTATTAGCCGCCGATGCCGAACTCGATGCTGCCAATGCCGTGGGTGAAACCCCCTTACTGTTGCTGTTGGGCGCCAGTTTTGAGCCTGGCACGGCCTGCCGGGAAGAGGTGATCCTGCCCCAGCTGGAGGTGCTGTTGCGTCATGGCGTGGAGCTCAGGGGTCGTGAGCGTCGGGGTTTCGGCCCGCTGCATCTGGCGGCATTGCATGGGCTCGGCCAAGTAGTGCGACGTCTATTACAGGCGGGCGCTGATCCCGGCGCGCGCGACGCGCTCAATCGACGCCCCGCCGAAATCGCTCTGATGCGTGGTTTTGTCGATATCGCGGCCGAGTTTGCACCGAGCCAGCCGGCACCCTCGATTGCGCGCTTCTTGCGTGAGCCAGATGACTAGACCGGCCCACGCTCACCGCGTCGAATCATCTCAGAGCGCGTCAGCGTCCAACTCGCCGGTTCGGATGCGGATCACCTGCTCAAGTGGCGAGACGAAGATCTTGCCGTCACCAATTTTTCCGCTGTTGGCTGCACGCTGGATGGCATCCACCACGCGCTCGAGTTGGTCGTCGGTGACCGCGACCTCAACCTTCATCTTCGGCAGGAAGTCGACCACGTATTCGGCGCCACGATAGAGCTCGGTGTGACCCTTCTGACGGCCAAACCCCTTTACTTCGGTCACCGTCACGCCGGTGACGCCCACATCCGACAGCGCTTCGCGCACGTCGTCCAGCTTGAACGGCTTGATGATCGCCATCACCATTTTCATACGTGCTACTCCCCGGGATGCGGTCTAGGACTATTCCGATCTGATTTTAGTGCGTCCTCCGGCTGCGGCAAGCTCGTGCTCGTGGCAGGATGTTCACACGCCATGCAAGAAGGATCTTCCCCATGATAAACCTGCAACTGGTCGATGAGCTCGCACGCCGCCTTGGCGCGATGCTACCGCCCGGCGTGTCTGATGCTCGCGCCGATCTGGAACAAAACTTCCGCGCTGCACTGCAAACAGGTCTGCAACGTCTGGATCTGGTGACCCGCGAAGAGTTCGAGGTTCAGCGCGCGGTGTTGCTGCGGACTCGCGAGAAGCTTGAGGCGCTTGAGCGCGCATTGGCCCAGCATCAGGCTGAAGCTGACTAGCCGCAAACGGTCTCACGCCCCTAATTCATTGTTCGTTTCGCGAGTGTCCGCACCCGCGACGGTCACGGCTTGCCCGGAGTTTTTGCCATGTCGCTCGCTCTTGTCCACAGTCGTTCGCAATCTGGTGTCAATGCGCCGGAGGTGCGGGTGGAAGTCCACCTCGCTGGTGGCTTGCCGATGGTCTCGATTGTCGGCCTTCCTGACGCCGCGGTGCGCGAGAGTCGTGATCGCGTGCGGGCCGCTTTGCAATGCTCCCAGCTTGAATTGCCGCAGCGGCGCATCACGATTAATTTGGCGCCGGCTGACGTGCCCAAAGATGGCAGCCGTTTCGATCTGCCGATTGCCTTGGGCATACTCGCCGCTTCTGGGCAGTTGCCACGTGAGGCCTTACGCGACATCGAGTTTCATGGCGAACTGGCTTTAACCGGTGAATTGCGGCCGATTGAAGGCGCGCTGCCGGCAGTTCTGGCCGCGGCGCGGGCTGGGCGCGACATCGTCTTGCCGCTGGCTAATCGCAGTGAGGCCTCCCTCGCACGTCATCCGGGCGCGCGTTTTGCCCGGACCTTGCTAGAAGTGTGCGCGATGCTGCAAACCGGACGCGAGCTGCCAGGGCCAGAAGCGATAACGGAGGCGACGAGTGATTCGCGCGATGGTGTGGATCTGGCCGATGTGCGCGGCCAGCCCCAAGCACGCCGCGCACTGGAGGTAGCCGCGGCAGGCGCTCACAATCTGCTGATGGTCGGCCCGCCCGGCAGCGGTAAGTCGATGCTGGCGCAGCGCTTGCCAACCCTGCTGCCGCTGTTGACTGACACCCAGGCGCTCGAATGTGCGGCGATCAGTTCCTTGTCAGGGCTAGCGCTCGACACATCCACGTGGCGGCGCGCGAGCTTTCGCGCACCCCATCACACCGCCACCGCGGTGGCGCTGACTGGCGGCGGCGGTGGCGCCTCTTTGCGGCCGGGCGAAATCAGTCTGGCTCACCATGGCGTGTTGTTTCTGGATGAGCTGCCCGAGTGGCAGAGGCATACCTTGGAGGTTTTGCGTGAGCCGTTGGAATCCGGACGTATTGTGATCTCGCGTGCCGCCCGCCAAGCGGAATTTCCTGCGCGCTTCCAGTTGGTCGCCGCGATGAACCCGTGCCCGTGCGGTTGGGCCGGGGATCCGGCCGGGCGCTGTCATTGCAGTCGCGACAAGATTGCCCGCTATCGCGGACGCATTTCCGGTCCTTTGTTGGACCGGATCGACATCCAGATCGAGGTGCCGCGTATTGCAGCCGCCGATTTGCGCCCCAGCGCACCGCGCGGCGAGCCCAGTGCCGATGTCCGCGCTCGTGTCGACGCCGCACGCCGCAGTCAGATGGCGCGTGCGGGCGTGGCCAATGCTGCACTTGCGCAATCTCTGGTTGAACGCGATTGCGCGCTGGAACCGCGCGATCAGCAGTTACTCGAGCGTGCCATTGATCAACTGCATCTATCAGCCCGTGCCAGTCAGCGCATCCTGCGGGTGGCACGCACCATTGCCGATCTAGCCGGCAATGAGCGCATTGCGACCGCGCATTTGGCAGAGGCGATCGGTTATCGGCGCCTGGCTGTCAGTAGCTGAAGCCGCCGCTTATGGGCGTGGAAGAAAGGCCGGCACGCCGTCAACGGTGCAGGTGTAGTGCTGACACACGTGACTGCGCAGATGCGGCTGCGCTTGCAGCAGGAAGTGGAAGATTGCGTTCTGCTCCACGCTGCCGCGCACCGCGGCACTGCCTGGGCCGACCGCCCAGATGCCAACATCATCACCGCCGTGCGATTCGTTTTTCATCGGCACCAATGCTTCCTGTAGGTAATCCGGATCACTGGTATCCACATCAGTCAGGTCGGGACGTGGCCCGGTGCCGCGATGTCCAGGGCCGTTGGCATAGACGAGCGTCGTGTAGGGCAAGCCATCACTGTCTGTGGCGAATGCAGGCTGGCCGTATTTGTTCTTGTTGATCACCTTGCCCAAAATCGGATTGCCGCGATCCGGATAGCCGACAAATGACAGAACATGGCTGTGATCGGCGGTGACGAGTATCAAGGTGTCTTCGGTCGCGGTCATCGCGATGGCTGTCTCTACTGCCTCACTCATGGCGATGGTTTCGTTCAAGGCGCGATAGCCGTTGCCAGCGTGGTTGGCGTGATCAATTCGACCGCCTTCCACCAATAACACAAAACCGAGCTCGTTACCGGAAAGGCGTGTGATCGCGACGCGGGTCATGTCGGCCAGTGAAGGCTCGCCCGCTGGGTCTGCCGCGCGCTGGTCTTCCCATTGCATGTGGCTGGGCTCGAACAGGGCCAGCAAAGGCGCGTCTTTTGGCGCAGCAGCGAATTGCTCAGCGTTCCAGACGTAGGCGCCCTGTGGATGGCGCTGCTGCCATTCGGCAATCAGATCTCGGCCATCGTGGCGACGGCCGGTTTGGTCGGAGTATTCCGGATCGGTCTGATCGGCTGGCATGAAATTGACCCGGCCACCACCCATCAATACCTTCGCGCCTTTGCCGTACGCATTGCCGATCATCTGTTGGGCAATGTCCGTGCAACCCCGTTTGCGTGCCTCTTCAGGAACATCGCCATCGCTTTCCCAGTTGCGATCTGGCACGTGCGCCAATGTGGCGGCCGGAGTGGCATGGGTCAGTCGGGTGGTGGTGATAACGCCAGTGTCCATTCCCGCTTCGGCGGCGAGCTCCCACAAGGTCAGCAAGCGGCCGTCAGCCAGTCCGTTGCAATCGCTGCTGTGCATGGACTGACCGACGCTGATCATCCCGGCGCGAGTCTTGGCACCCGTCGCCATGGCGCTCATGGTGCCGGCCGAATCTGGGGTTTGCAGGTCGGTGTTGTAAGTGCGGGAAAGCGCGGTATGCGGGAAGTGTTCCCAGCTCAGCCGGTGTGCCTCGCCCGGCTGGCCGAGACGTTGCCCAGCCAGAATGCGTGCTGCCGCAACGGTCGTAAGACTCATGCCGTCGCCGACGAACAGGATCAAGTTCTTTGCTTGCCCGTTCATCGAACCCTGCGCAGCCGCCGTTGCCGCGCCAGCACGGAACCACCACTCGGCGGATTCATCATCTGGACGCTGGATCTGCGGCACTTCCACCTGCGCGATGAGCGCAGGCGGAGGTGATGCGAGCTTGGACGCAGGTGGAACACTGGCGCAGGCGGCGAGAATCAGCGCCGGCAGCAGTGCTAAGCCCCAACGGGCGGACAAGGGTGTGTGCATGAGCATTTCCAAACGGGATCAGTAGCGGTAATGGTCGGACTTGTAGGGACCGTCGATCGGCACACCAAGGTAGTCGGACTGCTCTTGGGTGAGACGCGTCAGTTTTACTCCGATTTTTTCCAAGTGCAGGCGTGCGACTTCCTCGTCAAGCTTCTTAGACAACAGGTATACCTTATTCGCGTAGGTATCCTTGTTGGCCCACAAGTCGATCTGCGCCAGAGTTTGATTAGCGAACGAATTGCTCATCACAAAGCTCGGATGACCAGTGGCACAGCCCAAGTTCACCAAGCGGCCCTCGGCCAACAGGAAGATGCTGTTGCCGCCGGAGAAGGTGTACTTGTCTACCTGCGGCTTGATGTTGAGCCGGGTGGCGGCGGAGGCGTTTAACGCATCGACTTGGATCTCATTGTCGAAGTGGCCGATGTTGCACACGATGGCTTGATCCTTCATCGCCTGCATGTGTGCAAGGGTGATGATGTCCTTGTTGCCGGTGGTGGTGACGTAAATGTCGCCGCGCCCGAAGGTGTCTTCGATGGTGGTGATTTCGAAGCCTTCCATCGCCGCCTGCAAGGCGCAGATCGGGTCGATTTCAGTGACGATTACGCGCGCACCGTAGGCCCGCAGCGAGTGCGCGCAACCTTTGCCAACGTCGCCATAACCACATACCACGGCGACCTTGCCGGCCAGCATCACATCCATGGCGCGCTTGAGGCCATCGGCTAGCGATTCGCGGCAGCCGTAAAGGTTGTCGAACTTGCTCTTGGTGACCGAATCGTTGACGTTGATCGCCGGCACCAGAAGCGTCTTGGCCTCCGCCAGCTGATAGAGGCGGTGCACGCCGGTTGTGGTTTCCTCGGACACACCCTTCCATGCCGCCACCACGGTATGCCACCAGCCCGGACGTTCACTTGCCACGCGTTTGAGCAGGTTCTTGATGACCTGTTCTTCGTGGCTGGACGCTGGGGTATTGACCCAGTCCGAGCCGTTTTCTAATTCGTAACCCTTGTGAATCAGCAAGGTCACATCGCCGCCGTCGTCCACCACCAGTTGTGGCCCGAGAAATCCGCCCTTGCCGTCAGGAAAGCTCAGCGCTTCCAGCGTGCAGTCCCAGTATTCCTCTAATGTCTCGCCCTTCCAGGCGAATACGGGCGTGCCGGATGCTGCGATGGCGGCCGCGGCATGGTCTTGGGTGCTGAAGATGTTGCACGAGGCCCAGCGCACGTCGGCGCCGATGTCCTTGAGAGTTTCGATTAGCACCGCCGTTTGGATGGTCATGTGCAAGGAGCCCGTTACGCGCACCGCCTTGAGCGGGGCTTGAGGCGCGTACTTTTGGCGGATCGACATCAGCCCAGGCATCTCGTGCTCGGCAATGTCGATTTCCTTGCGGCCGAAGTCGGCCAGAGAAATATCAGCGATTTTGTAATCAGGGGTGACGCTTTGCAGGGCGGCGTTCATAACGATCTCCGGTAATGCGAGCCGTGGGTGTCGAGGTGTCGACGTGTGTGGGCTTCGCTGGATTGACCGGGCGCCGTTCAAAAGCTGACCTGTCGAGCCTGGCCGTTGCTGCTGAGTGTCCGGAAGGACGGGCGATGTTCTTCACCCTGTTGGCAACGGTCGCAGCGCCCCTCGATGGGTCGTGCAAGTTGACAATTATACTGGTTCATTGTTGCCGGTGGCACTGGGCTGTGCCGCTTATCGGCATTTTCGCTAGGCTGGGCGCTTGTGCAACCGTTTGGAACCCCGTTATGTCCGATATTCGAGACCCCGAGTTTCTGCCGCCTGATGGCGCTCTGCGTGAAGACGTGGGTCGGCTTGGTGCAATGGTTGGAAGAATGCTGGCAGAGCAGGGCGGCGAGGCATTTTTTGGTCGAGTCGAGCAGATTCGTGTGGCCGCGATTAGACGCCGCAACGACGGCGCTTCGGTGCACGAGTTGGCCGACTCGCTCGCTGGCCTGGATGCGGTCGACGCCGAGGCGCTGGCGCGTGCGTTTGCGATCTATTTCCAAGTGGTCAATGTAGCCGAACAGGTGCACCGCATCCGTCGCCGGCGTGATTACCAGCGTGAGGGCAGCAAGGCACAGCCGGAATCCCTGGTTGATGTGCTGGGCCGATTACGCGATGAAGGGGTCGAGGCCGATGAGCTGATTGCGTGGCTGGATCGGCTCTGGATCGAGCCGGTGCTGACGGCGCATCCTACTGAATCGGTGCGCCGTTCCCTGTTGGAAAAAGAACAGATCATCGTGCGCTGCCTGATTGACGGTTTCGATCCGGAACGCACACCACAGGAACATCGCGAGGACGACGATCGCATCTTCATGGTGCTCTCGGCGATGTGGCAGACAGCCGAAGCGTCGCCAGTGCGTCCGAGTGTGCAGGACGAGCGCGAACACGTGGATTTCTATCTATCCGGGCCGATTTACCGGATTGCTCCGGCCTTGTACGAGGCCTTGGGCCATGCCCTGCGCGAGGTATATGGGGTTGCGGTGCGGCTGCCGCCCCTTTTGGGCTTTGCCAGTTGGGTGGGTGGCGACATGGATGGCAATCCCAATGTCGGTGCCGAAACCATCGTCGAATGCCTCGAGTCGCAGCGTGAATTGGTGTTGGAGCGATATCGCGAGGATGTCGCTAGTCTCGGGCGGCTGCTCAGTCAGACCGAAGATCGAGTCGGAGTGTCGGATGCCTTGCAGGCGCGGCTGGCCGATTATCGCACTCGCTTTCCCGAAGCGGCGGCGCAAATCCGCCCACGTCATGCCGACATGCCGTATCGCTGCCTGCTGCATCTGGTGGACGCGCGCTTAGCTCTGACCTTGGACAACGCCCCTAGCGGCTATGCCACGGTCGATGAGCTCCTAGATGACTTGCAACTCGTGGTCGACAGCTTGGTTGCGCACCGCGGCGTGCACGCTGGCCTATACGCGGTCGAGCGCCTCATCTGGCGAGTGCGCACTTTCGGTTTCCATCTGGCACGGCTCGACGTGCGACAAGATTCGCGCGTACACGACGATGTGCTGGCACTACTGATGGGCGATCCCTCGTGGCTTGAACGAGAGGCGGTCGAGCGTTCCGAACGTCTGCGCCCTTATGCTGCGGGTGAGTCACGCTTTAGTGGAAGTGACGCGCCCGAAGTGCTCAAGATGCAAGCCGTCTTTGCCAGCTTGCGTGACAGCCGTAAACGCTACGGCACGGATGCCACCGGTCTCTATGTGATCAGCATGGCACGCTCGGTGGCCGATGTGCTGGCGGTGCTTGCCTTAGCTCGCGATGGTGGATTGCTTGGCGCGGACGGCGCTGTGCCGCTGGATATCGCGCCGCTGTTCGAGACCGTCGATGACCTCCGGCACGCGCCGGAAACACTGCGCCAATTACTCGACGACCGCGTTTACCGTTGCCATCTGGCAAGCCGCGGCCACCAGCAATGGCTGATGCTTGGCTATTCGGACAGCGGTAAGGATGGCGGCACGCTCGCATCACGCTGGAGTCTACAGAGGGCCCAAGCCGAGCTATTGGATGTAGCGCGCGCGGCGGGCGTGCGATTGGCGTTTTTCCACGGTCGGGGTGGCTCAGCCAGCCGTGGTGGTGGACGCAGCACACCGGCACTGATGTCATCCCCGCGTGGAGCGGTAGCCGGCGTTTTGCGAGTGACCGAACAGGGCGAGATGATCCACCGCAAGTTTGGATTTCGCGCCTTGGCTTTGCGAAACCTAGAGCAGACAGTGGGTGCCGTCTTGCGCGCTTCTTTGCGACCGCGCGCCAACGAGCCGCGCGAAGACACTTGGATTGCGTGCATGGATGAACTGGCCGTAATCAGCCGTCGTGCCTACCGTGATCTTGTCGAGCGTCCTAGCTTTGTCGACTACTTTCGCACCGCCACACCCATCGATGTGATCGAGAAGATGACCCTTGGCTCGCGCCCGGCCAGTCGCCGCAGCATGCAGGGCGTGGAGGATCTGCGTGCGATTCCGTGGGTGTTTTCCTGGACCCAATGCCGCTCGATTCTGCCGGGTTGGTATGGATTGGGCAGTGCGCTGGAACAAGGCGCGCAGCGCTTTGGTGAAGCGGAGCTGGCGGAAATGGCACGCGACTGGCTGTTTTTCTCCAACCTGATCGACGACGTGGAGATGGTGCTCGCCAAAACTGATCTCGATATCGCGGAGGCCTTCTCGCAGCTGTCAGGCCCCTTGCATGAGGGCTTTTTCGAATTGATCCGGAGCGAGTTCACGCGGACCCAGTATTGGCTGTTGCGTCTGCAAAATACTAAAACTCTATTGAGTGGCAACGTGCGACTGGCGTCCTCGATCCGGCTGCGCAATCCCTATGTTGATCCGATGAGCTTGATGCAAGTGGATCTGCTGCGACGCTGGCGCGAGGGCGGGCGCGAGGACGATGCGCTGCTGCAAGCCTTGGTGGCCTGCGTCAATGGAGTGGCACAAGGTTTGCAAAATACCGGTTAGGCACGCATCACGTCGGTAAGTGGCACCGCAAACATTTTTTGTGGTTTCCTTGGGAGGCCACCAAGTAAAACGGGCCGCATCAGGCGGCCCGTCTTTGATACTTTCTACAACGTGACTTACTTCAACTTGGCTGCTTTTTTCAGTGCTTCGGACTTGTCCGTCTTTTCCCAGCTGAACGCGGTGGCTTGGCGCTTCTTGCCTTGTGCATCGGCGTAGTTGATCAACTTAGGTTTGCGACCAAAGTGGCCGTAGCTGGCCGTCGGTTGGTAGATCGGATGAACCAAGTCGAGCATCTGGATGATGCCGTACGGGCGCAGGTCGAAGTGAGCGCGGATCAGTCTTTCGATCTGTTCGTCGGCAATCTTTCCGGTACCGAAGGTCGTCACCGAGATCGACGTCGGCTCGGCAACACCAATAGCGTAAGAGACTTGGATTTCGCATTTCTCAGCCAAGCCTGCCGCTACGATGTTCTTGGCGACATAACGCGCGGCATAGGCGGCACTGCGGTCAACTTTGGACGGGTCTTTGCCGGAGAATGCACCGCCACCGTGGCGCGCCATGCCGCCGTAGGTATCGACGATGATCTTGCGTCCGGTCAGGCCACAGTCGCCCATTGGGCCACCGATCACAAAGTTGCCGGTCGGATTGATGTGGATCGCCTTCTTCGGCAAGGCGTTCAGCCATTTTTCGGGTAACACCGGCTTGAGGATGTGCTCGTATACGCCCTCGACGATGTCTTTGTGTTTGATGCCGGGATCATGTTGGCTCGACAGCACGACGGCATCGAGGCCGAAAATGCTATTGCCATCGTAGCGCAGTGTGACCTGACTCTTGGCGTCTGGGCGCAACCACGGCAGCGGCGACTTCTTGTGCTTGCGCACCTTGGCATGCTGTTCGACCAAGCGGTGGGCGTAATAGATCGGCGCCGGCATGAATTCTGGAGCTTCGTTGCAGGCATAACCGAACATTAAGCCCTGATCGCCAGCGCCTTGTTCTTCCGGCTTCTTCTTTTTCTTTGATGTGCCGTCAACACCGGCAGCGATGTCAGAGGACTGCTTGCCGATCAGGTTCATGACGCCACAGGTTTGGCCGTCAAAACCGACTGCTGAACTGGTGTAGCCGATATCGCTGATCACCTTGCGAGTGATCGCTTCGATGTCGACCCAGGCGCTGGTGGTGACCTCACCGGCCACGATTGCCACGCCGGTTTTTACCATGGTTTCACAGGCCACGCGTGCGGCCGGATCTTGCGCCAGAATGGCGTCGAGCACGGCATCGGAAATCTGGTCGGCAATCTTGTCCGGATGGCCTTCCGACACCGATTCGGACGTGAAGAGGTAGTTACTCATCGCGTTTAAGTATCCTTTGATTCGGATGAAGGGATTGAAAAAATGACTGCACAGGATACTCCTGTGTGTGCGTGACTGCACCAACGCCAGTTGAATGAGGTCACGTGCTTGTGTGGTTTTTCGCCAACGCCTGATAGCGGGCGTGCAGACGTGGAACGATGGTATCCAGTGCGGCGATGGGTCCATCATTGGTGATCACATCGTCTGCCACGGCCAGCCGCCGAGCTCGGCTGGCTTGGGCCGAAAGCATACGTTCGGCTACGTTGCGATCCATGCCATCGCGTGCCATCGCACGTTCGATCTGGACCGTGCGTGGAACATCGACAACCACAGTGCGATCCAGCCAGTCATACGTGTGTAGCGCTTCCACCAACAACGGAATTGCAAGCACTACATAGGCGGGGCCGGGTGTGTGGGCGAGTGTGTGAAGGCGAGCGTGAACGCGGGGATGCACGATGGCGTTGAGCTGCTTGCGAGCGGCGTCATCGGCAAACACTAGGGCGCGCAGCGCGTCGCGATCAAGCTGGCCATCACGGCGCAGAGCCTGAGGACCAAAAATGGCGACGATCTCCGCCAGCGCTATTTCTCCCGGGGCGACGACCTGCCGTGCGATCTCGTCCGCGTCGAACACGGGCACACCGTGTTTGCTCAAACGATCAGTCACTGCCGATTTACCCGAGCCGATGCCGCCGGTAACCGCGATGATGAGAGGGTGCTCCACGCCAAGAGCCTCCAAGTAACGGGGTGCGACAGAGTAAGACAGATCAAGCTCAACCCGCACCTCCAGCACTCTTCCTTTACATCATGAGACCTTGAACGCCGTCATGCTTTACCTTAACGCCGCGGTGTGCAGCAGGGCCTTTATCTGGAATCAGCCGTTACACTTTCACCCCCACAATTGCTGTTTCTGATTGGGCATGACCACCAGCGGGCATCAAGAAAATCTTCGTAGCAGCGTGGAGCAGCACCCGAGCGCGCGTGAGGCTGCGTCGTGGCGTTTGTCCGTGGCGCCGATGATGGATTGGACTGATCGGCACTGCCGTGCGTTCCATCACGTGCTGGCGCCCAGCGCGCGCTTGTATACCGAAATGGTGCATGCGCAGGCGGTGATCCAAGGTGATCGTGAGCGACTGCTCGGATTTGAACCGGGTGAGTATCCGCTCGCACTGCAATTGGGTGGCAGCGAGCCGGCCGCGCTGGCACAAGCCACCAGAATTGGCGCCGATTGGGGATATGACGAAATCAACCTCAATTGCGGCTGTCCATCGGATCGAGTTCAAGCTGGACGCTTTGGTGCCTGTCTGATGAAAGAGCCGGCGCTGGTAGCCGATTGCGTAGCAGCCATGCGTGCGGTCAGCGCGGTACCGGTGACGGTGAAATGTCGGCTCGGAGTTGATGATCAGAAGGATTATCACGCCTTGCTGGATTTCATCGACACTGTGAGTGCGGCCGGTTGCGATACCTTTGTGGTGCATGCGCGCAAGGCGTGGCTCAAGGGTCTGAGTCCGAAAGAAAACCGCGAGGTACCGCCGCTGCGCTACGACTTCGTGCACCAGCTTAAAAAGCAGCGCCCGGATCTGCGGATCATTCTCAATGGCGGGCTGACCGAGGTACACAGTGCCCTGGCTCATCTGCCCGCATTGGACGGAGTGATGCTGGGCCGAGCCGCTTACCATGATCCGTGGGTGCTGCATGGTCTGGATGCAGCGCTTACTGGCGCAAGCACGCGTCCACGCGAAACCTTGTTATTGGCGTACCTGCCTTATGTCGAGCGCCAACTGCAACGCGGTGTGGCGCTCAAACACATCAGCCGACATGTGCTCGGTCTGTTCCACGGACAAGTCGGCGGACGCCGATTCCGGCAGATTCTGAGCGAAGGTGCCTATCGACCTGACGCGGATGTGAGCTTGATCAAACGTGCGCTGGACGCCACCCGTTGCCAAACCGAGGCCGCCTGATGACCAACTTGCCACCCATTATTGCGTCCACTTGCGCCCGTGCCGCCTTTCTGGTCGCGCCCGAAGGCTTTTCGCTCGCGGCCGAGTCAGCCACTGACAACGCCTACATGGACGTGAACGTGCGCGTGGACGCGGAGCGCGCGCTGGCTCAGCACCGTGGCCTGCATCGCGCGTTGTCGCGCCGCATCCCGACGATCTGCTTCGCCGGCAATCCAGACACGCCCGATGCGGTGTTCCCGAACAATGTGTTCGCGACCGCGTCGGGGAAGCTGATCATCGGTCACATGCGTCATCCGGTGCGCCAAGCCGAAGCGGAGCGTCCCGACATCCGAGACTTTTTCACCGACACCTTGGGTTATGAAGAAATCGACCTGCGCCGCAAACTAGGCATCTGCGAGCTGACCGGTTCGGTTGTGATCGATCGTGGTCGGGGTATTGCCTATGGCGGATTGTCGGAGCGCTGTGATCAGCAGGGCTTGGCGGCTTTTAGCCACGCGCTGGGCGTGGTGGAAACCATTCCCTACAGCTTGGCGACGGGCGAATATCACGGCAACGTCGTAATGAGCGTGCTGGCATCGCGCGCCGTGGTGGTCGCGCCAGACGGGTTTGCCGATCCAGCGGTGGCGGAGGCAATCGCGTCGCGCTACGGCGCTGGCGCCATCTTGTTAAGCGCCGCAGAAAAGGATGCTTTTGTCGCCAACTGTATTGCCCTGACACCGGATGCCGTGTTTATGAGCGAGCGGGCCGCTGATGGTCTATCGCCGGCCACGCGTGCCGCGCTTGAGCGTCTTGGCTTTGCGATTGCTGCAGTTGCCTTGGATGAAATTGAGAAGGCAGGTGGTTCCTTGCGCTGCTGCGTGGCTGAGATCTACTGACATGGCACAATCTGTCCCGCAGATGAAAATGGTAAGGAAACGTTAAGAAGTTCAGATCGGATTCACCGCCTTGGAACCAGACTGACTCCATTGCCGATGACCGCAGGTTTGCCTGCTTTGACTCTCAGACATCTAACTATGCACACGACACCTCTACTTTTTGCTATCGCCGTTCTTGTTTGTTTGACCGCCAGTCCTGTTGTCCAGGCTCGCGGCGATGACAACCTGCCCGCTGCGGTCAATCGGGTGGAGCGTGAAACCGGTGGACAGGTGCTTTCGGCTGAGCGGCGCAATCAGAGTGGGCGTGAGGTCAACCGGATCAAGGTCTACACCCCGGAAGGCCGGGTGCGGGTCATGTGGGAAGGACCAAAAGGCCCGGCTTCGCGAGCAGCGCCGACTGCGCGAGCAGCGCAGGAAGGCCAGCCGCAGGAGCGACGTTCGTCACGTGAGCGTGATGTCCGCCCTGCACCGGTACCGCGCGATCGGCGTTAACGCTAAGACCAGCAACATTCACCGCGGCGGCATTAGCCGGCCTAGCTTTTACCAAGCTTATTCGTACAAACCAAAGCTAGCAGATGCGCAGTCGTAGCTTGGTGTGGTAACGCCTGCTCCGCGCAGACCTGTACCGTGTCTCGCGGCGGGATGTTCATCCTGACGGGCGACAGTTACACTCGGAGCCCTGTGTTCCAGCCTGTCCAAACAGTTACGAGAGGAGATTTTGCATGCGCATCCTTCTGGTCGAAGACGAAGCCCCGCTGCGGGAAACCTTGGCCGCACGCCTTAAGCGTGAGGGCTATGCAGTGGACTCCGCCAGCGATGGTGAGGAGGGCATCTACCTTGGGCGTGAAGTTCCGTTTGACGTCGGCATCATCGATTTGGGTCTGCCGAAAATGTCGGGAATGGAGCTGATCCGCCTGTTGCGTGATGAGGGCAAGAAATTTCCGATTTTGATCCTGACCGCTCGCGCGAGCTGGCAGGACAAGGTTGAAGGTCTGAAGGCAGGCGCAGATGATTATCTGGTCAAGCCCTTCCACGTTGAAGAGCTGTTGGCACGCCTTAACGCCTTGCTGCGCCGAGCCGCTGGTTGGAGCAAGCCGCGTCTGGATTGCGGCCCAGTCAGCTTGGATCTTGCCGCTCAAACGGTGAGCGTGGAGGAGGTTGGAGTCGATCTGACCAGCTACGAGTACAAAGTGCTGGAGTACCTGATGCTGCATGCGGGCGAGTTGGTCTCCAAGGCCGACCTGACTGAGCACATTTATCAGCAAGACTTTGATCGCGATTCCAACGTGCTGGAAGTCTTCATCGGGCGCTTGCGCAAGAAGCTCGACCCGGACGGCACGATTAAGCCGATCGAAACCGTGCGTGGCCGTGGCTACCGTTTCGCCATCCCGCGCAGCGAGTAGGTTCCGCCGCTGGCGGTCATGAAACGTCAGGGATATTCGCTTCAGGCGCGTCAGTTGCTGGCAGCCTGCTTGGGCTTAATCGCCTTCCTGGGGCTGACCGGTTACGCCTTGGATCGCGCTTTTGTGCAGGCGGCGGACAGCACCATGCGTCAGCGCCTGCAAAATTATGCATGGGCCTATATGCGCGGCACCGAATTGCTGCGCAACGGCGACATCATCCCACCTGAGTCACCCCCCGACGCGCGCTTATCCCGCGTCGGTAGTGGCTTGTACGCGGCGATCATCACCGAGGGATTCCGTTGGGAATCCGAATCCGGGATCGGTCGTGAATTGCCGCTCAACGAGGTCTTGCGGCCGGGTGAAGAGCGTTACGAGGGCCCGATCGATACGTCTTCTGGCCCGGTTTACCGGCAAAGCATGGGTATGGCATGGGAGGTCAGCGACATCAAGGATGTCAATGTCACGGTGCATGTGCTCGAGAGCTCGGCTGCGCTGGATCGGCAGGTTGCGACCTTCCGCCGCACCTTGTGGGGCTATCTAGGCGCTGCAGGTTTTTTGCTTCTTGTGTTGCAGATTCTGGTGTTGCGCTGGACCTTGTCGCCGTTGCGGCGCTTGGTGGGTGACATGGAGCAGATCACTGCGGGTCGGAAAGAGCGGCTCGACGGCCGCTACCCACAAGAGCTTGGCGTTCTGACAGGTAGTCTGAACGAGTTGATCGATGTCGGGCGCGATCAGATTACGCGCAACCGGAATATCCTCAGTGATCTGGCACACAGCTTGAAGACGCCGCTGGCTGTGATCCGCAGTGAACTGGATTCGGATCATGGCCGAGAAACGGTGCAGGAAACGCTCGAAGATCAGGTGGCGCGCATGAACCAGATTGTCGCCTATCAGCTTTCACGCGCCGCTACATCCGGTCGTCAAACGTTTGCTGCGCCTGTCTCCATCGGACCATGCGCGGAAGAGATCGTACAGAGTCTGGAAAAGGTGTATGCCGGCAAGAACATCCTGTGCGAATTTGAAGTGGATGGGTCTGCCTGCTTCTATGGTGAACGTGGCGATTTGATGGAGCTGCTTGGCAACCTGCTGGAAAACGCCTTCAAATGGGCCGGTCACCGGGTCTTGTTGACCGTACGCACCATGACTGTTGCACCTCAGCGTCGGGCGGGCTTGTTGATCATGGTGGAGGACGATGGTCCTGGCATCGAGCGCGAAGATGTCGATCGCCTACTCCAGCGCGGGGTGCGCGGTGATGAGCGCGTACACGGACATGGAATCGGTCTGGCTATCGTGCAGGATCTGGTTCGCGCTTACCGTGGTGAGTTGACGGTTGAGCGTTCCGAAGAACTGGGCGGAGCCTGTTTCGCGGCTCGCTTCAACCCAGCCGTCTGAACAAGCTTGGCAGGTCAGGATAGGCCCTAAGCCGATGGACCGATAGGGCAATAGGCGGGAAAACCGCTTAGGATCCCAGGCCGCAGAGTGGCGCATTCCTTGATATGCGCACAGCCGTTGAGAGTCCGGTTTACTTCATCATGCCCGGCAGAAAGGAATGCCAGCGCAGGGCTGGACGCTGCATCGTCGGTGAGGCCGATGCATTGGAACCAGGTAACGCGGGTTTGGTCGCAGTCGGTGCTGAGAGATCGGCCTTGATGTCACCGGCATCGCCGGATTCGGACAATACAGTAGACGGACAGGGCGAACTGGCGTCGCCACTAGCGCTGTGGACACGATCTATTGCGGCGTGCGCGTTGGCACCCAGCAATAAAAGCAGACTTGCGAGCAGCAGGCGATGGTTCATGGCGAACGTCCCGTAGCGTCGTCGATGGGGAGTGCTCGGCAGCAAGAAGATATCCTAACCGGAGCTAATAACACGCTGAGTGTAGCGCACTTTTTGCTCTTGTCACCGTTGCTCGGTTCAGCTTGTCAAGTGGCTTTGAGCACAGAGGCAGACCGATGTGAGCGAGACGGATATGCTTTGGCTCGCGCCTTGTAGAACAACCGTGGTGTTTGGAGATGAATCCTTTGTGTCAAAAGCCTCATTCACCCGATGCGCTCGACAAGCCGCGCGGTACGGGTTTGGATGTCTCGCTAATCGTGGACTCCTTGCCTGTTTCGATGCGCTCCACCCTGCAGGTGCGTGAACAGCTTGAGTCGACCCAGAGCGCGCTGCTTGATGAGTCTGTGCAATGGCCGGATCGCACGGTCTTCTTGAGCGATGATCAAACTGGCGGTCGTGGTCGACGCGGCCGGGCGTGGCAGTCTGCCCCCGGTTCATCGCTTGCCTTGTCGATCTTGGCGCGCGAGCATGAAGGTAAACGTTGGGCACCCAGTTTGAGTTTGGCGATGGGTGTTGCGGCAGTGGAAGCGATGCACACACTGGGCGCAAAGACAGTGCGCTTGAAGTGGCCCAACGATCTGATTGCTGATGGGCGCAAACTGGGCGGCATTCTGCTTGAAACCTGCCGCGGTGGCATTGTGGCTGGCGTTGGCATCAATCGGACCATGCCGCCAGAACTGCGTCAGCGGATCGAATCGGCCTGCACTGACTTGGTCGAGCTTGGTATTCAGGCCACATTGGAAGACATCGCAGTGGCGTTGATTCTCGCTTGGAATCAGGCGCTCGACGTCTTTGCAATAAATGGTCTTCCGGCCTTCCATGAGCGTTGGCGTGCGCTGGACGCATTGGCGGATCAGCCAGTGACTGTTTGGGTCGGCACACACGAAGGGATCGATGGCGTGGCTCGCGGGATCGATACGCATGGCCGATTACAGGTCGAAGTGGCCGGGCAGTTACAGGTTTTTTCCGCCGCAGACGTTTCGGTGAGAATGGCATGAGATTGCTAGCCGATCTTGGCAATACCCGCCTCAAGCTGGCGAGTTTTGATGGTCAGCGTGTGCAACGGCTGGAGAGCTTTGCGCATGCTGAGGTCGACTATCGTGAGCGTCTTGCTGCATGGCTCGCTTCACATATGGGGCCGCGAGCGCTCTGGCTCGCCTCGGTCGCCGGCGCAAGGCTGGCCGATGAAACCATCAGTCTGTTCGAGCAGGCGGGGGTGACGGTTAATCAAGTGCGAACCCAGGCTGAGGCACGCGGTCTCAACGTTGCCTATCCGCGTGTCGAGCAACTGGGTGTGGATCGCTGGCTCGCCTTATTGGCTTTGCACGCCGAGGACAAAGCGCCGTGTGTGGTGGTCAGCGTTGGTTCTGCCCTGACGTGCGATGCACTGTCACTGGAGGGGCAACACCTTGGCGGCGTGATTGCGCCTGCTCCGGAGGCGATGCGGGCGGCACTGTTGACGCGCGCGCCCGGCTTGGACGTTGCGCGAGGCGAGGTGTCCATGTTTGCGCGCAGTACCGAAGACGGCATCGAAAGTGGCTGTGTACTGGCGGGTGTGGCGCTGATAGAAAGAGCTACCACGACCTTGTCTGCACAGCTCGGCTGTTCTGTGGGGCTGTTTGTTTCCGGCGGCGCGGCCGGCGCCTTGCGTCCATTTCTACCGGCTCACGAGTTCCGTCCAGATCTGGTGCTGGAGGGATTGGCCCTATGGTCCGAAGCATCTGCCAGCGTGCGCGTTTAGAATGTTCCCATGACTGATAAGCCCAAGCCATGTTGTCACGCACCCTGATTGCCCTGCTGTTGACCATGAATGTGGCCGTTGCCGTGTGGCTCTGGTTGCGGCCTGCACCGGTGGGCGAACAACTGGTTTCACACGCCAGTGTTGTGCCGTCGCTTGTGTTGCTCAGCGAGGAAGAGGCAGCCATTGATGGCTTGGCGGCGGCAGCTGAGCCGGATGGTCCGCCCGAACCCACGCCCGCGCTGGCGGAACTGGTTTGTGTTGAGATCGGCCCGTTCCTGACTCAGGCGGATCTGCGCCGTGCGATGAACGCCCTGAGTTCGGGAACTGAGCGCATCCAGTTCCGCGAAACGAGAGCCATGGCCAAGCGTGGTTATTGGGTTTACCTCCCAGCACAGTCCTCGCGCGATGCAGCGCTCACGACGGCGCGAGAGTTGTCCGGCAAGGGCTTGCGCGATTATTACGTCGTCACTGCGGGCGAGCGCGAAAACATGATCTCACTCGGCTTGTTCCGCGAACTCGGCAACGCCAAGCAACGGCACGAAGAAGTTCAAGCCATGGGCTTTGACGCGCAGCTGCAGGTGCGGTCCGATGAGATTCCCAATTATTGGATCGATCTGGCCGTGGCATCTGCTTTTGACTGGCGTACGCGCCTCGGTGCCTATGCCGGTGTCACAGGTACGCCGGTGCCTTGTCAGTAGACAGGGCAAAATAGGGTAGAATCTCCGGCCCACGGCACCAGCACACGCCGCTTTAGCTCAGCTGGTAGAGCAACCGCCTTGTAAGCGGTAGGTCGTCCGTTCGATTCGGACAAGCGGCACCATACCAATGAGAACGCCGCGAACCTTGAAGTTCGCGGCGTTCTTGTTTCAGCTGATCAGGCCTTGGGCGGGATGCGCAACATCTGGCCCGGGTAGATCTTGTCGGGATGTGAGAGCAGCGGCCGGTTGGCCTCGAAAATGCGGTTGTAGAGGTTCGCATTACCGTAAAAATGCTTCGAGATGGCCGACAGCGTGTCGCCTTTCTTGACGGTGTAAAACACCGGTGCTCCTGGCGTTGCCGCGGATTCGGACGTGGTCCCTGACGGTGCGGCGACAGTGATCGAATCTTCGACCGACTCCACACCTTGTACGTTGCCCAGCGCCAGCAGAATCTTTTCCTTTTCTTCCTGGCTGGCGACTTCGCCTGAAACCTTTACCTTGCCGTCATCGTGTTCAACTTTGACCTTGTCATTGCCAAGCTTGAACTTGCGGATGTGATCAGACAAAACATCTGCGGCGACTTTGGCCGGACTCAGGTTGAAGAGCTTTTCACCTGCTGTTTTTACGAAATTGAAGATACCCATACTATTTACCTCCGGATCGAGTGGTTGGTGAATCAGTTTTTCTTGCCGAACAGAGAACCAAGGTTCTGCGCGCTCTTGAGCACATCGCTGACATCGAGCTTGCCGTCGCCATCGCGATCAAGCACGGCCGACATCAGGCCGCCGAGTGCCGAGGGCGGTGCTTGTGCCACACGCTGGCTTTCCGTTCCGAGCAGTCCGCCGAGTGAGCCAGCGTTGAGTTGTCCACTCTGGTTCATGCGGGCGAGTGCCGCCATGACCAGCGGAGCGAGCATGGCCATCAACTTGGCAGAGCTCGCGCCATCCAAGCCAGGAATAGACGGAATCTGCGGTGAAGCAGCGCGCTGGGCTCCGCCGCCGCCGAACACATGCCCCAAAATCGCCATGCCATCACTCAGGCTGGGACCACTTTGCGATTGACCGCCGCCGGTGATGGCGCCAAGGACACTGCTCAGCATGCCGCTAGCGCTTGTGCCGGTGTTTACACTGCTGTGATCACGCGTGACGGCACCAAGCAAAGCATCGGCACCGCCCGGTTGCGCGGCATTGCGCCCCATTTGGCCCAACAGAATCGGCAGCGCCGCTTGGATCGCATTGCCTGCACCGTGAGGACTCACACCCAGTTCTTGGGAAATAGCTTGGATGCTGCGGGCATCAAAGGACGAAAGCAGACTTTCAGCGAGATTGCCCATACTGTGATCCTGTAGAACGATGAGAAGAAGCGTATACCAGCCTTACAATATCTGACAGTTTTTCTGTCAGTGTTAACGGGACGTTTCGGCCCCCTCTTGTATCGGAATTGACGCCAGTTTCATCATGCCAGCCCTTGATCAACTTGAGCGCCAGTATCAGGACTCGCTGGAATCCAAGCAGGCTGACTTACGTCGATCGTTCGATGCGCTCTGCGATGAAGACGCCACTGAACCGCAGGTCAGGCATCTGCATCAGTTGCTGCACCGTTTAAGTGGCTCGGCGGGCACCTACGGGTATTTGAGGCTTGGGCGAAAGGCGCAGGCGATGACCCAGGTGTGGAGCCAGTGGCTGAAGCAGGCGCCAGATGCGCGAATAGATGTCTGGCGACTCTGTGCCGAACACGCGGAGGCGATGGAGGACTTGTTGCAGGCTATTGGGCAAGCGAGCCTTGATGGAAAAGACGCATGAGAGCGCGTCATAAGGTCCAGTTGGTGATAAGCGCTTGCTCGACTGCGTCCTGACAGCGCGCAGCCGTTTATACTTCCGCCATGAAAACTCTGTTGCGTACCGCCGCTATCTGCCTGTTCGTCCTTGCTATCTGTGCCTGCGGTAACAAAGGTGCATTGGTATTGCCTGATAAGCCTGAGCCTGCGGCTTTGTCGTGAGTGCTGCGATGCCGCTGCGTTTTTCTAAAATGCACGGTGCTGGCAACGACTTTGTCATCGTCGATCGCCGCACCACAACGGCGCCCCTGCCCCGTGCGCGGGTAGCCCGTATGGCCGATCGCCATCGCGGTATTGGATTCGATCAGCTCATCACGATCGAACCACCGCGCAGTCCCGATGCGGTGGCCAGCTATATGATCTTCAATGCCGATGGCAGTCCAGCGGGACAGTGCGGCAATGGTGCGCGTTGTGTCGCAGCTTGGCTGCTGCGTGAGGCGATCGGGGAGAATGAAGGCCTTATTCTCGACAGTCCGTCGGGCCGTATTACGGCCCAGCGTGCTGCGGACGGCATTGGTATCGACATGGGCGTGCCGAATTTTTCGCCGGCGGCTATCGGCTTGGATATGCCCGAAGCTGATCCGTACCGCTTCAATATCGATGACCACTGGATTGATGCCGGTGCCGTTTCCATGGGCAATCCGCACGTGGTGATCGAAGTCGCCGATGTAGCCGGTGCCGACGTGGAGCGTATTGGGCAACAACTGCAAGCTCACCCCAGCCTTCGTGACAGCTGCAACGTCGGCTTCGCCCAAGTTCTCGACACTGGTGACATTGCTTTGCGGGTATACGAGCGCGGCGTAGGTGAGACCTTGGCCTGTGGCTCGGGTGCGTGCGCTGCATTCGCTGTGCTGGCGCGACGAGGACGAGTAGGCACTCGTTTAGCGGTAAAACTTCCGGGCGGGATCTTGCGGTTACGCTGGCAAGGTACGGGTTACCCAATTCACATGACCGGCCCCGCCGCGTTTGTCTTCGAAGGAGAATTTTTAGCATGACCGAATCCATACGAGAGCAGTGGGCGCCCGCCGATGTCGCAGCGTGGTTGCGCGAACACCCAACCTTCTTCCTGCATCATCCCGAGGTGGCGCTGGCGATTGATCTGCCGCGCGAAAATGGGCAGGCGACTTCCTTGGCCAGCTATCAGCTTGAGGTGTTGCGCGAGAAGAATCGCGAGCTGAATCGACGCTTGCAGGAATTGTTCGCAGTCGCCAACGAGAACGAACGACTGACCGTGCGCACCCATCAGTTCACCCTTGGTTTGTTGCGGGCGCAGGGCATGGAGGAAACGCTCAAGGCCGTGATTGCCGCCATGCGCGAGGACTTCGATAGCGAGTGGGTGCAAGTGGTCCTGTTCGAGCCCGTGACGGGGATACCGGACAGTCCACATTGGCGAGTGTTGGATCGAGCTGATCCACAGCTGCTGACGTTCGCAGATTTTTTTGATTCCGATGAGCCCTTGTGTGGACGCCTGCAGCGGCAGAAGCTGGATTTGCTGTTTGGTGCAGACGCCGACCAGGTCATGTCCAGCCTGCTGTTGTCTTTGGGCAGTCACGGCATGCTTGCGATCGGTAGTGCCGATGCCAATCGCTTCTATCCCGGCATGGGCACCTTTTTCGTGCGTCTGATGGCTGAGGCCTTGGTGGCGGCGTTGACACGTCCTGCCGCGTGATGGCGGTTTGTTTCTATGCCTGTTTCCAACCATCACGATGACAGCGGCGGTCTTGCTGCGCCCGTCAATGACTACCTAGAGCGGCTGCGGGTGGAACGCGGCTTTTCCGTGCATACGGTGGCCGCCTATCGTCGTGATCTGACCCGTTTGCTTGGCTTTGTAAGAGCCTTGCCGATCGACGCGTGGCGCGGGCTGGATACCTCCCACATGCAGCGTTTCATCGCCGCCGAGCATCGCCGTGGGCAGTCCCCGCGCAGTATCCAACGTCTGCTTTCGGCCTGCCGTGGTCTTTTCGACGATCTATTGCGCGAGGGCCAACTCAAGGCCAGCCCTGCGGCGGGTTTACAGGCACCCAAGGCACCGCGCAAGTTGCCGCAGGTACTGGATGCTGATGAGGTCACTCGTCTGCTGTCCTTTGAGCTGATTACGCCAGAAGATGTGCGCGATTGCGCCATGTTGGAGCTGTTCTATTCCTCAGGCCTACGGTTGGCCGAGTTATGCGGCTTGCGCTGGGGTGAGCTGCAACTTGATCAGGGCATGGTGCGGGTGCAGGGTAAGGGCGGCAAGGTGCGCGATGTGCCAGTGGGGCGGCGCGCACGCGAGGCTCTGGCGCGACTGCGGGCGCAAGGCGATGATCAGGCCGAGCAAGCGGTGTTCAAGGGCCGCAATGGGGAAGCCGTCGGTCGCAGTCTGGTTGAACAACGGGTGCGAGCGATTGCGCAGCGGCAAGGGATCGACAAGCGCGTCTATCCGCATCTTCTGCGTCATTCGTGCGCCAGCCACCTGTTGGAATCCTCAGGTGACCTGCGCGCGGTGCAAGAGTTGCTCGGTCATGCTGACATTGCCACCACCCAGATCTACACCCATCTGGACTTCCAACATCTGGCCAAGGTTTACGATGCGGCGCATCCGCGCGCGCGCCGCAAGAAAGCCGACTCGACTTGATTGCCGGCGGCGCGTGCCCCATATCCTGAATCCGCACACCTTGGATTCCACTTAGTGAGCAGCAACGAAACTTTCCATGCCACCACCATTGTTTCCGTACGCCGCGGTAGTCGTGTCGTGATCGGCGGTGATGGTCAGGTCACGCTCGGCAATACCGTGGTCAAAGCCAACGCGCGCAAGATACGACGCTTGGCCGGCGGCAAGGTGCTGGCGGGCTTTGCCGGCGCGACAGCGGATGCATTCACCCTGTTTGAGCTGTTTGAAGCCAAGCTGGAAAAACACAGCGGCCAGCTTGTACGTGCCGCGGTGGAAATGGCCAAGGACTGGCGTACCGACCGTCGTCTAGGACGACTGGAGGCGATGCTGGCGGTGGTCGACAAGGAAGCGTCCTTGCTGATTTCCGGAAATGGTGATGTGTTGGAACCTGAGGATGGCTTGATCGCGATCGGCTCCGGTGGTCCGTATGCCCAAGCCGCCGCGCGCGCGTTGCTGGAAAACACAGCGCTTGACCCGCGTCAGATTGTTGAGCAGTCGCTCAAGATCGCCGGCGACATCTGTATCTACACCAATCACAACCGCACGATTGAAGAGCTGGGCGTAGAGAGTACGGAATAGAAAGCCAGTATGAGCTTTCTGACCTGCGGTCCGCCGCCTTCTGTCCTGAATATAGAGTCCAAAAGTCAGCCATGAGCCAACTCACACCCCGCGAAATCGTCAATGAACTGGACCGCTGGATCATCGGCCAGAACGCCGCCAAGCGCGCTGTTGCGGTGGCGCTACGCAACCGCTGGCGCCGGATGCAACTCGACCCCGAGTTGCGCCGCGAAGTCACGCCAAAAAACATTCTGATGATCGGCCCCACCGGCGTCGGCAAGACCGAAATTGCCCGACGTTTGGCAACGCTAGCCAATGCGCCATTCGTGAAGGTGGAAGCTACACGCTTCACCGAAGTCGGCTATGTCGGCAAGGATGTTGAGCAGATCATCCGTGACTTGATCGACACCGCGGTCAAAATGCAGCGCGAGCAGGCTAAAAGTCGAGTGCGCAGTCAGGCTGAGGATCGAGCCGAAGACCGCATCCTCGATGCCTTGTTGCCGCGCCGGAATGACTCGGCCGGCTGGCCGCAAGAAGATCAGGGCGACGGTGACACTCGCCAAAAGCTGCGCAAGCAGTTGCGCGAAGGCAAGCTGGACGAACGCGAAATCGAGTTGGAAACGAGCTTGAACGTCGGTGTCGACATCATGGCACCGCCCGGCATGGAAGAAATGGGCCAGCAGTTGCACCAGATGTTTTCGCAACTCGCCGGCACGAAAACCCAGAAGCGCGCCTTGAAAATTGCTGCCGCACGCCCGCTGCTGATTGAAGAAGAAGCGGGGAAAATGGTCAATGAGGACGAGATCCGTCAGCAGGCCATCGATCAGGCTGAGCAACAGGGCATCGTCTTCATCGATGAGATCGACAAGGTTGCCAAGCGCTCAGAAGGCTATGGTGCCGATGTCTCACGCGAAGGTGTACAGCGTGACTTGCTGCCACTGGTGGAAGGCTCCACCGTCAGCACCAAGTACGGCCCGGTCAAAACCGACCACATCCTGTTCATCGCCTCGGGTGCCTTCCATATGGCCAAGCCGAGTGATTTGATTCCCGAGTTGCAAGGACGCTTCCCGATCCGGGTTGAGTTGTCCTCGCTCTCGCGCGACGACTTCCGCCGCATCCTGACCGAGCCGCACAGCGCCCTGACCAAGCAATACCAAGCACTGCTCGGCACCGAGGGTGTCGCCATCCACTTCACCGATGATGCGATTGAGCGATTGGCCGATATCGCCTACATGGTGAATGAAACTACCGAGAATATCGGCGCACGTCGCCTGCACACGGTGCTGGAAAAACTGCTGGATACCTTGTCCTATGAAGCGCCGGACCGGGACGGCGACACCGTCACGATTGATGCGGCCTTCGTCGACCAGATCTTGGGTGACTTGGCGCAGAATCAGGATTTGTCACGCTACATTCTGTGATCCAGAGATGAGTATGCCGCGCCCCACCGACATCATCTTGCACACGGCTTCGCGCGAACTGGAGGTGGCGTTCGATGATGATTCGCGCTACCGCTTGCCGGCGGAGTATCTGCGCGTGAACTCGCCCTCGGCCGAAGTTACCGGTCACGGTCCGGGGCAGCGCGTGTTGGTCAGTGGCAAACGGGATGTCGGCATTGTGGCGGTTGAGCCGGTCGGCAGGTATGCCTTGCGGCTGCGATTTTCTGATGGTCACGACACCGGTATTTTCACGTGGGGCATCTTGCATACGCTGGGCTGCGAGCAGGAACAAACGTGGATCAGCTATCTAGCCGAACTGGAAGCCGCAGGCTTGTCGCGCGATCCGGCCGTGCAACCCGCGTGGATGCGTGACGCACCGCACACACGAAAGTGATAGATTCCCTGCATGGCAGGCGATGCTACCCAACTCTTGGATGCTTGGCGCGGTGGCGATGCGGGCGCACGCGACCGCCTTATTGCGTTGCTGTACACCGAATTGCACGCCATCGCGGATCGTCAGTTCGGTAATGAACGGCGCGGCCACACGTTGCAACCGACGGCCTTAGTGAATGAGGCTTATCAGCGCTTGGCGGCGCTGGACCGTATTGACTGGCAAAATCGCGCGCACTTCATGGGCGTGGCTGCGCGCTTGATGCGTGAAATCCTGATTGACCACGCCCGCCGCCGTAACGCAGTCAAGCGTGATGGTGGCGAGCGCATCACCTTGTTCACCAATTTACCGGCACAGGACAACGCACTCGATGTGTTGGATCTTGAGCAGGCGTTGGAGCGGCTGGAAGCGATCGCACCAGACAAAGCCAAGGTGGTTGAGCTGCGCTTTTATGGTGGCCTATCGATTGAAGAAACCGCCGAGGTTATGGAGCTTTCGCCGGCCACGGTGAAGCGTTATTGGCAAACCGCGCGCATCTGGCTGTTTGATGCACTCAACCAGCAATCGCATGACGCAGGCGATGCTCCGCCGGATGATTTGGGATGAGCAGATCGCCGCCGACTAGTTTTATCGGCGGAATCATCGGCAGTTGGAACTGTAATTCGCTGAGACCCTTGCGGTGCGCGTGATCCGTTTTTCTGCCAACTTGCGCCCTGATGGTTATGGGGCCGCAACGACTGCGGCCAGGTGCGAAGCGGTGCCAGCATGAACCTCGATCTTGATATCGCCGTGATGGCATTGTTTGAACAGGCTCAGGCAATGTCATTTGCGCAACGCGATGCCTGGCTGGAACAACAAGCCGCGCCAGCGCCTGTGGTAGAGCGGGTGCGGCGATTGCTGCAGGCTGAGCAGGTAGCCGGTGATTTTCTTGATACCGTCGTCGCCACGCCGGCTGCCTTTGAGAGTATGCCGGTGTTTCCCAGCGTCGGGGATCGACTCGGCAGCTATGAATTGTTGCGCGCCTTAGCGGCTGGCGGCATGGGTGTCGTGTATTTGGCGCGACGTGCCGATGATGTCTATCGTCAGGATGTGGCGATCAAGTTGATCCGCTCGGTACATCTGTATGGCGATCCAAAGGCGCGAGCCGCGCTGGTCGCTCGCTTCGACGTCGAGCGCATGATTCTGGCGCAGCTCAACCATCCTAATATCGCGCGTATTCTGGATGGTGGCAGCACCTCGGCCGGTATTCCCTTCCTGGTGATGGAATACGTCGATGGCCTGCCGCTGGACATCTATTGCCGCACCCATCAGCTTGATGTGCGGGCACGTGTTCGTCTGCTGTCCAAGGTTTGTGACGGTGTTCAGGAGGCGCATCGCCATCTGATCGTGCATCGCGACATCAAGCCCGACAATATTTTGGTGACCAGCGGCGGTGAGCCGCGCCTGATCGATTTTGGCATCGCGCGCGAGCTGAGCACGCAAAGCGAGTCGGCTGAGACGGGTGTGACCCTGTATTCGGCGATGACGCCGGCGTATGCCAGCCCAGAGCAAGTGCGACACGAGGCACTGACCACTAGTTCGGACGTGTACTCGCTCGGTGTGGTCTTGTTCCAATTAGTGGCCGGGAAGCGACCCTATGAGCTGGCTGGTTTGTCGCCGGCGGCGATTGAGCGACTGGTCAGTGACAGCCACCCACCCAGTTTGCAGTGCGCTTTGGAAAGTGCCGAGTTGGAAACCGCTGAGCGGCGTCAGCGTTTGCAGCAGCTGGACCCTGATCTTGAGCGCATCCTAGCCAAAACTCTGCATAAAGATCCGACGCGGCGCTATCACTCGGCCGAAGCCTTGGCCGAAGACCTGCGCCGCTGGCTTGAGGGTCAGCCGGTCTCGGCACATCCGGATTCGGTTGGCTATCGCACGCGCAAATTCGTGCGTCGGCATCGACTCGGCGTCGGCTTGGCCGCACTTGCACTTTCAGCTGTTCTGGCGGCCGCCGGCATCGCCGGACACCAAGCCGTTAGCGCTCATCGCGCCGTGGTCGATACGCAGCGCGCCAATACTTTTTTGATCGACGTTTTGAATCTGTCCGATCCTTACAGCGCCGGCGGTGAGTTGTCGCTGGGTGAGGCTATGGCACGCGCCTATGCGCTAGTCGATGAGAAGTTTTCTGACCGCCCGCAACTAGCGGCTGATCTGCGTTTGACCCTGTCTGACGCGATGTTTCATTCCGGCCATGTGCAGCAGGCGGGCGAGCAACTGGAAAAGATTGTCGTTGCCAATGAACTTGAATTTGGCTCTGATGCTGCGCTCAGCGTTCGTGCGCTGGTGTTGCTAGCGGCGGTGCGGCGCGCAGAGGGTCGCTACGTCGATTCCGAACGTCTGTATCAAATCGCTTTGCTGCGTATTGAACGCAGTGCGTGGCGCGATGATGGTTTACATGCGCGTACCTTCAGTGACCTTGGCCTGCTGTATCTGACGCAGGAGAAATACGCCGAGGCCGCGTCGCAGTTGCAGCAGGCGATTGATCTAGATGCGCGCAATCCTCTGCGTGTCAATGAATTCACTCGCGCGCAAACCTTGACCAATCTGGCACAGGCGAAACGCGGTTTGGGCGAACTGGATCAAGCTGAGGCCCTGTACGCGCGTGCGCAGGAAATCTTCGAGTCCGAACATCCGAATGGCAGCCCCCAGATCGCGATTGTGCTGAACAATCGTGCCAATATCGCTCGCCGTCGCGGCCAGAACGACCAGGCTCTTGACCTGCAAAAACAGGCAGTGGAAATGCATCGCAGATCCTTTGTTGGCGATCACGCGATGGTGCTGGTGCCGACTACCAACCTGGCGCGACAGTATGTTGATCTGGACCGTGCGCCAGAGGCCTTGCCGCACGCGATTGCGGCCTATGAGATGGCCGCGCGGCTCTATCCCGGCACACACAATTACCGTGTCCAGGCTGTTGCTGCACTGGCGGATACGCAGCGTGCTCTAGGCAAGGTGCAACAGGCCGGTGCTGTTCTACTGGAAGCTGAGACCATGCTGTTGCACGCTGATATCCCGCCGAGCACGGTGGAGTATGTTGAGATCGTGCGGTCCGACCTGTGCGCAGCCGCGCCCACGCTGGAGGCGTGCAAGCCGCGCTGAATGTGCCCGCGGTGGAGCTTGCGCTAAAGTGAGCGCATGATGCCAGATGAGCCAGTCGACAATCCTACCGCCGCGCCTGCCACTCGAGTGATCTCCGCGTCTGTCGCACGGGGAGAGGCGGCCGAGCGGCGCGTCTTGCATGCACTGGAGGAAGTCCTACAGCAACCGGAAGATCAGCGCGCAGCCTTCATTGCCGATCTGGATCTTCCAGTAAAAATGCAAGCGCGCTTACAGCAACTGCTGCAGCAACAACCACGCGACGATGATTTTCTCGCCACCGGTGGCAGCGTGGTGGCGCCAGTACAGTCCCAATTGCCAAACCGTGGTGACCGCGTCGGGATCTACCGTATCGAGCGCCTGCTTGGCGCGGGCGGCATGGGAGTGGTCTATCTGGCTCAACGCGATGATGGCGTTTATGCCCAGCAAGTGGCGATCAAGTTATTGCCGCCAAATCGTCTGCTGACGGGCGAAAAGCAGCGCGAGCAGTTGTTGTCACGCTTCGACGACGAACGCGCGATGCTGGCGCAACTCCAACATCCCAACATCGTTCGCATCCTCGACGGTGGGCGTTCCGAAGAGGGCATGCCCTACTTGGTGATGGAATACGTCGACGGCGTCGATTTGCTGCAGTATTGCCAGCGCGATGAGCTTAGCGTGGCTGCGCGCCTGCGCCTGTTTGCCGAGGTCTGTGAGGCGGTACAGGAAGCTCACCGCCACTTGATTGTGCATCGTGACCTAAAGCCCGGCAACGTGCTGGTCGATGCACAAGGGGTGCCTCATTTGCTGGATTTCGGCATTGCCAAGCTGGTCGATCCAATCTTGGCCGCCCAAGCCGATGCCCAGACCACCATGATGGCGATGACGCCAGCCTACGCTAGCCCTGAGCAGATCAGGCATCAGCCGATCACCACGCGCTCGGACATCTATTCATTGGGCGTGATGCTGTACGAGATGCTGACCGGTATTCGTCCCTATCAGGCGTATGAGCAGAGCCCGGTAGAGATGGAGCGCGCCATCAGTCAGCTGCATCCGCCGACCCTGTCGAGCGCGCTTCACTTGGCAGGTGCCGAGCCCGGTTATCCGCAGTTGCCCCGACGCCTGCCTGCCGATCTTGAAACCATCGTGGCTAAGGCCCTGCACAAGGAGCCAGAACGGCGCTATGGCAGCGCGCAAGAGTTGGCCGAGGATCTGGGTCGATTTTTGGACGGTCAGCCGGTCAAGGCCAGACCGGATAGTTGGCTCTATCGTAGCGGCAAGTTTCTCAGGCGCCATCGTATTGCCAGCGCTCTAGTCGCGCTGTCCATCGTCTTGATTCTGGCGGCGGCCGCTGCTGCGCTACACCAGGCGCAGCAAGCCGAGCGTAAGGCGCAGGAAGCAGTCGAGATCAATGCCTTCCTGATCGATGTGTTGAATCAGGCGAACGTTGATGAGGCCGGCTCAGAAGTCAGTATGGCCGACGTACTGGAAGCTGCGGCCGCTCGTATTGATACCTATTTTTCCGATCGCCCCGCCATTGCATCCGGTGTTCGCCTAGTCATTGGCAATAGCCTGCAAAATCTGAATCGGCTCGATGCCGCCGAAACCCAGCTACGCACGGGTCTGGCCGAAGCATCTGCCACTCTTGGGCCGAGTCAGTCGCGGACAATTGAATTGACCAGTTCGTTGGCCTGGCTACTGCATGATCAGGGCAAGTTGAGTGAAGCCCGCGATCTATATGGGGGCTTGATCGCACGGATGCAGCGTGATGACCAAATCGCGTCGCTCACCTACGTCAGGCTTGAAAACGATCTGGCGGTGCTGTTCTTGATCGATGAGGATTACGCCAGCGCGCGTGAACACCTTACCGTGGCCTTGGACACGATCGAAAAATATGGGCTTGCGATCTCTGGCGATGAGCAGGCCAATATCTTGGGCAATCTCGCCCAAGCCTTGCATGGACTCGGCGATCTGGATACCGCGGACACCATGTACGCACGTGCCAGTGAACTGCTGAAAGTCCACTATCCCGAGGGCAGCCGTGATACCGCGATTGCGATCAACAATCGCGCGTCGCTGGCTTGGGACAGAAAACAGCCTGCGCAGGCCCTTGAGTTGATGGCCGAATCCGTCGAGATGCGACGCCGGGTTTACGCCAGCGATCATCCCGTGGTGATCTTTGGCTTGATCAATCTGGCGCAGATGGCGTTGGCAAGTGACGAGCTGGATAAGGCGCGTCAGGCTATCGACGAAGCCATTGCCATGCTTGATCGGCTGCCAGAGGGTGGGAACGAAGAGCGGGTCATGGCCCAAGCCGCGCGGGTGCAGATTATGGTGGCGCAGGGACAGGTGATCGAGGCGGGTCAGGCACTGCAAAAGCTCGAGACAGGTCTAGCTGATCATGCCGAGTTGACCACGCGTGCACGCACGGCGGTGGAGCAGGCTCGTACGGCAGTCATAGATGGAACAGTCCGTAAGCGCTGACGGGCCCGTATGTTTGAACTAATCTCCGGCACAGACGCATAGCCTGTGTGCTGATGCGATAATCCCCACATGACTACAGAACCCCACACCGAAAAACCGGATTCCGCTGTATCGGACCCCACCACCCACTTCGGCTTCCGTGACGTTCCGGT
>CAJDUW010000020.1_pt1 | contig 40354 bp, 27 predicted proteins | sample 7390931 | NCBI WGS metagenome assembly CAJDUW01 (sample SAMEA7055687, study PRJEB34461) | soil metagenome | biome: terrestrial ecosystem; feature: Peninsula; material: soil | place: Antarctica | collected 2016
TGGCCGCACAGCAAGAGCTGGGGCTATTACCCGAGCGGACTTGGCGTGGTACTGCTGGTTATCCTCGCGGTCGTGTTGTTACGCGGCGGGATATAAATTGCGCAGCTGATGGCACGACCGAGAGGTCGGCTGCACATCAATCGATATAGCGGCGGGTCGCAATGTGCGGCCCGCTTTTTATTTTTCTGTATCGGCAACTCACTAGAGCCTTCTCAACCATATCGCTGTGCTGGGAAGTTGCAGGTTGTTGGGGCTCGCCACAGCGCCAGAGCAACGTTGGCTGCGCTACCGCGCTATCTGGTTGCCTAGCGCTCAGCGAAATATCGAAATAATGCGCGCCTGCCGGTCCGTGCCGGCCCTGTGTCGGGTGCCCGGCGTCTTGATCGACGACCCCTGCACCTCGAAGAGATGCTGATCAGCAAAAATTCCGCGTGTCGGACGTCACCTGATCGAGGTAAGTTTTAACCCACGCCAGATTGCCGGTACATACTCCGTGGTTACTGGACGTACTTATCGAAGCCATCGCGGAAGATTTGATAGTAGTCGAATCGATAGATCTTAAGATCTTTTCCGATGATCTCCATACGATGGTCTTCATCGAAATTTGTCACGGCGAGCGGACCACTTGGGATATCCGCGCGGAATCCCATGATGCGGTCATCTGAAAGGCGTCGCAGCGTAGTGCCGTAGTAATTGCTTGTCGCAAACAACAGTATGTCTTCTGGCGCTTGTGCAAACAGGGCGATGCCGTAGGCCGCTTCTGGCAACACGACTGTCTTTTCGGGAGGCCCAGACAAGCCATCGTAAACCGAGACGTCTTGCTGATTCAGGGTAGCGAGTTTGACGTTATGACCGGCGCCGCGATCGAGCAATGAGAAATCCTGCGCCGCGTATCCCGCGATGGCATCAGAGCTTGTCGAAGGTTTCAGTATCGTGACGTTCTCGCCATATGCAAAGACGATTTCAAGTTGACCGTCAGCATCCACGTCAGCGACCTCGAGCTTTGTCGCAAGCGCGCCGTCATGTGTAGGCAATGCCACTGACTGCCAGAGCACATTGCCGGTAGCGTAGTCGATGACCTCGACGCGTGCGAAGGTGGAACTGACCGTACCCGTAACGCCCGCCACAATTACTTGTCGTTCCGGGCGATTGAGCACTTGCGCGACTGCGATACGTTGAGGATCGATGCTCGAGGTGAAGGTCCTTGAAGAAAGAAGCGCGCCGTCACCATCGAAGGTCCAAAGCCATCGCGAGAGTGCGTCTCCACCCGCAGACGGGTACTCGGCGCCAGCAACGACCAGCGCATTCCCCAGATCGTCCGACGAGAATGAAGCGATGGCATGTTGCTCAACCTGGCCAGTGAGGCCGTCGTAACCGGGCAACCATGAAAAAGCCGAGCCCGCCACGTCAGCGAACGTCAAACCGTCAAGAAAGCCGAGCGTGCTGAGCCTCGGATATGCATGAGTCCAATGAGTAAGGTATGCGATCGACGGTACGCTTCCGGCACCCGTGGTCAGCGTCCAGTCTGTGACGAAAGACTGATTGAAATCGGATCGCCAGCGCGGCTCTCCGGTAAGCGGCAACGACATTGCAACGACACCCGAATTGTAGGAACTATTCGCCCACGCCAATTCCATCGTGCCATCGCCATCAAGGTCGATCGCAACCGGGCTATGCACGAACCCAAGATAAGGCTCCTGATAAACCGTATTCCTTTCCCATAGCGTCGAACCAGACGCCATATCAATCGCCCGCACCTCCATACTGTCTGCGGTAATGAGGTCGACACTCCCGTCACCGTTAACATCGGCGAAGACCAGCGAGAGATATGAGCCGTCCGCTGGAACTAGCGTTCGTATTGAGGGCGTCGGCCAGAACGTCGCGAGTTGAGCACCGTAGCCGGAATGTAAAACAATCGCTGCGTGCCCGTCGAAGTCGACGGCGTAAGGAACCCGCGTTTCCGTGATGCCGGCATTCCATACTTCGGTTGACGACAAAGTGGATCCGCTACGCGTTATCGTGTAGGCACGGGCGTTATCGGCGATAATCTCGGCACTTCCGTCACCCACGATGTTGGTGACTGCTATCTGCTCCACCCCGCCGACCACCAGCTGTACACTGCCGCGTGAGGCAAGAGTAACGGGGTCGAGCAGCAGGACAGACCCGTTGAAGGGCATAACGATCTCGGGAAGCCCATCACCATCGACGTCGCCAAGCGCAATGTTGCCGATCTCACCCCCGTACACACCCGGGAGGATTGCCTTGATAGACAACGTTGCAGTGTCGCGCAGTTCGAGTCGATCGCTCCAGCGCAACAACAATGCCTGCGCTTCTCCGGGGACATCGACAAGCATTGCCCGCCGGAAAGATGACCCATTCGGCCCGTCCAGGCGGGCAACTTCGTGATAGCCGCGGGGACCATCATCTTCCTCGACCAGGCTGACATGCCAGCGTCCTGCGACCAACAGCTCGGGACGACCATTGCCATTGGAATCGAGGACACCCGACAACTGTTGTGGAGCGCCGACAACTCCGACCCCGCTGCGCACGAGGGTCAGATTGCTGGACGCCGATGGTTGGGCTGAAACAGCAAGACAGGCGGCGACGAGCACCAAACGCAATAGCGTAAGCATATGTTACATCCCTGAAGAATCCACTTTCTCTAAATACCGATGGTGTGGGTAAATCGTAGTGAGGAAAATTGAGTCATACGAGGCCATCTGTGATGTCACTAATCCAGATAATCAATCAGGTGAAGCACAAGTCCTGACTTCTGAATCAACATACACAATTGGAACCCCTGAAAGATGGAATAACCGAAGAATACGAATTCCGACGCCCCTTCCTTGCGAATTGTACGCCGCTTCTCGGCGCTCGCAAAGGTTCAGATCGCGCTCGCATGCCGATTCGTTGCGCTTCACCTCGCGCACGATCGATAACACGTTACGCCCCAGTCGTTGTGCAATAGACCGATAGCTCGAACCGTTTTCCCGCTCGACCTGGATCACTGCACGTTCTTCCACGCTCAGATGCTGATATTGCTTTCCCATCGCGACACCATATCCGATTCGGGGTGTTGCACTTGGAAGTTGAGAATAAGCCGCTCATTGTCGGCGCATTGCCCACTTGGCCGCACAGCAAGAGCTGGGGCTATTACCCGAGCGGACTTGGCGTGGTACTGCTGGTTATCCTCGCGGTCGTCGGCCCGCTTTTTATTTTTCTGTATCGGCAACTCACTAGAGCCTTCTCAACCATATCGCTGTGCTGGGAAGCTTCAGGTTGTTGGGGCTCGCCACAGCGCCAGAGCAAAGTTGGCTGCGCTACCGCGCGATCTGGTTGCCTAGCGCTCAGCGAAATACCGATACAATGCGCGACTGCCGGTCCGTGCCGACTCTGTGTCGTGTGCCCGGTGTCTTGATCGACGACCCATGAGCCTTTCTAACCCCCGTTTCGCGGCTGCGACGCTCGAAATGCGCCGCACCTTCGGCCTCGCCTTACCTTTGATACTCGGTCACGTAGCGACCGGGATGATTTCTTTTGTCAATTCGGTACTGGCAGGCTGGCACAGCGCCAATACGTTAGCGGCGGTTGCAGTGGGGGCCGCGATCTGGTCGGTCGTAGCGATCGTGATGATCGGCATTTTGCTGTCGGTGCCGCCCACAATTTCTCAGCTCATGGGTGCCGGTAGGCGTGCCGAGGTGGCGTCGACGTTTCGCCAAACCCTGTGGTTGGCCATCGGCTTGTCGGTGATTATGGTCGGCGTTCTTCATGTCGGGATACAGCTGTTGGAGCCGATGGGCATCGCAGCGGAGATCCAGCCTTCTGCACGAGCCTTCATCCTCGGCGTGCGCTGGGGTGTTCCGGCGCTGGCTCTTTATCTCTCAATGCGATATTTGAGTGAAGGCCTGCACTGGACGGTGCCGACCATGGTGCTGGGGCTGAGCGGGCTGTTGCTGCTGATGCCATTGGGATATGTGATGAGCTTTGGCAAGCTGGGCGTGCCGGAACTGGGCGCTGAAGGCTTGGGTTTTGCCACCGCGATCATGTTGTGGTGTCAGGTGCTGGCATTCGCGATCTATCTTGCCCGCAGTCGACGTTTCGCCGACCTGCGCTTGTTCGGGATATGGGAGTGGCCGCGCTGGGAGCCGATCAAGGAATTGCTCCGGCTCGGTTTGCCGATCGGGGTGACGGTGGCGATGGAGGGTGGATTGTTCATTGCAGCAGCATTGCTGATTGGACGCATGGGCGAAGTGCCTGCAGCGGCGCACCAGATCGCACTCAACATCGCCACCATCACCTTCATGGCGGCACTCGCGTTGGCGGAAGCGACCACGGTGCGGGTAGGGCACGCGGCGGGTCGCCACGATGTGGAGGGCGTGCGCCATGCAATCCGGGCCGGTTATGTGCTGGTGATTCTGGCGCAGTGCGTGACGGCGGGTACGATCGTGCTGGGCAACCAATGGATCGCGACGATCTACACCCACGACCCGAATGTGCTGGCCTTGGCCGCGCAGTTGCTGCTGTTTGCTGCGGCCTTCCAAGTGTCTGATGGTATTCAGGTAATGTCGGGCGCAGCCTTGCGCGGCCTCAAGGACACGCGGGTACCGATGTTCTTGGCGGCGGCGGCTTATTGGGGCATTGGAATGCCGCTCGGCGTCGGATTGGGTTTCGGCATGGGCTGGGGCGCCCCGGGTATCTGGGCCGGCTTGTTGGGCGGGCTGAGTATCGCGGCGATGCTGTTGTGGTTGCGGCTGCGATACAACGTGGGGAGGCTGGAGACATCTGGCGCGTGGCGCCTCGTGCACGGAACCTGACGACAGTGGGGAAGAGGAGTCTGGCGTGATCCAGTCCTTTTGGCACGTGCGCATGGGCTAAGGCACGGTATCCTGTGCGCTTGTCCTCAGGTGGTTTTAATTCATGTCCAACAAGAATCCCGGGCCATTCAGACGCTTTGTTTGCGGCATCTGGAACAGTCTCAATTTCGCACGACGTCTGGTGTTCAACCTGATCTTCGTATTTGTGTTGTTGATCGTCGTGATCGCTCTGTTTTCCGGTGGCAAGAAACTTGAATCGCGCAATGTTCTGGTGCTTGCGCCGCAGGGACAGGTGGTTGAGCAGTTCAGCGTCGACCCCATGGAGCGGGCGTTGGCACGCGCGTTGAAGCAATCACAGCAGGAAACGCAGTTGCGTGATCTGTTGCGTGCCTTGGAAGCGGCGGCCAGCGATGCGCGTATCGAGCGCGTCGTTATTCATGCCGATGCCATGAGCGGGATTGGCTTTGCCTCGATGCAAGAGTTGGGTCGCGCCATCGTGCGATTCAAAACCAGCGGTAAGCAGGTTGTTGCCTACTCCGACGGCATGGAGCAAAAGCAGTATTACCTTGCGGCACTGGCTGATGAGGTGTATCTGCATCCGGATGGTGCGGTGCTGATGGAAGGCCTGGCGCGCTATCGTCCGTATTACCGTGAGGCTTTGCAGGACAAGTTGGGTGTGGACGTACACCTGTTCCGCGTCGGTGAATTCAAATCCGCCGCTGAACCCTACATTCTTGATGGTGCATCGGACGAATCGCGTCAGGCTGACCTGTTCTGGATGAACGATATCTGGCAGCAATATCTTGCTGATATTGCCCGTTTTCGTGGCTTGGATGCCAGCGTTCTGCAGGCACAGATCGACGGTTTCGCCGATCAGGTGGTCGCGGCCCGTGGTGATCTTGGGCAGCTCGCGCTGAATCAGAAGTTGGTTGACGAGTTGCTGACTCAGGATCAGTTTCGTGCGCGGATGATCGAGCGTGGGGAAGAAGATCCGGAAAGCCACAGTTTTCGCCAAGTCTCGCTCGACACGTATCTGAGTTTCATCGATCGCGAGAACATTTCATTCGGGACCAGCCCCAAGATTGCGGTCGTGGTGGCGCAGGGAGAGATCTCCGCCGGTGACCTGTCGCCGGGATCGGTGGGTGGTGTTTCCACCTCCAAGCTGCTGCGCCAAGCGCGTGAAGATGAAGACGTAAAGGCGATCGTGCTGCGGGTGGATTCGCCCGGCGGCGGCGTGTTTCCGTCCGAGCAAATCCGTCGCGAAGTGGCCTTGACCCAGGCCGCCGGCAAGCCGGTGGTGGTTTCGATGGGCAACGTGGCAGCCTCGGGCGGCTACTGGATCTCGATGAACGCCGACGTGATCTATGCCGAGCCCAACACGATCACAGGTTCAATCGGTATCTTCGGCCTGTTCATGAACTTCCCGGACACTCTGGCCAAGATCGGTGTGCATGTCGACGGCGTCGGCACCACCCGCATCGCTGGCGCGTTCGATCCAACCCGACCGCTCAATCCTGAGATCGGTGAGGCTATCCAGGCCGTTATCGATCAGGGCTATCGCCAGTTCATCGGCAAGGTTGCCGAAGCGCGTGGATCAACTCCGGAAGCGATCGACAAGATTGCCCGCGGGCGGGTGTGGAGCGGCGCGCAAGCCGAAGAGTTTGGTCTGGTGGATGAGTTGGGTGGCCTGTCTGATGCCATCACCGAGGCCGCGCGTCGGGTGAATCTGGGCGCGGACGAGTACGCCGTGGAGTACGTGGAAAAGCCACTGTCGCCGTTCGAGAAGTTCATCGCGGATGCCAGCAGCAATGCGATGCTCAGTGCGATTGCGGTGCGCACGGGGATACCGACGATGTTGCTGGACGCACCGGCAGTACGCGAGTTGGATCGTGGCCTGCGTATGCTTCAGTCACCGCCTGAGGGCGGCAAGCCGTTCAAGGTCGCGGCGCATTGTTTCTGCGAGCTTTAACGCTGATCTGAAAGCCCATGCGTCATCCTTAGTGGTGGCGCATGGGATCAGCTTTGTGTAGACAATTCCAGCCACACCGGCGTGTGATCGCTTGGTCGGTCCCACGTACGAGGGTCACGATCAATGCCGACCGCTTTGATGTGTGGTTTGAGGGCGTCGCTGGCCAAGACCAGGTCGATGCGTAAACCAAGGTTGCGGCGAAAGCCGGCCGCGCGGTAATCCCACCAGGAAAAATGCCCGCCGTCGGATTCGAACAGACGGAAGCTGTCGCTCAGGCCGAGGTCGAGCAGACCTTGCAGCGCCGCGCGTTCGGGTATCGAGGTCAGGATGCTGTCATCGCCCCAAACCGCGGGGTCGTGTACGTCGCGATCATCCGGTGCGACGTTGAAGTCGCCCAAGACCACCAGCTTCGGATATTTCTTTAGTTCTGCCGCCACCCACGCGTGCACGGCCGCCAGCCAGCGCAGCTTGTAGTCGTATTTTTCGTCGCCAACGGCCTTACCGTTGACCACATAAAGATTGACCACACGAATGCCGTCGACCGTGGCGGCGATCACGCGAGCCTGTTCATCGGCGAAACCGGGGATTTCGATCTGCACGTCTTCGGGTTGATGGTCCCGCACCAGAATCGCAACACCGTTGTAGGTTTTCTGGCCGTGGAACACGCTGCGATAGCCGGCTTGGGCCAGTTGATCATCCGGAAAGCGGTGGTTTTCCAGCTTGGTTTCCTGCAAACCGACCACATCCGGCTGCGCTTGCTTCAACCAGTCGAGCAAGTGCGGGAGGCGTACATTGAGCGAATTGACGTTCCAACTGGCAATTTTCATGGTGACCATTGTACGAGCTGCTACCAGAAAGCGTCGTCTAGGTGATTTATCACTTGCAGAGTCATAAATTACATGCAGAATACACAATGACATGCAGAGTCAGATCCTGCCGCAACCGCGAGGCAACACATCCATGGTCGAATCAGCCACCGACGCCGTTCTTCACGGCTTGCGTAATACCCGTGATCTGCGCGCTGAAATCCTGTCCTTGGCCGCCCGGCTGGTGCATGAATCACACGCGACGGGCCGATTGATCGTGGCGCAGCCGGTCATCAGCGAGGCCACCATTCGCAAGGAATGGGACAGCCTGCTGCCGGCCATCGCAGAGGAGATCCGCACCAGGATGGTGCTGCAAATTGATTCGGCGGCGCTAGTGCTAGGCGGACGCACTGGCGATGCCAGTGCCGTGTTGTTGGAACGGCCGAACTATCGCTTTGAGGTCATGCGCTTGCTGCTGGATGCGGACCTTGACGGACGCGGCCCACAGTCGATAAAAAGTCTGATTGAACGCATCGGTGCGTCGCAAACACCCGTGCGTGCCGCTCTGGCTGAGCTCAAGCAAACCAGTGGTGTGGTGCACGCACACGGGCGCGGTGTCGAGGTGCGAGCCGAAGATGTCTCCATCGAGTTGTTGGCAAAGTTGGGTGCGCTGCCACAACGGCTGCGTTTCCGTTTCGAGCGTGGGGCGCGGATCAAGCCGGCGACCGAGTTGCTGCGGCGTGCGGACGCGCTGCTGGGCCCAGATGCTCCGGTCGCGTGGAAGCCGTTTGCATTATCGGGCGCGGCGCTGGCGAATCTGGATGCGCCGGGTCTGGATTTAGTGGGTGTGCCGCGTCTGGATCTGGTGGCGCATGTGCCGCGCGACGAAAAGCACTTTGATGCCGAGGTGATGCGTCAACTCGATGATGGCTTGGAGCTGGAGCACAACGTGGTTGCGCCAGCGCCCTTGGTGATCACGCTGGTGCGCGCGGATCGGGCAAGCGTGCGCAAGGACGAATCCAGTCAGCGCCGCAACGCGCGCAAGGCGGATGTGTTTTTATCCCTGTTGGAACTGGGCCTGCGTGCCCAGGCGGTGCAGTATGCAAAGGCGGTGCGAGTATGAATCAGATACGTGAATTGGATGCCGCCAGCTTGCTGCGCCGGGTCGCAGAACGGGTTCCGGAGAGTTTGCGCGCTAACGTTGTGGTCATCGGCAGCATCGCTTCAGCGTGGGCGTTTCGCGATATTTCCGGCACTCATTCCGTTGCAACCAAGGATATCGACTTGCTGCTGCAGCCCGCCGTCGATGCGGTATCGACGGCGGAAGTGCTGGGGCAGGATCTGCTGCAGCACGGCTGGCAACCGCGCTTTCCCAATGGCATTGCACCGGGCAATGCCGCGACTCCGGCCGAAGCCTTGCCGGCCTTGCGGCTGAGCCCGCCCGGCGATGACGACCAGTGGTTTGTCGAGTTGCTGGCCGCACCGTCGGCCGATCAGGCTAGCCGCAAGCAGTGGCGACGTTTCCATACCGAGATGGGTGATTTCGGTTTGCCGAGTTTTCGCTATTTGCGTGTGGCTGTGCACGATGCTGAGGAAACACCGTTCGGCCTGCGCGTGGCGCGGCCGGCGTGCATGGCCTTGGCGCATCTGTTGGAGCACGCCGATCCGGACACCACCCCAATCTCGAACCTGCCGGGCACACCGCCGCGCTTTACCAAAGACACGGGGCGAGCCATTGCCTTGTGGTGGCTGGCCCGCGAGCAATCACCCTTGGCTCACGATCAGTGGTTGGCGCAGTGGCGCAAAACCTTGTTTGCGCTTTATCCGAATGATCTGGTGACCATGCAAGAGGCGGCGCGCGCCGGTCTGGCGGCCATTGCCGACTATCTGCGCAAGGCTCACGCCATTGCCCGAAGCAGCGTACTGGCACCGCATGGCACCACGCTTGAGGCGTTTCGTCGCGCTCACGCCAGTTTGATGGATCTGGTGGATGCGCTGTGACGTGGGCGTGCGCGATCGTGCGATAAACGCTCAGCGTCGCAGCAGACGCTCGGCACCACGGGCAATAAGATCTTCCGCTACCCGAACACCCAACACATCGCGTGTCTCGGCATCCGCGCTGGCCTCGGCCTGCAGGATCTCTGCACTGTGCTCGTCGCCCACCAAAGCGCGCAGGGTCCAGCGGCCATCGGCTTCGGTGCAATAGCCGGCGATGGGTACCTGGCAACTGCCGGCCAGACGCCGATTCATGGCGCGCTCGATCTCGACACAGCGCCGTGTGGGCGCGTGATCGAGCGGCGCAAAAAGCGCGGCAGTGGCTTGATCGTCGCGGCGAGACTCCACCGCGATGGCACCTTGCGCTACCGCCGGCAGAAAATCCGGTGGTGACAGGCGTGCACGGATACGCGCATCAAAACCCAGACGTTGCAGGCCGGCACAGGCCAAGATGATGGCGTCATATTCACCCGCATCCAGCTTGGCCAGCCGGGTGTTGACGTTGCCGCGCAGGTCGACAAGCGTCAGGTCCGGGCGACCGGCACGCAACTGAACCTGTCGCCGTAACGAGGACGTTCCCACGCGCGCGCCCCGCGGCAACTCGGTCAAGCTGGCGTAGTTATTTGAGACGAAGGCATCGAAAGGGTCAGCCCGCTCCAAAATGGCGGTCAGAGCAAAGGGCGGCTCCAATTCCATCGGTACATCTTTGAGTGAATGCACGGCGCAATCAGCGTGTCCTTCCTCAATCGCGACTTCCAACTCTTTAAGAAACAGCCCCTTGCCACCGATGGTAGCCAGCGAGCGATCAAGAATCTCATCACCGCGGGTGGACAGCGGCACCAGCTCAATTTTTAAGTCGGGATGATGCTCACGCAGGCGTGCGGCGACATGCTCGGTTTGCCACAGGGCGAGGGCACTCTTGCGCGTAGCGATGCGCAGACGGGTAGCTGTGGTCATGGATCAGAGAACCTTGAGGCGTTTACGTACGATGGGCAGGTTGCGTCGACTGACTTCCAGCGCAGTGGGGTCATCGCGCAAATGCACGACCTCGCTGCCTTGGCTGTCGCGGGTCAGTTCGCGGATTTGATCAGCGGCGACCAGACAGTTGCGGTGAATGCGGATGAAAGTATCGCCGAACTCGGCTTCCAGGGACTTGAGCGACTCTTCGATTAAGTCCTCGCCGTGGGCGTGGTGTACGACGACGTATTTCTCCTCCGCCTGCAAATAGCGGATGTCGGGGATGGGGATCAGGCGCAGACTGCCGCGCATGCGGGCCGACAGATGGGTGCGCTGAGTGCCGTTCGTGGGTGGCAGAGCGCGTGGCTCATGCCGCATGCGCCCAGCACGTTCCAGCGCCATCGCTAGCCGCTCGGCTCGGATGGGTTTGACCAGATAATCCACCGCATGCGCATCAAAAGCGGCCAGCGCGTGTTCGTCATAGGCGGTGCAAAAGATCACTGCGGGTGGCGCAGACAATTGCGCCATGTGGTGAGCGGCTTCTAGCCCATCCAAAACCGGCATGGCGATATCCAAAATAACCGCATCGGGCTGGCGTTCGGCCGCCAGCTCACAGGCCTGTCGCCCGTCTCGTGCTTCGGCGATGACCTCGTGCCCACCAAGGTCGTCGATCAAGTCACGCAGGCGGCGCCTAGCGAGAGGTTCGTCGTCGGCGATTAGGATCTTCATGGTGGGTCAAAAGGGATGAACAGCATGGCCGCATAGTAGCCATCCCGGGCGCCGGCGACCAAACCCGCGGTATCGCCAAAGCGATGGCGCAGGCGCTGGGAGATGCTGTCTTGGGCGTGTTGGTTGCCGTGCGAGCGTGTGCCTGCCGGTGGGACCGGGTTGCGCACTTCAATCTCCACACCGCGCGCCTTGCGCCGCACCGCGATGTGCAGTTGCCCGCCTTGCGACAATCGCGCGATGCCGTGGGTGATGGCATTTTCGACCAGAGGTTGGAGGATCAAGTAAGGCATGGCTAAGTCCTGCGGCAGATCGGTATCGATCGACCAATCGATCTCAAGTCGATCACCCAGTCGCAATGCCTCGATCGCAAGATAGCGCCGGGTCAGGTGGAGTTCTTCTTCCAATGTCGATTCGGACTTGCCCGCTCCCAGTGCGGCACGAAAGAGTTCGGACAAATCTTCCACAGCCGTTTCCGCAGCGCGTGGATCGTGTCGTATCAATCCCGCAATGGTGTTCATGCTGTTGAACAGGAAGTGTGGCCGGATGCGTGCCTGCAGGGCTTCCACTTGGGCCTGGGCTGAGGCCGCGACTTGGCGCCGCCACTGTTCGGCCACGTAGAAATAACGCAATACCGCCGCGGTCAAAAGGAGTGAGACGAGCATGCAGGTCAAGACAAAGCGCAGGGTTTGTTCCGGCGCCACGCTGAAACCTAGGTCCAGCGCTTGATCCATGCTCGTGACCAGCCACGTCGCCAGACCGACAATGGTGACCGTCAGCGCCAGTGCCAGCACGATTCCGGGTGAACGCGGCACGCGTGCGATCAGTGGGCGCAGTTGGCACAGCACGGTGACGCACATCAAGGCCAACCACTGTGCGAGCAGGCTGGCGATGGATAGCAGCTTCCAGCTGTTTGCTTCTTGTGGCAGGTGAAACAACACCGCACTTAATACAACCAACTCCACCGCAACCATGACGCCGAACAAGGCGCGCGGGCGGCACAGGTCCGGCATCCAGTGATGAGAATGATCCGGCTTCATCGCGATGGGCAGGCGGGCAGCATGGCGCAAGCCTACCGCAAGCCGGTCACGCTCAGGCAGCCGCTCACGGCGGCGCGTGCTACCGGGCGTCAGTACAGATCGACCGGATCCACATCCAGTGACCAGCGCACCCGTCGGGCTTCAGGCAAGCGGTACAGTTGCGCGACGATAAGACGCAATGCGGCCTGCAAGGCGGGGCGCTGGGACGCCTCCAACAGAATCTGAGCACGCAGGCGGCCCGCGCGGCGCGGCATCGGTGCTGGCATCGGCGCATGCGCGATCATCCCCTCGTGATCTTGAGCCAGACCGTGTGCGGCTTCCAAGAATGCCTGCAGTGGTTCAGCGTGCGGTGCTTCGGCCCGCAACAACGCCAAATGCGCGAAAGGGGGAAGCTGTGCCGCGTTGCGCTCGATCAGTTCGGCCTCGGCAAAAGCCGGATAGCCGCGTGTCACCAAGGTATGTAGCAGGGGGTGCTCGGGATGATGGGTCTGCAACCAGACCTCGCCCGGCCGCTGTGCCCGCCCAGACCGACCCGCTACCTGCACCAGCAACTGCGCGAGCCGTTCACCGGCGCGAAAGTCGAGGCTAAATAAGCCTTCATCGATGCTGGCGATAGCGACCAGGGTCAGGTTGGGCAGGTCGTGGCCCTTGGCCAACATTTGGGTCCCGACCAATATGCCGGGTTGATCACCCAGCCGCTCAAAATGCTGGTTCAAGGCATCGCGGTGACGTGTTGTCTCGCGGTCGACGCGGATCAATGGCACGTCCGGGAACGCGGTGGACAGCGCCTGCTCAAGTCGTTCGGTGCCAGCGCCCTGGGGCGTCAGTGCTAGCCCGCCACAGTCTGGACAGGCCGGTGGTACCGGCCGACGCAAACCGCAATGATGGCAGAGCAGGCGATTGCGTCCGTGCAGAGTCATGGGTTTGTCGCAGCGCGGGCAGTCGGCGTGCCAGCCACAGTCGTGGCATAACAGGACCGGGGCATAGCCACGCCGGTTGCGGAAAACGAGTGCTTGTTCGCCGCGTGCCATACACGCGCCGATGGCATCCAGCAATGGACGTGAGAGCCCGTGTTGTAGCCGCAGCCCACGAAGATCCAGCACCCGTACCCGTGGCGGACGGGCGCCGCCGGCACGCTCACGCAGTTTCAGCCATTCATAGTGGCCACTGTGCGCATGCCGCAGGGTTTCAAGACTTGGTGTGGCGCTGCCCAGCAGCACCGGAATACCCACACGCTTGGCGCGAACCAAGGCGAAATCGCGGGCGTGGTAACGGAACCCATCTTGCTGTTTGTAGGACGTGTCGTGTTCTTCGTCGATGACGATCAGCCCTGGCTCGGGCAAGGGCGAGAACACTGCCGAGCGCGTGCCGATAAGCACTCGAGCCTCGCCACGCGCCATAAGGGCATGAGTGTGGGCGCGCTCTGTATCAGAGAGCCCAGAATGCAAAACGTACACAGGGGCCGACAGGCGTTCGCCATAGCGTTGAATCGCCTGCGGGGTCAGGCCGATCTCGGGCACCAGCACCATTGCCTGCTTCCCACGCGCCAGGCAGTCCTCGATGGCGGCGAGATAAACCTCGGTCTTGCCGCTGCCGGTAACGCCTTCGAGCAAGGCTACTTTGAACTGACCCGCTAGAGCCTTCACGGCTCCAACCGCGTCGGTTTGCGCGTCTGACAAGGTCGGCGGCAGGCGTCGAGGCGTATTGGTTTGCCTCTGCGGTGGCAGCAAATACGTTTCGATGAATCCACGCTTGTCCAAACTGCGCAGGGTGGCGCGCCACTTGGGGTCGATCGTGGCCAGTTCGGCCGCCGCGCACATGGCAGTGGCCAGGTGCTCGGCCAGTGCACGTGGGCGCGATCCTTGCCGCAGCCCGCTCAGACCGGTTTGGCCCGCTTCGGACAGACCCCAATGCGGCACACGGGTATCCGGCAGCGCTTCGCCCTGACGCAGCGGCACCGGCAAGGCGGTCGCTAGCACCTCCCCTAGAGTCCGGTGGTAGTAGTTGGCCGCCCATTGCAGGCTTTGCCGCAGCGACTCATCGAACAAGCTGTCGTCGGGATCGAGCAGCGCTTCGGCCGCGCGCAATGTTGTCGGGTCGACGCTGGCGTGGCCTTCGCCAATAAAAAAGCCCACCAATCGGCGCGATCCGAATGGCACTCGGACGCGACTGCCCGGGCAAGGCGTGACCGAGCCGCCCGGTACCGGCAGGTAATCAAAGGGGCCGGGCAGGGGCACGGGCAAGGTGATACGCCAAACCAGTGTTGCAGAATCGCTCATGCAGCCAGTGTAAGCGTGGCGCGGCAGCGATGCTTACGGATCACGACAGCCAGCAGGTGCAGTTGCGGCCGAGACTTGTGCGCTACGTCATAAAATTGCGCTAAGTGCATGTCAGCCATGATGAAACCGGAGAAGTCCACAATGCCTGTGGATAAGTGTGTGGAAGACCACTCGTGAACGGCCCCCTCCGGCCCACTTGATCAGCCTTCGAATCAACTTGAACAAAAAGTAACCACCTTCCGTTGGTGCAATAAAATCAGTGACTTACGAAATGCGGCCCGAGCGCCCTTAGCCGCAGGTAACAAATTTTTGCTTTTCTATCGGCCTCTCCATGTGGTTGTGCACAACCGCAAACGGCTAAGCCCTTGTACCGATTGGCGCAGCGCCCCTTGAGTGCCTGCCAATGCCCACGAACGGGTAGCTCAAGAGGCGGGTCGGGGGAGGGCGCGGACTGCTATCCTGTGCCTTGATCGTTAGACGATTTTCCACCTCATGCCATCCCCGGTCACGCCCAAGCAAACCTCTTTCGTAACGCTAGCCGACGATAAAGCGCGGCTTGTGTTTGACGAGGCGCTTGATCGTCTATCGCCGGTGCAGCGTCAGGTGTTCTTGATGCGTTTGCGCAGCGAGTCCGACTTGGACCGGATAGCCGTGCGTCTCGGCTTGTCGCGGGATACGGCTCGGGCGTCGCTCGCCTATGCCGTCGCGCAGCTGCGGATGGCGTTGTCGGATGCGCCGCTGGACAAGCAGCGCGACGACTGGCTGCAGCGTTGCCGGCGTCTGTTGGTGAGGCCGGCCCGGCGTAGCATCGTTCCCGCGGTTGAGGTCGAGTTGCCAGGTGCCGAGGCAAGGGTGGCCCCCGTACCTGTGGAATCGCGCGCCTTGGTTGTCGAGTCGCGTGAAACCACGCCTGTCCACGTCACCGCGTCACCCCTCACATCAAGCGAATCGGTGCGACCGGCATCCCCGCCATCCCGGCAGGTTGTTCTACCTGCTGCATCCGCGGCCGCACCAACTAGTACACCGCCTAGTCGTGACTCTCGCCGTCGAACGCATGGGGGTTTGTGGCCGCGCCTGCCCGCTGCGCTGGCGGTACTGGTATTGACCGTGGTCGGTGTTCTGGCGTGGTACGGGCTGAGGAGTGATCCGTCCAAATCGACGGTGATCGATACTGAGCCACAACGCATGCCCGCGCTGGATGCCCCCGCCGCGCCACTGACGGCACCGGACTTTCGTCTGGTGTTGTTGCGCCAGCAGCAGCACGGTTTACTCGAAGATCTGGATTTCTACATCTGGCTGTCAGAACAGGATGCGCTGCCATGAGAGTCCTGCTCGGCGGTCTTCTGATGTTGGTGGTCGGGCTCTTCAGTCCGATGGCGAGCGCGGCTGAGCGGGTGTTTGAAGATGAGCCAGTGGCTGTGCAGGAGGCGTTGGCGCCATTCAAGAGTTTGATGCAACGCTTGCCCGCGGCCCTGCGTGAGCCCTTGTTTCTGCGTGCGCAGGTTTGGGTGGCTCTGACTCCTGAGGAACAGGCAGCATTGCGTGAAAATCTGATCGCGTGGGAAGACCGTGCACCGCTGGAAAGACTGGCTTTACGCGAGCGCTTCGAGGCGTGGGAGCACTTGGATGACCGCACTCGTGCGGCCGCACTGGATGCCGCGCAGCGCTTTTCGAGCTTGCCTGAGGATATTCGTGAAGGCTGGCGTAAGCGCTTCGATGCGCTCGATCCGGCACAGCGCCAGCGCTACTTGTTCGATCCCACTAACCGATTGGCCATGGACTTGGCCAACGACCTGTTCCGCTTTGTTCCAGCCGCAGAGCAGGCCGATACCTTGGCGATGTTGCGCGATCTGACCCCCGCCCACGTCACCGCTTTACGCAAAACATTGGCGCGGCTGCCACCGGCCCGGCGCGATGCGTATCGCCAACAGCTGCTCAGTCTCGATCCAGCGGCGCGAGCGGCGGAATTGGACGCCAAACCCTGAGGAAGGGGCTGGACGAAAGTCGTGGCACCACGTGCGACCCCTGGCCGTTAGCTAAGCGTTGCGATAGTCGCCATGGTGGCGATTTCCCAGCTACAATCACGGGCTTGCCGCGTCGCGGCTGACTGGTGGCGCAAGTTCATGCGCCTTCACAACGGAGTGTTTCATGAGCATCGACCAACTGGAAGACATTGCCCAGGCCATGGTGGCGCCGGGCAAGGGCATCATCGCGATCGATGAGTCCACCAACACCATCAAAAAGCGTTTTGAGGCAGTCGGGATCGAGTGCACCGAAGAGACTCGCCGCGCCTACCGGGAAATGTTGCTGACCACACCAAATCTGGGTGAGCACATTTCTGGTGCAATCCTGTTCGATGAAACGCTGCGTCAATCCACCAAGGCCGGCGTGCCCTTTGCCAAGGTGATGAGCGATGCAGGCATTCTGCCGGGCATCAAGGTCGACAAGGGCACCGTCGCGCTGGCTGGATTTCCCGGCGATGTGGTCACGGAGGGTTTGGATGGTTTGCGTCCACGCTTGAAGGAATACGCTGCACTGGGCGCCAAGTTCGCCAAATGGCGCGCGGTGATTTCCATCAGTGACGACAACCCGAGTGGCACCTGCATCGAGGTCAACTGTCAGGCCTTGGCGCGCTACGCTGCGCTCTGCCAGGAAGCGGGCGTAGTGCCGATGGTCGAGCCGGAAATTCTGATGGATGGCGAGCACGACATTGACGTGTGCTACGAAATCACCGAGGCCGCCTTGCGCTCGCTGTTTGCCGCGCTGTACGAGCACAACGTGTTGCTTGAAGGCACCATCCTCAAGCCGAGCATGGTCATCTCCGGAAAGAATTGCCCAGAGCAAGCGGGGATTGAGGAAGTGGCCAGCGAAACCTTGCGCTGCCTCAAGGCCACTGTGCCGGCGTTGTTGCCGGGTATTGTGTTCCTATCCGGCGGGCAGAGCGACGAACATGCCACCGCCCACCTCAACGCCATGAACAAGCTGCCCGGTCGACCGTGGCCACTGTCGTTCTCCTACGGTCGTGCCATGCAACAGGCGGCATTGAAACTGTGGGCGCAGGACATGACCGGCAACTTCTCCAAGGCGCAAGAGACCGTCTACGCGCGCGCGCGCGCCAATGGCTTGGCCGCGCTGGGCAAGTGGAAGTAAGCAGCACATAGCGCAATCACATTGGCTAAGTGTTTCAACGATGCCGGCCTTGCGCCGGCGTCGTCGTTTTGGCTTTTGTTACATCCGATACGCAACAGTTTTCATGAGTTTTGACATCAATCGCATGAGGTCAGGTATCGGTGGCGGCAACACCCGCGCGCCCGCCGCCTCAGCGTTGTCAGCGTGACGAATTTCGTCTTCTTTCATGAGTGACAGAATCGCACGGCTGCGCGCATCTTGCGGTGGCAAGGTGGTCAGGTGTTCGTCCAAGTGCGCTTCGACTTGGCGTTCGGTTTCAACCACAAAGCCCAAGTTCCAACCATCTCCGCGCCAGCCGGCCAGGGCGCCGAGGGCGTAACTGGACGCGTACCAGAGCGGATTGAATAAACTCGGGCGTGAACCCAGTTCAACCAATCGCTCGTGGCACCAAGCCAAGTGATCGCCTTCTTCCTGCGCCGCGTGCTCCAGGTGTTCGCGCGTTGCCACATCATGGGCGACGGCGGCTTGGCCGACGTAGAGTGCTTGCGCGCAGACTTCGCCGGTGTGGTTGATACGCATCAGTCCGGCTGCATGACGGCGCTGGGCGTCGTCCAGGTCTGCTTCGGCAATGCCAGTGGCTGGGTTTTCACGCTGCGCTGGAGCGATGCCGGCAACCGATGAGGACAGGGCGTGATCCAGTCGCATCAATAGACGGTCCACGGCAGAGTAGTTGCGATTAAAAAGCATGGTGGTGGTTATACGTTCGGGCGTGTGGACAGACACGATATCGTGAATTGCAGCTCAAAGTGCACCGCCCCGTTGGCACTCGCGTCGGGATCATGTTGCACCTGCTACGCAGATTCACCTACGCTTCGCCGTCTGCATCAAGCAGGCGTCTGGGTAGGGGAGTGGTGATGCGTATCAAATCTCGGCTGGTAGTGATGAACTTCCTGCAGTTCTTCGTGTGGGGGTCCTGGCTCATCACAATCGGTGCGTACTGGTTCCAGACCAAGCAATGGTCAGGCACCGAGTTCGGTGCGATCTTTTCGACGATGGGCATCGCCTCATTGTTCATGCCGTCGCTGATGGGGATCGTGGCGGATAAGTGGATCAATGCCGAGCGGCTCTACGGAATACTCCACTTGTGTGGCGCGGTGATGCTGTTCATCGTGCCCACCATCGATAACCCGCACACCCTGTTCTGGGTGATGCTGCTCAATATGTGCTTCTACATGCCGACCATATCGCTGTCGATTACGGTGGCCTACAACGCGCTCAAGCGCGAGGGTCTGGATGTCGTCGATGCTTATCCACCTATCCGAGTGTGGGGCACGGTGGGTTTCATCGCCGCGATGTGGATGGTGAGCCTGATGCATCTGGAAGTATCGGCTGCGCAATTCCGCGTCGCGGGTTTCGCTGCGGTGCTCTTGGGCCTGTACGCCTTTACCCTGCCGCCGTGTCCACCGCTTGCAAAGACCCATGACTCACTCATCGACGCGCTCGGCTTGCGCTCATTCGCGCTGCTGAAAAACTACAAAATGGCGGTGTTTTTCATATTCGCCATGTTCCTCGGCGCCTCATTGCAGTTGACCAATGCCTACGGCGACACCTTTCTGCACGACTTTGCCAAGATGGATGAGTTCAAGGACGCCATCGCGGTGCGCTTCCCAGCCATCACCATGTCGATCTCGCAGATTTCCGAAACGCTGCTGATCCTAGCGATACCGTTCTTCCTCAAACGCTACGGCATTAAGACCGTGATGCTGATGAGCATGGTCGCTTGGGTGCTGCGTTTTGGCCTATTCGCCTACGGTGATCCGGGTGCGCTGCTGTGGATGATCATCATGTCCAACATCATCTACGGGTTGGCCTTCGACTTCTTCAATATTTCAGGCTCGCTGTTTGTCGAAAGTCAGGCCGATCCGCGAATACGCGCCAGCGCCCAAGGCTTGTTTATGCTGATGACCAACGGCATCGGCGCGATTCTTGGTAGCGCGATCAGCGGCATCGTGATCGATAAGTTCTTCACCGGCGCCGATGGTGTGCTGAACTGGCACGGTATCTGGCTGTCGTTTGCGGTGTATTCGGCGGTGATTGCGGTGCTGTTTGCGATTCTGTTCCGGCACAAGCACGAGCGTGCGCCGATCACTCGCATGGACGCAATGGATCACCACGCCAGCGGAGCCTGAGATGACCGGCAAGCTCGTCGTTGTCGGCAGCTACAACCAAGACTTCATCTGGCGCACCGACAGCTTCCCGGTGCCGGGCGAAACTCGGCTCGGACAGTTCTCCACCGGGCCGGGCGGCAAGGGCTTCAATCAGGCCGTGGCCGCTGTGCGTCAGGGTGTGCAGGTGAGTTTTATCGCCGCACTCGGGCGCGATGCCATCGGCGAACGTGCCGTGGCTTTGGCGCGTGAGGAGGGCATTGATGCGCGCTGGCAGTGGTGTGATGAAACACCCAGCGGCAACGCTGCCATCGTGCTTGATGCCAGCGGGCAGAACCTTATTGTCGTGGGTTCGGGCGCGAACCTAGAACTGGACGTGGCACATGTCCAAGCGCAGGCCAGCACGATTAGCGAAGCGTCGGTGCTCTTGGTCCAGCATGAAGTAAATCCCGCCGCCACCCGGCGTGCCTTGGAGTTGGCGCGTGCGTCAAATGTCGCCACCGTCCTCAATCCCGCCCCACCACTGCGCGACGAAGACGGCAGTATCCTGCAGTGGGTTGATCTGCTTACGCCGAATGAAACCGAGTTCGCCCATCTGTTGGCGCGACGCGCTGAGATGACGGTCGATGCAGACCGCATTGCCACCTTGCTCGATGCCGACTTGCATCAGTTGGCGAGAGCGCTGGCTGTCCCCACCGTCGTTATTACCTTGGGCAGCGCCGGTGTATTTGTGTCTCACGACGAGACGACGCGTTGGCGTGATGACAACGCTTACTACCGCGTTCCAGCAGAGCAGGTTGAGGTGCGTGACACCACCGGCGCAGGCGATGCCTTCAGCGGCAGTCTCGCCGCCGCACTGACGGAATTACGCGACGCCCACTTTGATTCGGCGATCCGCTACGCCAATCAAGTCGCCGGCATGGCGACCGAGTCGCCCGGCGCGGCGCTGGCTATGCCTCGACGAGAAGACGTAGAACGCCGTTTCCAGCGCGTTTGAGCGTGTGCCGTGGGTTTCCCGTGCGCGTAGGTTTGGCTGAGGCAACGTGCTTGGTTCCAGCCGGAATTGGCGCAGAGTTAGGCGGTGCCGCTGCGATAAACCGCAGCCAATATAAAGCCACCAAGTGTCAGCGAAAAAATACCAATTACCTTGATGAAGGACGTCACCCGAGGAACTGCCTGTTTGGCAAACTGATGGTGCCAGCGCCATGGAAGGAGGAGAAGGCAAGTTGTGGTCACAAGCAGAATCCAGCCGAAGAGGCTGAAAGCACCTGGCGTGGCCACGCGAGGCGCATAAATGACCAGTGATGCACCCACCAGTAGACGGATCGATAGTTCGATGTAATGTATGCGTGGGGAACTGACAAAGCCGAGCAGAAAGCTATTGGCTTTGCTGGGCGCGAGCAAAGATGCTGCTCCCAAAATGCAGAAGTAGACGCCGGTGAGAGTAATAACCATCCGTGCTAGCGCTTCAAGCATCAAAATGTCATCCCAATCCACCTAGCGACAATTAGATGTCACATTGCTGCCGAAGCCGGCCACGTGACCCGGGTGTTGAAGAAGTGACGGTGTGAAGAAACCCTTCAGCGTCATGGGGATTCTGTTGAGGAGACTAGCTACTCCGACTATCTAATTTGATCGCGTCCACGTCTTCGATCAAGTCCGTGCTTCGAGTCCGATTCGCCGAATGTGGTTGCGCGCGGATGCGATGCGCACGTGGCCGATGCGGATCATCTGCTAATGCCTGTTATGCCAAGGTTCGCTCTCGGCTCTAAGTGTGCGCCACATCCCCGCGCCCGTCGATTGACAGCCGTCGCTAATGATCGTGAAGGAAGCGCCGGCGCAGCGAAGGTCGCGCGACCATGCGTCTTCCTAAAAGTAATGTCCTCAGATACCTCGCATTTCGGCTGAGTCGCAAAATCCCATTTCCAAGCAGTGCCCGACTTCAATAGTCAGCGGCATTGGTGTTGGCCTGGGGCATGCTTCATGATCGGATTACGCCAACCCAAGCCGAGGTTTGATCATGCGTTACCTGCTTTTGCTCTCTGCGCTCTCGTGGTTTATCTGCACGCCTGCCGTCGCCCAGCAGAAGAATCTGCGCGAACACGGCGTCGCGCTTGGGGTGATGCAGCCTGGACAGTGGAATGCGATCACGGATGTTGCCGATGTCTTGGTCGGCCACAAGACCCTGATCAGGGGCGGCAACATCCGCACAGGTGTAACGGCCATCATGCCGTACTCGGGAAATGTCTTTCAGGACAAGGTTCCGGCAGCCGTTTATGTCGGCAACGGGTTTGGCAAGCTGGTCGGCATGACCCAGATCGAAGAATTGGGGAACCTAGAAACGCCGATCATCCTGACCAACACCCTCAGTGTGCCAACCGCTGCCGATGCCTTGATCGATTACACGTTCGGATTTGCTGAAAATAGCGACGTAGGCTCGGTTAACGCCGTTGTCGGCGAAACAAACGATGGTTGGTTGAACGATATTCGCGGACGCCATGTCACCAAGGCGGAAGTACTTGAAGCCATCGCCTCGGCCGCGAGTGGGAAAGTCGAGCAGGGGAACGTTGGGGCCGGCACCGGAACCATCGCTTTCGGTTTCAAGGGAGGGATCGGAACGTCCTCGCGCAAACTACCCGCCGACTTGGGCGGATATACCGTCGGCGTGTTGGTGCAGACGAATTTTGGCGGCGTCCTAAGTGTTGACGGTGTGCCGATCGGCAAGGCGTTGGACAAGTACTACCTGAGTGATGCCTTGAATGACTCACCTGACGGCTCCTGCATGATCGTCGTCGCCACCGATGCGCCACTGGATTCACGCAACCTGAAACGCCTCGCGAAACGAGCCATGTTGGGTTTGGCGCGCACCGGAGGAATCGCGTCCAACGGCAGCGGCGACTATGTGATCGCCTTTTCCACCAATAAGTCGGTGCGCGAGTCTTACAACTCAGATCAGCCCACGCAGCAAGTTCTGCGCTTGCGTAATGACGCGATGTCGCCATTGTTCATGGCCACAATCGAGGCGACGGAAGAAGCCATCCTCAACTCGCTGTTCCAAGCCCAGACCATGACCGGACGCGACGGCCACACCGTCGATGCACTGCCGGTTAAAAAGGTCCTGCGCATCATGAAGAAACATGGGCACACGATTTCACGTTGATTGCGACAACAAGCACTCTGCGTCCTCAGCGAAAGCCACCACTCGCGCTAATGCTCACCGGAAGCCGCGGCGGGCTCACTAGATTTTGTATCGCCGTGTTACGACTGCTGCGCCGCTTCTGCAGACAATGTTACCCACGCGCTGGACTTACTCCCGTTTGGCCGGATACTCCCAGCCCATCTTTTCAACCGCGTCGTCGCCAACTCCCCACAGATTGAGAATGTAGCCGCCACTGCGCAGCTCAGGATCTCGCTCAACGAGCAATATCTCGTGGCACATATTGCTAAATCAGTGCGCTAACGCCGTTTGTGCGATTCCCGCACGGTCGATTGCAATCGTCATCTTTCGTATGACGCGTTTTTCACGGATCATTACAAGTAGTATCTCGCGGCGAACCGTCTAGTGCTGATGTTGAGCCGGCGCACCAAGCGGTGGGCTTAAACCCATAATTCCGCTCGGGCGGGTTAAGCCTCGTATCAGCGATGACCTAGTCCCGATCGGGATTATTGATACGCTGAGCCAATCCACCGGTCCTTGATACCGGTGTCATTACTGCTGCTGCCACTGCCATATCTGTTCCCCAGACTTCTATTTCAGCTTTGGCTCGCGAGAGCCCGGTATAGAGCAGTTGTCGCGAGAGAATGCGATTATCGGCATCGGGCGGCAGCAATACGGCAGCGTGACGATACTCGGAGCCTTGGCTTTTGTGGATGGTGATGGCAAAGGCGCCTTCATGCTCGGGTAAGACGCTGGGCGCGAAGCTGCGCAAGTCGACATCAGCGGATGCATCGCCAAGTTCGGCGGCTTCGAACCATACCCGCAACTCACCCTTGGCATCGGCGAGACATAAGCCGATGTCGCCGTTAAATAGACCCACGCCATAGTCGTTACGAGTGATGATGACGGCGCGGCCCGGATACCACTCGGTGTTATCGACAACACCCCATGCTCGGCGCAACAAACGCTCGATCATCGGGTTGATGGCTAGCGCACCGAAGTCGGTTTCGCGCAGTGCGCAAAGCAACTGACGTTTACCGAGTGCAGCAAGTGCGGTGCGAACTAAGGTGGCTCGGGTCGCACCGAATTCTGCGGCTTCAAGCTCCATACCATTGGGTGAGGACAAGGCTTCTGCGTCAGTCCGTTGCGTGCGCGTTGTTGGCACTTCCGGCAGCGTCGGGCGGATGTCTTCTGTCGCAGCCAACTGATTCGCCCATCGAACGAGCTGTTGTCTGAGTTGTTTCACATCGTTGACTGTGCGTTGCACGGCATTGTCGCCAGCGGCGCTGATTGCACGAGTGAGCGCGGCCGGATCACCGACGCGCACGGCTTCGTTGATGGCAACGAGATATTTTTCAGCGCGGAAGCTGTGCTTGAGCCGCACCAAGTCGCCAGCGTTGTCGGACTCCATCGCGGTGACCAGATCCATCATCACCGAGCCCGTCGCCACCGAGGTCAGCTGATCGGCATCACCCACCAAGATCAGCGTGGCGTCCGGCTTTACCGCGGCGAGCAGGGCGTGCAGCATGGCCAAGTCGACCATCGAGGCTTCGTCAACAACGACCACATCGGCGCTGATCGGGTCGCGTGCGCTGCGGCGAAAGGCGTTGCGCCAAGGTTGGTAGCCGAGCAGTCGATGCAGAGTGAGCGCATCGGTGTCTGGAATCGTATCGAGCAGTGGATACCACTCTAGTGGCAGTGGCGCGGTCGGGTGATTAAGCAAGTTGACCTTGCCCTGTCGCAATGACTGCACCAGGCGTTGCGCTGCCTTGCCGGTCGGCGCAGCAATTTGGATCGTCAATGGTTTGGCGGCTTGACGCTGCAGCATCAGCAACATGCGCAGCACCGTGGTGGTCTTGCCGGTGCCGGGGCCGCCGGTGAGGACAAAAAGGTGACGATCCACGACGCGACGCACGGCATCACGCTGCGGGCCGACTTCTTCGCCGCGCGCACCATGGAACAAGGCGTCGAGGTCGGCGTCCAGTTCGGTCGCTTTCGTGGCAGCGCCGCCCTCAATCGCTGAAGCGCGACGCGTGCGGATCAAGGCAGCGACGTCACGCTCGTGCGCGTAGTTGCGCCACAGGTAAAGCCGATTGGCGGCATCGAGCACAAACGGCGCGGTCTGCTCGCTCTCTTCCGTCGTCACCATGGCTTGCTGGTGAAGCCCTGCGATGTCTGCATCAGACAGCGGCGCAAGGCCGGAGCGGCTTTGCGCATCGGTCAGTAATAGTGCCGTGTCGCCTTGTCCATCGGCGAGACTGGCCCACGCGGCGGCAGCCGCCAGTACTTCGCTGCCATCGTGGGTTAGTACCCAGCGATACAGTGCACGGTCGAGTGGTCGCCACGCTTCAATCGCCTGCTCGCCATCTCGGCGTGTAAATGAGTGGTAATTCATGCGACGTCCTCGGTTTCATTGGCAAATACCTCATCCACTGCATCCATCAGCGCGTTGTCGAAACGATGCGCCCAGATACCTGCCAATGGCGCGGTTTCTGGCGCGATACCAGTGGCGCGCACAAACAGGTAGATCGTTTCGCCCAAGTGCTTATCCCGCTGGTAGCTCGGTAAGCGCTGGCGCAGATAGCGGTCGACGGCAACGGTGTACAGCAACGCTTGGAAGCGGTAGTGGGCGTGATCCATGGCGCGTTCCAGCCGCGCGGGCGCGTAGTTGGAGGCATACGCGTAGTTGCGCGGATCGGTGCCGTTGTCTAGACGATTGCTCTTGTAATCGAGGACGTGGAAACGCCCGCTGTGTTCGAACACCAAGTCAATCTTGCCCGTCATCAAGCCACGCAAGATGTATAGCGATGTGCCGGGCACGAAGCTGCATACCTCACGCAAACGTCGGAGTGAAACCTCATTGAGAACAAAATTAAACTCCATTTCCGCGCGCAGTGCAGCCGCGGGGAGTGCGCCGAGTGTCAGTGTTGGATCACTTGTTGGCAGCAGGGGTGTGTCGAGTGTGGCTTGGACACGATCGGCAAGATGAGGCACCAGCTCATCAATGGTGATCTCGCCCAATTGCACACCTTCATCAAGCAAGTGGCGACGAACGAGCGCGTGCTGCTCCGTCATCGGGCGCCCGATGGCGCGGTTCTCGAAAATCGCGTGCAAGGCATTGCCGAAGTCGGGGCCTGCAATCGGAGCCAACCATTGCAGTTGAGGCTGCTCTTGCTCCGGCACAGACTCTTCGATTGGAAGGCTTGCTGCGGAGGCTGCCGCATCGAGTGCTGCCTCCTGCTGTTCAAACGCTGTGCCGCCAAGCTCTGCCTCGTCGGACGCAGCGCGCTCTTCCAGCGGGATGAAGCTATCGCTTTTAGCAAGTGCCGAGAAGCTGTATCTGAACTCGAACCGAGTTGCATTCGGCTCAGTCAATACGTGCGGCGTCAACACTTCGCCTGCGTCTTCCGACTCGTACTTTTTAATCTTCCAGCGCCATGGGCCGCGTGACCAGAGGACGTGTTCCATGGTCTCTGGCGGCTGCCCTGATTCGATGAGTCGCTCGATGATGCTGTCGAGAGGCGCACGAGCGGGATCGGTATCCGGTGATGTTGTGCGCTTGTTACTCTGTCTTTTCGGATCCAATGCGTATACATGACATGCATGCCGTGCGCGTGTAAGCGCGACATAGAGCAAGCGAAAGCGTTCGTCCTGGCCTTCCTGCTGGTAGCGCCTCTTCGCCTCAGAGCCAAAGCCGACCACGCGCTGGCCTGAGTTCGGGTCATGCAACACGGTTATGGTGTCGTGCGCGTTTTGCCGGTTAGCCCACATCAACGGCAACATCACGATAGGAAACTCCAAGCCCTTGCTTGAATGCAAGGTCATCAAGCGCACACGCGCCGCATCGGATTCGATCCGTAGCTGCATGTCATCCGATGCGTCACCCGCTTCGTCGCCTTTGTCATCGCATTGTTCGCCCAACCAGGTCATCAGTTGCTCACGGCCCGTTATCTGCTCGCTGCGTTCTTGTAGCAACTCACCGAGATGACGCAGGTCCGTCAGCACCCGCTCGCTGTCACTTCGCGCAAACAGACGTGGACTTGATTCGTGGGTGACCCTTTGAATCAGCGCAAGCACCCCGCGCTGTTGCCAGAGTTCGTCCAGCTTCACGAACAGCGCTGCCTCGGTCTGCCAAGCATCCGGTTGCTCGCGCAACTTAAGCAATTCACCGTAGGTCTTGCCAAGCAGTCGCGTAGCTAGTGCGGCGCGCACTGCGCCGTTATCACGCGGGTGCATCGCGGCGTAGAGGATGATCCGCAATTCACGCGCACAGTCCGAGGAAAACACACTGTTTTTAGCCGCTGAAACGTACGGCACATCCCGATCGCTCAGTAGATCGCGTAACTGCGCGATGTGGGCGTTGCTCGGTAAGAGCACCGCGATATCGCCAGGTTGCACCGACTGGTCGCCGATGTGGTGACCACCCGAGAGCAACTCAACAATGTGGTTGGCACAGGCTTCCAATGCGAGTTTCGTTCGCCTTGGAGCGTCGACGGGAACGTCGTCCGCATCCCAATAATGGAATTGCAGTGGCTGGTCGCAGAGATTGCCATTCACACGGTAGGGATCAGCGTCACGTCGATTACTGGGATTCACTTTTTGATAAAAAATGGGGTGGTCCGGGTCACTGCTAAGCACTTCGCCAGCGCGTGCATAGAGCGCATTGAATGCGGCAACTAGCTGGCTTGATGAGCGGAAGTTGGTATCCAGAGTGAGGATGCTAGACGCGCTCTTGCGTGCGGCAAGATAGGCATCAATATCGCCGCCGCGGAAGCGATAGATTGCCTGTTTCGGGTCGCCGATCATCACTAGGCAACCACGATGAGCGTTATCAACATCACGGTAGATGCGATCAAGGATGGTGTATTGCTGCGTGTCGGTATCCTGGAACTCGTCGACCAGCGCGACTGGCCATGAATCAAACAGACGATCAGCCAGCGCGCTGCCGCCGGCGGGTAAGGCACGGTGAACGCGCTCGATCAGCTCGTCGAACGTGAGTTGGCCCGCAGCGGCAAGACGTTGTTGGTTGGACCTGCGGGCGGCATCGACCCACGTCTTCCACGCGCGTGCCTCGGGAGCGTGCTCGAGTTGCTCCCATGCTGCGAGAACCTGCTTCAAAAGGGCAAAATTCGGATTCGAAGACAACTGTTCCCAGTGTTCGGGTTTGAATTTCGGCTGGAGATTTGCGAGCGTCGTTTTGTGGGTAGGTCCAATGACTTGAGTGGGATCTCGAATCCACTTGACGAGAGATCCCAAGGCATTTCTCAAGGTCGCTTGTGGTCTGCCCGTCTTTGTCAAAACATACATTTCATCTCTTGCGGAAAACGCTTCTATCCGCGCTGCGTTTTCTTCGGTCAACACGCTGCGCAACGCTTCCTCATCTGGCACCGGCAATACAACGCCGGAGCTCAGATAGGCATTGAGCCGACTGCGCAAAGTGGACAGTTTTTCGGGGAGATATTCTCTTTGCTCATCCTCGACATCAGACGTATCGCCTTGGTACAAGCGTCGCCAAAGATCGTTCGCGCATTCATCCAGCAAGCTGTCCGACGACACCATGTCGCCAAGATCAAATGTGCTGCCACTCTCAAATGGATAGTCGGTGAGAATCTTGCGGCACAGGCTGTGCAGGGTGCCAATAGGGGCGAGATCGAGCTCGGCCAGAGCGAGTCGCAAGCGATTGAAGTCGAGTGTGACCTTTTCATATTCCCATGGGGAATCCGCGCTTCTTCGCCACCGATTTGCAAGCCATGCCTCGTCGACCGACGGCGCGGGAAAAGCTTCGTCCCCATCCGGCTGCGGCTCAAGTAGTTGTCTGGCGTGCTGCTCTGCGGCCAATAAACGGCTACGAATACGCTCGCGTAATTCCTGTGCAGCGGCGTCAGTGAAGGTGGTGACAATGATCTGTTTCGGACTGAAGCCTTGTTCCAGTAGCAGGCGCAGATACAGCACCGCAATCGTCCACGTTTTGCCGGTGCCGGCGCTGGCCTCGATCAAACTGCGGCCGCCCGCAGCCAAGGGCAGTTCGGTCCAATCTTTTACGCTTTTGGTGTTTTGGGTACCAGTCATCTCACTCATGCTGCATCCTCCGCTTCCAGCGTGAGGGTGATCAGGTCACGCAAGTGCAGGGCGTTGCTCAGTAGCAATGCGGCGTCGCCTTCATCGGAAAAGTCACGTTCGCCCGCCAGCACCCTCGCATAGCCGGGGGAGTAGTCACGTTCACCGGGACCGTTGTAGCCGCCTAGCCACTTCGTCGATGCAGCGTGCTCATCATTGCCCGTTGCAAGCCATGACGTGGCCGGAAAGTACCATTGCGGATGTTGTTGGGAGATCTGCCAGAACTGCAGCAAGTCCGTCACGCGCCTTTCGATGTCGGCAATCATCCGTTGCACGGTCGCATTTTCACCACCATTGACCGCGGCCATGTAGGCGTCGTCCCATCGGTTGAAGCTCTGGCTCCAACGATCCGGAGCCACGTTTTTTGATGGCAGCTTAGCCACCACGCATCCACGCACAGCTCGATCACGATATGAGTCTTCCAGACGGATCAACGCCCACGATAGGAAGAGGCCGATGCGCGCCTTGAAATCCAATTCGTCTTCCGACTTGCCGGGGTACGCTTCCATGATCCAGAGCGAATCGTCAACGCAATAAACCTCGCGCAATTCACCATGCACATGCAGCGTATCGATGACGCGATTGATCAGCACCGGGCGAGCGTCGGGCAGTCCGGCTGCAAACAGAGCATGCCCGGGATGATCAGGTGCTTGAACTAGCTCAAGAAGTTTCGTCACCGCTTCTTTCTCTTTCGTCCATGCCTCTGCGCCCACGCGGCCAGGTGGCAACATGCCGGTTAAGCGCATCCAGCTTGGAGGTTCCTCTGGTAGCGCACGATCCGCATGCTGTGCCGCATCGAGAAAGAGTCGTATAGCGACTCGGTCGATAGCATCAAACGATGCGTCCAATTGCTCACTGTCACGCAGTCGATCACTATCCAGCGCATCCAGTCGCAGATTCAATCCATTGGCGAGCAACTGCTTGGCGGGATCTCTGTAATAGGCAAATACCTCCCGTAGCGGTATAGACACAGCGTCGGGCGTGGTTATTTGGGCGCGAGTGTTTGCGACGAATGACGGTGTCGGCTGTTCGGCACCCACGGGCTTACGCATTCCCGCAAACCCCTTGTGAAACGAGAAAAGCGCGGTGTCGCTCTGGTCGAAGTAGTGCTCGTCGAACGGCTGCAGAGGATGGCGAACAAACCACGGGCGACGGGGTTCACTGCTTGCAAGCTCAGATCCTGTATCGCGTGTTTGTTGGGCGCGATCTAGCACGGCCATAAGTTCTGATAGAGGCGCTGCGGGATTGCGTGGCTTGCCGTCGCGCACGCCTTCACCGATGAAGCTCAGATGCAAAACATCACGCGCCGACATCAGCGTTTCGAGAAATAGATAACGATCGTCGCTACGCACATCACGGTCGCCCATGCGCCGGTGCTTGCCCATCAGATCGAGGCCGGCATCGCTGCTAGCACGCGGAAACTCACCGTCGTTGAGACCGAGCACCGCGACCACTTTGAACGGGATAGCGCGCTGCGGAACCATGCCGCAGAAGGTCACTCCACCCATCAGAAAGCGCTGGCGTTCCGGTACGGCGTCGAGACGCCCACGAAGGATCTCTCGAACAACGCTAAATTCAAGCTCCGGGTCCAAACCGCTTTCCTGTGGCTCACTCGCCAAGGCACGGATAAAGCGAAGAACGTAGGCTTTGGCTTCACGCGCTTCGCTGTCCATGGGGTCGATCAGGAAGATGGACTCAACGCGCCGTTCTAAGCGCTCTGCCCATTCGCTGGCCCTGAGTGTCGTGTGCCCATCCGCACACCACTCGCTCAGTTCGACCAGCAGACGATCAAGTGCACCCAGCAGTTCCGACTGCGGCCCGTGGATGCCGTCCAGGGGTGCAAGCTCGACACCATCGGGCAGGGTCACCGCGTGGATTTCCTCACCGCCCGGCTGCCCCATGACGTAGCCGGCGAGCATGCGATCCATCGCCCACGAAAAGGTGTGTTCGGGAATCTCCGGCACATTGAAGCGTCCCCGGAACGGGCCATCTAAACCCCAAGCGACGCGACTATTTTGGAGCCAGCGGGTGAGCACGACCACATCGTCGATACCGAGATTCAAGCGACGCGCGATCTGCGGAACACCTAGCAAATCCACGACTTCTGGTGCAGTCAGGCGTGATAGCGGCAGATCCAGCAATTGGCGAAAGCTCTCAAACAAAGGATGCGAGCGTGCGACCGCAACATCCGCGCAGTGATACGGCAGCGGGCCCTCGTGCTTGCCAGCTTCGCCAAAAACTGCCGGCAGCAACGGGACGTAATCCTGTATGCCGGGCATCATCACGATAATGTCCGAGGGTTTGAGATCTGGATTCTCGACACGTTCGCGCAACAAGACATCGCGCAGCACTTCCAGTTCGCGTAAACGCGTGTGACAGGCGTGGACGCGCAGTGAGCGATCGGCACGTCCCGCGCTTGGATTGGCACTCTCAGAAATCAGCGTGGGATCAAGTCGACGGATGCTCTCTTGCACGCGATGCAGGCGCGTGTCGAGCTCAGGCTCGTTTGTTTCATCTTGCGAGTGACGCACATCGGCAAGCGCAAAGTCGTCTTCCAGCGCCAGCATGAAGTGCTGACCCATACGTCCCCAACTGGCGAGCAATGGGTGACCTTGCTGCAGGAACGCGGCTTCGGTGTCGACGCCAACTGGGTCTTGTTTAAGCAGGTCGCGCAGCATACGGCGATCGTCACGCAGCCCGGCCCAGTATTCGCGGCATGGATCAGGGATGTACAAAACGACGGGTCGATGCCGGGAAACCGCACGCAAAACACTCAGCTCCGAAGGCGCGAGATGGGCCACACCAAAAACATGCAGCGGCTCAGAGCCAAGTGGTGGCTTAGTCACAGCGCCGAGTGCTTCAACCAGACGCGTCAATTGCTCGCCGCGATGCGGCAAACCGATCTGCTGGCGCAAGTCCTTCCATAAGGGTGCGAGAAAGCCGCCCGGCGGATCACCCTCGCGACCCGAAGACCAATCCTTAAGCCAATCGGGGCGATAGACCAAGTACTGCGTGTAGATCCGCGCCAGGCGATCCGCGAGCTGGAACCGTCGCCGTGCGCGGTTGCCTTCGTCGCCAGCCAGATAGGCCTGAACCCGTTCATCAACAACGCTGTCGATGCACTCGTGGATGCGCCATCGCAGCGCCTCGCGCCGGTATTCGCGCAGCGCCACGGCCTCCTCGCCCAACACATGCTGAGCAAGGCGATCCAGCCACATGCTCGGCAATTCGATCTGCAGGTTGGCGGCAATGCCGCTAGGTCCATGCCGGATGGCTAGTTCGCGCACCAGCCACTTCTGCATCCCTGGATGCGCGGCAATTATATTGTGCGGCGCCAGCGCGCATTCCGGTGGAAGTTCTTGCATCAAGGCAAGCAGTGGATCGAGCAGCGCCTCCAAGCGACTGGCCCGATAAATAATCATCCCCTGGTTCAGCTCACCCATAGCGATTCTTCCTCTTTGTCCCACTTGTATGCATGCATGACTTACACGTCAGTATCGATGCAATGAGTCATCTCATCATCATCGTTTTGCGGTCTGATGGGATTTGTGCAGGTCACACCAGTGCCTCCACGCCTGCTTTTCGCTCGGGATGCTCGTGATGCAACCCACCGAGAAATAATCATGAGAGTGCCGGCGGCATCATCAGAATGACGGAAGCAGCCTAGCTGGGAGTCACCGGTCGCGACCAACCCGCTACCGGAAGAAAAGCAGTCCGGACGCCCAGAGTCGGATGGAGTCTTGAGATCGCGTTCGGGGCCAATCCTAGGTCGGATCATCTTGCTCGGGCAACGCTTGGCGAGGTGCTGCCTTTAGTCACTATTTTAGCTTTTGTCCTGTGAGCACGCCTTTTCCCGCCTCTACTTCATGAGGCCGCCTATGTCGGGTGGTGTTTCGCATGGAGTCGGTGATGAAAGTTGGAAGTTTTATTAGCTTATTTGCTCTGTTGTTGCTTGCTGGATTAAGCCAACAAGCAACGGCTGCCATACATACTTGGCCGGGCAGCGCGCCCTGTAACGGTACCCTGCAAGCCTGCATCAACGCATCGGCTAATGGTGACTACATATCTATTTCGACTAGCGAATCCATCAGCGAGCAGTTGATCCTTGAAGATCGTAGCCTCACATTGCGTGCGGCCAACGGCTTCCACCCCAAGCTGACGTCAGGCTATGACATATTTGTGTTCACCTCATCGGCGGCGGGTGACCTGACAGTCAGGATTGACGGCATCACTGTGATCGATGGTGAGATCAGCATGGGCTATTCGGGAGCCGGCACCGCCACCTACGAGCTAAAGAACAGCAAAGCTAGCAAAATCACTGTGAAAGCTTGGAGCGGCACCCTGAATGCTACGGTCTACAACAATCGCGTGGTGGGCCTGCCGGACGGCGGAGTCAACAGCGGTATGCTGAGCTTAACAAGCCTATTTGCGACCTTGAACGCCGAGGTGTACTTCAACCACGTGATCAGCTCATCTGGCAGCCGTGTGGATGGGTCCGGCATCCTGATTGATGAGCGAAACGGCTCCAGCGGCAAGGTGAAGTTGTCGGGTAATACTGTACGCGGTAGCTTCGATCGTGCAGGAATCTATATCTCCGAGGGGTTACTTGCGACGAGTGCCAGTGACTTTGATGCGTACGCTTACAGCAATGTAGTGATCTGCAATGCATCGGCGTCATCCAGTGGCACGGGTATCGTCTTCGTTATAAAAAACGGCAACATGACGGCTCAAGCGGTCAACAATACGGTGTCGGGTTGCGATCAGGGAGTTGGAGTCACGCGATGGTCCGGCGGTACAGCCACGGCGGTTAGCGGGGTTGTTTCCAACAACGTTGTTGTCGGTGCCGAATATGGTTTGTACCTTGATCAGCCGCTCGCATCGAGTATGACCAACGATTACAACCTGATCAATGCGACACATACCGCCAATGGCGGGCTTACATTGGGGAGTCATACGATCACGAGCCCGGCAAATCTGGTGTCGCCTAAACTCCCGCGACTCTCGTCTGTATCGCCGGGTATTGATGCCGGCGATACGACCACTCTCGGTTTCGGCCTGATCTTCAATGGTTTGCCAGTCCTAGATGCCGATGGCCTAAGGCGCATCAAGGGTCCGGGACCAACGAAAGTCGACATCGGTGCCTACGAGTACGGTGACTTGAGCTTCATGCACACTGTCAGCGCTAGTAACGTCGGGCATATAAGCACAATCACTAGTCCCATCACCGATGGCGACAGATCGCTGGATCTATTTGCCACACCCAATTTCGATGCGGGTGGCATTGCCGGTCCTGCAGCCTCGAACAACCACGCATTTGGGTCTTGGTACAGCGCCGGCCATTGGACTTTGTTTCTGCAGGATACGTCCGTGCAGATGCCCCCCAACGCACATTTCAACCTATTCGTGCCGCGCGAAGGAAGTGGTGTATTTCGGCACACGGCAACCGCCGCTGATACCACTGATTGGTCCACGCAGCTCAATGACAGCAGCGTCAACAATAAACCAGATCGCATTGTGCTGGTTAACCAGAATTATACGGCTGGGCAGCAATACAACAATCACCCCGTTGGCGTGGATTATTTTGCCTGGGGTGGTTCAGGGTTTTGGTATATCACCAACTTGGATCAGCTCGGCTCGGGAGGCGATATGCCGATAGGTGCTGGGTTCAGTGTGTATGCTCAAGAGCCCAGCCCAAATGCCTTTCGGGTTACTCAATCCGGGATCTCGTCGCGGCTGACTCTGGATCATCCGCTGATGAACGACACCCCTTGTGCTCAGATCGCTGTGACTCGCATGTTCGGTGGTGGCCCGGCGGCTGGCCATTTCGACCTCGACTACGACCCCGCGATCAAGCGTTGGGAAATCTACTCGTACTCCCCGATCGCTGTGGGCGTCCAATTCAATGTGGTGGTCAACCCGGCCCAGGTGGAGAACTGCAATATGGTTGAGCTCTTCGCTGATGGTTTTGAGTAAACGACCTTAACGCATGCCATGCGGCTGCAGTCATTCTATACTGCGGCCCATGGCCGATCGTGATGACTTACGTGAACCGGATGATGTGACGGGCCGCCTCAATGCGCGGAGGAGCGAGGCGGGCAACGGGAGAGCTGATCTGCCGAGCTTGGTATATCAGCAGCTCAAACAGTTGGCACATCGCCAGTTACAACGCGAGCATGGCGATCCGGCATTGTCCACCACGGTGCTGGTGCATGAAGCATGGTTGCAGATCAGTGACAACGAGATGTGGGATGACCGCGCCCATTTCTACGGTTACGCGGCCACCGCGATGCGACATATTCTGGTTGATGAGGCACGACGCCGGCTGGCCGACAAACGCGGCGGTGGTGCCAAGCACATTAATCTGGAGCATTGCGAGATACATGTTGAGGATGCGGCAGAAGGCATCCTAGGTCTCGATCATGCATTGGAAGAATTGGCACGTGATCACGCGTCGTTAGCGGAAGTGGTGGAACTGCGTTTTTTCGCCGGCCTCTCGGTTGTTGACACAGCTGAAGTGCTGAACATCACTCCACGTAGCGTGGTGCGCAACTGGCGCATGGCGCGGGCCATGATCCATCTCGCTCTGGAACGAGATCATGTTTCGTGATGACGTACGCTTGAAAAAGGTTGCGGCGCTGTTCGATGCGGTTCTCGACCTTGACGAAACCGCGCGTGAGCAATGGCTGAAGCAACATTGTAGTGATGCCGAAATACACACCGAAGTGCTTGCGCTTTGTCGTGCCGACGATTCAGCTAGCGGGCTTCTTGATATTCCGGTGGGTCACCTTGCGAACGCGCTGATCGAGGAGCCACAAGATCGTGCCAGTGCCATGCTCGATATGCGTATTGGCGCATGGAAGGTCACTGCGCTGCTCGGTGAGGGCGGCATGGCCACTGTGTGGCTGGGTGAGCGCTGTGATGGTCGTTTTGAGCAACAGGTCGCCATTAAGTGCCTCAAGGTAGCGCTGGCCGGTCCGGACCTCGAGAGGCGGTTTCGACGCGAACGACAGATCCTTGCCAACCTAGAGCATCCCGGAATTGCCCGGTTGCTGGATGGCGGTGTCAGCGAGGATGGTGTGCCGTACATCGTTATGGAGCGGGTGAGGGGTGAGTCGCTGATCAAGGCTAGCGACACGCGTGGTCTGAACCTAGTTCAACGGCTGCGTCTGTTCGCAGGCATCTGCGACATCGTGCAATACGCTCACCAGCAGTTGGTTGTGCACCGTGATCTCAAGCCCGCCAATATCCTCATCGATGAACAAGGTCGGCCACGACTGCTGGATTTCGGCATCGCCGGCCTGCTCAATGACGCTGCGGTCGACAACTTAGCCACTCGTTCCCTCGCCCTGACACCGGCCTACGCCGCACCGGAGCAGATCAAGGGTCGACCCGTTGGCGTTGCCGCCGATATTTACGCCTTGGGCGTGATCCTGTGTGAGTTGGTTACGGGCGGCCAGCGGCCGGCAGTCGCGAGCGACGAAGAACTCGCGGCTAGCCAGGCTCAATGGCCGTCGCGGCTGGTGCTGGCTGATCCGCAGCATGATGCAGCGTGGGCCAAGCAACGTTCCCACAGTCTGCGCGGTGACGTGGATGCCATTGCCAGCAACTGCTTGCGTTGGCAGCCCGAGCAACGTTATGCCTCGGTCGCGCACTTGGCTTGGGATGTACGTAACCATCTGCTGCGCCGGCCCGTCTCGGCGCGGCGCGGCCGCTTGGGCTATCGCGTCATGCTGTTTGTGCGTCGGCACAGTGCAGCGCTTACGGCCGTGGCCATGGTGCTGGCCGTTTTGTTGGGTGCCTTGGGTTACAGCGTCCATCAGAATCGGCGCACCGAGGCAGCTTTGGATGAGAGCCGTGCCGTGCAAGATTTTCTGACGAGCCTATTCGAGAGCACACTGCCGGCCGGCGCTGCCAGTGCCCTGCCGGATACCCGAGAGTTGCTGGATCGTGGTGCCGAGCGTGCGCGCACCGACTTTGGCGACAACCCCCAACTGCGAACGCGCATGCTCGTTACGATCGGCAAAATCTATCGGCGATTGGGGCAGTTTGATGAGGCACAAGAGCTTCTCGACGAAGCCGTTGCAAGCGGCGAGCTAAAAGCGCATGCGGTCGACCAGGCAGCGAGCTTGGACTTACGCCGTGAGGTCGCATTGCTGCAAGCTGATAAAGGGCAGCTTGCCGAGGCCGCCACTTTGCTGGAAGAAGTCCTCGCCGAGCGTCGCCGTCAGGGCGCGCAGGGGACAACCCTAGTATCTGCCCTGCGGGAGCTTGGCAAGCTTCGCTCCGAACTCGGCAAACACGAGCAGGCCGTCGGTCTTCAAAGCGAGGCACTCGCCGTGTTGCAGCGCGACGGTCGCAGCACGTTGGCCGAACTGGCGGACACACGAAGTGACTTGGGTGCAGCATTGCTACGATCAGGCGAACACGCACAAGCCATCGCTACGCTGCGCATCGCCCTTGAAGAAAAAATTCGTGCATTTGGGTCCGTGCACGAGTCCGTCAACGTCACTGCCAGCAACTTGGCAGCCGCCTTGCGTCGTGAGGAGCAGTATGAAGAAGCGGAGCGGCTGCTGCGTGAAGTGGTCGATACTGATGCACGCATCTACACCACGCCGCATTCCAAGGCCGCACAACACCTCAACAACCTCGGCACTTCGCTGGACTTCGCGGGCCACCCTCTTGAAGCGCGCGAGTACCTGCAACGCGCCCGAGACATGAACGTCGAGCTGTTCGGGCTAGACCACCCACGCACGGCCATCGCCATCTCCAATCTAGCGGGTGTGGAATACAAGTTGGGTCACAATAAAATTGCTGTGGTGCTACAACGCGAGGTACTAAAGCAGTTCGTGGCCAGTTATGGCGCCGAACACTACAACGTGGCCGTGGCGCAGAATAACCTAGCGCGTTCACTGGTTCGCGAAGGCGAATGGGGCGAGGCCACACACCTGGCCGATGCATCGCTCAAACTCAAGCAAGAACTGCGTGGTACCAATGATGGCAGCATAGCGCCGGCGTTGGCGACGCTGGCACTCATCGATCGCGATGCGGGCCGGCTGGAGGCCGCGCACCAACGTTTGGAGCAGCTGCTGCAACTCGACGGCATGGATCAGCGCCGCGATTCACCCGGCATACTGGACTACCGTACCGACCTTGCTGAGGTGCGTTGTATGCAAGGTCACCACGCAGAAGCTCTGGCCTTGCTGGATACGATACTGGCCAGCTCAAACTTGGTGGCTTCACGCGCACCACTACATCGCGCCCGAACCCTTTACGTCCAAGGCAACTGTTTGGCACGTCAGGGTCATCACGAACAGGCACGTGCGGTCTGGCGCGAGGCCCAGACGCTGCGCGAAGGTCGTCTACCGGTGGACTTCCCTCATTCGCGTGATATCAGGGAATAGCTGAGCGCGACTGCGAAGCGCCGTGGGTCATTAGGCTGACAGCGCTGCGGCGGAAGGCTTCTTTGGCATGCTCAAGCGTGAACGTATTCACCGAACAGGGTCTTTGACCCTAGCCGAGGCACGATCTGATGTTTTTGACTACGTCGAGCGGGGGAAGTCCAATCATAGGCCGGAAATGTCTACCAGACCGGGGGAAGTCCAAATGAGGGTCCCGGGTGTCTACAAAAGCCTCGGCGATTCAGATCTGTGTGGTCTGACCTCGTTGTAGTCGCGGCGCCACAGCGTGATTTCTGCCATGGCGTGGTCGATTGAAGTGAGCCAGTGCTCGTTGACGCCGTTGGCGTGCGCCGATTGATCCAGCACCGCTCCTGTGAACTCTGGTCCTTGGTGGGTGCGGCCTCGTTGGGTGTGGACAGGTCAAGCGGGTTTGGTCGTTTTATCGAACGTTCCTGTTGCGATTCCCCCAAGGTCGCATGCCCCTCGCAAACCACGTCTCGCTGGTGCTCATCTGCTCCTGCCGGTTGATTCGTGTGGATGGGTTGCGTCCACAAGCGACCATAGGTCACGTGTTGGTTCAATTGTGTGCTGCCTACCCTACTGAGCGCCGACCGACCGCGGGTAGGCATGTCTTGATCAGCGCGGTTGCTTTGCTTGCGCTTCATCAGAGCGGCCAATCTGCATCGATATCTGCGCAATGCGCTCGACGATTCCCTGCATCGCGCTCGCCGCCTCTTCGAACAGTTCACCATCCGCTGAAGCCATCACAACCTCGAGTGCGTCGGTCAGCGCTTCTAGTGGCTTCTGTGCATCAATGAGCAGATGCCGTGGCTCGTCCGAGCCGGAGCCGTCACCGGTACCCATCTCGGCAGGGTCGTCCACACTCGAAGTTGGGGTCGGGACCTGTCGTCGCGCCGTCTTCGGAATGGATCGTTCAAGCACCTGCGCGCTAGCGTCGTCGCCGACCCGTTTGAGACGATCTGCCAACGCGCGATGCGTTCGCGCGATGGCTGCCTCGTGCTCGGTCAGAACGTCACGCAGTATCTCAACTGAGTCGATCTCCAAGGGCACCGGCAGCGCCGGGCGGCGCTCCCGGTGATAGGCCCGGCGACGCCACCGACGCAGCATCGCGGCGTGTCGCAACTCTTCAGCGCCGAGCTTCTCGGCTTCCGCCTGGACCTGGGCGTCTTCGGCGTGCGCTGCCAAGTAGGCGTAGAAGGAGAATGCGCGCTGTTCGTTCTCGACCGCCATCGCGAACGCCCGATAAGGGGTGAGCAACGTACTTGCGGAAATCTTGTCCCAGGAACTGGACAGGTCGGCAGGCAACCGCCACTCGAACGCGTCTGCCGCTGGCACCGATCCATCGACAGAAGTTGCCCAGCGTTGGACGGCGGTCACGTGGCGGCGCTCTTCTTCCAGCATCACGCGAAACGCCGCGGCAGTGGCCGCTTCACCGCGTCGCTCCATTAGTTCAGCGAGCAGTGTGTAGCGTCGAACCGACTCTTCCTCAATGGCGTTAGCGATGGCAATGAGCGTGGCCATGTTGACCACGTCGATGCTAGGGTCGTCTTGCAGAAGTGACCGGCGCCGCGCGTATTCTCCGGGTTCGACGCGGCGTTCGTTGAGTCTACTCTGACCGTGTGCAAGCGGTTCGGGCGAATCCTGGTTGGGTTTCGTTCGACGCATGTCAGACACCTCCGCTATACTTGCGACGAGTATTTTTGCAGTAATTTGGTGCCGATCATCCCACATGTACCGCAGGGGTGGATTCTTGAGAGATTTCACATTTCACTTTTGAAAAA
>CAJDUW010000022.1_pt1 | contig 39625 bp, 29 predicted proteins | sample 7390931 | NCBI WGS metagenome assembly CAJDUW01 (sample SAMEA7055687, study PRJEB34461) | soil metagenome | biome: terrestrial ecosystem; feature: Peninsula; material: soil | place: Antarctica | collected 2016
CGGGGCAAGGTCCTGGACCGGGTGGTTGAGACGACGAGGATGAGACGCTCGACGGCTCGGCGGATGTTGACCGGTCCGGCGTTGCCGGACCCGGCCGGGCAGGTAGACGGGCGGACGCTACGGTCGCGGGCCTTTTCCGACGACGCCAGGACATTGGTGGAGCATGTGTGGGCGTTGATGGGCATGCCATGCGGGAAGTACCTGGTATTGATGCTGGATCTGTGGTTGCCGTTGCTGGCCGCGGTGTTTTGCGCCTTTGCAATTCTTGCCGGCTGGGTTCAGGCCAGTTTTGTGCTGGGTGTGGACGACGGTTACTTCTGGTCCTCGCTGCAATCCAGCGTGGATCTGGTCGAAGACTACGGTCAAACCTTCGTCAAGGCCTCGGTATTTGGCGTGTTTATCGCGCTGATCTCGACGTATGTTGGCTATCACGCCAAGCCTACGCCGGAAGGCACCTCGGTGGCGACCACACAAGCCGTGGTGTACGGCTCGTTGATGGTGCTGTTTCTTGATTTCCTGCTCAGCGCGACCTTGTACTGATTGACGCGCTGGCAGAACGGAGTACTGAAAATGGCATGGACGGTAAATAATCATGGCTAGTCCCAAAACCGAATGGAGCGTCGGCGGTTTTATCCTGATGGGCTTCGCCTGCGCACTGGTGTTGGCATTTTCCTCGACCAACTCCGGCGAGCGCATGGGTGGCGAAAGCTATCGGGTGACCGCCAACTTCACCAATGCCGGTGATCTCAAGGCGCGCGCGCCGGTGAAGATCGCAGGCGTCAAGATGGGCGAAATCGAACAGATCACCCTGGATGAGAACTTCGATGCCAAGGTGGTCATGCGCCTTTCACGCAACATCGGAGAGCTGCCGTCCGACACCGGTGCCTCGATCTTCACCAGCGGCATTCTGGGTGAACGCTATATCGGCCTGTCGCCAGGCGGCGACCCTGAGCCGCTCAAAGACGGCGACGAAATCCTGCTGACACAGCCCGCTGTGGTGCTTGAGCAGATGATCGGGAAATTCCTGTTCAACGCCGATTCCGGTGACAAAAAGTAATAATTGTCTGTTGGTGCCATCAAATCGGCACGTTGCAAGAGGATTTTTCATGTTCATGCGTTCCCTATTCGCCTTGTCTTTGCTGCTTATTCCCGCCTTAGCCACCGCCACTGAGCCAGCTGAACTGGTGACCGAGCGTACCCACGCGGTGCTTGAGGCGATCACCGCACAGCGAGACACGTTCAAAGCCAATCCCGCCAAGCTGCGGACGTTCGTGAAATCCCAGCTCAACGATGTGATGGACAGCCCCTACTCAGCGCAACTCGTGCTGGCACGCCATGCGCGCGGCGCGTCTAAGCAGCAGATTCAGGACTTTGCCGATGCACTCACCGACAGCCTGCTGCGTCGCTATGCCGATGCCCTGATCGACCTTGATCCCGGTACGGAAGTCACTATCGCCTCCAGCACGCCGCTGCGCGATGGACAGATGATGCGCGTGGCCAGCCGCATCGTGCGCCGCGCGGGTGAGCCGGTTCAAGTTGATTATATGTTCCGTAAGAAGGGCGATGACTGGCTGGTATTCGATGTGATCGTCGAAGGCATCTCTTACGTCCAGACCTACCGCAACCAGTTCGACGAGCAATTGCGCAACAAAACTCTGGATGAAGTCATCCAAGGTTTGCGCGACGGCAAAATCCACCTCGAAGACTGAGCATGAGCGATAGCGATGCCCGCATCTGGAAAATGCCGGAACGACTGACCATCGATACGGTCGGTGCGCTGTTCAAGGAGCGTGCCGAACAACCGGGCGCGATCCGCGGATTTGATCTGTCGCAGGTGCAGGAAATCGACACAGCCGGTGTCGCCCTGATGCATTGGTTCCGAGATCAGCAGCGTGCGCTGGGCTTGGTCCCTGCACCGATCCGCGGACTTCCAAGCGAGCGCTATCGAGCGCTCTGTCAGGCGCATCGGATTAAGGATATGGCTGGTCTGTCGTGATGAACTTTGTGCGCCCCGTCGTGGTGCTGACCTGTCTGCTGGCGCTGGTCGCCTGTGCTGGGCAGGGCGTGCGCAAAGAAGCGATCGAGCCAGCCACCAAGATCGACCCCACCGGGCTCAACTTGGACGCATCTGAAGAGCTTCCTTACGACCTCGCGTTACAGGATCCATGGGAGGGCTTCAATCGCAAGATCTATGCGGTCAACGATGTCTTTGATCGGATCCTGCTACGGCCGGTGGCAAAAGGCTACGCCACCGTGACCCCACGCCCAGTGCGCGCTGGCGTGAGCAACTTTTTTACCAACCTCCAACAACCGATCACGGCCTTGAATCTCATTTTGCAGGGCCATCCGGTCCAAGCAGGCACGGCACTGGGACGCTTTGTCGTGAACGCAACGATCGGCATCGGCGGCGTACTGGACCCAGCCAGTAGCGCAGAAATTCCCTTACGCAGCCGCGATTTCGGCCAAACCTTGGCGCAATGGGGTTGGATGGAATCTCGTTTTCTGGTGTTGCCCGTTTTCGGCCCTGCGACGGTGCGCGATGGCCTTGGCAAGGGTGCGACCAGCTCCTTCAGTGCGGTCACATGGTTGGCACGGCGTGAGGGCGCAGAGATCAGTATTCTGTACGGCATCGACGCGCGCGCCTCGGTGCTGCCATACGAGTCGATGCTAACCGGTGCTGCCGATCCGTATTTAATGATTCGCGACGCCTACCTGCAACGCCGTCGCTGCCAGATCATCGACTGCAGCAGCGAAGTACCGGATTACCTGCTGCCAGATTACGACTTCGAAATCCCCGATTTCGACACCTTGCGATAGTCTGGCGCGACTCGAGGATTACTCATGAAAAGCGATAACGAACCACCCGTTGACCAAGCCGCTGCCGAAGCCGCCGTTCGCACCTTGCTGCGCTGGGCCGGCGATGACCCTAGCCGTGAAGGCTTACTCGATACGCCTTCCCGTGTCGCACGTGCTTATGGGGACTGGTTTTCTGGCTATGCCATCGACCCGGCGGAATACCTTCAGCGCACCTTTGAGGAAGTAGCCGGCTACGACGGCATGATCGCGCTGCGCGACATCCGTTTTGAGAGCCATTGCGAACACCACATGGCGCCGATCATCGGGCGCGCCCACGTCGGCTATCTGCCGAACGATCGCGTCGTCGGAATCAGCAAGCTGGCGCGCGTGGTAGACGCTTTTTCCCGCCGTTTCCAGGTGCAGGAAAAGCTGACCTCGCAGATCGCTCACTGCATCAACGATGTACTTCAGCCACGCGGCGTCGGCGTAGTAATTGAAGCCTCACACGAATGCATGACAACGCGCGGCGTACACAAGCGCGGTGTCAGCATGATCACCAGCCAGATGCTGGGTGATTTCCGCGAAGATGCACGCACCCGTGCCGAATTTATGCAACTGATCCGCGGCACGCGCGACTAAGCCCGACCTGCGCGGCCAAACTCACGCATCCTGCGGCGCAGGTAAGATCAAGTGTCACTTAGCCGTGCAGCGAGGCAAGCATGAACGATCGTATTAAACACCCTGGGCTGCTTGCCCAGAGTAAGAGCGCCGCCGAAGCCGCGGCGCTGATCAAACCCGGCATGACCGTCGCCATGAGCGGATTCACCGGCGCCGGCTACCCTAAAGCGGTGCCACAGGCGTTGGCCGCGCATATGGAAAAGGTCAACGCTGCGGGTGCCGGTTTTCGCATCCGTGTACTCACCGGCGCCTCCACCGCGCCCGAGTTGGATGGCGCGTTGGCCAAGGTTGAAGGCATCGAGCTACGCCTGCCCTACCAGTCCGATCCAGCGGTGCGCGAACGCATCAACGCGGGCACGCTAGACTATCTGGACATCCATCTCAGCCACGTCGCCCAGCACACCTGGTTCGGTTTCTTCGGCAAGATTGACGTCGCCGTGGTCGAGGTCGCGGGCATTCTTGAAGATGGCCGGCTGATCCCGTCCTCGTCGGTGGGAAACAACAAGACTTGGCTCGATCAAGCCGACAAGGTGATCCTCGAGGTCAACCGTTGGCAGCCCACCGCACTAGAGGGCATGCACGATATCTACTACGCGACCGCCAAGCCGCCACATCGCAAACCGATTCCTCTGGTGCAGGCCGATGACCGCATCGGCGTGCCGTACCTGAGGGTGGACTTGGACAAAGTCATTGCCGTGGTGGAAACCGACGCGCCCGACCGCAACACGCCGTTCACACCGCCCGATGCGGTCTCTGAACAGATCGCCGGCCACGTGTTGGAGTTTTTTGCCCACGAGATCAAGCGCGGCCGCCTCACCGACCAACTACTGCCGCTGCAATCGGGCGTCGGCAACATCGCCAATGCGGTTTTTGCCGGGCTGGGCAAAGGCGGCTACCGCGGCCTGAATGCCTTTACCGAGGTGATCCAGGATGGGATGTTGCAATTGCTCAAGGAAGGCGTGCTGAAGATGGCCTCGGCCACCTCATTTTCGCTCAGTCCGGACGGCATTGAGGAGTTCAACCGCAATGTCGATTTCTATCGCAAACGCATCATCTTGCGCCCGCAGGAGATATCCAATCACCCCGAGCTGATCCGGCGCTTGGGCTGTATCGCGATGAACGGCATGATCGAGGCCGACATCTACGGCAACGTCAATTCCACCCATATCGCTGGCAGTCGCATTATGAATGGCATTGGTGGCTCGGGTGACTTTGCACGCAATGCGTTCGTCTCGGTTTTCATGGCCGGCAGCACCGCCAAGGGTGGCAACATTTCTGGCATCGTGCCGATGGTCAGTCACGTCGATCACACCGAGCACGACACCATGGTGCTGGTCACCGAGCAGGGCCTGGCCGACATGCGTGGCCTCGCCCCCAAGCAGCGCGCCAAATTGGTCATCGCCAACTGCGCGCATCCCGACTACCGGCCCATGCTGGAAGACTATTTCGACCGCGCTTGCCATCAAAGCTACGGCAAACACACCCCGCACCTGCTCGGCGAGGCACTGTCCTGGCATCAGCGTTTCATCGATACCGGCAGCATGCGCTGAGGAGGTCCGGCCGGCTGGACGCTGGGCAATCCTGCGCCAGCCGGTCTTCCCGCACCGTGTCGTGCGTGTCACGATAGCGACCGATCTCCTGTCAGGGCGAAGCCATGAGCCACGTCGTCATCTCTGCGTTTGAAGACCTTGCCATGGGCGACTTGCAAGTGGAGGGCGAGGCCGTCGCTCTATTTGCCACGGCCGCCGAGGCAGAGGCGCACTTCAGCCACCGCGGCGTGGCACTGGCTATCGGCGTGCGTGACGCACGCGCCAGCCGACCCGAAGCCAGCTTCATCACTTGGATACTGTTGTTGGAGCTGCCGCTGCCGGCGACCAGTGTCGAAGAAGCGCTGGAGCAGCTGGAGCTCGTCATCGAGGAAACGGACGAGCCGGAAGACCCTTTCGGTCCGCTGGTATTGCGCTACGAAGGGCGCGAATACACGCCCGATGGCGAAAAGGAGCTGCGCGCCACCGAGGCTCTGCAATCATTGGAAGACTGGCTCAGCTGAAGCGGGTCAATTCGAATAACGCAGCGCTGATTATCCGGTCGTGTGCTGCAGCATAGAAATCACTCTAGATTTTGCACCTGTTCGCGCATCTGCTCGATCAGCACCTTGAGCTCGACCGCGATTTGGCTGGTGCGTGAATCGACGGATTTGGAACCGAGCGTGTTGGCTTCGCGGTTGAACTCCTGCATAAGGAAATCCAACCGTCGTCCAACGGCCTCATCTAGGCCGAGCACGCGACGTGCCTCACTCACATGCGTGGCAAGCCGATCCAACTCTTCATCCACGTCCAAGCGCTGAAGCCACAGCACGAACTCTTGCTCCAGTCGACCTGGGTCGAGATCCGGACCTAGCTCAGCAAAGCGCGCCTCCAGTCGGGCACGCAAGCCGGTACGAATCTCGGGAAGGCATGCACGAACCTGCGCGCAGGCGGCTTCGATACCATCGAGCTTCTCGTGCAGGATATCTACCAGCTTGCCGCCCTCGCGCTCACGCGCGGCGCGGAACTCGGCGATCACATCATCAATCAGAGCCAGTGTTTCAGCTTGGAGGCTGTCAGGATCTGGCGCATCCTGCTGAACCACGCCGGGCCACGCGAGGATATCGGTGAAATTGACCTGCAAGTTGGGAAACCGTGCAAGTTGCGCATGCGCCGTTTCTGCCAACTGCTCGAGCAACGAGTGGTTGAGGCGTAACTCACGAGTACCTGCGGCATCCCCACTCCTCAGCCGCAGAACCATCTCCAGCTTGCCGCGATGCACTTTGGCGGCCACGCGTTCGCGGATCGCTGGCTCCAGCCCGCGCAGGTCCTCAGACGCGCGCATCGTGAACTCCAGATAGCGATGGTTTACAGCGCGAAGCTCTGCGCTCAACGCACCCCATGTGGTGTTTCGCTCGCACAGGGCAAAGGCGGTCATGCTTCTGATCATGGAGGGTTTCCCGGGTCGAATAGGCCAGATCTGATGGCGTTAAGGAAGCCACAACGTGTGTGTCACCTCCGATTTCGCACCTATTGTCTGGCAAGATCAGGTGGTCGCGCCACGATTACTGGTGGCGTTGGCGATCTGACACTGTTGAGAGGATAGAACATGCGCAGCAATGCCGTCGTTAAACCAAAATACGCCGCACAGGACGGTCGTGCCGGCTATAGCCCTGACCGACTCGACCAGCACGCCAAAGCATGCGCGAAACATGGCTACGGTGTGGACACGCGCGCTTACGACGCCGGCTATCTCGACGGCCTGAAAAGCTTCTGCATGCCGGCACGCGGCTTCGCACTGGGACGTGACGGAACCAGCTATCAAAACCAATGCCCACGCGAGGCCGAGCGGGATTTTCTGCCGGCCTATTACCTCGGTAAAGATATCCACGCTATCGAGCAGGAGATCGAGCGCATCGACCGTGAGCTCACCGATCTACGGGCAGAGATCGACGATGAAGAAACTAGCAAGGATGCGCGCAAGACCGCGCGACAGCGTCTGCGCTATCTCACCGATGACCGCGCTCGCCGCGATCGTGATCGTAGTCGCCTGTTGGAACAAGCCTACCGCAGCGGTTTTCGTAACGCGTGGTGACACTTGTCGCTAACATGGTCGTTTTTAGTGGAATGTCCGCATGACTGATTTCTCTCGCCCGAGTGGCCGCAGTGCCGACCAGCTCCGAGCGGTCACGATCGAACGCCATTACACCCGACACGCTGAGGGTTCGGTGTTGGTGTGCTTTGGGGAAACGCGAGTGCTGTGCACCGCCAGTGTCGAAGACCGCGTACCGCCATTTCTGCGCGGCAAGGGTGAGGGCTGGATTACCGCCGAGTACGGGATGTTGCCGCGTGCTACGCATACCCGCAGCGGTCGTGAGGCCGCGCATGGAAAGCAAGGTGGTCGCACCTTGGAAATTCAGCGCCTGATCGGGCGTTCGTTGCGCGCGTGTGTCGATCGCAGCGCCTTGGGCGAGCGCACCATCACGCTGGATTGCGACGTCTTGCAGGCCGATGGCGGCACGCGTACCGCTGCGATCACTGGTGCATACGTCGCCTTGCGCGACGCAGTCTCATTCCTACTACGACGCAAAGCCATTGCACGCAGCCCAATAGTGGGCGCGGTGGCAGCCGTGTCAGTAGGCGTCTGGCGTGGTACTCCAGTCTTGGATTTGGACTACCTCGAGGACTCGGACTGCGATACGGACATGAATATCGTAATGAACGATGGCGGTGGATTCATCGAGCTGCAAGGCACCGCCGAAGGCCACGCCTTTCGCCGTGATGAACTGGATCAAATGCTGGCACTCGCGCAAAAGGGAATCGACGAGTTGCTTGCAAAACAAGAAGCCGCATTGGCGCGATGAACCGGATGCGCTTAGTGCTGGCGAGCCACAACGCGGGCAAGCTGGCGGAGCTACGTGAACTGCTCGCCAGCTCTGGTATTGAGGTGCTGTCGCAGGACAGCTTCGGTGTCGGTGAAATCGAAGAAACCGGCTTGAGCTTTGTCGAGAATGCTCTGCTCAAAGCACGTCATGCTGCCGCCATTTCTGGCTTGCCGGCCTTGGCCGATGATTCCGGGCTGTGCGTGGATGCACTCGATGGCGCGCCGGGTCTGCACTCGGCGCGTTACGCCGGCAACATGGGCGATGCGCAAGCGAATATCGAAAAGCTGCTGGAGGCGATGGCAGAGGTGCCGGACACTGCCCGTCAAGCGCACTTTCATTGCAGCTTGGCACTGCTGCGCCGTCCAGACGATCCAGTACCGTTGATCTGCGAGGGCCGCTGGCACGGCCACATCTTGCGTGCGCCGCACGGTGTCGGTGGTTTTGGTTATGACCCGGTGTTTCTTGACACCGCATCGGGTCGCAGCGCGGCTGAGCTCTCCCGCAGCGAAAAAGCCACAATCAGCCACCGTGGTAAGGCATTAGTGCAACTGGTCAAGGCATTACGGCGTGGAGCATCGTAAAATGGCGCTTTCGCCAAGCGGTATCGCTGTGTCTACCACGCTCCACACTTCTGAACTCCCCGGACTGCCCTTGCTGCACCGCGGCAAGGTGCGCGATGTCTACGGCGTCGGCGATAACGCCGTGTTGATGGTAGCCACCGACCGGCTGTCCGCATTCGATGTGATTTTGCCGGATCCAATTCCCGGCAAGGGTGAGATCCTCACTCGCATGTCGAACTTCTGGTTCGAAAAGACCGCGCACCTAATGCCAAATCATCTGCTCGATATCCCTGTCGCGCAGGTGTTGCCAACGGGCGTAGATCACGAACTGTACCTGCGTCGAAGTGTGGTGGCTCAGCGACTGACACCCTTGCCGGTAGAGGCAATCGCACGGGGTTATCTGATCGGCTCGGGCTGGAAGGACTACCGTGCCACCGGTCAAGTTGGCGGAATCGCACTCGCGCCCGGTTTGCGCCAAGCAGATCAACTGCCGGAAGCCATCTTCACCCCATCGACCAAAGCCGCCATCGGCGCACACGATGAAAACATCGACTTTGACCGCATGGTCGCGATGATCGGTGGTGATCTCGCCGAGCAAGTACGCGTGGCGACATTGGCGATCTACCGCTTTGCCGCCGGCCACGCTCTGCGGCGCGGCATCCTTATCGCCGATACCAAGCTCGAGTTCGGCTTGGACCAAGACGGTCAGTTACGGGTCATGGATGAGATGCTGACCCCGGATTCCTCACGCTTCTGGCCGGCCGAGGCTTATCAGCCAGGCTCGAGCCCGCCGAGCTTCGACAAGCAATTCGTGCGTGATTATCTGGAAACCCTGAAGTGGGACAAGACCTCTCCAGGCCCGACCCTGCCGGTGCCGGTGATCGCCGGCACGGTCGAACGCTATGCCGAAGCCTTGCGCCGACTGACCGGGCCGGATTCATCGCAAACAAACTGATCGCAGCCTTGTTGCGGTAGTGCTGACTTCTCCACCACATCGCCGAAACACCTCTTGTGCGGCGTGCGGTTCACGCAGCACAGACGGCTGACAAACCTCCCGTCACCCTGCGTGTTTCATACCCGACCTGCCGCCATGCACGCCGGCACCACGCCAACTCCTCGGTGGTGTCGATCAAGGAGCTCTAACGTGTCCACAAGCACCATGCCGCGAGCGCATATGCTGATGATTCTGGCGATTTGTGTAGCCTGGGGCATGAACTTCCTTGCCTCGGCGACCTCATTGCGAGAGATGCCACCGCTGCTGTTCACCACACTGCGCCTTCTGCCTTTGATCCCGCTACTGCTGCCTTGGATGAAGTGGCCGCAGCGCACGCAATGGCCGCGTTTGATCATCGTTTCGATCTGCACCGGCGTACTGCATTTTGGTCTGAACTTTTGGGCGATCCGCGAAGCCGGAAACGTATCATCGCCCGCTATCGTGCTTCAGAGTTACATCCCGATGGCGACCGTCTTGGCTGTGGTTTTCCTCGGCGAACGGATAGGCTGGCGTACGTGGACAGGCATCGGCGTGAGCTTCGCGGGCGTGCTGGTCTTGGGTTTTGACCCGATGGTTCTGGCGACGCCATTTGCGCTGTTGTTAATGTTGTTGTCCGCCCTTGCTCTCGCAGTAGGAACCGTCGTTATGCGTGGCCTAAAGGGCATGCATCCGATCGGCATGCAAGGCTGGGTGGCATTGATCGCAATCGGCCCACTGATGCTCTGGAGTGGCTTGGTAGAGCACGATCACTGGCAGGTGATCCGCGAGGCCTCAGCGGTGGCTTGGCTCGGCGTTGCATGGGCCTGTTTGATGGCATCGGTGCTCGGCCACGCTCTGTTTTACTGGTTGGTGCAACGCCACCCCGTCTCCACCATCACCCCCTACTTATTGCTTGCACCGGTATTTGCGGTACTGCTGGGTATCGCGTTTTGGGGTGACCGGCCTGGGCCACGACTCTATCTTGGCGGCGCAATGGTGTTAGGTGGGGTTCTTTTTATTGCGCTGCGTGCGCAAGCACGCGCACGATCACTGCCGGATCCAGCTGCCTAAGAAGACCCCGCGCTGACGGAAAACCGTCAGCGCGGGGTGTAATCAAAGCTGCGGTTTGAAGGTGTCCTTCTCGCGTGGGCGCAACAGCCAACGACACAGCGCGGGCAGGAAGACGATGGCGGCGATCATGTTCACCACGAACATAAAGGTCAGCATCACGCCCATGTCGGCCTGGAACTTGAGGTCGGAGAAAATCCACATTGCCACACCGACAGCAAGCGTCAGGGCAGTGTAGAAAATTGCGATACCAGTGGTCTTGAGCGCGATGAAGTAAGACTCGGACACGGTCTTGCCCGCCTGCAAGGATTCACGCATGCGCGCGAAGATGTAGATCGCATAGTCCACACCGATACCGACCCCCAAAGCGACCACCGTCAGGGTGTTGACCTTCATGCCGATGCCTAGCTCGACCATCAAGGAGTGGCCCAATTCAGTCACCAACACCAGCGGTAGCACGATACAAAGCGCGGCGAGCGGACTGCGGAAGCTGATCAGACACATCAGGAATACGGCCCCATAAAGGAACAGCAACATGCGTCCTTCCACCGCACGCACCGTATCGTTGGTGGCAGCCATGACACCGATATTGCCGGTGGCAAGCCGCAGGTTGACGGCATCGCTCTGAAAGTCCTCGCCCTTGGCTTCGGCCTCGGCTGCCTGCGCAGCCAGTTCTGCTCGCAGATTCACTCCCTCATGCCAAGCCCCGTTTTCTGCACGGAAACTCTTCACCACATCTACCACTCGATCGATGGTTTCAGCGCGGTGGTCAGCCAGGAAGGCGGTCACCGGCATCGCCGAGCAATCCGTATTGAGCAGGCCTGAGTCGGTTTCAAATCCTTGGGTGGCTAATCGTAAGGAGTCGGAATCGCGTGGCAATGCGCGCCACTTGATCGCGCCGTCATTCCAACCGGCGTTGACCAGTTTGGCCGCCATCGGCAGGGTGATGACCTGTTGCACGCCCGGCACATTGGCCATATGCCACGCAAAACGATCCATCAACTCCATGGTCGGATAACTCAAGGTACACGCGTCGGGGCGCGCTTCGACGATGACGTTGAGGATGTCCACACCTAGGGCGAACTTGTTGGTGATGGCGCGCGCGTCTTGGTTGTAACGCGCATCTTCACGCAGTTCGGCCACGCCCTCCTGCGCATCGCCGATCATGACCTTGTCACCATAATCTTCGGCAAACCACCAAGTCACCGCGCCAATGACGATCAAAATAATCGCTGGTATCGGCTTGCTCAGGTGTGTCAAGCCGGCCCATACCACATCGAAGCGGGTGAGCTGACGCAGGCGGTATTCACGCTTCTTTTCCATGTTGCGCAGGCGCGTGTAGGACAGCAGGACCGGCAGCAGGATGAGGTCAGTCAGCAAGGTAATGGCGACGCCGACCGTTGCCGTAATAGCCAGCTCGAAAATGATCCGAATCGGGATCATCAGAATCGTTGCGAAGCCGATACAACCTGCAATTAGAGCCACTGCGCCGGGCACGAGCAGCATGCGGAACGCGCAGCGGGCGGCGGTCAATGGGTCAACGCCTTGGCGCTGACGCAACTCATCAACCGTACCGTCCTCCAAACCGCCAAAAAACAGTTCGCCGCGGAAGCGGTTGATCATCTGTTCGCCGTGGCTGACCGCAATTGCGAATATCAGGAACGGCGTCAACATGTTCATCGGGTCGATACCAAAACCCATCAAACGCAAGGCGCCCAGCATCCAGATCACGGCAATCAGGGCCGAGAGTACGGTCAGGGTCGCGAGTTTAGTCGAGGTCGAATACAGGAACAGCAAGAGCCAGGTGAAGGCGATGGTCAGTACAAAGAACTTGATGACCGATCGCGCACCGTCGCTGATGTCGCCCACCATCTTGGCAAAGCCGATGATGTGTACGTCGAAGCCTTCGGCCTCGTACTTGCCACGCAAGGCTTCGAACTGGTTCGCGATGTCTTGGTAGTCAATCTTGTTGGTTTCGCTTTCGGGCACCAGATCTGCCCAGATCATTGCGCCCGACCAGTCCTTGGCCACCAAACGACCGACGATGCCGGCCTTGACGATATTGGAGCGGACGGTATCGAGGTCTTCCTCGGTCGCTTCTGCCGCGTTAAATTCGTTGGGGATGACGTTGCCGCCAGCAAAGCCGTCTTCGACGACTTCGACAAAGTTCACGTTCGGCGTGAACAGCGAGCGCATGCGCGCATTATCGGTGGCGTCGATCGCCATCACATCAGTGGTCATGCCCTCCAGCGCGGTAAAGAAGGCTGGAGTGAACATGTCACCATCACGCGCCATGAGCGCAACCAGCACGCGATTCGCACCGCCGAAGTCTGCCTCGTAGTCGAGGAAGGTCTGCATGTACTCGTGTTCAAGCGGGATCTGCTTCTTGAAGCCCGCATCCACGCGCAGCTGGCTCGCCAAAACGATCGCGATCACGGTCACGATTGCGAACACGGCCAACACGACCGGCCGGGCGCCAAAGATCAGTTTTTCCAAAGCCCGTGTAATCGGACCCGCTTCCACATTGACTGGCTGCTGCATGGTTCTGATCTCCCTGTTTACTTGCTGGCGGGTGTGAAGGCATCGACGCCCTTCTCACCCGTCACCACGAGACTACGGTTAGCCCTGACCAGCACCCCTGCGAGCACGGGTGTCTCTTGATTGGCGTTGGTAAAAATTTGCTCACGCGGTGCCGAGCTGCCATCAGGTCGTATCAGCACGACACCGTTGGCACCCACCATGACAAAGCCGTTGTCGCCATAAGCAGCGCCGCCCATCAGGCTCAAGTCGGTTCCGGTATCGATCTGTTCCCAGCTGTCGCCGAGGTCATGCGTTTCAAAGGCGTTGCCACGCATCCCATAGGCCACGACATGGTCGTCGCTGTAGCCGATGACACCAAACATTGAGCCACCGTAGGGCAACTGCAAGCGCTCCCACGAATGGCCATCATCCCTAGAACGAAACGCCGTGCCGCGCTCACCCACGATCATCAAGGCACCGCTACCGGTGCGTGTGATGGCATTGAAGTGCGGTTCGGCCAGATCATCCATCGCCAGATCCTCGTCAGAGAAGGTCCAGCTGTCATCGTCACCAACGCCATCCGCTGCGGCGGCTTCATCCGGCGTTTCGTCACCCGCATCCTCGTCGGATAGATGGGTGCCTTTGCTTGGCATGACGGTCGACACGAAACTCCAAGTAGCGCCCGCGTCATCGGTACGCAGCAATTGCGAGTACGCGCCAACGGCAAAGCCATGCGATGTGCTCAACATCAGAATGTCGAGCAGCGGCACGCCTTGATGGGCATCGAAAATAGCGTCCGGGCCTGTATCCATCACATCACGGCGCTGCAAGCTCCAGCTCAAACCGCCGTCTTGGCTGGCGATGATGGTGCCATCGTGACCGACCGCCCAAACCGCGTCACCTACCGCCGACACAGCCGTCAAGGTCGCACGGGTTGGCACATCGGAGACTTGCCGCCACTCGGTTCGACTTTCGGAAATCAGCACTTCACCGCGCTCGCCGACCGCGACGGCGCGCGAGGTGGCTTCGGTGATATCCAGAATCAGCGAGCGACTGGTTGCTAATGGCATCATCTCGCTGTCGTAGATGGTCTCAGCCGCCGTCAGGTCCTGCGCAGCAGCGGTCATGGGCTGCGCGATGAGAGCCAGCGCAAGAGCCACGCCATACGATGTGATACGGATGCTGTACATCTTGTCCTCCCCTGAATGCCCTATCGGTACTCTGTGAGTCACCACCGATCTTGACCGAATGGTGCCGCGTTTGCCGTGTTATGGGCAATGCCTCATCAGAAAATTACTCGCTGCATCGGAATCCAAACGAAATCAGCCGCGCCTTTCGGTCGCGGCTGACACATTCGTTTATCTTACAAAGTCCAAAACTCTGACTTTTTGCTCAGGCGCTTGACCGCAGCTGCGAACCAACTGCAAGGCAGGCACTTCATACACCTGCCTTGCAGCCGAACGTCGTCCAGAACAGAGCCAAGACCGGAGCGGTTTCACAAGACCTCAACGCACTCCGCGTGTACGCAATGCCTGCGGCGTGAAGTTCTCAAGCGACGACTGGAACGAGAAGTCAGGTGGTGTGTCTTGGTTGTCTACACCGGTTGCAAGGTAGCGGCCTGACTGAAGGTCATGGCTATTTTCCATGGTCGTCCAGAACACCGGCACTTCGTAGTAGTTGATCGATGGGGCTTCGTGATAACGCCACACATCGCCTTGCGCGTTGTAATGATCGAGGACCAAGATCTGCCAGCTGTCCTCGTCGACGTAGAAGGTACGACGTGGATTGATGTGACGCTTACCCGCCTTGAGAGTGGCATCAACCACCCAGACGCGATGCAGCTCGTAGCGCAAGTAGGCTGGGTCCAGATGGTTGGGCTTGATCATGTCCGACACCTGCGACTGGTCGCTGTCGGCCTTGTAGGAGTTGTACGGCACGTACATTTCCTGGCGTCCGATCAGCTTGAAGTCGTAGCGGTCAAGTGAACCGTTGAACATATCGGTCATATCCGAGGTGCGCAGACCATCCGACGCAGTACCCGGGTTGTCATAGGCCACGTTCGGCGCCAAACGCACGCGACGCTGACCCGGGTTATAAACCCATGCCTTACGCGGCTGCACGTCCTGGTTCAGGGTTTCGTGGACCAACAACACCTGACCCGCCAGACGTGCCGGCGCTTCTACCGACTGGTAGAAGTACAGCAGCACATTGTTGATATCAGCGATGGTGTTACCGGGCTTGTAATACAGGCCCATGAACTCCTCACGGATTTTCACCATGTTGAAGCGACCGTTGGCCGTCACCGGTGCCAAGTTGGTCCAGCGTGCGGCGCTGACACCCTTGTACTTGAGCTTGTGGTTCCAGATCACTTCCGCGCCGGTTTGCGGAATTGGGAACGGAATCCCTTCCGCCGCATCAAGTACACCGTTTTCGTCAGCGGTCAACTTGGCTGTGGTCGCATTTTTGATGGTGTATTCGTAAGTACGCTGCGGGAACGAAGCCGAGCGACGCGTCGGATAGATGTCCATCCGGAAGGTTGGATACTTGGCGAACATCGCCTTCTGACCTTCGGTCAGCTTGTCAGCAAACTCGCGATAGTTGTCCGGTGTGATCGCAAACGTCGGCTTGTCAGCCGCGAATGGATCCGGGTGTGACATGCCTGGCTTGTAACCGGCCGGCGGGCTGGTGATACCACCCTCCCATGCGGGGATGGTGCCATCAGCATTACCTGCCTGGATCGCGCCCACTGCGGTCAGTTCCTTGCCAAGCTTGCCGGCTTGGTCTGCGCTGACGGCTGCGAACGCCGAGCCAGTGGCAAACGTCATGCCGACGCACACAGCCAAGGCGATACGAGTACGGGAAATCGTCATATAAAACTCCTTGGAGTGCGATCAGAACGAATACTTAGCCACGAGCGAGTAAAAGTCGCGATCGTGGATCTGGTTATGTGGCTTACCGCCGGTGAAGAGCGTGTAGCTGAGATCCAGCGACCACGCGTTCATGTAGCTGGCTTCAACACCCAAGGTGCCGGACTTGCGCCCGTCCAGGAAGTTTCCGCCAGGCCCTGGCGTGGTGCCATTGACGTCGTGATTGAATGCGACGCGCGGTGACATATTGAATGGCGAACCCAACACGTTGGAATAATCAGCCCTCGCCGCAACGCGATAACCCCAGCTAAAACGGGTCGCAAAACCACTGGTCGTGGTGACCGGATTGCGGAGATAGCCCGTATCGATGGCGTAACCACCACCTGTATCGGTACCCTCACCCTCGTAGCGGAGCAAGGCGGGATCAGGCAGATCCCAAACATGCGTGGCACCCACCTCGCCTACCAAGGCAATTTGATCAGCACCGAGGAAATTATTCGGACCAACAACTTTGGTGAAAGTTGACTGGATCTGGCTGACCTTGTGACGCTCCCAACCACGAATGTACTCACCCGGACCGTACTCACCCAACTGGCTGGAGAAACGCAGGCCAGGCTGGGGGATTACCGTGTTGAGCGGGGTCAGGCCGGCGAACAACAGTTCTACGTCATCAACCTGCAATGGCATGTTGGGGCGATAGCTGACTTCACCCTGGAAGGCGATGCCACCTGGAATCGAGGTGCTCCAAGACAAGCCGTACAGATCGATGTCTTCCGGAAACTCAAGGAAGTAGCTACCCGAATTTGGCGCGGTGTTGGTCACCGAAATGCCCGACACCAGCGGCACGCGACTGTGGTATCTGAGGTAGAAAAGACCGAATTCAACGCCGTTCATGAAGTCGCTGTAGTAGCGCAAGGCTGCACCATACTGGCCGCTGTCCTTGGCGTTCTTATTCGCGCTGCGCGGGAAGGCAGCCGAACAACCGGCCCCTACCAACGAAGGCGGCAAGCCGGTATCACTGCGCCCATAACCCGCAGGCCCGCTGTAACAAACGTCTCGATACAGCGAGGGGTTGTTAACGGGCTGTGGCACCGTACCGAAGTTGAGCATGACGTACTCACCGCCCGGTGCGGCAAAGTCGTTCGCACTGAAGTAGGTACCGGCCGCGTCGATTTCGATTTCTTCAAACTCGAACATGTACAAGGCTTCGAGTGACAGCTTGTCGGTCAAGGAGAACGAAGCCCAGATCGAATCGATAGGCAGGTAGGCTTCCTTGAGCTCGGCACCGGCTACACGCAGTGCGGACAAGTCGAACGGGTTGATCACGTTAATGCCGTTCTGGATGAAGGTGCTTTCGCCCCAGCTCACCACCTGACGGCCCAAACGAACCGTGCCGTTGCCAGTTTCACCAAACGTGAAGTTATGGAAAACAAAAGCGTCGAGCATACGGAAGCGCTCGCCGATTAGGTCTTGTGCTTCCTTGGTCAGATCCTTGCGCCCGGCATTCTCGAAGTCGTAGAAGTAGGTGGCACGAGCAAAGGCACCCGAGTCACGATAATTCAAGGAGAGTTCCGACGTGATCTTGAAGGCGTTCGAGATCAGATCGCCCTTGTCGTACTTAAGATTGCCGTCGTCACGGTTAGCCGAGAAACGACCCCGCGCAGCGATCTGCAGTTGCTGAGCTTCCATGTACTGCCCGGCCGCTTGCAGGGCGGCAACTTGGGCAACGATGGCAGGATTGAAGTGAGCCTTGGCAAGCAGGTCATCAGCCTGATCCTGAGCTCGCCATGAGGCACCAAAAGAGAGCGTGGTATCAAGCGAGGCCGAAAGCTCGCCATTAGAGAAGTCCCATGCCATAGCAGGACTGGTCGCCAGCGCGATAACTCCGGCTACAGCCAGCGCCAAAGGTGCGGGCGTCGCGCGGAAGGATTTAGGTATACGGATCATGGTTGGCTCCTAACTTACTGCGCGCGGATGACGGAGGAATCCTGGACCACCACCGTGGTTCCGGAAGTCACCAGCAGACTGGCCATTTGGCCCTGCATTTCTGCGGTGACCGCTGGTACCGTCGGGCTGATCAGCGATGCGTGTTCACCAGCGGTGAAGCGCACGGCGCCTCGAATACCGTTGGCGGCTTGGGTGGTTTCGGAGATCGATGCCAGACCCAGCGCACGGATCAGAGGCTCGGTCCCGGACAGAGGCGCACCGGGGACACTGTTGGGTACCACCTGATCTGGCTTGTTGCTGCCGCCGTTGCCAACCACTTCGTGCAAAAGGATTGCATTTTGCGCCGAGGCGAAGCCGTAGTTGATCGGGTCGATCGAGTCGATCACCTGCTGGGCTGCACCCATGAAGCTGTCGTAGGTCGGGGTACCCGCTTGGACGCCCGAAGCGGCAAGCCCTGCACGAATGCGCGGGCCGAATGCAGCCGAACCGTCAAGCAGGCGCGCGATGCCACCACCGGGTGCCGACAAGAGACCGACGTTGACCGTTGGCTCCAGCGCCAAGAACGGCGTTCCGACGATTGCGCCGAGTGAAAGCCCGACGAACTGAATGCGCGAACTGTCGAAGTCACCCGCGCCATTGCCGTCAAGGTCCAAGCCTGGAAGCGATGCGGTCAAGACGAACAGATCAGCAACCGCCTGACGCAAGTTGTCGCGTGAGGTCAGCAGCGAGGAAAGATTGATGAAGTGCGTGCCGGAATCATCGGCAATGCCGTCAGAGCCCGGAGCACCGGTGGCGTTATTCACGTAATCAACGTTGAAGGTACGCTCAGATGCGATGGCCCCAAACGGCGTATTGCTGATCGCCAATGGGCTATCGGATGGCAGACCATGCAAGGGCAGATCGATTGAAACCACTGCAAAGCCCTGAGATGCCAAGGTCGCCGCCACCGCCAGTGCATGACTACGGTTGCCGGTGATGCCGTGCTGGAAGATCACGACCGGCCAGCCAGTAGCGGGTTTGGTGCGACCGGAATTTGCATTTGGAACCGTTGCCAGAACCGGAATCATGACGTCTGCGGTCTTGACCGGGAACGGATTGGCAAACGTGATATTGGTCGACGTCGGACTGAGGCCAGCGGCGTTGAACGGTGGCACATAAGCACCTGGCGCCGCCTTCCAGAAGCTGGTGAGCGGTGCGGTGGGGTTGGCCTGACTGGGTGCGCTCAGGTAGTACGGCACCGTCAGTGTTCCCATATAGATGTCTGCGATTGCCGGCTGCCCAACTGCGGACAGATTCATGCCGCTGTTGACCAGACGTGCCGGCCCCGGCTGAGTCACCGAACGCACCGCCTGCATGACGGGGGTAATGCTCTGGGTGGTAAAGACCCAGCTCAACACCACGTCATCACGATTGATACCAGCAGCAGCCGCCGCACCCAGATGGGAATTGGTAAGTTGACGCAGCGGTTCCAAGGCACATGCCTGGGCGGCAGGCAAGAGCGGTTCTGTGCTCTGGCCGTTTATGCAGAGTGGTGATGCCCGCTTGGACAAGAAATAGGCTTGATCAGACGTTGCGTCATTGCCGCGTGGATCACGGATGCCGTCAGTCAACACCACCAGATAAGAGGTCAGCTGCTGCAAAGGACGGGTCGGAATAATCGCCATGGTGCGGCCCGTCGCATCACTTGGCGCAAACGCGGTGACAAATTCACTGCCCCCAGCCAGTTCGCGCGAAATGCCAGTTACGCCGCCGCCAGGGCCGGTGAGTGAAACTTCGAAAATCCGTACCGATTGGCCAGGCACGACCGACGCCGTGTCTGGCTTGGCGTTGAATTTCGTTGACATCGGGCTCGACGTACTCCAACCATCGAGCGTGCTGATGGCTACGGTGGGGTCACCGTAATTATTGGGATCGGCGACCGGCGGATTCAAAGTCAAATCCGTGGTGCCGGACAACAACAGGTTGTTGGGCAGCGGCACCACACCATTGGTAGGGTCAAACAGCGCTGTCAGCACACCGTTGACCGGCGAGCCGTTGTTATTGTTGGACGGTGCCGTAGGTACGGCACGATCGCTGTTACTGGAGCTGCCACAGGCCGCCAGCAGCAGCGTGGACAGCGCTAAAGTCAGGATGATCCTGGATCGCATGTTCTGGTTCCTTCGGCAACCGGGTGTAAGAGCAACGTCAACCTATCATAGGTAGCACGTTCAACCTATGGCAATGCTGTGACGTATGGTTCGTGTCGTTTTTTTTGTTGCACTGCATCACGACCCTGATAAATCAGGGCGCGTAAAACAGCTTTCATCGGGCAAGAACTCACGCCCTACCCAGCCCAAATCGTGCTTGGCCTCCGCTGCTGAAAACACCAAATCGGTGCGCATCCGTGCAAGCATGGCCGCGGTCAGACCTGGAATCAGATCAAACCGTTGCATGAGCCCAGCGAGCGAGCGAAATAGCCACGACGGCAGTCGCAATACATAACCTGGCGGCGTCAAACAATTTACGGTGCGGCGCACCATTTCTAGATAAGAAAGGGAAGTGCCACCACACAATTCGTAACGTTTACCAAGGCTCACCTGCGTGTTAGCGGCACTCCATGCGCAAGTCGCCAAATCCTGCGCATGAACGGGTTGTCGCAAGCCGGTTGCGTCGGCCGGCAATGGCACCACCCGCCAACGCCGTGCCAGCGCCGCAATGCGACTGAGATTGGCATCCAGGCCACAGCCATAGACAAGCGTAGGTCTCAAAATCGTCCAGCCGATGCCACGCGCTTCACAGTGCACCTTCAACGCCTTTTCCCCCTGTAACAAAAGCTCGGCCAGTTTGCGCTCCTGCGGATCGGTGGAATCCTGTTTTGTCTGAGCACTGGTGGAGCTGAAGGCCACGATCCGATCCGGCCGATGTCGAGTGCGTGACAGCCAAGCCAAGAGACCATCCAAGGGGCCGGCACTGATGACAATGTCGGGACGGTGCGCGGCATCACCTTTAAGGTAGAGGTCAAACCGGTTCCAGTGAAGGTGCGCTTGTGCGGGTTGCGCCTGGCGCGAAACGGCTTCCACTTCCAGCCCTCGCGCAAGCAACTCCGGCACCAGAAAATGACCGATTTGGCCGCTGGCACCCAGTACCAACACCCGCACCGTCGAGGCGTCACCGCGCGCGATCATGGCGTGCTTTGCTTTGCGACGGTGATCCAGCGTTGCCACGCAGAGCGGATCAATCCCCGCGCCGCATGCAGATCGTCATCCAGCTTCACCCGCCGCGAACGCCCGTCCAAGGTGCAAGCCAAGGCCCGGCCGCAAAGCACGCCGTGGGCTTGGGTCAAATGGCTTGCTGTATTCGCATCGAAGAAGCCGCAATCAGCCAATGAGCCGATCAGGTCGGGCGTTCGCGTCGACAAGGTGACGCCCTTGGCGTGGTGTGCGCTGACCAAAACGCCCGCCTGCAATAAAAACTCAAGATCCACGAGACCGCCATCACCTTGCTTTAAATCAAACAGCTGGCCTTGCGAACGATCCAGCTCAGCACGCATGCGCGCCCGCATCGCGAGCGCATCATCTGCCACCTTAACTGCTGCACGTTGTGAGCACAGCACCTGCTCGCGCACGCGGGAAAATTCCTGCATCACTGCTGCATCGCCGGCTACCGGACGTGCGCGCACCAAGGCCAACTGCTCCCACGTCCAAGCGCGTTCACGCTGATAGGCAGCGAAGGCCGCAACGCTGGAAACCAGCAGGCCTTTGCCACCATCAGGACGCAGGCGCAGGTCAGCTTCATACAGGTTGCCAGCCGGCGTCGGCATGGCCAGCAATGTAACGACCTTCTGCACCACGCGGGTGTAATAGCGTGTCGCCTCCAAGGGCCGTTCTCCGTCACTTTCTAGCCCGGCGTGCACCCCGTCGTAAAGAAAAACAAGATCCAGATCGGAATTAAATCCCAACTCTTTTCCGCCGAAACTGCCATAGGCGATCGCCGCCAGCCCCCCGGCTGCAATACGGCCGTGGTGACGAGCCAGATCGTCGATTGCGATCTGCACGACGGCACCGACCACCGCCTCGGCAACAAAGGCGAGTTGGCGTGCACATTCAGGTGCAGGCTGTGCGTCAATCAAGCGCTCCCGTGCAACGCGAAAGGAGAAACTTTGAGCGAACTCATTGAGTGCTTGAATACGCACTTCCGTATCGTCGGTCGGCAGACCTGCCAAAGCCTGTTGCAGAGCGTCGCCAACTTCACCACGGGTGGGTGGGTGGGCGTCCGAACGCACATCAAGCAGGTCATCCAGTAACAAAGGATGGGCGCACAATCGATCCGACATCCAACGACTGGCGCCCAGCACATCCACCAGTCGCAACAGTGCAGCGGGTTGCTCGTCCAACAAGGCCAAATAGCTGGAACGACGCAGCACCGCCTGCACAAGATCCAAGCCGCGCTCTGCTGCAACATCGGCCGCCGCGCTGTTAGCGGCGGCTGCCAACAATTGCGGTACCACGCGATCCAGCCGTGTGCGCGCGCGCGCCGAAAGTGTCGCCAAGGCCGCTAAGCCGGCAAAGTGCTGCAAACGCCGTGCTAGCGCCGCACCATCGACAAAGCCAGCTTGCTCAAGCTGAGTCGGAACATTAGTCGCGGAGGGGTCGCGCCAAAGCGCAGCGAGATGGGCAATGCTAAGCACCACGCCACTCGACACCGCCTTTTCGCGTGCCTGAAACACCCGCGCGAACTCGTTCGCGACGATATCGCGGTGCTGCTGCAACGCCGCTGTCAAAGCATCGCAATCTGGAAACCCCATACCAAAAGCTAGGCGTGCCCGATCGAGTGGATCATCTGGCAATTCGTGGGTTTGCTCCTCGCGCAACATTTGCAAGCGGTTTTCCAGCAAACGCAGGAAACGATAAGCCTGACTCAAACCTTCGGCGCTGCGATCAGGGATATGACCGTGATCGCGCAGCCGTTCCAAGGCTGGTAACAGGCCTTGCACCCGCAACTCTGGCTCGCGCCCGGCCCGGATCAGCTGGTGCAACTGCACGATGTACTCAATTTCACGAATGCCACCGCGTCCGAGCTTGAGGTTGTCCTCGCGCTCCTGCCGCAGGACTTCCGCCTCGATCATCGCTTTGATCTCACGCAGCCCCTCGATCGCGCCAAAATCGAGGTAACGTCGATAGATGAAAGGCCGCAGCGTTTCTAGGAATTGATCACCCTGAACAAGATCCCCTGCCACCGGGCGCGCCTTGATCCACGCGTAACGTTCCCAGTCTCGACCTTCTCGCTGGAAATACTGCTCCATCGCGGCAAACGACAAGGCTAATCGTCCGGCCTGTCCGAACGGCCTTAGGCGCATATCGACGCGGTAGACCATGCCCTCATCATCAATATCTGCCAACAACTGGATCAGACGCTGGCCCAGTCGCTGAAACCAGAGATTGTTATCCAGCACCCGTGTGCCATCGCTTTGACCGCTGGCGGGAAAAGCGAAAACCAGATCAACGTCAGAGGAAAAATTGAGTTCGCCACCACCCAATTTCCCTAGACCAAACACTACCAACTGCTGCGGCTCGCCCGATGCATTGTGCGGAACACCATGTTCCTGCTCCATCTGCACGCGCAACGCTTCCAACGCAGCGGCCAGACAACGCTCAGCCACGCGTGAAGTCGCGGCCAAGGTGGCGTTCAAGGTATCGACACCGTTCACGTCACGGTGTATCAGTCGCACACTTTCGGCATGGCGATAGCGACGCAGTTTGGCCGCCCAATCGAGCGGCGCATCTGGACTCAAGACCAGATCTTCGCTCGGCCCATCCAATGCAGCCAGGGTGTTTGGGTGACGGCAAAGCCGGTCGAGCGCATAGTCGCTGGCGAGCAGCAGACGATCCAGTTGCCCTGCCCTGGCGTCATCGGCCGCAAAAGGCTGTCCGGACGCGGCCTCATAAAGCCGCTCACGCTGGCGCTGCAAGAGCGGTCGCAGGGATGCGGGAATATCCTTCATAAGCGGATTCTCGCAGATACCACTGCTAGCACTGCAGATTGCCTCAACACAGGCCGGCCGGGAGTCGTAAACCCCCGGCCGACTCGGCTTATTGCTGGATCACACCGCACGCAATGCGAGGACCGGAATCACCGGCCGGCTGCGAGCTGTAATCGTCGGCATCCGCGTGCAGCACGATGGCACGCCCAAGAATGTCAGTCGCCCCTCCATCACCAAGGGTGGCGTCTTTGGCCAGCGCGTGCGCGTTGATCATGCCGGTGTCGTCGGCCACCACGTTCAGCATGTCCCCAACATGGTGCTCGCCCTCACCGGGATGCCCATGAACGTGACCATGCGGATCAAAGTGCGGGCCAGCGCTGCTCGCATCAGGCGCACTGCAGTCGCCCACTTCATGCACATGAAAACCATGCGTACCACCCGGCTCCAGCCCTGAAATCTGACCGGTGATTTGTACACCATCAGACGTTGCAGTCAGCGTCAGCTGTCCCTGCGCCTGATTACCGTCGGTCGGCGCCATGTCAGCGCGGGCCGTGACAGACGACAAGGCAGGCGGCGGCGGTGCGGGCGGCGGCGGCGGTGCCTCAGGCGGCGGAGACGGTATCGGCGGAGAGGGCGGCGCATCACAGGCCGTCAGAAACAACGGCAAAACCAGTGCGGCGGTAATCAGTAGACGTTTCATTGGCGGCTCCTGTTAGTCCATATGGTCGAGTTGACGCCAAATCACATTCGAATCCGAGCGATATGCGGATTTCCGGCGTCAGTGATTTCATGATGACACGCGAGCGCGACAGAGCACCAATGTCGTCCGGAAACGAAAAGCCCTAGCCAGATTGCAGTCTGACTAGGGCCTTCATGTTGACGCACGCGGCTAACGCGGAGCGAGCTTACTTAAACCGTTAGCGGGTTAGGCCGACCTGCCTCGATCCCGAACACCTTGATCGCACGAGCCACGTCCTTGGGGTTCATCTTGCCTTCTTCGGCCAACGCCGCAATGGCAGCATGGGCGATGTGGTATCGGTCAACCTCGAAGAATCGGCGTAGATTCTCACGCGTATCCGAGCGCCCAAAGCCATCGGTGCCCAGAGCCGTGTAGTGCCCCGGCACGAAGGCGCGAATTTGATCAGCGAAGGCGCGCACATAGTCAGTCGCGGCAATCGCGGGACCACCGCGATCTTTGAGCAGCTCGGTGACATAGGCCACGCGCGGCTTCTTGGCTTCCGGGTTGAGGCGGTTCCAACGCTCGGCATCGAAACCATCGCGTCGCAGTTCGGTAAAGCTCGGGCAGCTCCAGATGTCGGCTTTCACACCAAACTCTTTTTCCAACAAATCAGCCGCTGCAATCGCTTCACGCAAAATGGTGCCGGAACCCAGCAGCTGCACACGCAGCTCGCCCTTCTTCGCTTTACCCGCATCCTTGAGCAGATACATACCCTTGATGATGCCTTCCGCCGCATTCTCCGGCATTTCCGGGTGTGGGTAATTTTCGTTCATCAGGGTGATGTAGTAATGCTCGTCGATCTGATCGGCCAGCATCCGCTTCATCCCGTACTGCAGGATAACCACGACTTCATAGCCGAACGTCGGGTCGTACGCGCGGCAGTTGGGTACCACGCCGGCAAACAGTTGTGAATGACCGTCTGCGTGCTGCAAACCCTCACCATTAAGCGTGGTGCGGCCGGCGGTGCCACCCAAAAGGAAACCGCGCGCGCACATATCCGCGGCTTGCCAAACCAAGTCGCCAACGCGCTGATGACCAAACATCGAGTAGTAGATGTAAAACGGCAGCAAGGCCAGATTGTTGTTGCTGTAACTGGTCGCACACGCCATCCAAGAGGAGAAGGCGCCAGCTTCAGTGATGCCTTCCTGCAGCACCTGTCCCGCCTGATCTTCGCGGTAGTACATCAACTGATCGGCATCGACCGGCTTGTACTTCTGGCCAGCCGAGGCATAAATGCCGATCTGGCGGAACAGACCTTCCATACCGAAGGTGCGTGCTTCGTCCGCGACAATCGGAACCACACGCGGGCCGACCTGCTTGTCACGCAAAATCACGTTGAGTGCTTGAACAAAAACCATCGTGGTGCTGTTCTCACGCTCACCGGTGGACTTGAGCAGACGCGCAAAATTATCCAGCGGTGGCACTTCCAAGGTCTCCGACGCCTTGCGTCGACGCTTGGGCAGGTAACCATCCAGATCGGCACGACGCGCCTTGATGTACTGGATCTCGGGCGAATCTTCTCCCGGGTGATAGAACGGCACGTTGCCATCGGCCAACTGCGCATCGCTGAGCGGAATTGCAAAACGGTCGCGGAACGCCTTGACCGAATTGTCATCCATCTTTTTGGTCTGATGGGTCGGGTTGAGTGATTCACCCGCCGAACCCATGCCATAGCCCTTGACCGTTTTAGCCAAAATTACGGTGGGCCGGCCTTTGGTGTGAACGGCCTGATGGTAGGCGGCATAGACCTTGTGCGGATCGTGACCACCACGATTCAGACGCCAGATGTCGTCATCCGACATGCTCGCCACCATCGCAGCAGTTTCTGGATATTTACCGAAGAAATGTTCGCGGGTGTAAGCGCCACCGAAGGCCTTGCAGTTCTGATACTCGCCATCGACGGTTTCCATCATCAGCTTGCGCAAGATGCCGTCCTTGTCGCGCGCCAGAAGCGGGTCCCAATAGCTGCCCCAAACCAACTTGATGACATTCCAGCCAGCGCCGCGGAACACGCCTTCTAGCTCTTGGATGATCTTGCCGTTGCCGCGCACTGGGCCATCCAAGCGCTGGAGGTTGCAGTTGATAACAAACACGAGGTTATCTAGACCCTCGCGTCCGGCGACGGAAATCGCGCCCAAGCTCTCAGGCTCATCACACTCGCCATCACCGAGGAAGCACCAGATCTTGCGATCGGACTCGGGGATCAGACCGCGGTGTTCAAGGTAACGGCTGTTGCGCGCCTGATAGATCGCCGCCAGTGGCCCCAAACCCATCGAAACCGTTGACATCTGCCAGAAATCGGGCATCAACCACGGATGTGGGTAGGAAGAAATACCCTGCCCATCGACCTCCATGCGCAGGTGATCGAGCTGGTCTTCGTTGAAGCGACCTTCGAGATAGGCGCGAGCGTAAAAGCCGGGGCTGCAGTGACCTTGTAGATAAAGCAGATCGCCCGGGTGCTTGTCGCTGGCGGCACGCCAAAAGTGGTTGAAGCCAACGTCGTACAAGGTGGCTGAACTGCCAAAGCTAGCGATGTGGCCACCCAGATCACCGGGCTTGCGGTTGGTGCGCACCACCATGGCCATCGCGTTCCAGCGGATGATCGAGCGGATGCGCCATTCCATCGCGGCATCACCCGGGCTTTTCACCTCAAGATGCGGCGGGATCGTATTGATGTAGTCAGTGGTCGGCGAAAACGGCAGCGCACCGCTAGTGCGGCGGGCCTGTGCGACCAGGCGCTCAAGCAAGTAGTGCGCGCGTGCGTCACCCTCGCGCTCGGTTACGGCCTGCAGGGACTCGAGCCATTCGCGGGTTTCAGCCGGATCACCGTCCGGGGTGTCGATCAACGGATTCATCGTTCCTCCCTGCCAGGCTCGTGAGTCCGGCGTATGTCTGAATTGCAGAAGCGCGCATCGCGACCGTGATGACAGTAACGACACGTGGAAGCGACCAGTTTACCCGAAGCACTCGCGCTGCCGTAGGCAATTCAACCCTACCCTTGCGTATGCACGCGCGCCCCACCCACGCCCGACGAGCCACAGATCGCTGCGCTGTGCCAATAGCGCGAAGCGGTCACAATAGTCGTTTCCGAAACCGTGTGTGAACCTGATGCTGAGCTTGCCGCCACTCGCGCTTTACGTGCACATCCCTTGGTGCGTGCGCAAATGCCCGTATTGCGACTTCAACTCGCACAATCGGCCAGAGAAGCTGCCGCAAGACGAGTATGTGGCAGCTCTACTAGCCGATCTCGAACAGGATCTGCCTTTGGTTTGGGGCCGTCCTATCACCTCGATATTTTTTGGCGGTGGCACACCCAGCCTGTTTTCTGGTGATGCGATCGCGGCATTTCTCGATGGTGCATCGGCTCGGCTACGTTTCCGCCCGGATCTGGAAGTCACGCTGGAAGCCAACCCTGGCACTATCGAACACGACCACTTCGAGGCGTATGCCCGCGCCGGCGTGAATCGCCTGAGCATTGGTGTGCAGAGCTTTGATGACGGCTGTCTAGCGCGATTGGGGCGGATCCACGATGCGGATCAAGCCGAACGGGCGGTGAAACTCGCCCAAGACGCAGGCTTTTCCAACATCAATCTCGATCTCATGTACGCCCTACCCGGTCAGGACATGCCAATGGCACTGGCTGATCTGGAGCGCGGCCTCGCTCTGTCACCGACGCATATTTCGCACTATCAGCTGACCCTTGAGCCGCAAACACCGTTTGCCAAGCATCCACCCAAGGGGCTGCCGAACCACGATGCGGCGTGGATCATGCAGGAACACTGCCAAGAGCTTTTGTCCGAGAACGATTATCGCCAATACGAAGTTTCCGCCTATGCGCGCGACGGTTATGAGTGCGCGCACAACGTGAACTATTGGCGTTTCGGTGATTACCTCGGCATTGGCGCTGGTGCTCACGGCAAGATCACTTTACCGGCTGAGGAGACCATTTTGCGGCGCTGGAAGCTCAAGCGTCCCAGTGCCTACATGGAAGCCGCGACGAGCGACAAACGCATTGGTGGCGACGAGTGGATAGGCGCGGAACAGCGCCCGTTCGAGTTCATGCTCAATGCCCTGCGGCTGGTCGACGGGTTTTCCTTGTTGGATTTCGAGGCCCGCACCGGGCTTTCGCGCGACACAATCGCCGCTACGCTGGGCGAACTGTCCGACAAGGGATTGCTAGAGCAGCAAGGCAACCACGTGATCCCGACCGACATGGGCCGTCGATTTCTCAACGATGTGATGGGCGCGTTTCTGGACTGACACGCAGGAATTGGTGCAGCCTTAGGCCCTCGCCAAGGGCTTGGCACTGGCCAATGCGAACAAGGCCAGCACGCCACAGACCCACGCACTGACGGGTAGCCCGAGCCAACGTGGCCCGCTGTGATCGAAGGCAAACAAGACCGCGCTTGAAATCAACAGCCCACTGCCGAACACCGCGCGCACCATCCGTCTCGGCGCGTCGCGTGCAGCATGTGCTAATGCTTCCAGCTCTTCCGAACGGAGGTTCACAAAATGACGTTCCTCGACCTGCTGTGCCAGCCACGCGTGGATCAAGCGCGGCATTTCTGGCGCATTGGAAATAAGTTCGGGCAGACGACGACGTAACTCGCGGCGGAACTGGCGTGGGCTGTAACGCTCACGAAGAATACGTTCAAGCACCGGCCGTGCTACCGCCCAAAGATCCAAACTGGGATCAAGCAAACGCCCCAAGCCTTCGATGTTGAGCAAGGTTTTTTGCATCAGGATGAGCTGCGGCTGCAAGGTGAGTTCGTAACGCTGTGCGGTGCGGAACAACTTGAGCAAAACTTCCCCCAGTGAGAACTCTGACAGCGGCCGGGTGAAATACGGCTCACACACTGCACGTGCCGCTGCCTCCAACTCCTCTGCCCGCACGTGAGCCGGAACCCAACCCGCGGCCAAGTGCAGTTCAGCGACGCGGCGATAATCGCGCTGAAAGATCGCCATGAAGTTTTCGGCCAGCCAGTACTGATCGCGTGACGAGAGCTGTCCGACAATGCCGAAATCCAACGCAATGAATCGCGGATTGGCCGCTTGGGCTGGATCGCTGTCCACCCAGATGTTGCCGGCGTGGGCGTCGGCATGGAAAAAGTTGTCGCGGAAGACTTGCTCGTAGAACACCCGTACCGCTTTTGCCGCCAGTAGTTTGCGGTCAAGCCCGGCTGCATCCAATGCCTCAATGTCATCAGATGGAATGCCGCGTACACGCTCCAAGGTCAGGACACTTTCTGCCGTATGGCTCCAAACGATCGCCGGCACATAGAGGTCGGGGGAGCCTTCCCAATTACGGCGCAACACGCTGGCGTTGGCGCCCTCACGTTGCAGATCGAGTTCGCCATACAAAGTGGCTTCGATCTGGTCGACTACCGCATTGGCTTGGATACGATCGGCGCGCGGATGGTGGCGATCGACCAAACTGGCGAGGCTACGCAGCAAGGCGATGTCGTTCTTGACACGATTAGCGATGCCCGGTCGCACCACTTTGACGACCACCTCGCGACCATCGTCCAGCGTGGCTGCATGCACCTGCGCGATGGACGCCGATGCCAAGGGCGCTTCGGAGAAGCTCGCATACAGCGTTGTGACTGGCGCGCCCAAAGAAAGCTCAATCTGCTCGCGCGCCAAGACCACATCGAACGGTGCGACCTGATCTTGCAACTGCGCCAATTCGTCGGCGATATCTGGTGGCATCAGGTCACGACGGGTCGACAGAATCTGCCCGAACTTGACGAAAATCGGACCTAGCTCCTGCAAGGTCAGTCGCAAACGTTCACCACGTGGCAATTGCGCGACTTTGGCATCGGCGCGCGGTACCAGTGGTCGCAACAAACTCAGCCGTCGACCCATCGGCGTGCCATCAAACAACAGCACATCCAAACGATAACGCAGCAGGATGCGACCGATTTGCCAGAGCCGCCGTGTCGCGCGCAGACGATCGAACATGATGATGGTCCTGCGAAATCAGGCGCGGCGCGAGAGAATCCCGCCCAGCGCCTCCAACAACTGGTCAACCGCCTCAGGCCGACTCGAGGCACCCATCAGGCCAATACGCCAGATCTTTCCGGCTAGAGGGCCAAGGCCTGCACCAATTTCGATGCTGTGTTTTTCAAGCAACTCACGCCGCACCGCGGCTTCATCCACACCGTCGGGCACGATCACAGCGTTCAACTGCGGCAAGCGATAGCGCGCATCGACTAAAAGCCCCAGTCCTAGCTCCTGCAAACCATCGCGCAGACGCTCATGGTTGGCCTGATGCCGCGCCCAAGCTGCCTCAAGACCTTCTTCTTCGAGCATGACTAGCGATTCGTGCAAGGCATAAAGCATGTTGACCGGCGCGGTGTGGTGATAACTGCGCCCGCCAGTGCCATCCCAGTAGGACATCACCAAACTGAGATCGAAAAACCAACTTTGCACCGGTGTCTTACGCGCTTTCACCACCTCGGCAGCACGCGTGCTGAAGGTGAGCGGCGATAGTCCCGGTGGTGCTGACAGACACTTCTGCGAGCCCGAATAAACGGCATCAGCCGCCCACGCATCAACGGCCACCTCACAACCACCCAAGCTGGTGACCGTATCGACAATGGAAAGCGCGCCGTGCTCATGCGCCAACTTGCACAGTGTCGCTGCGTCCGAGCGTGCGCCCGTTGAGGTTTCGGCGTGCACAAAGGCGACTGCTTTGGCACCGGGATGGGCGCGCAGTGCAGCCTCGACTTTTTCAGGATCTACCGGCTGGCTAAACTCGTCTTCGACCATGACCGCGTTGCCGCCGGCACGGATGACGTTTTCGCGCATACGGCCGCCAAATACACCGTTACGGCATACAACCACGGTGTCGCCCGGCTCGACCAGATTCACAAAGCAGCTTTCCATACCCGCCGAACCTGGCGCGGAGACGGGAATCGTCAGCGCATTGTTGGTTTTGAAGGCACTACGCAGCATGACTTTGAGCTCATCCATCATCCCGACAAAGCTCGGATCCAAGTGACCGACCGTGGGACGGGCCAGCGCATCCAAGATACGTTGCGGCACATCAGACGGACCGGGACCCAGAAGCAAGCGGCGAGGCGGGAAGAAGCTGGCCATAGATTTAACTCGATGACGGAGTGGCTTTGTAGTGTAGAGCCTCCCATGGCTCGTGCGGCACAGCGCTGCCCATCATGGCGCGATCACACGCCATCTCGGCTAATCACAGATCTGGCTTCATGTTTCAGACACCACAAAAGAAAAGCCCCGCAAGCCAGGGGAGGGGCCTGCGGGGCTTTGGCTGGAATCGGGCCAGGGGAGGACCAATGATTCCAGCGGATCTACCCGAGGGGGAGCAGGTAGATCACGGGTGGCGTTGCGTCCACCGTGTACATAGATTAGCAAAACTGTCTGAAGGTTCCCTGAGTTTTTAAATCACCTGAAGTTAAATTCAGGAGGCATTCATTGCTTCAGAAATCCGCATGGCTATGCCAAAAGTCATGCTTCAGACGCGCTAAGTGATCAGGCTATCGCAATTACTCTTATTAAATTGTTAATAAAAGAAACACGCGATTAAGAGTGCAGCAGATAATTACTTTCTGGCAGCTGAACAAAAAGGCTAAAAACGTCATTCCGGCTATGCGCCTCAATGCGCCTCGTCCCAGTTGGCACCGCTGCCCACGTCGACCAGCAATGGCACACGCAAGCTTGCGGCGGTCTGCATGCGCTCACGCACAGCCGCTATCAGCACATCGAGGAAACCGGCATCGCACTCGAACACCAGCTCATCGTGTACCTGCATCAGCATCCGTGCCTGCGACTGGTGCGGCCCTAGCCAGTCGTGCACTTGGCGCATGGCACGTTTGATGATGTCCGCTGCCGTACCTTGCATCGGCGCGTTGATCGCCGCACGCTCAGCACCGGCCCGACGATTGGCGTTGCGCGACTGAATTTCGGACAGATACAAACGTCGACCGAATACGGTTTCCACATAGCCCTGACTGCGCGCCAACTCGCGGGTGCGCTCCATGTAATCGTGCACGCCCGGATAGCGGCTGAAGTACAGGGCGATGTAATCCTGTGCTTCGCTGCGACTGACGCCTATCTGTCGCGCCAGACCAAATGCGCCCATGCCATAGATCAATCCGAAGTTGATGGCTTTGGCAGCACGACGTTGGTTTGGCTCAACCTCGTCCAAGGCCAACCCGAAAACCTCAGCGGCAGTGGCACGGTGAATGTCGAGGCCTTGTTCAAATGCCGTCACCAAGCCGGCATCGTCAGACAGATGCGCCATGATGCGCAACTCGATCTGCGAGTAGTCGAACGCAACGATGCAGCGGTCTCCGGGGGCAATAAAGGCACGCCGGATGCGCCGACCGTCCTCGCTGCGGATCGGGATGTTCTGCAGGTTTGGGTCCGACGAAGACAGTCGCCCAGTGGCGGCTCCGCCTTGGTGGTAACTGGTGTGCACACGGCCTGTGTCGGGATTGACCATCGTCGGCAGCTTGTCGGTGTAGGTGCTGTGCAATTTGGTCAAGCTACGGTAATCAAGGATCAATCGCGGCAACTCATGCTGATCGGCAATGGCCTCCAGCGCCTCCTCATTGGTTGAGGCTTGCCCAGTCGGGGTTTTGACCATCGCCGGCAAGCCCAGCTCGTCAAACAGCAAAGCTTGCAGCTGCTTGGGCGAGTCCAAGTTGAAGTGCCTGCCGGCCAACTCGAAGGCTTGGGTTTGCAGATCGAGCATGCGCGCAGACAGATCACGGCTCTGGCGGCGCAGCTCCTCCACATCAATCAGCACGCCATTGGCCTCCATGGCCGCGAGCACCTCGACCAAGGGCATCTCGATGGTCTCGTAAACCTCGTTAAGACGCGGCTCGGCCAGCAGTTGCGGGTGCAACACCTGATGCAGGCGCAGGCAAATATCCGCATCTTCAGCGGCATAGCGCGTAGCCGACTCAATATCGATTTGATCGAACGGAATCTGGCGTGCGCCTTTGCCGGCAATGTCTTCGTAGCGAATCGTGCTGTAGCCTAGGTAATGCAGCGCGAGCGAATCTAGATCGTGGCGAGTGGCAGTGGAATTGAGTACGAAACTTTCCAGCATCGAGTCGTGCGAAAGCCCTCTCAAAGTGACGCCGTGCTGGCGCATCACGTGCAGGTCGTACTTGCCATTCTGGGCGACTTTGGCGATTTCTGACGCCTCAAAAATCGGGCGCAAGGCTTCAAGCACCTCGGCCTGCGACAACTGCGCGGGCGCGCCAGGATAGATGTGTCCCAACGGCACGTAGGCGGCGCGTCCGGATTCCACCGCAAAGCTCAGCCCGATCAATCGCGCACGCATAGGATCGAGACTGTCTGTTTCGGTATCGAAGGCGATCAGCGATGCCTGTTGCAGGCGCTCGATCCACGCCGCCAGCGCCGGCGCGGTCAGAATCGTCTCGTACTCACCGGGCGCGGCTAGGGCCGGATCAAGCGTTTTGGCTGGCTGCGTGATGGCGATCGCATAGGCGTTACCACGAGCCTTGCTCGGCTCCTTCTCAGTCACTTTTGGCCCGGCGCCATTGCCATCGAGCTCGCGCAGCGCCTGAGTGAAGCCGTAACGCGTAAATAGCGTACGCAAGGTATCCGCATCGCGCTCGCGCAAGACCAGTTCAGTCGGCGCCAAAGGCAGCGCCACATCGGTACGGATCGTGACCAGATCACGGCTCAGTGGTAGTTGCTCCAAAGCCTCACGCAGGTATCCACCGATCTTGCCGCCGACGTCACCAGCATGCGCCATCACCTCATCCAGCGAGCCGTATTGCGCCAACCACTTGGCCGCTGTTTTAGGCCCACACTTGTCGACGCCGGGGACGTTGTCGACTTTGTCACCGGTCAGGGCGAGATAATCGATGATGCGCGAGGGCGGCACGCCGAACTTGGCCTCCACATCCGCATCGCTCACCATGCGATGGCCCGTCATGGTATTGACCAATGCAACGCCTGGTCGAACCAGTTGCGCAAAATCTTTGTCACTGGTCGAGATTTCCACCTCGATACCTGCATCCTGTGCGGCCAGTGCCAAAGTCCCGATCACGTCATCGGCTTCCACACCGGTCTCGCGCAGGATGGGAAAGCCCAAACCCTCGACGATTGCGAGCATCGGCTCAACTTGGGCGCGCAGATCATCGGGCATGGGCGGCCGGTTGGCCTTGTATTCGGGATACAACTCGTCGCGGAAAGTCGGCCCAGGCGCATCGATAACAAACGCGGCGTACTCAGGGTTTTCCTTCAATGTGGCGCGCAGCATGTTGACCACGCCGAACAAGGCGCCAGTGGGCGAGCCATCGGGGCCGGTCAGCGGCGGCAGCGCGTGGAACGCACGGTAGAGATACGAGGAACCATCGATCAGTACGAGTTTTTTCATACCGCCATTGTAAGGCTCACGGTGTAAGGCGCGCAGTCGTGATCAGCGTCCTCGCGTCTCCAGTGCTGCCACTGCCGGCAAGGTCTTGCCTTCGCAGAACTCCAGAAAAGCACCACCACCGGTGGAGATGTAAGACACCCCGCTCGCCACGCCGTACTTGTCGATTGCCGCCAAGGTATCGCCACCACCAGCAATCGAAAATGCATCGGAGGCTGCAATCGCGTCAGCGACAGCGCGAGTGCCGGCGCCGAACGCGTCAAACTCGAACACACCGACCGGCCCATTCCACAGCACGGTGCCAGCTCCCGCGATCTGCGCGGCGTACGCAGCGGCGGTATCGGGGCCGATGTCGAGAATCATGTCGTCGTTTGTCACCTTATCAACGGGCTTGATCGTGGCCACCGCGTCCGCGGCGAATGCCGGCGCGACAACGACATCGCTCGGCAAGGGAATCTGTGCTCCGCGCGCTTTAGCTTTGTCGAGAATGTCGCGTGCGGTGTCGAGCAGGTCTGCTTCGAACAGCGATTTACCGACCGGGAAACCGCGTGCGGCAAGAAAGGTGTTGGCAATGCCGCCGCCGACGATCAAGTGGTCAACCTTGTCCAGCAGACTGCCAAGCAGCTCCAGCTTGGTCGAAACCTTGGAGCCGGCCACGATTGCCAACAGCGGATGAGCGGGTTGATGCAAGGCACGCGTCAGGGCATCGAGCTCGGCCATCAACAGCGGTCCACCGCAAGCCACTTTGGCCTCCAGAATCACGCCGTGGGTCGAGGCTTGCGCGCGATGGGCGGTGCCGAATGCATCCATGACGAAGATGTCACACAAAGCCGCATATTTTTTCGCCAACGCGGGATCATTCTTCGCCTCGCCAACATTCATCCGGCAATTTTCCAGCAGCACCAACTCACCCGGCGCTACTTCTACACCGTTGATCCAATCACGCTTCAGTGGGACATCGCGGCCCAAAAGTTCCGACAGTCGCGCGGCCACCGGTGCGAGCGAATGTTCAGGCTTGAACTCCCCTTCAGTGGGTCGCCCCAGATGCGAAGTCACCATCACGGCGGCACCTTGCTCAAGCGCGGCGCGAATTGTGGGAAGAGCGGCCAAAATGCGCTGTTCAGAGGTGACCTTCCCGTCGGCGACCGGCACATTCAAATCCTCACGGATCAAGACGCGCTTGCCGGAAAGCTCGAGGTCGCTCATGCGCAAAATCGCCATGGTTTGCCGCTCCATCACAGGGAAAACGCGCATTGTCGCTGATCTGGACGGGGAACCCATACCGTCACCTTCGTTTTGATGCCACTTGATCCGCGTCAAATCGCAGCCAGTCAACGACTGGCACACTGTTGCAATGAAACTACCGCCAGCCCTCGATGACGAGTTGTTGCAGCGTTACGACCGAGCCGGTCCGCGTTACACCTCGTATCCCGCCGCCCCTCGCTTCCACGAGGGCTTCGATCAGCGCGCCTTGCGCCAGCACATCGCGCGCGGCAACGAAGATCCGGTGCCGCGTCGACTGTCGCTTTACGCCCACATTCCGTTTTGTGAAAGTCCGTGTTTCTACTGCGGCTGCAATCGCATCATCACCCGCGATCACCGCCGAGGCGCGGCGTATCTCGACGCCCTCGTTCAAGAGATAGATCGCGTCGGCCCCTTGTTCGACAATGATCGCGATGCAATCCAGTTGCATCTGGGTGGCGGCACCCCGAACTTCCTCACGCCTGAACAACTCGGGCAGTTGCTGGATGCGCTCAATCGGCACTTCCGCTTCAGCGAGTCGGGTGATCGGGATTTTTCCATCGAACTAGATCCACGCCACGTCACCCCCGATGAAATTGGTCAGTTGGGGGCGCTGGGGTTCAATCGTGCCAGTCTCGGAGTGCAGGACTTCGATCCCGAAGTACAACGCGCCGTCAATCGCATCCAAGGCGTGGAATCGACACTGGAACTGATCGAAGCCTGTCGCCACCACGGCATGCGTTCGGTCAACGTCGACCTGATCTATGGTCTGCCCAAGCAAACCGAAGAAGGGTTTGGTCGGACCCTCGATACCATTTTGCAGGTGCGTCCGGATCGCCTCGCGATCTATGGCTACGCGCACTTGCCCGAGCTATTCAGCGCGCAGAAGCAGCTCAAGGCCGAAGACTTGCCCAGCGCCTCGGTTCGCTTGGCCTTGCTGCGACTAGCCATAGAGAAACTCACGGCCGCCGGCTACGAGCACATCGGCATGGATCACTTCGCCCTGCCGGAGGACGAGTTGGCGCGCGCACGCCGCAACGGCACGCTGCACCGTAATTTCATGGGGTACACCACGCATGCCGAAACGGATCTGATCGGCCTAGGCGTCAGCGCGATCAGCCATATCGGCGCCAGTTTCAGCCAAAACCCACGCGATTTGGCGACGTGGGAAGCGCGGCTGCAACTCGATCCAAATGCATTGCCGGTCTGGCGCGGACTGGAGTTGGACGCGGACGATCTGATCCGCGCCGACGTGATTGGTCAATTGATGTGCTTGGGTGACGTCGACATTCGCGATATCGAACGCAATCACGACATCCGATTTAACGACTACTTCAAAAACTCACTCGCCCGACTGCAGACCATGCAAGATGATGGCTTGGTCAACATCAGTCCCGATCGCATCCATGCCACTGAGCGCGGCCAGTTATTGCTGCGACACTTGGCGATGTGTTTTGACGCCTACCTGCATGAGCGTGCGCCCGATATACAGCCGGCACGTTTTTCCAAGGCGATCTAAGCGGGGAAACGCGGGCCCGACTGTCTGCGCGCGTCGTTCTGCAATAACGCCATCGACCAACAACCAGACATGACATCGCCCTGCATAACAGCAGGGCGAAAGCTCAGAATGAGAGCCGGCTCAGGCCATGAGGCCCCGCGCGGTCAATCCACGTACAAATCGGGCAGTAGCGTCTGTGTGGGATCGACCGCATACGCATCAAAGTTGGTGACACCGGCATCACGCAGCACGTCTTCGTCGATCAGGAAGTTGCCTGTGAAACCGCGTGCAGTCCGTGTAAGAACGGCGTGTGCCGCGTCAGCGACGATTTCAGGGGTGCGGCAGCGCGGGATCTCAACACCCGGAATCATGTTGAGCGCATCGGTGGCAATGACAGTGCGCGGCCACAGCGCGTTGATCGCGACACCACTGTCTGCGAGCTCAGCAGCAAGACCGAGCGTGACATGGCTCATACCCATTTTTGCCAACGTGTAAGCGGTGTGTGGCCCCCACCATTTAGGATCGAGTGAAGGCGGCGGCGCCAAGCTCAACACATGCGGATTGTCGGCCTTCAGTAGGTGCGGCAGACACTTTTGGGTGCATAGATAAGTGCCGCGCGCATTGACTTGCTGCATCAGGTCAAATCGTTTCATTGGTGTGTTGGCAATGCCCTGCAACCAGATCGCGCTGGCATTGTTGATCAAGATATCGATGCCGCCAAAACGCTCCACTGCAGCAGCCACTGCCGCCTCGACATTGGCTTCTTCGCGGATATCACACTGCACCGCCAGCGCCTTGCCACCAGCCTCCTCGACCGCCGCTGCCGCGGTGTGGATGGTGCCGGGCAACTTGGGGTTGGCAACGGCAGACTTGGCGGCAATTACGACGTTGGCACCATCGCGCGCAGCGCGCAGAGCGATGGCCAAGCCAATGCCTCGCGAGGCACCGGTAATGAAGAGGGTTTTACCCTGAAGTGTGGACATGTGGCTTTACCGTCGGTGAGCGCAGGATAGAAATTGCACTCTAATGCAAAGCCTTTGATGGAATGCTCTTTTATACTCCGACGATGAATTCACAAACGCTTGAGGCACTGATCGCCTGGGTCGGCCAACATCCGATCGCGGCGGGCGCCGTAATCTTTGGGATCGCGTTCTTCGATGCAGTAGTGGTGCTTGGATTTCTGGTGCCCGCGATCCCGCTCATGTTTGCGATCGGAGCGTTCATCGGCTTGGGGACTTTGGATGGCCCCTACGCGATTGCCTGCGCTGCTTTGGGCGCCTTCTGCGGCGATGGCCTAAGTTACGTTCTCGGACGCGTTTATGGCGAACAGTTGGGTCGTATCTGGCCATTCTCACGACACCCAGAATGGCTCCCGCAAGGCGAAAGGATGTTTCGCCGTCATGGACTCAAAAGTATTCTGATCGCTCGCTATGTCGGCGCGGTGCGACCACTGGTGCCAGCGATTGCCGGCATGCTGAATATGCCGTCGCGCAAGTACGTGCCGGCCAGCCTAGTGGCCTCATTAAGCTGGGGCTCGGTGTTCCTGATCCCGGGCTGGATGTTCGGCGCATCCCTTGAACTACTCGTCGCCGTCGCTGGTCGCCTCGCGATCGTTCTGGCCGTGTTGGCGGCACTGCTCGCACTGATCGGCTTCACCGTGTATCAGATTTACAAGGTATTGGCGCCGCGAACCGCTCTGATACTGGCTCGCATACTGCGCTGGTCGGTACGCCATCCGGTGTTGGGGCGTTTTGCCCGCAGCCTGATCGATCCAAGACGGCGTGAATCACCCTCGCTGTTGGCCATGGCCATCTTGTTGATCTTCGCTGGCTGGGCCTTCTTCACGGTGCTGATGATGGCGGCCGGCAAGGCCGAGCCCACTCAGATCGACTTGCATGTTCACCATTTGATGTTCGGTTTGCGCACGCCGCTGGCGGATCACCTGATGGCGGTACTGGCCAGTCTCGGCGACTGGCAAGT
>CAJDUW010000019.1_pt1 | contig 36918 bp, 37 predicted proteins | sample 7390931 | NCBI WGS metagenome assembly CAJDUW01 (sample SAMEA7055687, study PRJEB34461) | soil metagenome | biome: terrestrial ecosystem; feature: Peninsula; material: soil | place: Antarctica | collected 2016
GTTCGATATCGCTAGCAGGGTGAATTTCTGATCTCCGGTGTAGTGCGTCTGGAACGAAACGTAGCCAAGTGGATTGGCGGGAATGTTGCCCTGAATAACCACCGTTCCGCCATAAGGCGTCAAACTAGGCACATCGACGATGCGCGCGTCCGCAAAGGCCGGGCGCAATGTGTCGTTGATCCAGACGGCGATTGTGCCGGGGTCATAGCCTGCAATGAAATGCTGGGCAACCTGTGCCGGGGTGGTGTGCTTGCCTATGGCAAGCTCGCCCATGAGCCACCGTATCTGGTTGGCCGCCGGCCCTGGTGGCAGGCGCGCACTGCCACTGACCAGCGGGAAGCGCTGGCTGAAGCTCGGTGGATCAAATCCATCGACGAAGATGGCGCGGTTCTGCGCGCTGGTGGTGCCTGCGGTCAGGGCCAACAAGATCAGTAGGAGCACGCGGTACATATACCCTCCGTTTCGGTTGTCGCTCTGAGCAGGAGGCGCAGACCAGCGGCAGAATGGCTCACCACGCAACGCGAATGCCGTTGCGACTCACATCGCGACAGGGCGAGTTCGGGCGCAAAAGCATGCAGTTGCACTCGCGTGAAGGCTGCAACCGCATCGGCCCACGCGTATCCTTGCCGCTATGACATTGACGATCCAAACCACCCGCGTCGAGCGCTGCCTGGACGCGCTCGAAGCCCAGAGCATTCATATCCTGCGCGAAATTGCGGCGCAGGCGCGCTGTCCGGTGCTGTTGTATTCGATCGGCAAGGACAGCTCGGTTTTGTTGCATCTATTGCTTAAAGCCTTCGCGCCGGCCAAGCCGCCGATGGCGATGCTGCACATTGATACGACTTGGAAGTTCCGCGAAATGATCGCCTTCCGCGACCGTCGCGCGGCTGAAGCGGGAGTCGAGTTGCGCGTGCACATTAACCCGCAGGGCGTGCGTGATGGCGTCGGGCCGCAAACGCATGGCGCTAGCGTGCATACCGAAATTATGAAGACCCAGGCCTTGAAGCAGGCCTTAGCCGCGGGGCGTTACGATGCCGCTATCGGCGGGGCACGGCGCGATGAAGAAAAGTCGCGGGCCAAGGAACGCATCGTGTCGGTGCGTGACGCCGGTCAGCATTGGGATCCGCGCCGCCAGCGTCCCGAGCTGTGGAGCCTCTACAACGCGCAGGGCGGCGAAGGCGAAAGTGTGCGCGTGTTTCCTCTGTCCAACTGGACCGAGCTTGATGTGTGGCGCTATATCCGGCGCGAGAATATCCCGGTGGTATCCCTGTACTTCGCGACCGAACGACCGGTGGTGAATCGTGATGGCAGCTGGATCATGGTCGATGACGATCGTTTGAAGTTGCACCCAGGCGAGCGCATCGAGTCACGCCGTGTGCGTTTTCGCACCTTGGGCTGCTATCCACTGACGGGTGCGATTGAATCAGATGCCGGCGACCTTGATGCGGTCATCGCGGAGATGGAGTCCAGCGTGCAATCCGAGCGTGCGGGTCGTCTGATCGATCAGGTTGACGGCGATTCGATGGAGAAAAAGAAGCGTGATGGCTACTTCTGACGGTTTGCTGACGCTCATTGCCTGTGGCAGCGTGGACGATGGCAAGAGCAGCCTGATCGGGCGGCTGCTGTTCGAAGCTGGGCGCGTGCCACAGGACGAACGAATCGCGGTGCAAAACGCCAGTGCGCGACACGGCACGTGCGGTGCCAACATCGACTATGCCTTGCTGCTCGATGGGTTGGAGGCCGAGCGCGAACAAGGCATCACCATTGATGTGGCGTGGCGGCATCTTGAGATCGGCACTCATCGGTTTTTGATCGCGGATTGTCCGGGCCATGTGCAGTACACCCGCAACATGGCCAGTGGTGCATCGGTCGCTAATGCCGCCATCGTGTTGGTCGATGCCAGCCGTGGTTTGTTGCCTCAAACCTTTCAGCATCTGGCGATTTTGTCGCTGTTTGGTATCGACAAGGTGCTGCTGGCGGTCAACAAAATGGATAAGGTTGGCTTTGCCCAATCCACCTTCGATGCCATCGCCGCAGCGTATGGAACGCACGCCGAGAAGCTCGGCATCAATCAAGCCCAGTGTGTGCCGGTATCGGCCGTGTGCGGTGACAATCTGGTTGCCCGTTCAAACGCGATGACATGGTACGAAGGCCCGACAGTTTTGGAGTGGTTGCAATCGCTTCACTTCGATGCGACGGCCCAAACCGCGCCGCTGTGCTTGCCCGTGCAGGCTGTGCTGCGTGATGCCGAGGGCGCGCGTTGGTTAGCCGGCACTGTCGCCAGCGGCGCAGTGGCGGTTGGCGATGTGCTGCGAATCGAGCCCGATGGCACTCATGGCACGGTGGACGCGCTGCAGGTGGCAGGCAGACCCGCCGAACGCGGTGTTCGTACTCAGGCTGTGGCCTTGCGCTTGCGTGAAGATATAGATGTGGCGCGTGGCGATGTCTTGACGGCTGTGCACGCGGATTTGGCGATTACGGATCAGTTCGTCGCTGACCTGCTCTGGTTTGATGCCGCGCCCTTGCTGCCAGGGCGGCGTTATCAGATTCTCCAGGCCTGTCGCAGCACCGGCGCGCGCGTGGTCGAACTCAAATATCGGCACGATCCACAAACTCTGCAGCCGCTGGCAGCCAAACGCCTGGAGCAAAATGAGATTGGCTGCGCCGAGCTGAGCTTGGACAGTGCCATCGCCTATGCGCCCTATGATGAAAACTCGGTCTTGGGCGGTTTTATCCTGATTGATCAGCTGACCCGCGCCACGGTCGGTGCTGGCATGATTCGTCACGGCCTTCGTCGCGCCCAGAATATTCACTGGCAACGGATGGATGTTGACCGCAAGGCACGCGCTGCACTCAAGGGTCAGCAGCCTCGGTGCGTCTGGTTCACCGGCCTGTCCGGCGCAGGCAAATCCACCATTGCCAATCGGGTAGAGCGTGGATTGCTGGCACGCGGCCTGCATACCTATCTGCTTGATGGCGACAACGTTCGCCACGGGCTTAATCGCGACCTGGGATTCACCGACGAAGATCGGGTCGAGAATCTGCGCCGTGTCGCGGAAGTGGCGCGACTGATGAGCGATGCCGGTCTGATCGTACTGGTCAGTTTCATCGCGCCATTTCAGGCTGAGCGCCGTGCGGCCCGCTCGCTATTTGCTGAGGGCGAGTTCATCGAAGTCTTTGTGGATACGCCCTTGGCTGAGGCTGAGCGCCGCGATGTGAAAGGTTTGTACGCTAAGGCCCGTAGAGGGGAACTACCCAATTTCACCGGCATTGATTCGCCCTATGAGGCGCCGGAAGCGCCGGAACTACATCTGCACACGCTCGACGAGGGTGTCGATGCCTTGGCTGAACGGGTCATCGCGCGTTTGTTGCAGTGATAGCCGCTCACTTTTGTTACAGGCGGCGCTGATACCATGCGCGCCTGTGCTGGTTTTACACCAGCGATAGTCTGGAGACATACCCGCTGATGAGTGCATGGTCCTTAGAAGATGCCCGTCGCACCTGGTCCATTGCGCACTGGGGCGAAGGCTATTTCGATATCGATGCGAGCGGTCGCGTGACGGTGCATCCGCGTGGCAAGCAGGGTCCGGCCATTGCGCTGCCCGAAGCGGTCGAAGCGGCACTGGCAGAAGGTCTGAAACTCCCGCTGTTGCTGCGCTTTTCGGACATTTTGGGTGATCGTCTAGCGCGCTTGCAGGGCGCGTTTGCGCAAGCCATGGAGGATCTCGAGTACGCCGGTGGTTACACCGCGGTCTACCCGATCAAGGTCAATCAGCATCGCAGCGTGGCCGGTGAGTTGGCAGCCTGTGCGGGCGAGGGTTTTGGTCTGGAAGCCGGCTCAAAACCCGAGTTGATGGCGGTCTTGGCTCTGTCGCGCCCGGGCGGAACAATTATCTGCAACGGCTACAAGGACCGCGAGTACATTCGTCTGGCCTTGATTGGCCGAAAGCTCGGACTCAACACCTTTATCGTGGTGGAAAAGGCCTCGGAACTGCCTTGGGTGATCGAAGAGGCGCGCGCGTTATCGGTCAAACCGGTGATCGGCGTGCGCATGCGGTTGGCCTCGCTGGGCGCCGGTAAGTGGCAAAACTCGGGTGGCGACAAAGCCAAGTTCGGCTTGTCACCGCGGCAATTACTCGATCTCATCAGCCAGTTGCGCGAAGCCGGCCTGCTCGACTGTCTGCAGTTGCTGCACTTCCATATGGGTTCGCAGATCTCCAACGTGCGCGACATTGCGCGCGGGATGCGTGAGGCGGTGCGTTATTTCGTCGAAGTTTCGCGTCTGGGCTGCCCGATCCATTACATGGATGTTGGCGGCGGCTTGGGCGTGGATTACGAGGGCACGCGTTCACGTGGTTTCTGTTCGATCAACTACGGCTTGCAGCAGTACGCCAACACCATCGTGCAACCCTTGGCTGAAGCCTGTGTCGCCCACGGCTTGCCGGCACCACGTGTGCTGACCGAATCGGGTCGCGCCCTGACCGCCCATCATGCCGTGCTGGTAACCAACGTCAGCGAGGTTGAGGCCGCTCCTAAAGGCCGCGTCCCAGCAGCGCACGACGATGAGCCGGCCGTGATCCAGCACCTGCGCAACCTGCATGCAGCGCTGGGTGAGCGTCCCGCGCGTGAGATCTACGAGGAAGCTCGCCACTACCAGTCCGAAGGTCTGGATCTGTACGCACTCGGCCAGCTAGATCTGGCTCAGCGCGCTCGTATCGACGATCTGTTCTACGCCATCGCTCATGGCGTTCGTGCGCGGCTCTCCTACGATGAGAAAAGTCATCGTGCGGTGCTGGATGAGTTGGCTGATCGCTTGGTGGACAAGTATTTCGTCAATTTCTCGATATTTGAATCGATCCCGGACGTGTGGGCGATTGATCAGGTGTTTCCGATCCTGCCGATTGCACGGCTTGATGAGGCACCGACGCAGCGTGGGGTGATCGTTGATCTGACCTGCGATTCGGATGGTCGCATCGACGAATACGTCGACGATGGCGATCTTGATACCTCCATGGCCCTACACGTGGTGCAGCCCGGCGAAAGCTACCGTCTCGGTTTTTTCATGGTCGGTGCCTATCAAGACACCTTGGGTGATATTCACAACCTATTCGGAGACACCGATGCGGTGGATGTGCGGCTTGACGACAACGGCTACCGTTTCGAACGCTCGCGCCGAGGCGATACGTCAGATGTGATGCTCGATTACGTGGGCTACGATCTGGCAAAACTGCGTGCGCGCTACGCCGTCATGATTGATGGTGTAGAGCTTGCACTAGGTGAGTCCGAGGTATTGTCGGCGGCGCTGGAAACCGGCTTGACCGGTTACACCTATCTCGCCGATGTCGGTCAACCGGTGAAACCGCCGCAGTCGAACGGATGATGCACAACGTGGCTCTCCACAAGGCGCGAGCTTGGTGGTAGCGTGAGTGCTAGGTTTTAGCCGCTTTCCGTGGCGCTGGCGGCAACCCCGCAGGCAGCATAAGCGTGGCTGAGACCGGGTTGGCATCGACAGCAGATGCCTTGGTTGACACTGAGATGGCTGACAGTCGACGGATCGCCTAGTGCGCAGCGTGGCTGTCCTTAGGAGGATCACAGCATGGCCGACACATGGCTCAATTCCCTGATTACAGCAACCCCGCAGGAAGGCTTCGAGCTGGCGCTTACGCTCAGTCGTCGTGGCGTCAAATACACCCAGCCCGATGGCGACGTGCTGCATAAGCTGCGTCCTGAATACGCTAACGACGCTGATTCGCTGGTGGCCGCTTCGCACGTTGTGGCGACCAACTTCCAGACCGTGGCTGCCGCCAATAACTACTGGCGCAAGTAAGCGATCGGCCGATTCATCCGTGCCTGCGTGCGCGGATGAATCGGCCGATCGCAGGCTTTCGTCCTAGGTCCGTCATGCTCCGACTCGAACACCGCATCCCACCTCCGGTCATCGGCATTGTCGCTGGCCTGCTTGCGTGGTTGTCTGCGCACTTTGGTCCTGAGGTTGGGCTAAGCCCACGCGTCGGTGTGATGGCTGCGGTGGTGGTCAGTCTGGCTGGCTTGGTGATTGCGCTGCTGGGTATGCGCAGTTTCCGTCGGGTTGGGACCACGCTGAGCCCATTGAAACCGCAGGAAGCCTCATCCTTGGTGGAAATTGGCATCTATCGCCATACCCGCAATCCGATGTACCTGGGTCTCGCCTTGATGTTGCTGGCATGGGCGTTTGCACTCACCTCACCGATGGCGCTTGTAGGTCCGGTGCTATTTGTGATCTGGATTACACGTTTCCAGATTATCCCAGAAGAACGCATCCTTTCGCGTATTTTCGGCGCTCAATATGAAGCCTATTGCCGGCGCGTGCGGCGCTGGATCTGATTCTGGTCAAGCCTGCGCTTGGCGTCATGGTCAATTGAGAGCCTAGCGGAGGCGGCTTCGGATACAATTGGCCGTCTTTGTCCTTTCTTTTTCATTTTGTGGTCATTCCATGAGTACAGACACCAGTTGGTTTTACGAGAACTTCGAGCAATCGGGGTCAGCCATCGGTTTCCGGGTGACGGGCAAGTTGGAAGAAGTGCAGACGCGTTTCCAGAAAATCGAAATCTGGGACACGACCGATTGGGGCAAATTGATGGTCATCGATGGCGCCATCATGTTGACCAGTCGAGATAATTTCCTTTATCACGAGATGATGGCGCACCCGGTGCTGTTCACGCACTCCAACCCCAAGCGGGTGGTGATTATCGGCGGCGGTGATTGCGGCACCTTGCGTGAAGTGCTCAAGCACAAGGAAGTCGAGCAGGCGGTGCAGGTCGACATTGACGAGCAGGTCACGCGCATGGCGGAAAAGTATTTTCCGGAACTGTGCGATTCCAATGCCGATCCGCGCGTCGAGTTGCTGTTCGACGATGGCATCGAGTTCATGAAGAACCTGCCACCAGAGACGGTCGATGTCATTATTGTTGATTCGACCGACCCGGTTGGCCCCGCGGAAGGGCTGTTCAATGAAGCCTTCTACTCCTCGTGCGTCAAAGCACTGCGTTCTGGCGGTATTTTGGTACAACAGTCCGAGTCGCCGTTGGTGCACCTGCCGCTGATTAAGGCCATGCGCCATCACATGGCGGCTGCTGGATTTGCACATTGCCGCACCCTGACCTTCCCGCAGCCGTGCTATCCGACTGGATGGTGGAGTTGCACGCTGGCACGCAAGGGCGGCGAACTGGTGGGCTTCCGCGAGCGCGGTGCTCACTCCAAGGTGTTTCAGACCCGTTACTACAACGTCGACACCCATCGTGCGGCTCTGGCAGTGCCAGAGTTCATGCGCGAACTGGGTGATTGACCAGGAACCTTGCATGCTCGAGCAACTGCCCGATTTCCTCCGCGACAACCTGATCCTGAGCCTAGCCTTTGTCGGCATCACGGTGGCCTTGATCGTCAACGAGCTTTCACGTTTTACCCGTGGCTACAAAGCCCTGACGCCAGCGCTGCTGACTCAGATGATCAACCGCGAAAATGCCTTGGTCGTGGACGTCAGTTCGCTCAATGACTTTGAGAAAGGCCATATCGTCGGGTCAAAGAACGTGGTGATGAGCCAGTTCGATCCGGAAAACAAGCAGCTCGCTAAGGCACGCGAATTGCCGGTGGCGCTGGTGTGTCGCAATGGCATGACGTCGGGTCAAGCGGCCAAACGCTTGGTCAAGGCCGGTTTCCAGAAGGTCTACTGGCTCGATGGTGGTGTCGGCGCGTGGCAATCGGCCGATCTGCCTTTGGCGCGCGGGCGCAACTGATTCGGGCGCATACCCAGAGCGCGGCCCAAGCGCGCAGGAGTGATCATGGAATACCGTCGTCTTGGCCATAGTGGCCTTCAGGTTTCCGCCTTGGCACTGGGCAGTTGGATCACCTTTGCTGGCGTGCTGGGGCGCAACGACGTGCGCAATCTGGTGGCACGCGCCGCGGACGCCGGAGTAAACCTGTTCGACAGTGCTGAGAACTACGCCCACGGTGCAGCCGAGGCCATGCTGGGCGATGTACTGGCGGACCTGCGCCTGCCGCGTGACAGTTTTTGTGTCAGCAGCAAAGCGTTCTTCGGTGCGGTGCCACATCCGCGTCCAACCCAGCGCGGTCTGTCGCGCAAGCATTTACGCGAAGCCTGTGATGCGGCGCTGCGTCGCCTGCGGGTGGATTATCTTGATCTATTTTTCTGTCATCGCCCCGACTCCCAAACGCCGGTGGAAGAAACCGTGGCGGCCATGGATCAGCTCGTGCAGGCCGGCAAGGTGTTGTATTGGGGTACCTCTGAGTGGCCAGCCGAAGCCATCCATGCTGCAGCCCGCTTCGCCCGCAATAACGGCCTGACCGCACCGAGCATGGAACAACCCGAGTACAACTTGCTGGCGCGCGAACGTGTCGAGTTCGAATACGCCGGGCTTTACGATGAACTGGGGCTTGGTCTCACCACGTGGTCGCCACTGGCCTCGGGACTTTTGAGCGGAAAATACGCCGGCGCACAAGTGCCCGGACAATCGCGCGCCGAACGCCAAGATCACGGCTGGCGTCCATCGATGATGTATCACGATGCCCAATTGTCACGCGATCAAGCGGTGGCGAAATTGACCGGCTTGGCGCAGGACTTGAACTGCGCACCGGCCGTACTCGCCATTGCATGGTGCTTGCGCAACCCCAAGGTCAGCAGTGTGATTCTTGGTTGTTCGTCGCTGGCCCAGCTCGATCAGAACCTTGATGCTGTTGATCTGGCAGGGCGATTGGACTCGGCGGCACTGGCTCGTCTGGATGCAATAGGCGCATAAAAGGGTGCATTTCCCAGATGCTGGCGGATGTGCTGCAATGGCTCGACTTTCGCCTTGTGACGGGCGATGGATATAATCTCAGGAAGCATTGCCGTGCTTCCAGCCGAATTCAGGGTGTCTCGTGAGCAACGACGTTAAATTCCTTAAGCACTTCTCGATGGTCATCGCATTTTTGTCGTGCGTGGCCCTTTCTCTGGTCGCGCTCGGTCACTACATCGGCACGCACCAGCCACAAGACGCAGACCCGAACACGCAACTGCGTGTGCAGGAGCGGATCAAGCCGGTCGGTGGCGTGTTTGCGGGGGCCTCCGGTGCCGCCGCGGCGGCGGCGGAGGCAGCGAGCGCTGCTGCAGGTGCCAAGGTCGCCTATGACGGCACGCTCGACGGCGAAGTCATTTTCGACAAGCTGTGTGCGGCCTGTCACAGCACGGGCGCGGGTGGTTCACCAACGCTGGATCATGCGCATTGGGATGCGCGATTGGCGCAGGGTATGGATACCGTGGTGAGGCATGCAATCGAAGGCTTCACCGGTGATGCAGGCCTGATGCCAGCACGTGGTGGTAACCCGGATCTCTCCGACGAGCAGGTCGAGGCTACAGTCGTGTGGATGATGGATAACCTGAAGTAGGACCGAGGCGGGTGCCATTGATCGCACTGGCCTGATTTACCAGAAGTTGCCTCGAGGGGAGGTGCTCTTGTTCGGGAGTTGGGGGATGCGCATACGCAGGCTGTCGCAGTGGTTCGTGTTGGCAGTGCTGGCTGTTGCACTGGCCGGCTGCGATACCTCGATCAGCGCCGATCCTGCGGACGAGGCACCGGTAAGCTTGCCGATTGGTACGGTGCAAGGCAACGGGCCGGTCAGCCCTTATCTCGAACAGACCGTACACATTCAAGGCGTGGTGACAGGAAATTTCGTCACCGGCTTGGGCGGTTTTTTTATGCAGGATGCGATTGGCGAGGATGACGGTGATCCGACGACCTCGGACGGCATCTTCGTGACGTGGTCACCTGAGCAAGAACCCAAGGTTAGACGTGGCGACCGTATCCGGGTGCAAGGCACGGTCGTTGAGCTTGAACGTGACCACGCGAGCCAAACCGCGCTGGACGCCACGTCAATCGAAGTGTTGGGCCGGGGTGCCGCGCCGGTGACTGATATTGACGGGCCCTTGTCGTCGGTGGACGACTGGGAGCGTTACGAGGGCATGTGGTTGCGCATTCGCGAGCCGCTGGTGGTTACCGGCAATGATGGCTTGCTTCGCTACGGTGAACTGGCAGTGAGTTTTGGTGAACGCCAGTTCGTCGCCACTGAACGCCGGCGCCCGGGCGAAGCGGCGGCCAAGTTCGACGCGGACAATCAACGTAGCCGCTTGATCCTCGATGACAACAAGAGCGCTGAGTATCCGTCGTCGATTTGGTACCTGCCGGAGCCTTTGTCGCGCGAGGCACCCGTTCGTGTCGGCAGCGTTGTGCATGGTGTAGAGGGGATTCTCCATCACTTCATTGGCTGGCGCTTGCAGCTGACTGAGAAGATCGACGAGATCGAGTCGGCCCCGCGCCCTGCGCCACCCGAGTTGCCGGCTGGTTTGCGCGTGGCCAGTTTCAATTTGTTCAACTGGTTCAACGGCGATGGACAAGGACGCGGCTTCCCGACCTCACGCGGGGCTGAATCCTTGGATGAAATGAATCGCCAGCGCGACAAAATCGTGGCTGCAATTTTGGGTCTCAAACCCGATATCGCCGCATTGATGGAAGTGGAGAACGACGGCTTTGGTCGCCGCAGCAGTTTGGCCGAACTGGTCACCGAGTTGAACAATGCTTGGCCGGACGCCGGCTATCGCCTCGTCGATGCCGGCATGGGTCCCGGTGAGGATGTGATGCGGGTGGCGATGATCTATCGCGACAGCCAAGTCCAGCCGGTCGGTGGTGCCACCGTTCTTGCCGATGGTGTGTTTGCAGCGCACCACCGCGTGCCGCTGTTGCAGGCATTTCGCGTGCGCGAAGCAGACGCCGTGTTGCAGATAGTGGCCAATCACTTCAAGTCCAAGCGCTGCACTGACGCCGATGACGAAAATAGGGACCAAGCGGATGGCCAATCTTGCTGGAATGCCAAACGTACGGAAGCCGCGCAGGCCCTCAACAGCTGGCTCGAAACCGATCCCGCCGGTCAGGCTGCCATCGGTACCGTGATCTTGGGCGACCTCAATAGTTACGCGCAGGAAGATCCCTTGCACGTGTTGCGCGCGGCCGGTTGGCACGACGCTTTTGTCGAGGTTGGTGTTAAACAGGCCTATAGTTTCAATTATCGTGGATTCAGTGGTCGACTCGATCACGCGCTGTTGTCGGTCGGCTTGGTTCCACATTTACGCGCGGCGGTCGAGTGGCATATCAATGCGGATGAGTCGGAAGCCTTTGACTACCGCACCCAACATCGCAAAAAAGAGTGGTTCGCGGCTGATCCATACCGGTCTTCCGATCACGATCCATTGTTGCTGGTGCTGGACTTCGTCAGCCGCTGACTGACTGTTACCGAACGCGTCCGTTGGCGCTTTCGTCCCAAGCCGATTAGAGTGCCCGGCCGACCCGCCGGCCGTGGAATCTTGCCGATGCACTATCCCGATTACCCTTTTACCCCGCAGCGCTTCGAAGTCCGCCCCGGCATCGAGATGAGTTATCTCGATGAAGGCCCGCGTGAGGGTGAGGTTGTGGTGATGCTGCACGGCAATCCGTCTTGGAGCTACTACTGGCGCAAGCTGGTGACGGGCCTTTCTGATCGCTACCGCTGCATCGTGCCCGATCATGTTGGCATGGGTTTATCGGATAAGCCTGATGACGAGGCGTACCGCTACACCTTGGCGTCACGTATCGACGATGTGGCGACCTTGCTCGAACATCTGGGTATCACAGGGAAGGTCAGCCTCGCGGTGCATGATTGGGGTGGCATGATCGGCTTTGGCTGGGCTTTGCGTGATCCTTCACGCATTTCACGCTTGGTGGTACTCAACACCGGGGCGTTCCCCTTGCCTGCGGAAAAGCCTCTTCCGTGGCAACTGAAATTGGGTCGGGACTCGCGCTTGGGCGCTCTGGCAATCCGCGGCTTCAATGCGTTCTCTGGTGCGGCTTCCTTTGTCGGGGTGTCCCATCGCATGTCGACCGATGTGCGCAAGGCCTATGTCGCACCTTATGATTCTTGGGCCAACCGCATCGCCACCTTGCGCTTTGTGCAGGACATCCCGCTCGGACCGGAAGACCCTGCGTGGGGCTTAGTGGAAGAGTCGGGACGTCGGCTGCAAGAATTTTCCGATCGTCCCGCGCTATTGGTGTGGGGCCTGCGTGATTTTGTGTTTGACGCGCATTTTCTCTCGGGTTTCGAACAACGTCTTCCCAAGGCACAAACTTTGATTTTTGACGATGCCGGACACTATGTGCTGGAAGACAAGGCCAGCCTGATCGTGCCACGCGTGCGTGAGTTCCTCGATTCTCACCCGACACTCTGAGGACAGTGCGAACGGCGCTCGGTGGTGCCGCGATGTGGCGGGTTGGCAAGCTACAATCGAAAATCGTGCACTGATCTCATCATGTTGATTATTAGCCCCAACCTAAGCATTCCCGAGGAGGAGTTGAGCGAACGTTTCGTGCGCGCCTCGGGGCCGGGTGGGCAAAACGTCAACAAGGTATCGACGGCGGTGGAGTTGCGTTTTGATGCGGCAACTTCGCCCTCATTACCAGAGTCGGTGCGTGAGCGGCTATTGGCACGACGTGACCGACGCATCGGTGCCGACGGCGTCATCGTGATTTCGGCACAACGCTTCCGTACCCAAGAGCGTAACCGTCAGGATGCACGTGATCGCCTAGTCGCCATGATCGAGGCCGTTCGGGTTCCGCCAAAACCGCGGCTGGCCACCCGCCCGTCACGGGCTTCAAAGGAGCGCGGTCTCGAAGCCAAAAAAAGCCGCGGCCAACTTAAACGTGGCCGTGGCGCACGGTGGACGGGCGAGACGTGACGCGCTTGGTTCCGGAACTGCCACCCCAAGCGCCGCGCCAAGGCAACGCCTTCAGCCGCTGGTTTGGCCGCACCATTTTGCGACTTGGTGGCTGGCACATCGAGGGTGAGTTTCCGGACCTGCCGCGTTTCGTCATCATCGTTGCACCGCATTCCTCGGCATGGGACGCGGTGTGGGGCGTGGCCGGTATGTTGGCAATGGGTGTGCGCATCAATTTCATGGCCAAGGCGGAGGTATTTCGCGGGCCAGTTGGCTGGTTGTTGCTTAAGATCGGCGGGATGCCGGTTAATCGTCGCCGTGCGCACGGCGCAGTGGAGCAGGCGAGCGCGAAGCTTCGACAAGATGGCTCCGTCTGGTTTTTACTGGCGCCGGAAGGAACCCGTCGCCGTGTTGAGCATTGGAAGAGCGGCTTTTGGCACATCGCGCGAAATGCCGAGGTGCCGATCCTGTGCGCCTACTTTCATTATCCTGAGCGGCGCATGGGCTTGGGCATGGTCTTCACGCCGAGCGCGGATGGGGATGCCGACATGGAAAAAGTCCGAACCTACTATCGCGTCTTCGCGGGCAAGCGACGCGGTACGATCTGATCACAGGTGTTGATGCGTGTCCGGACCCGTGTCGCGGTTCCGTAACCTTGAACATTGCTCTGATTATTAAAAGGGGTTTCTGATGAAGAAAGCACTGGGTGGATGTCTGATCGTTGGACTGCTTTTGCTGGTGGTGGGTGGTGGCGCTACCTGGTGGTTCGTGCTGCGCCCTGCTTGGAATGCCGGCAATCAATTCTTGCAGGCGGCCAATCAGATCACTGAACTCACCAAGCTGGAAGCGGATGTCCGCAATAAAGCCAATTTCAGCCCACCGACGGACGGCCGCATCAGCGACGAGTCGCTCAATCGTTTCCTTGCGGTCCAGCGCACGATCAAAGACGAGGTTGGGCCGAAGCTGAACACGCTAGAAGACAAGTACAAAAAGATCGCGGACGATAAAAAATCGTCCGGCAAAGACCCGGGCGTTACCGAGTTGATGCAGAGTTACGGCGATCTGTTTGGGCTGTTGCGAGACGCCAAGAAAGCCCAGGTCAACGCGCTCAACCAGCAAAACCTCTCATTGCATGAATACCGCTGGGTCCGCACTCAGGCCTACGTGGCTCTGGCGCAGGAAGGTCTGCCATCCAATGCTGACGCTGCGGCACCCGCCAGCAATGCGCAGCGGCTGGCGCCGCATCGAGAGTTGTTGAAGGAGACCGCGGTCATGGCTTGGCTCGGTTTATAAGCGATCGAGCCGGTGCAGCTCATACGATTGCGCGGATGATGCTTGCCTGACTGGACGGATGTCCGGTCAGGCAGGCAAGTGCCGTTTTAGGCCTCGCGCAGCCAGCGCGCTGCGTCAAGTGCGAAGTAGGTCAAAATACCGTCCGCACCGGCGCGCTTGAACGCCAGCAAGGCTTCCATCGCCACCATCTTTTCATCGATCCAACCGTTGGCGCCGGCGGCCTTGATCATCGCGTACTCGCCACTGACCTGGTACACATACGTCGGGCGACGGAATTGCTGTTTGACCCGGTACAAGACATCCAGATACGGCAGGCCCGGCTTAACCATCACCATGTCGGCGCCTTCAGCCAGATCCAGCGCCACCTCGTGCAAGGCTTCGTCCGAGTTGGCCGGGTCCATCTGGTAGCTGAACTTGTTGCTCTTACCGAGGTTGCCCGCACTGCCGACCGCGCTGCGGAACGGACCGTAAAAACTGGAGGCGTACTTGGCCGAATAGGCCAAGATGCGGGTGTGGATAAAGCCAGCCGCTTCCAGCGCTTGGCGGATCGCCCCAATACGCCCATCCATCATGTCCGATGGCGAAAGAATATCGGCGCCAGCTGCGGCGTGCGCTAAGGACTGCTTGACCAAGGCGTCAATGGTTTCTTCGTTGAGAATGTAACCCGCCTCGTCGATCACCCCGTCCTGACCATGGGTGGTATAGGGATCGAGTGCTTGATCACTCATCACGCCGAGTTCGGGGAAGCGTGACTTAAGGGCGCGGATCGCACGTGGAATCAGGCCCTCTTCGTCCCACGCTGCGCGTCCGTCTGCGGTTTTGACAGCAGGATCGGGCACACCAAACAGATCTAGCACCGGCACCCCCAGCGTCAACGCCTGTTCTCCAACCTTGAGCAGTTCCTCGATCGATAAACGCTCCACACCGGGCATTGAGGACACCGGCGCACGGCCCTTCTCCTCGTGCACAAAGACTGGATAGATCAGGTCGTCACAGGTCAACACCGTCTCGCGCATCAGGCGGCGGGAGAATGCGTCGTGGCGCATGCGGCGGGGACGATCGAAGGGATAGCTCATGGTGCGATGGCAAATTTTTTGGAAGATGTTGGAATTGTAACGCCGCAACGACAATGGGGCGCCGCAGCGCCCCATTGTCATGTCTGCTGCGATCACTCAGTTGCGTGACTGAAGCTTGGACAAAAGACGCAGGAACTCTAGGTAAAGCCATACCAAGGTGACCAGTAGCGCAAATCCAGCAAACCATTCCATGTAGCGCGGTGCGCCTTGGCTCACGCCGGTTTCAATCAGATCGAAATCTAGTACCAGATTGAGGGCAGCGATCACCACGACCGCAAGGCTGAATCCGATCCCGATCAGTCCCGATTCGTGGATGTAGGGAATATTGATGCCGAAAAAGCTCAGCCCGATGGTGGCCATATAGATCAAGAAAACGCCACCCGTGGCGGCCACTACGCCGGCGCGGAACTTATCGGTCACGCGGATCAGACCACTGCGATAGGCAAATAACAGCGCGAACAAGGTGCCGAATGTCAGCAACACCGCCTGCATCACGATGCCCTGATAAAGGTGAGCATAGATGCCCGATATCGCGCCCAAAAAGAAGCCTTCCAGAATCGCGTAGATCGGCGCGGTGACCGGAGCCCATTGCTTCTTAAAGATGGTGATCAATGCCAGTACCAGCCCACCGATGGCACCACCCCAGAGGTAGATCGGTGCCGCAGCGGTCGGGCCGGCGGCTGTGATCGACTGGTTCCACGCGAAGGCTGCGGTTAACACCGTCAGAAAAAGGAGGATTCCGGTCTTGGTGATGGTGCCATTGAGCGTCATCGCATCGGCAGGCTTTGACAGCACTGCGCCGCTGCCTAGATCAAGAAAGGTGGAATCGCTCAGTACAGGGTTACCGCTGCGCATGCTGGGGCTCCAGAAGATGAATGGCGGCGACGATAAACCGGCTGCCGTATGGTTTTGTTAACCGCAAGTTAAACGTCATGCGGGATAATTCTCTCCACAGGATGAAATACCTGCGAAAGAATGTTAGCTTCGACATCAACAATCGTCTTCAAGCTCATGAAATAACCGGAAATTCGCAGCTAAAGAACCGCTATGAACATGTTGCTTCTCACATTGCTGCCGCTGACCGGCCTCTTACTGGGGGGCTTGCGCTATGTGCCGGAAGACACCGTTGTCACTGTACGCCGTTTCGGCCGTCAGGTGCGTGTCCTCACGCCAGGCCTGCGTTACACCGTGCCAATGTTTGATCGGGTGACGCAACGGGTGCGTTTGATTGGTCACCACGTTGGCGTGACTTTAAGCGGCCAAGCGGCCACTCATGCCGAGGTGTACTACCAGATTCTTGAGCCCAAGCGCACCGGCTCCGCTTTGGAGAGTATCGACGCGCTGGTGCAACAGCATGCCAGCCAAGCGCTATCGGCATTGCCGGCTGGTGGTGGCGGTGACGTGCAGCAACTCGCAATGCAGTTGAAATATGAGCTCAATCAGGAGTTGGCGGCGCTCGGCCTGCGCGTCACGCGCTGTGATCTGCGCCCGGACGTAAGCGTCTGAGTTAGCCGCATCGCGTTTGCGTCACCGCATCGCGGCACCGATACTGCACGGCTTCCCATGTCCGGTTCTGATCGTGCATTTATTGTCCCCATTGACACCGCAGCTCGAGCGCGGGCTAGCCGAACTCGGCCTCGCCAAGTCGGGTCTTGCTGCGCGCCTGCTCGAATATTTGACTTTGTTGGTGCAGTGGAACAAGGCGTTCAACCTCACCGCGATTCGGGATCCGGAAGAGATGTTGGTTAAGCATCTGCTGGATTCGCTCTCGATAGCGCCCTTCGTTTCTGGTCGTGTGGCCGACATTGGCACGGGTGCCGGTTTGCCTGGGATACCGCTCGCGCTCAATGATCCCGAGTTGCGTGTGAGTCTGGTGGAGACGGTTGGCAAGAAAGCGCGCTTTCTGCGCGAGGCGGTGCGGCAGTTGGAGTTGATCAATGTCAGCGTCCACGCCTGTCGCGCCGAAGATGTGCCCGAATCGGGTCAGCACGATCAACTCATCGCACGCGCGCTGGACACGCTAGACGGTATCCTCTCTGTAGGCGGGCACCTGTTGCGGTCTGGAGGTCAGCTTCTGGCGATGAAGGGGCGCGCGCCGGAGGAAGAGATTTTGGCCTTGCCGTCTGGTTATCGCCATATTGCCACCCATACACTCGTGGTGCCGGGGCTCGGAGCCGAGCGGCATCTGGTCATTGTCGAAAAATCCTGAAGAATATTCCCATGTCGCGCATCATCGCTGTGGTCAACCAGAAAGGCGGAGTCGGCAAGACCACCACCGCCGTCAACCTAGCAGCGGCACTGGCCGAAATTGGTCGCCGCGTGTTGTTGGTCGATCTTGATCCGCAGGGCAATGCCACTATGGCCTCGGGTGTCGACAAGCGCCAAGCGCATCCAGCCAACTGTGAAGTGCTGTTGGGCGAGGTGCCAGCGCGAGCGGCGATCCTTGCCACGCGCGGCGGCTATGACCTACTGCCCAGCAACACGGATTTGATTGCGGCTGAAATGCAACTGATGGACTTGCCCGAGCGCGAGAGTCGGCTGAAAATCGCCTTGGCCGAGGTTGCAGGTGACTATTCCTACATCCTGATCGACTGCCCGCCGTCTTTGAGCCTTTTGACCTTGAACGCACTGGCAGTGGCCAACGCCGTGTTGGTGCCCATGCAGTGCGAGTATTTCGCACTGGAGGGCATCGCGGCACTCTCCGATACCCTGGATGCAGTGCGTCGTCGACTCAATCCGACACTTGAAATTGAAGGCATCGTGCGCACCATGTATGACCTGCGCAACGGCCTGACTAGTGCGGTATCCGCCGAACTGCAACGACATTATGGCGACAAGGTTTATCGCACCGTTATTCCGCGCAACATCCGCCTGGCCGAGGCGCCCAGCCACGGCCAAAGTATCGTCGAGTACGATCGCAATTCACGTGGTGGCATCGCTTACCTCGGCCTTGCCGGCGAGATGATCGGACGCGAGCGCCAACACCAGCTTGGGGAGAAGCATTGATGGCACGAAAACCAGCCTTGGGACGCGGCCTGTCGAGTCTGATCGGTGACGTGCGCGGTGCAAGCGCCAGTTCGATAGAGGCTGACGATCGCCTCACGAGCTTGCCGATCGAGAAACTGCAGCCGGGCAAGTATCAGCCTCGCAGCCACATCGACTCGGAGCGTCTAGCCGAGCTCGCTGAATCGATTAAGGCGCAGGGTCTGATCCAACCGATCATCGTGCGCGCGATCGCGGGTGGAAAACACGAAATCATTGCCGGTGAACGGCGTTGGCGGGCCGCGCAACTGGCCAGCCTGCGCGAAGTGCCGGTAGTTATTCGAGACATCGAGGACAACGCCGCTCTCGCCATGGCGCTGATCGAGAATATCCAGCGCGAAGATCTCAATCCCTTGGAAGAGGCGCTCGCCATCAAGCGCCTGATTGATGAGTTCGACCTTACCCATCAGCAGGCGGCCGATGCCGTAGGCCGCTCGCGGGCCTCAGTCAGCAACCTGTTGCGTTTGTTGGAGCTGCCAGAAGCGATCCGTGCACTGGTGGAACGCGGCGAACTGGAAATGGGCCATGCACGCGCCTTGCTCACTCTGTTGCCAGCGCAGGCGCAGGCCTTGGCACAGCAGGCTGCCGCCGAAGGCTGGTCAGTACGTGAAACCGAACGTCGCGTGCAGGCGCTGCAAAAAGGTCTTGGCGGCAAAGCCAAGACGAGCGCTCGCACGCCAGACGCCGACATACAGACGCTCGAGCGTGAGCTGTCCGAATCGCTGGGCGCCAAGGTCAGCGTGCAGTCTGGCCGTGGTGGACGCGGCAAGCTGGTCATCGCTTATCACAGCAACGATGAGTTGGAAGGCATCTTGGAGCGGATGCGGCGCTGACGCCGCACGACCGCTTTCGGCCCGCCCGTCAGGCGCGTTTCAACAGCCCGATCAGGAACAACAGGATCACCGCGCCAATGAAGGCGTTTAGGATCGCGGCCAACACGCTCCCGCCGATCGCGATCCCGGCCATACCCAGCACGAAAGTACCGATGAAGGCACCCAAGATGCCGACGACGATGTTGCCCAAGATGCCAAGGCCGCGGCCTTTCATCACCAAGCTAGCCAGCCAGCCGGCAATACCGCCGATCAGCAACATGATTAAAAATGATTCAAGAGAAATATTCATAGCAGGTTTGGTCCTTCGTTGTGGTTGGTTGTTATTGCAGTGTCATCCATCATCGTCAGCCGCGTCATCAAGAGCGGCTGAGCGCGAGGGTGATGTAAACACGGGTTCAGCGCCACGTCCCGCCGCCTCAGCCGCGATCAGGGCCGCCATCGTGGCCGTTCCTACGATCGCAGGATCGCTTGATTCCGCGTCGTTGTCTTCCTGTTCGGACCGGCGACGAGCGTCGGCTTCACGCATCTGGCGGATTTCTGCGGAACTGAACAGCCGCCCGCCGTCACTGCGATTGCGCTCGATGCGTTGCGCGGCGACGGCCAGCGTGCCGATCAAGATAAAGGCTAAGGCGCCAATCAGACACAGCAGTGCCAAGGCAATCGAGGTGGTGCGAAATAGCACCGCAAAGCAGCCCAGTGATCCGAGAAACCACAGCCAACGCATCTACGATCTCCAGCGAGGATTGAGAGTCCACCACGACGCATAGTCTGCGAATGCTCGCGGTGTGTATACAGGTTGCCAGTCTTCCGGGCTTTTGCAGCGCGGTCAACCGTTGTTACTACTCCCGCATCCGATGTGCCTGTGAAGACTGGGTCAGAGCAAGGGTGACAAAGGCCGCGCCGCGGCCTCTCCGAGGCGACGCAACAGCGAGCCTCGCTTGCCTGGCTGGACCTCAATCGCGCGGCTTACGTAGTCGTGCCAAGCAACTTCCATATCAGCGGCAAGATCAGCATCGGCGATCAGCATGGACAGCTCAAAATTAAGGCGGAAGCTGCGGGTATCGAAATTTCCGCTGCCGATCATGACGTGATTTTGATCCACCAGAGTCGCTTTGGCGTGTAACAGCCGGGGTTGATACTCAAAAATGCGCACGCCCGCGGCGAGCAGCTCATCGTAATAAGAGCGCGCAGCGGCACTGACCAGAATTGAATCTGAGTGACGCGGCAGCATCACGCGCACATCAACGCCACGCAAAGAGGCATTGGTCAAGGCCATGCGTGCGGCCTCGGTTGGCACGAAGTACGGTGTCACCAACCAGATACGCTCCGACGCCTCGTGGATCAACTCGACGCTCAGACGATGAAAGGCCTCCCAGGGTGAATCCGGTCCAGAGGGCAACACCAGTGCCGGCGCACCGCCCACCTCTGGTGTTGGCCATAAATTCCCATCGCAGCCCGTCTTGCCGCTGGCATAGCTCCAGTCTTCAAGAAAGCACAGCTGTAATGCAGATACCGCCGAGCCAGAAAAGCGCAAATGCAGGTCACAGTGAGCGTCCGCACGCTGACGCCGGTCTTGAGTGTCGGAAATATTGACCCCGCCGGTGAAACCGGTGCGGCCATCGACGATCAGGATCTTGCGATGACTGCGCAGATTGAGTGTGGAACGCCGCAAGGGCCGGAAACGAACGGGGTGAAACCATGAGAGATCGCCTCCGGCGGCGATCAGATCGCGGAAAAACGATTGACGCAGGCGTGACGAACCCACGCTGTCCACCAGTAGCCGCACCTTGATCCCGGCGCGCGCCTTGGCGATCAGTGCGTCGCGCATGACGCCGCCGGTGGTATCGGCGTCATAGATGTAGCTCGCCAGGTGGATATGGTCGCGGGCGCCCGCAATGGCTTCGAGCATCGCGTCGTAGGTGTCGGCACCGTCACGCAGCAAGGTCGGCGCGAGAGTGTGGAGTGGGCCGATGCCGGTGGTGGCCTTGGCCAACGCGGCCAGTTGAGGGTGCATTGCTTCGCCTTCATCCACTGGCAGCGGTGCATCGCGTACAGCGCGGGCACGTAAGCGACGTTGGCGATGGCGACGAATCCGGCGTGGACCGATCAGGCTGTAGACCACAAAGCCGATAAACGGCAACGCAGCGAGCGCGAATATCCAACCCAAGGTGGCGGCAGGCTCGCGCTTCTCCAGCACGATCCAGACCGCCATGGCGACGATATAAGCAGTCCAGCTCGCTGTCAGCAGCCAGCCGTAGGCGTGGAAAGAACCCAGCAGTTGCGCGATGACCTCGTTCAAACGTAGCCCGCTAGAACGAACAGGGCGACCACCACGATCCACGTCACCAATATCCGCCAAACCAGCGCCATCGCAGCATGTACGGTTGCCATGTCGCGTGCTGTGCTTATGCCGGGACTGATTTGGTCCGCCCGCTCGATCGCACCATCGAGTGCGGCTTCGACGGATTGGTCGCGACGATATTGGCGCGTACTCGCGTGTGCCGATGCGGTCAGAAAGCCAGTGGAAAAATCGAACGATTGGCCTTTGCGTTGCTGGTGCCAATCGCGCCACGCCGCGTAGACCGCATCGAAACTGCCGGCAATGGCCAATGCCAAGGTCATCAGGTGCGCTACCGGCCAGTCCAGAATCACCACCAGGTGTCGATACGCCGCCGCGTGAGCGTCGGCCGCGGGTTCTCTTGCGTGCGTAAGTGCATTACTGGCGGCTCCACGAACGGCGAACCGATACAGCACCGCGCCGAACGGGCCGAGTAGCAGAAACCACAACAGCACCCCAAACCAGCGCCGCTTCGCACTGACAAACACTGCGGCTACCAGCCCGTTGTCATCGCCGGAACTAGTGGCTTGGCCCTCACTCGTCAATCGCTCGATTGCCTGCTGACGTGAGAGGTCATCGCTGGCCTCCGCGATGGCGTCCACATCCCGGTCGAGATCACGCGGACCCCAACAATAGAAGAACACCACGACCGCAAAAAGAAAGGCCGGCAAACCATAAAAATGCGCGTCGAGCTGACTCTGGATAGCGGCCACCAGCAACAAAGGCAGGCCGAGGCTGATCAGAATGGAGAATGGAGAGGTGAATGCCGCACCGAGATGGCGCAGCCCAAACCTGAGCCAGTGCTCAAACCACTCGTAACGGCGAAGACGGGTCAGCGCGGTGACGGCGTGGCCCAAAAACAAGGCCAGCACCACAGCAATCAAGGTCGCGGACATGGGGACTCCCTTTGACACAGCTGTGAGGATTCTAGCCCGGCTGTCGGATCAAGACGCGAGAAAGTGTAGGTCGTCGGTATTGGTGATGTCGCCGCCGCACCAGCCCGATGCGTTGCGCTTAGCCACCCTTGGGCATTGTCGCCTCTCCGGGCCGCGCCTTGGCGCGATGGGTGCGCCCCGGATTAACCGGGCAGCTGCGCGGCAGCGTCTTCGCCAAGCTGATCGGTCAACCAATCCATGATTAGGCGACGGGAAATCGATATGGCGGGCGGCAAGTTCACTTCGCCAGCATCGATGGCCGCAAGCAGATCAGTGGCTGAGAACCAGCGCGCGTCCTCCAGCTCATAACCGACCTTGATCGTCGGATCGGACGCGATGGCACGAAAGCCGACCATCAAGGCACCTGGAAATGGCCAAGGCTGGGATGAGTGATAGTCGACCTGGACCAGCCGCACGCCGGCTTCTTCGTCGATCTCGCGACGTACGGCGTCTTCAAGTGATTCACCGGGCTCGACGAAGCCCGCCAGCGTCGACCAACGTCCGCGATTCCAGCTGCGTTGGCGTCCGAGCAAGGCGCGATTGTCGTTTTCGACTAGCACGATGACGGCGGCGTCGGTGCGTGGAAAATGTTGCAGCCCACAGTCCGGATTGCGACAGCGTGCGCAATGTCCTGCGCGTGCCAGACGTGTCGCGGTGCCGCAGGCACCACAAAACCGCGCCCGACTCTGCCACAGCAGCAAGGCCTTGGCGTAGGCGAATACGCCACTATCAAAAAGCGACCAATGTGCGGCCGCGTGACGCAGGTCCACCCACTCGGTCGATGCCGCAAGATCATCAGGCACGAGCCGCTCGGCCGGCAGTGCAAACCATGTCGGCTCGCCTGGGTTGCCACCTAGAAAACTGGCTGACTCGAGTCTATCGATGCCCAGCTGCTCGCCACTGAGCCAGATTGGACCCTGGTCATTACCCGGGACCCGACCCTCAAAATCCATCACTAGCACGCGCGCGCCAGACCAAGCGGCACGCACGGCATCAGGCGACAACCGAACCAACTCGGCACGGTCCAGCGCGAGGCCGGAAAAGTGATTGCGAAGGCTGCGTTCGGTCATCATCCGGCCGCGAATTGGCGCTCAGGCGGTAAACGAGGTGCCGCAACCACAGGTGGCTGTGGCATTCGGGTTACGGACTACAAACTGCGCGCCCTTCAAGCTGTCTTCGAAGTCCACTTGTGCGCCTTCCAAAAAGGGCAGGCTGAGTGGATCAACAAGCAAGGTGGCGCCATCGCGCTGCAACACGAAATCGTCCTCAGCCTGTTCTTCATCGAACTCGAAGCCGTACTGGAAGCCGGAGCAACCACCGCCGGATACGGTGACGCGCAATTTGAGCGTCGCTTGGCCCTTCGCTTGCACGAGTTCGCAGACTCGAGCCGCGGCCGCAGCTGTCATCGTAGGTGCCAGCTCCAAAGCCGGTTCAGAGCGGGCAGCGGTCGGTAACGCTATAGATTGAATTTGCATCATGGACAAGAGGATAGCGCAGATGCTTGCGCGCCAAGCAGCTGTGGCAGCTTCACGTCCAGCTGCCGTTGTGCTCGCGCGCTAGGTTCCGGCTTTTGAATCGGGGCCGGTCAACTGTTTCGGCGGCCCGCCCTCGTGGATAAGGCGACCAGTGATCATGGCGCCCGCCATCATTTCCACCACGGTGTAGTGAATGTTGCCTTCAACTCTGGCGGTCGGTCCGAGCTCGATGCGCTGACTGGAGTGAACATCACCGGTGAGATGCCCGTTGAGAATCACGATGGGTACGCGCACCTCGCCTTCAATTCGCCCATTTTCAGACAGAGTCAGCACGGCTGGGTTGCCAGAATCCTTGGCGATGACGGCGCCCTCGACCACTCCCTCAATGTAGAGACCACCATCAAAGTGGATGTCGCCACAGATGCGCGCGTGCTGGCCGATCAGGGTCTCCACGCCCGTGCTGGCGCGGGCGGCTTTCTTTTTGCTGTCGCCAAACATCGAAAAAATTACTCCTGATTAGGGGATTGCGACCAAGGCACGACCTGCTCGGTCTGGCCTTGATCAGAATGGATAGTGACGCGGACGCGGTGTGGAGCAAAGTCGACGGGCAATACCAAGCTGCCTTCGATCTGCTGGAAATACTTGAACGAAAATTCGCCGGGTGCAGCCTTTTCGGTCTGTACCAGATCCGCCCACGCCAAGGTGCGCAGCTTACCGGCTTGTGTGCCTTCCACCCTCAGACTGTATTGGCCTTTGCTGATCGCTGCACGCTTGAGGTTTTGTGTCAGCGTGAGCCGGTAGCGCCAGCTGCCATCGCCGAGCGACTCGAAGTTCAAGCCGTGCACAGTCAATGGTTGACGTTGGGTGTCGCCACCGGCTAGACGCTCGTAGAACGCAACATCGTTACGCAAACTTGCCAATTCGGCATCGCGTTCGGCGAGCGTAACTTGCAGGGCTTGGGCGGCGTCGCGATGGATTTGCTCAGAGCGCTCCAGCGTGGCCACTTTTTGACTCAGGTGCTCGAGTCGTTTGCTGGTCTTGCTTCGCTCGGTTTCGAAATTGCGCATCTGCTCGCGCAGCTGCGCGGCTTCGGGTACCGCGCGATATCCCCCATACCAATAGGCTGCGCCGTTGGTGATCAACGCGAGCAGCACCGCGACACCGGCTAACAGGCGGCGATACGGGCGGTGCTCGGTGATGATCAGGCGTGGGCGTGGCGTGGCGGCCATGGTTACAGGAGGCAAAGCGGCCAAACAGTTAGCCACCGTGACCGTCATGCGTCAACCGTGGTGCGGGATATACTGCCGGCAAGAGCGCGTCCCGCGACGCGGTGCGCCCGGATGTTCCGACGGTCGGGAGGTCATGCAATGAACGAAGCTCACATCTTTGCCATTGGCGTCACGCTGGCGTGGTTGGCGGGTATTCGCGCCTATCTGACGGTGTTCGGCCTAGGTGTGGCCGGATGGTTTGGCTGGGTCGAGCTTCCGGGTGCGCTGGACCTATGTCAGTCACCGTGGGTGCTGGGCGTATCTGGTTTGCTGATGGTGGTTGAGTTCGTAACGGACAAGGTGCCCGGCGTGGACTCTGTCTGGGACTTGTTGCAGACCGTGTTGCGGGTACCGGCCGGCGCCTTTCTGGCCAGTGCCGCGCTGGCGGGTCCGGATGGTGAGATGAGCATGGGCTGGGCGTTTGCCGGCGGCGGTGCAGCCTTGCTCAGTCATGTGCTCAAGAGCGGTACGCGCAGTCTGATCAATACTTCGCCCGAGCCGTTGAGCAACGTCGCGACATCGGTCGGTGAGGATGCCGTTGCGCTTGGTGCACTGGCACTGGTGTTTGCTCATCCCTGGCTCGCGCTGAGTCTGCTACTGGTAATGTCGGTGGGTACGGCGCTAATGGCTTGGTGGTTGGCGCGTCACGCGTGGCGTTTGGGCAGGCGTGTGCTGGGGCGATTTCGGCCTGACAGCAACGGTACTGCGCAGGTATAGTTCAGAGGCCCTTGGGGGAGAGAGGTTCGCCGCGCCATGCAGTCGCAGCTCGACCCGGCAACCAGATCATTGCGTTCGCCGGCATTTGCCGCGTTTTATACACAGCGCCTTCACGAGCTGAGAGTGCGTCTTGCATACCTGTGCGAGCAGGTTTGGGACGTCAACGCGGCGTGGTTGGTGCGACGCGATGTGGGGGTGTTGATTGAACAGATCGACGCGCAGGACCCCGGCGTCGATACAACGGTTTGGTTTGCACTTGGTACGTGTCTGGATGCCGCGCTGGAGCAGCCGGCACTGCCGGATGCAGAATCGCGTGACGAGATACTGGCCTTGTTCCGCCGGATCGACATGCTGGTCGCCGTACCAGAGCAGCGTCACTCCCATGTTCGTCAAAGTGCCAATGAACGCATAGAGGTTCCACCTGCCGCATTCTGGCGTCGATGGGCTCATGATGCGCCCGCTCCGACCTACGCCGAGCCAGACGCCGGAGATGCGGGCAGCGAGGATCCAAATGACGAGTTCGATATAGGTCACATCGATATCGACGCGATGATCGCCGCAGGGCAGGTCGCACGGCCCTCGTTGCAGATCATGCAGGAGGCCGTCGCCCCGCATCTGGCTGAAGTGATCGATACGCCGGTTCGAACCGGATTTGAGCCGCCGGACGAATTTATCGAGCCGGGCGAAGCGGCTGTTGTCTCGGAGGGTTACGACTGGGATCTGGGTGAGAACAAGCCGCCCGCTGCACCATCTCACGAAGCGGCTCCAGACCTCAGCTTGGATGCGTTCTGGGATGCGACAGCTGCAATTACACCCGCACCCGTGACACCACAAGAACGACCTGTGGCGACGGCGGCGGAGCTGGAGGTCCCGGTGCGAGCGGACAACGCGGAGCTGGCGCCAGCTGCAATTCCCGTCGCGCCACCGCCTGCACCTGCACCTGCACCTTTGCCGCAGGCGCCGCCACCGCCACCGCCAACACCAACACCAACACCAACACCAACACCAACACCAACACCAACACCAACACCAACACCGCTGCCACCTGTACCGGCACCGGTCGTGGCGGCGGTAGTCGCCTCCGCGCCCGCGCAGCAACCCAAGTTATTGCCCGGAGCAGGGCAGCGCATCTATCACCTCACCGAGAGTGATGATTTGGCTTGCGAGTTGGATCAGCGCTTGGAGCAGCTCGATTACGAGCTGGAGCTGCTCGATAGTGCCGACGAGCTGAAAGAGATATTGGGCGCTTTAACGCCGCATCTGGTCATCGTGGATACCGAGTTTAAGTCCTCGCTGGAAAGCATCGGCGCTGCGCTGCGTGTCGCGCGCCAGCGCAGCTCAGACCCGATTCGTTTGCTGGTGCTAGCCGACGATGACACCATGGATGTCCGCCTGGCCGCGCGCCGCGCCGGGGCTGATTCATTATTATTTGATCCGCAAACGTCAGACGAGGTCATCGTTCGCATCGAACAGATACTGCACACCACAGAGGGCGCACGCTACCGGTTGCTGTTGGTGGAAGATGACCGTGCTCAGGCGCTGTTTGCGCAGTCCATCCTGCGCAATGCCGGAATGGAGGTCGAAGTTGTTGAAGATGGCCTCAAAGTGATGGAGGCGCTGCGGCGCTTCCAGCCGGACCTGGTGCTGATGGATCTGCACATGCCCAATTGCGATGGGGCCGAACTGACCGCGCTGATTCGTGAGCACGACGAGTTCGTCAACACACCGATTGTGTTCCTGTCCGGCGAAAGTGATCAGGACAAGCACTATGAGGCCTTGAGTGCAGGCGGTGACGATTTCCTATCCAAACCGATTCGACCCAAGTATCTGATTGCCACGGTCAACAACCGCATACAGCGCGCGCGCGCCGTGCGCTTGCGCAACGCGCAACCGGCGCAGCCTGAGCCGTTCGACAGTGGCACCGGATTGCATTTCCGTGCGGCCATGCTCGAGCGTCTGGAGCAGGCACTGTTTCAATCACAGCCGGCACAACGTAGCGGCGGCGTGCTGTTTGTCGGGGTCGAGGATATTCCGATCTTGCGTCAACGCTTGGGGCTGACCGCGGTGGAGGAACTGCTGGAAGATGTGGCGCAGTTTATCGTCGCGCACATGGGTGCCGGTGCCATGGCGTGTCGCTACCGCGATGGCTGCTTTTTGATCTTCGATGCCCATTCCGGTCCGGAGCAGTTGCGCGCCAACGCCGAGCAGATTCGGGATGTCATCAGCTTCCATCCTTTCGAAACCCCCAAAGAAATCGTCGCGCTGCAGCTTGCCGTCGGTGTGACTGATCTGCGCCGGCCATTTGCCGACGCGGCCGCCGTCATCGATGCCGCCGAGCACGATTCACGTGCGTCATTACCGGAGCCTGCGCCGCTGCCGGCGCTCACACCAGCAACGCCTGGATCAGAGCGAGCCGAGTTGATTGCGACGCTGTTGAGCGATGCGATTGCGCAGGATCGACTTGATCTGGACTTCCAGCCGATCGTGGCCCTTCAGGAAAGTGGTCAGGCCCAATATCAGACCTTGTTGCGGCTGCGCCGGTCGGATGAGGGCGACATCCCGGCCGGCGAGTTGCTGCCGGTTTTGCGTGCCCAAGGCCGCTTGCCGGAGTTTGATCGCTGGGTATTGCAACGCGCTTTGGACGTGGCGGCGGCGCGACTTGCCATTGCCAAGCCGGTCACCTTCGCCGTCAGTCAATCAATCGAAACTCTGTGCCAGCCCGATTACGCGGACTGGTTGTCCGGCCAGCTCCAAAAAGGTGGACGAGCCAGCGCGTCTTTGGTGATCGAGATCAATACTGAAGAAATCGGATTGAATCTGGATACGGTGCAAGCGGTGTGTTCCAACGTGCTGGCCTTGGGTGTGCGTTTTTGTCTCAGCCGCTACACCGGCAGTGGCGATCAAGCGGGGATCTTGCAGGTGCTGCCAGTCGATATGGTCAAGGTTGCGCCAAACCTCATCAGCCAGCTCGGCAGCAACGAGCGCCGTGCCGCGTTCGGCGTGTTGATTGAACAATTGCACGAGCGCAGCATCGCGGTGATCGCGCCGCGCGTGGAAGATACCCGCACTGCGGCCTTGCTCTGGATGTCCGGTATCGACTACATCCAAGGCAACCTGGTGCAACAGGCCGGGCGCTCACTTGATTTCGACTTCAACGCGGCGGTGCTCTAATGCCAATGGCCCGTTTCTTGAGTGTGCTCACGGCTGTCGTGGCCTTGGTGGCCAGCCTGATGGCATTGGCGCTGCCGGCCTACAGCGTGATCCTGACGGCAACCGCAGCCACTGCAATCGGTGTAGCCATCGTGGCGATGTTGATCACGCCGCGCGATCAAGCCGCGGTGACCGAATCCGAATCCGAATCCGGACCCGACAAGCGTGCAAGCTCGAGCAAGCTGCCTTCAGCGAGCGAATTGTTGATTGAGTTGGAGCGCCATAAAGCGCTGGAGCGTCAGTTCTTGCTGGCCAAGCAGGAAGCCGAGGCCGCCACCATGGCCAAAGGTGAGTTTCTGGCCACCATGAGCCATGAAATCCGCACTCCGCTCAATGGCGTCATTCCGCTGCTTGAGTTGGTGCTTTCCACCCAGTTGGATCCGGACCAGCATGAGTATGTGACGACCGCCTATGGCTCGGCGCGCGAATTGTTGCGCATCGTCGATGACATTCTCGATTACTCCAAGTTGGATGCGCAAAAGCTTGAACTGGAGAACGTCGGAATCAATCTACGTGAGCTGACCACCGGCGTGAAGCGTCTGATGGAGCGTAACGCCGAGGCTAAGGGCTTACGTCTGGAGTTGGTGATTGATCCCGCCGTGCGGCTGGCGGCGCGGGGTGATCCGGTTCGATTGCGCCAAGTACTGACCAACCTCATCAGTAACGCCATTAAGTTCACCGAGCGTGGCAGCGTCACGCTGCATATCGCCAGGATCGGGGAAACCCGCACCCGCAACCAGTTGCGCTTTGAGATACGCGATACCGGCATCGGTATTTCGCCCAAGGCCGCCTCGCAATTGTTCGAGGCCTTTGTACAGGCTGATACCTCCACCACCCGCACCTTTGGCGGCACAGGTTTGGGACTGGCAATTTGTAAACGCATCGTCACGCTGATGGGCGGCCGCATTGGCGTCAATTCGCAGCCGGGCAAAGGTTCGACGTTCTGGTTCGAAGTGGCCTTGGACAAAGCTTTGGGCGATATCGAAGGCGGCTCGCCGACACAGGCCAGTGACATGAGAGTGTTGCTGGTCACTGCCAATGCCGCCCAGCAAAGCCGTCTTGAAGCTGCCTTGAAACAATGGGGCATGCACTATGTGCACGCATCCAATACGCAAGAGGCGCTGGCGCGGCTGCGTGGAAGAAAGCGCCCGGATCAACGAGGCTTTGATCTGGTGCTGGTGGATGTGGCCTCGATTCCCACCACCGCCCTTGCCTTGCATCGCACTCTTGCGCGTGAGACGCGGGCGGATCAGACCTTGCGTGTCTATCTGCGCGGTGACGAGCGCCTGCCGTCGGAGCTGCAATCGGCCGAGGGCTTCCATGTGCTCGCGCGTGACAGTGCTGACGCAGAGTTGCGCGCTCGTCTTATGGCCTTGATGGACGCACCCGTGGAAGCGCCGGCCGCCAGCGTCGCAATGCCAGAAATACATGCGCCTGAAGCCCTGGTGACGTCTGTGGCTGCATCGCCAGTGGCCGTGGCTGTATCCGAGTCGGCATCGATGCCTGATGCAACACCGGTAGCTCAGATGCCGCTCAAGACCGCTGCGGTTGCCGTGCCCGTGACGGAAGTGACGCGATTGCGCCCAGTGCCTACGCCGCCCACCGTGCCGGAACCCGCCATTGCCGCTGTCGCTTCGGGATCAGTGGCGCCGCCTGTGGTGTCAGCAGCGGCTGCGGGCGACAGGGTGGCAGCGTCCGATGGCGACGTGGTTCTGCTGGTCGAAGACAACCCGGTCAACCGTCAAGTGGCACAGCGTTTGTTGACGCTGGCTGGCATTCGCTTCGAGAGTGCTGAAAACGGTAAAGAAGCGCTAGATAAAATGAACGCGGGTCCGTTTGCCGTGGTGTTGATGGATTGCCAGATGCCGATCATGGATGGCTATACCGCAACACGCAGGCGACGCGAGCACGAGGCTGGGCACGGATTACCGCGCTTGCCGATCGTGGCTATGACAGCCAACGCCATGCTTGGCGATCGTGAAAAGTGCCTCGATGCCGGCATGGACGACTACATGTCCAAACCGCTCAACCGTGCATTGCTGGAATCGACCTTGCGCACCTGGATGGATGCCAGGCCAGTGAGCTTGAAGTCGGTCGCCGCTGCCGTCGCACCTGCTCCTGCGCCTGCTCCTGCGCCCGCGATAGTCCCCGCAGCGGCGGCAACGACAGCACCTACTATCATCGTCGGCAGCTCAGGTCCGGCGATCGACAAAAGTATTTTGAGCGAGCTGCGTGAAATCATGGGCGCTGAGTTTGTGTCCTTGGTGCAGGTCTTCTTGGAAGACGCGCCATTGGCGCTGGAGCGGATTCAGGTACTGGCGGCGGGCTCGAACCTGGCCGCGCTCGCGGCTCCGGCACATACGCTGAAATCCACCAGTGCCAATCTCGGCGCACTGGTGCTTTCGGCACAAGCCAAGGCACTGGAATTGGATGCTCGCCAGAGTACCTTGCGCGCTGCTCCGGCCCGTGCTGCCGCACTGGTCGCCGAGTACGAGCGGGTCGCGGCCGCACTGCGCAAAGAAATCGCCTGATTTTTAGCTCGTCTTGCGCGGGCGTCGCGCGTCGCGCGTGGCCGTGCTTCTTTCCGCTGCCTTGGGCAAGGCGCGCTGTGACCAATCTGGCGGCGTCGGCCACGTGCCTTCAAACGAGCCTTCAAAAGCGCGGCGCAGATCACGCACATCTAACTGCGGTGCCAACAAGGTCAACAGACTGAGGGTGTAATTGCGCGGCACCCGTTCACGGGGCAGAACGCCCCAGGTCATGCAGCTAGCAAAGTGATCGTCAGCCGGAAGCACGGCCAAGTCGGTGTCCTGTCCCGCAGACATCGCCATTTCGGCCAGAACACCGATGCCCATGCCCGCTCGCACATAGGTTTTGATCAGGTCAGCATCGCGCGCGGTGAAGGCGATGCGTGGCTCCAGCCCGGCTTCGCTGAATGCGGCTCGCAGTGAAGAATCAGGCCGCAACGATGATTCGTAACTGACGATCGGCTCGCGTGCTAATTCGCGCAGGCTTGGAGCGCGATCCAGTCGTGCCAAAGGGTGATCGCGCGGTGCCACCAGCACTCGCCGCCACGCATACAAGGGCACCGTAATGCCATTTGATGGTGGTCGCCCGGAGGTGCTGACCAGCGCTAAATCGGCACCGCGGCCGAGCTCGTCCAGCGCTTCACCTTCACCGGTTGGAACGATATGGATGCTGACATCGGGATACTGCTGGCGCAGCGGAGAAATCACCGGTGGCAAAACGTAGCGTGCCTGAGTGTGCGTGGTGCCGATCGACAATTCACCCTGCACTTCGCCGCGTAGATTGGCCGCTAGGGCGCGGATATTGCCGGCCTCCAACAGCACCTTGCGCGCTCGCGCGATCACTTCCACACCTGGCGTGGTGATCGAAATCAAGCTGCGCCCTTTGCGCAGAAACACCTGAAAGCCGAGTTCGTCCTCGAGTTGCTTGAGCTGTTTGGACAGGCCCGGCTGAGTGGCATGGACGTGTTCGGCCGCCAGCGTGATGTTGAGGCCGGCGTCGGCGATGGCGACTAGATAACGGAGTTGGGTCAGCGTCATGATGAGATATCCGATGGAGCAACGGCACGCTAACGGGCTGGCGCGAGCTCTGTCCAAGAACGGTGGACTGCCAGCTTATGCCGTGGAAGCATAAGGAAACATGGTCCGATCATTTTTAGCCCAGTGCAAGACCTTCCAACATCGATCAATACCCAACTTTCGGAGGCTGCCCAATGGCCCTGTTTGATTCCATTCTCGACACCATTGGCGGTACGCCGGTGGTACGGCTCAATCGCATTGCGCCGGCGCATACGCATGTTTACGTCAAGGTCGAATCCTTCAACCCCGGCGGCTCGGTCAAGGATCGACTTGCCCTTGGGATCGTACTGGACGCCGAACAGCGCGGCGTGCTCAAGCCCGGTGACACCATCGTCGAAGCGACCTCTGGCAACACCGGCGTTGCGATGGCGATGGTTGCTGCCGCGCGTGGCTATGGTTTCGTCGCGGTGATGACCGAAACCTTTTCAATCGAGCGACGCAAGCTGATCCGCGCCTATGGCGGCAAGGTGATCCTGACACCGGCCGCCGCACGCGGCGTAGGCATGGTGGAAAAGGCTGCGGAATTAGCAGAACAACACGGTTGGTTTCTCTCCAATCAATTTCGCAATCCGGCCAATCCGGCCTATCACCGCAACACGACCGGCGCGGAAATCCTGCAGGACTTTGCCGGTCGGCGTTTGGACTATTTTGTCAGCGGCTGGGGCACAGGTGGCACATTTACTGGCGTCGGCGAAATGCTGCGGTTGGCGCGTCCCGATGTGAAGCTCATTGCCGCTGAACCCAGCGCTGCGCCCTTGTTAAGCGGCCAAGCATGGAACCCACACAAAATCCAAGGGTGGACGCCTGACTTTTTGCCCGAGGTGCTGAATCGTGAATTGCACGCTGAAACCGTGCTGGTCGATGACGCGCAAGCCATCGCCACCGCGCGCCGCTTAGCCGCTGAAGAAGGCATATTTGTCGGCATCTCCGCCGGCGGAACCGCTGCCGCTGCACTCCAGTTGGCCGAGCGATCGGCTGAAGGCAGTGTGATTCTTGCCGTACTGCCGGATACCGGTGAGCGCTACCTGTCCACGCCCTTGTTTGAGGGCATCAACGAGGGCTCGGATGACGAGTGGCTAACCTCGGTTGGCCCGTGAGCGGAGCATCTGCGACATCGCCAGTTATGTAGGACACCCGTCTACGGCGTAACCTTGACGCTTTCCACTGTCTCGAGATCGCCATGCGTACATTGCTCCGCATCCTATCTGTCATGCTCGCCATCTCCGTATTGAGCGCGTGCGAATCGCAGGCGCCACCGGCGTCACAATCGCAGACAAGTACCCGAGCGACGCTTGAAACGCCGTCGCACAGCAGCGCGGTTTTGGGTGATTTCGGATTTGACAGCGCCGGCATGGATCGCGCCGTGGCGCCGGGCGATGATTTCTTTGCCTATGCCAACGGCGGTTGGGTCGCTGCGACCGAGATTCCGGCGGATCGCTCACGCTGGAACAGCTTCAGCGTGCTGGCCGAGCAGGCGCTCAAAGACACCCGCGAAATCGCCGACGCTGCCGCCAGCCAGTCGGATGCGACCGGCGATCTCGCCCGCATCGGTGCTTTCCATGCCGCCTTCATGGACAAAGTTGCCATCGAATCCGCCGGCATAGCGCCACTCCAACCCGCGCTTGATGCGATTGTCGCTATCACTGACAAGGATGGATTGACGCGCGCTCTGGGCGCGTCCTTGCGCGCTGATGTCGATTTGCTCAATTCGACCGACTACTACACGCCCAACCTGTTTGGCCTGTGGGTGTCTGTCAATCTGCTGCGACCGGACGAATACGCGCCGTATCTGGTGCAGGGTGGTCTGGGCATGCCGGATCGTGACTTCTACCTCGACGATGGCCGCATGGCCGAACTGCGCACGCAATACGCTGATTACCTCGCCCGGCTGTTCGAGTTAGCGGGTATCGAGGAGAGTGCGGCGCGGGCCGAGCGCGTTCTAGCGCTGGAAACCGAAATCGCGCGCGTGCATGCCAGTCAACTCGACACCAACGATGTGCAAAAGGGTGCCAACGAGTGGGCCGCGTCCGAGTTTTCCCGTCGTGCGCCTGGGATGAACTGGTTAAAGTTCTTCGAAGCGGCGGATCTTGGTGCGCAAACGAGCTTCATCGTGTGGCAGCCGGAAGCCGTCACTGGCATCGCGGCATTGGTCGCCAGCCAACCGCTGGACGTGTGGAAGGACTGGCTCGCGGCTCACACAATTGATGCAGCCGCGCCTTATCTGCTGAGCGCTTTTGCTGAAGCACACTTTGGCTTTTACGGCCAGGCACTATCGGGCACGCCGCAACAGGAAGAGCGTTGGAAACGCTCAGTCTCCGAACTCAACGGCGCACTTGGCGAGGCGGTTGGTCGCGTTTATGTGGACCGCCATTTTCCGGCACAAACCAAGGCCCGCGCCGAAGCCATGGTGGCCAACGTCATTCGTGCATTCGGCCAGCGTATTGATGACTTGGAATGGATGACTGCCGCGACCAAAAGCCGCGCCCGCACCAAGCTCGACGGTCTGCGCGTGAGCTTGGGCTACCCCGAGCGCTGGCGTGACTACAGTGGGCTAGACATCCGTCGTGACGATGCCTTGGGCAACGTGCAGCGTGCCGGGGCGTTCGAGTATCAGCGCAACGTCTCCAAGCTCGGTCGTCCGGTCGATCATGACGAGTGGTTCATGCTGCCGCAGCAGGTCAACGCCTTGAACGTGCCGCTGGAAAACCGCCTGATTTTCCCTGCGGCAATTCTGCAGCCGCCGTTCTTTGATGGTGAAGCCGATGACGCGGTGAACTACGGCGCAATCGGAGCCGTGATCGGTCACGAGATCAGCCATTCCTTCGACAATAGCGGTGCGCTGTTTGACGAAAACGGCAAGCTGTCGAATTGGTGGACACCCGAAGACTTGGCCCATTTCGATGCCGCCAGTGCGGCCCTGGCCGCACAATTCGACAGCTACCGTCCGTTTCCCGACTTGGCGATCAACGGGCAGCTGACCTTGGGTGAGAACATCGCCGATGTGGCCGGGCTTGCATCCGCTTACGATGCCTATCGCTTAGCTCATCCCGACGAAGACGCGGAAATAGACGGCTTTAGTCCGGATCAGCGTTTGTTCCTTGGTTGGGCGCAGGCGTGGCGGGTTAAGGCTCGCGAACCGGCGCTGCGCAATAGCATCCTGACCGGCGTGCACGCTCCCGGCCAGTATCGTGCTCTGACCGTGCGCAATCTCGATGCTTGGTATCCCGCGTTCGAAGTCACACCCGATCAGGCCCTGTATTTGGCGCCTGAGCAGCGCGTGAAGATTTGGTAATCGACAGATCCGGGCGGCGCTCCCACGCCGCCCTGATCACCCCTTCAATTCAAACGTCGAATCTGGATCACGGCCGGGTCATCGGCATGTTCAAGCAATATCCGCTCGACCCGCTCGCGCCACACGCTGGCAAAGGCGGCACGATCTTCCGCGCTGGCATCGGGTGACATGGCACGCATCATCAGGCTGCGCATTGTGGGTGCCGCTGGCACCGGCGACATGTCCATCGACACCTCGACCGCCGCACCGGTGTCACGCCGACTGAAGCGGGCAATCGCAGACGGCTGGCTTTGGCCGTAATGCAACAGGCCGTAACGCCGGAAACGTCCGCCAATGCCTTGAAAGCCGTTGTTGGCCGCAGCGCCCGTCAGCAAGGTGAAGACTTGGGCAATAACGCCGGTCGTCCCCTCATCCTCGCCCGCGGACATCGTCACTTCGATTTCACCGCGCTCAGCGGGGCCGTCTGGATACAAGCTGCGAAGCGCGGCACAGGCCATCTGCGAAGCGCGGCACAGGCCATCAACCAGGCGCCGGCTACGGTCGGGCAGGAATGTCCGGCCACGCGCACCACGTCGGCATAGTTGTATTCCAGAAGCCCGTCGTCGGCCGCACCGAGGAAATCGGCCAAGCCATCGCGCACGACCAGCGGCGGGACTTTCGCATAAAACGAAGGTAGGCTCATGGCCTCATTCCCCCGGCAGACCGTTAATGCCGAAGTCGATCACTACCCCGCCCGGTTCACGCTGGCGGTAATTGATCGTCAGATATTCACCGAAGCGCTCATTGAGCTGGCTGAGCAAGGGAATCGGATCGTGATCGTTGACGAAACGCATGGTTTCGCCGTTGCGCAGCGCATTGAGCGCGCCGAAGATGGCCGAATGACGGAATCGCCGCGCAATGCCGCGCGCGTCAAAAACATGAATGTTCGGCTCGGGATCGAGACTGGAAAGCATGGTTGGCTCCGAAGAGAAAGATCGATTCCATGCTACGCCGCAGCGTTCAATTCGCCCTGATCCACGTCAAGCGCATCAAATGATGTCAAAAGCCTGACACATCGACGAT
>CAJDUW010000021.1_pt1 | contig 34080 bp, 27 predicted proteins | sample 7390931 | NCBI WGS metagenome assembly CAJDUW01 (sample SAMEA7055687, study PRJEB34461) | soil metagenome | biome: terrestrial ecosystem; feature: Peninsula; material: soil | place: Antarctica | collected 2016
CCCGTCTTGCGCGCCAACGCATGCAATTGGCTTGCAGTGGCGACGAGATAAAGAACACAAGCGGCGGCGGCGAGGGGCACGATCACCTGTTAAGTTTCGCATAGAGCGTTGCTACTTGGCAGGTCATTACCGATCTCATTTGATAGCGGCGAGCGTGTTGGCGCCGCTCGTCCTATAATTTGAGGTCGTTCCCTCTCGGTTCCAGCTATGTTTGAGTCTCTCAGCCAACGCCTGTCTTCCACCGTCCAGCGGCTGCGCGGGCGTGGTCGTCTCACCGAGGAGAATATCCGTGAAGCCACGCGCGAGGTGCGCATTGCCTTGCTGGAGGCTGACGTGGCGCTGCCGGTAGTGCAAACCTTGATTCAACGCATCAAGGTGCGCGCGGTGGGCCAGGATGTGATGAAGAGCTTGAGCCCCGGCCAAGCGCTCATCAAGGTCGTGCGTGATGAGCTGACCGCTGTGATGGGCTCGCAAAGTGCCGAGCTCAATTTCAATGTGCCCGCGCCGGCGGTGGTGCTGATGGCAGGTTTGCAGGGTGCGGGTAAAACCACCACGGTGGGCAAACTTGCCAAGTTGCTGAAGGATCGCAGCAAGAAGAAGGTGATGGTGGTGTCGGCGGACGTGTACCGTCCGGCTGCGATTGATCAGCTGAAGACGCTGGCCGCTCAGACCGGCGTGCTGTTCTTTCCGTCCGATCCCTCACAAAAGCCGGTCGATATCGTGCGCGCCGCCATTGTCGATGCGAGAAAAAGCTTCGTCGATGTCCTCCTGATCGATACCGCGGGCCGTCTCGCCATCGATGACGAGATGATGGCCGAGATCAAGGCCATTCATGCCGCGGTCAATCCGGTCGAAACCCTGTTTGTGGTTGATGCCATGACAGGTCAAGACGCCGCTGTCACCGCCAAGGCCTTTTCCGAAGCGCTGCCATTAACGGGCGTGGTGTTGACCAAGATGGACGGTGATGCGCGCGGCGGTGCCGCCTTGAGCGTTCGTTACATCACCGGCAAACCGGTCAAGTTCATCGGTACTTCCGAGAAGATGGACGGGCTGGACGTATTCCATCCAGACCGCATCGCCAGCCGTATCCTCGATATGGGCGATGTGTTGTCGCTGGTGGAGCAGGTTGAGCGTGATGTCGACCAAGACAAGGCCCGCAAGCTGGCCGAGAAGGTCGCCAAGGGTCGTAAGTTCGACTTCAATGACATGCGCGACCAGCTCGAACAGATGCAGAACATGGGCGGCATCCAAGCCCTGATGGATAAATTGCCGGGCATGGGTCAAGTACCTGAGCAGGCCAAAAGCCGAGTGACCGGCAAGGAAGTGCCGCGCATGATCGCCATCATCAATTCCATGACCAAGCACGAACGACGCAATCCCGCCTTGCTCAATGGCTCGCGTCGGGCGCGCGTGGCGAAGGGGTCCGGTACCTCACCCGCCCACGTCAACCAGTTGCTCAAGCAGCACAAGACCATGGAAAAAATGATGTCCAAGCTTTCGGGCGGCGGTATCCGCGGCATGATGCGTGGCATGAAAGGCATGATGGGTGGCCCCGGCGGTGGTGGATTCCCGATGCGCTGAACTGAACCAAGTGCGCGCGAAAGCTGTGCGTACTTACCCATAAATCGCGGCCTAGTTCCATTTTGCGCGCAGCGAGGTTAAAATACGCGGCTCGCCGTTCGCTATGCGACGCCGCAATCCCTTTCCTGAGTACAGAGCAAACGCCCATGGTCAAGATCCGTCTGACCCGCGGTGGCGCCAAAAAGCGCCCCTTCTACCACATCGTCGTGGCCGACCAGCGCAGCAAGCGTGATGGTCGCATCATCGAGCGTGTTGGTTTCTACAACCCAGTTGCACAAGGCAACGAGCAGCCTCTGCAGGTCAATACTGATCGCATCCAGCATTGGATCGGTGTCGGCGCGCAGATGACCGAGAAGGTCGATCAGCTGTATCGTCAGGCCGTCAAGACTGCTCAGACGCCTGCAGAATCTGCCGTAGCCTGAGTGTCAGGCCGCGCATCGGCATGAGCGGTGAGCGCCGTATTCAGTTGGGCCGGATCGTTGGTGCCCACGGCGTGCAAGGAGGGATTCGACTCGAATCCCATACTGAGCCGCGCGAAAATATTTTCGACTACCTGCCTTGGGTATTGCGTCACCGTGGCACCGAGCGAATCATCGCCTCGGTGCATGGTCGTGCCCAAGGTCAGCGTTTAGTCGCGCAATTACCCGAGATTGAAACGCGCGATCAGGCCGAAGCCTTGGTCGGCGCAGAGATCTGGATTGCGCGGGACATTCTGCCGCCGCCGCAGGCAGATGAGTACTATTGGGTTGATCTCGAAGGTTTGCGTGTGGTCGGTGTCGATGGCGTCGAGTTTGGTCGCATCTCGCATATGCTTGCGACAGGCTCCAATGACGTCATGGCCGTGACCGGCGAACGCAATCGTTTGATTCCATTCATTCAGGGCGACGTGGTTAAGCGCGTCGATGTGGATGCCGGCCTGGTCGAAGTCGACTGGGATCCAGAGCTCTAAAAGCCCCAACAGTGGTGGCGTGGCCCGACTGTTCTCGTGAGGACTCACCGTGCGCATCGACGTCATCACACTGTTTACCGAGTTTATGGGTGCCGCCGCCGGGGTCGGCGTGGTCGGTCGTGCGCAGCAGCGGGGCCTGATCCAACTCAAGACGTGGAACCCACGCGACTACACGTACGACAACTACCGGCGGATTGATGAACGCACCTTCGGTGGTGGCCCCGGCATGGTCATGTCCACCCAGCCCTTGCACGACTGCCTAGCGGCGATGCGCGCAGACGCACCGGAGCCCGCACACCTTGCATATCTCAGCCCACAGGGTGCGCGCCTGACGCAGCGCCGAGTGCGCGAGTTGGCCACATTACCGCGTCTGGCGCTGCTGTGTGGCCGTTATGAGGGTGTTGACGAACGCCTAGTGCAGCGTGAAGTGGACGAAGAAATATCCATTGGCGACTATGTGTTGTCGGGTGGCGAACTAGCCGCGGCGGTGGTGATTGATGCGGTTGGACGACTGCAGCCGGGTGCGTTGAACGATGCTGACAGTGCCCTGCAGGACTCGTTCGAAGACGGACTTCTGGATTGTCCGCACTACACACGGCCAGATATCGATGCGCAAGGTGATCCAGTTCCCGCGGTGTTGTTGTCGGGCGATCACGGCGCAATTGCGCGGTGGCGTCGGCAGCAATCGCTTGGGCGCACCTGGTTGCGCCGGCCCGACTTGTTGGCTCGCGCGAGCCTCACAGACGAGGATCGAGCCCTGTTAGCAGACTTCCGCGCACGATGGCTGGCGCGATCACTATAAAGAGGGTTGGCAATTCTTGTAGAAGTCGTATTACAATGCTCGACTGCCCACGCGGTAATTGGCTGCAATAGCCATGATTGTCCGCGCCATCGGGTCAACCACGAACTACTCTCCAATCCCGTCCAGCGGGTCGGTGCCATCATGACCAGTAAGATCATCCAAGAATTTGAGGCCGCTCAGGCCCATCGCGAGTTGCCGGACTTCAGCCCGGGCGATACTGTCGTCGTAAACGTCAAAGTTAAGGAAGGCGCTCGTGAGCGTGTCCAGGCCTATGAAGGCGTAGTCATTGCCAAGCGTAACCGCGGCCTGAACTCGGCCTTCACGGTACGAAAGATTTCACACGGCACGGGCGTTGAGCGCGTGTTTCAGACGCACTCAATGGCGATTGATTCGGTTGAAGTCAAACGCCGTGGTGCGGTACGCGCCGCCAAGCTTTACTACTTGCGCGATTTGGAAGGCAAGGCAGCCCGCATCAAGGAAGACTTGAGCGCGACCGCCAAAGCCAAGAACAAGGCCGAAGCCACCAAGATCTCTGCTGCCAAAGTTGCAGCCGCCGAAGCAGCCGCCGAAGCCGTAGAAGCAAAAGCCGTAGAAGCAAAAGCAGCCGACTGAGTTTGCTCCACGCTAATTTGAGCCTGCACAGGGCTCGCACGACGGCCGCGCAAGCGGCCGTCTGCGTTTGTGGCTTGAAAAGTGCGTCGACACCCACCATCTGCACGAGAGTCTCTTCTCTTAGCGATGCTTATGTCTGCACAACCCCAAACCTTTCAATTTCAGGCCGAAGTACAGCAGGTGCTTCGCCTCGTCGTTCACTCGCTGTATTCCAACAAGAATATTTTTCTGCGCGAGCTGGTATCCAACGCCGCCGATGCGTGTGACAAGTTGCGATTTGAGGCCCTGAAGTCGCCCGAGTTGTACGGCGACCAACCCGAGTTGCGCATCGATCTGTCATGGGACAAGGAAGCGCGCACCGTCACGGTGACCGACACCGGCATCGGTATGAGCCGGCAAGAGTTGATCGATAACCTGGGCACCATCGCGCGCTCGGGCACGCGACAGTTTCTCGAGGCTCTGGGCGACGCGCAGAAGGCTGATGCGCAAATGATCGGTCAGTTTGGCGTTGGCTTCTATGCGGCCTTCATCGTGTCAGATTCGGTCGCCGTCACCAGCCAACGTGCTGGCAGCGATGAAGCCTTCACCTGGACCTCGGCCGGAGATGGTCAATTCACTCTCGAGCCGGCCGAGGCATCCGTGCGTGGAACCAAGATCGTCATGCACCTAAAAGAAGGTGAAGACGAATTCCTGCAGGGTTGGACGCTGCGCTCGTTGGTGCAAACCTATTCCGACCACATCGGTTTTCCGATCCGCATGCCGAAGGAAGAAGAGGGCAAGCAGACCGATGAATGGGAAGTGGTCAATCAGGCGGCCGCGCTGTGGACGCGTCCCAAGACCGAGATCAGCGACGACGAGTATCAAGCCTTCTATAAACACGTCAGCCACGATTTCGGCGATGCGCTGACTTGGATTCATAACCGGGTTGAGGGCAACCAGAACTACACGTCCTTGCTGTATGTGCCGGCCAAAGCGCCGTTCGACTTCGGTAATGACCGCGATGCGCGCAAGGGCCTGAAGCTCTATATCAAGCGCGTCTTCATTATGGATGCGGCCGAGCAGATGTTGCCGGCCTATCTGCGCTTTGTGCACGGGATCGTTGATTCGGACGATCTGCCCTTGAACGTCAGCCGTGAGATCCTGCAGTCGAGCCGTCAGGTCGACAAACTCAAGTCCGCCTTGTCGCGACGGGTTCTCGACCTGCTGGAAAAGACCGCACGCGATGAACCGGAGAAGTACGCCAGCTTCTGGAAGGAGTTCGGCAATGTGCTGAAGGAAGGTTTGGCAGAAGATGCGGGCAATATCCAGCGCATCGCCAAGTTGATGCGTTTTGCCTCGACCGACACGGGCGAGCGCGATACCCTCGTTTCCTTGGATGACTACATCACGCGGATGAAGCCGGGCCAGCAGACCATCAACTACCTCACCGCTGATGGCTGGAATGCCGTGCGCCACAGTCCGCAGTTGGAGGCGCTCAAGGCGCGCAATGTGGAAGTGTTGCTGCTGCACGAGCGCATCGACGAATGGATGATCGGCTACCTGCACGAGTACGAAGGCAAGAAGCTGCGCAATATCGCCAAGGGCGAGATGGGCGCGGCGGAGCTGGGTGAGTCGGCGGAAGAAAAGACCAATCAGGAAGAGGTGGTCAAGGCGGCAGAAGGTATGGTCGAAAAGCTCAAAGAGGTGCTCGGCGATCGAGTGTCCGATGTCCGCGTCTCCCAGCGTCTGACCGACTCGCCGGCCTGTCTGGTGCTGTCCGAGTACGACATGGCCTTGCACATGCAGCGCTTGCTCAAAGCCGCAGGGCATGACATTCCAGCGGGCCAGCCGACGCTCGAGATCAATCCGGCTCACCCCTTGTTGCAGCGTTTTGACACTGAGACGGATGCGGCTCGACGCGAGAATATCGGTGTGCTGTTGTTCGAGCAGGCGCAACTGGCTGAAGGGGGTCAACTCGATGATCCGGTGGCATTTGTGCAGCGCATGAATGCCTTGCTGTTGAGCTGACCGTGGGCACGTGCATCGAGCGTCTTGATCGCTGGCGGGCCACCCGCCGCTGTGGCCAAGGCGCTCGATCATGTGTCTGATACTGATTGGTATCGATCCGCGTCCAGACAGCCGTGTGCTGCTGCTGGCCAATCGTGATGAGTTCCATGCTCGCGCCTCGGCCCCGATTGCCGCATGGGTCGAGGATGGGGGTGTCGTGGGCGGGCGCGACTTGGTTGCCGGTGGCAGTTGGTTGGCGGTGCGCCGTGATGGCAGTTTTGCGGCTGTCACCAATGTTCGCAACGGGCCACCAAAACCCGCGCCACGCTCGCGTGGCGATCTGGTGCGCAATTACGTTCTTGGTACGGATACGGCGGCTGATTACTTGGCCACGCTGCGTCCGAATATCTCACTGTATGCGCCCTTTAATTTGGTGCTCGGCGACGCAAGTGGTGTGGTCCTCTTTGATGGGAGCACGCGAGAGACACGGCGGCTGGAGACCGGTCTGCACACCGTGAGTAATGGTCCGGTGGAACGGCCGTGGCCTAAAATGTCGCGTCTGGAACATCTCGTTGCCGATGAACTGGGTCATGTCACGGCAGTAGACTCCCTGCTGGCCGTGTTGCGTGATCGGCACGTCGCGGCCGATAAGGATCTGCCCGATACCGGCTTGGACTTGGCACGTGAGCGCCTGTTGTCGTCAATCTTTATCGATGGCAATGGCAGCGGCTATGGCACCCGTGCCAGCACACTGCTCGAGATCAGCGGTGATGGCCAACTCGATGTGATCGAAGTCGGTTTTGGCCCAAATGCGGCCCCGACGGCGCGGCGGCATTGGCGCTATCAGCCTGATAGTCAGGCGTGGCGCCCAGTGCCCTAGTGGGCGCGTGTGGCTTTAGCACGGCGACAGGCTGACTTGAGCGCGTGATTGCGTCGATTACACCAAAGGACAACTGCCGGCGGGCCGCAGGCTCGCTAGAATGTGATCTGCTTCTAAGATAGTGATCACTATGCCCCAGCCCCTTTGGATCCCCAGCGCCGAGCGCGTTGAGCGCGCCAACCTTTCGCGCTTCATCAAATTCGTCACGGCTGAGACCAGTGAGCGCAACATCACCGATTATCCGAGCCTGCACGATTTCTCAGTGCGGGAGCCTGAGCGCTTCTGGATGCTGGTGTGGGATTTCTGTGGCATCAAGGCCAGCGGTGAGCGTGAGCCCGTGCTGGTCGATGGCGACAAAATGCCCGGCGCACGCTGGTTTCCGAATGTAAGGCTGAATTTTGCCGAGAACCTGCTGCGCTTCAAAGACGACCGTGTCGCGATCTTATTCCGCGGTGAGAACGGCGCGAGCGAGCGCATCACCTACGTCCAATTGCGTGCGCGTGTGGCGGCGTTGGCGGCAGCGCTTAGGGCGCAGGGTGTCGGTATGGGCGACCGCGTCGCCGGCTTCATGCCGAACCTGCCCGATACTGTGATTGCCATGCTGGCGACGAGCTCGCTGGGCGCGGTCTGGTCATCGTGCTCGCCTGATTTCGGCATCAATGGCGTGGTCGACCGTTTCGGGCAGATCAAACCCAAGGTGCTGTTCACTGCCGCCAGCTACCAGTACGGCGGAAAACAGCTGGATTGTCTGGAGAAAATCCGCAGCGTGCTCGATCAGATCGAATCGATTGAGCGTGTAGTCGTGGTGCCCTATCTGGATCGGCCGCAATCACTGGAGGCCATCTCTAAGGCGGTAAATCTGGACGAGTTTGTCGCTCCCTTCCACGATGCCGAGCTCGAGTTCGTACCTACGCCGTTCGATCACCCGCTCTACATCATGTACAGCTCAGGCACGACAGGCGTGCCAAAATGCATCGTGCATGGGGTGGGTGGTGCGCTGTTGCAGCACCTTAAAGAACACGTGCTGCACGTGGATCTCAAGCGCGAAGACAAGATTTTCTACTACACCACGTGTGGCTGGATGATGTGGAACTGGTTGGTATCCGGTTTGGCTGTCGGGGCGACCGTGGTGCTCTATGACGGCAATCCGTCCTGGCCTGATGGCAACGCGCTGTGGGACATGGCCGATGAGTTCAGCATCAGCATCTTTGGCACCAGCGCCAAGTGGATCAGCGCGATAGAGAAGGCCGGTATCAAGCCGCGTGAGACGCACAAGCTGCTGAACCTGAAATCCATTCTTTCAACCGGTTCGCCCTTGGCACCGGAGAGCTTTGACTACGTCTACCGCGACATCAAGGATCGGGTCATGCTGTCCTCGATTTCTGGCGGTACGGACATCATCAGCTGCTTTGCCTTGGGTTGTCCAATCCTGCCGGTGTGGCGTGGCGAACTGCAATGCGCTGGTCTGGGCATGGACGTGAAAATTTTCAACGATGACGGTGAGGCCGTAATCGATGAGACCGGTGAGCTGGTTTGCACCGCGCCGTTCCCGGTGATGCCGGTTGGCTTTTGGAACGACCCGGATGGGGCACGTTATCGTGCGGCCTACTTTGAATCGTTCGATGGCGTTTGGTCGCACGGCGACTACGCCAAAATCACCGAGCATGGAGGTGTAATCATTTATGGTCGCTCAGATGCGACCTTGAATCCGGGTGGCGTGCGCATCGGGACCGCGGAGATCTATCGCCAAGTCGAGCAATTGCCAGAAATCTTGGAAAGTCTGTGCATTGGTCAGGATTGGCAAGATGACGTGCGCGTGGTGCTGTTTGTGCGTTTACGCGACGGCATCACCCTCGACGACGCGCTGCGTGACCGGATTCGTAAACACATCCGCGCCAACACCACCCCGCGTCATGTGCCGGCCAAGGTCGTGCAGGTGGCCGATATTCCCCGCACCATATCCGGCAAGATCGTGGAACTGGCGGTACGCAACGTGGTGCATGGTCGCTCAGTGAAGAACACTGACGCACTGGCCAATCCAGAGGCATTGGCGCTGTACAAGGATTTGCCGGAGCTGGCGAACTGAGTGAACCATGACGGTTTGCGTTGAAATCATCTCCAGATCTACCGAAATCACAGCAGTCCGCTGGCACTCATGCCGACACCGGAAAGGTCAGCTAGACGCGATTCGACGCGTTGAAGAGTTTTTGCAGCGCGTCGCCCGCGATGTCGCGCATGGGTGCGGACACTTCTGAGGCATCGGCAGTTTTCTGCCAGAATCCGTGCGCCATGGCAGCGGCGAACTTCCAGTCGTCTCGCTGGCTGGGTAGCGGTAGATCCACCACCAATGGGCGCGGCACAATTTCGCCACTGGCAACGGGGCGGAACTGCATCGGTAGCATGTCGTACACCGGCGCTAATGCCAGCGGCCGTGCGTCCGTGAGTATCAGCGAAATATTGCCCAAATGCATATCGCTGTTGCCGATCAGTGTGCCGAACCAGCCGATCTGGCGCAGAGCCTGTGCATCGTCGTGGCTGATCCAACCATCGAGCGCGAGTTGGTCCGCAAAGCGCGTCCAGTCGATCCGACCGTAGCCGTAAAAAGCACCATCCAACGCAGCCAATGACAGTAGCCCACAGCGTCCCCGTTCCGGCGTTCGATCAAAGCGGGACGACTGCAAAAAGGTGCGCCCATCTGCCTCGATGACCTCATTGGACGCGGTGCGCAGTCCGACACTAGCCAGAACGGTTGAAGCTAGGTTTTCACAGCGCAGTAGATCAGACCAACGCTGTCCGCCGGGGCTATCCCGGCGACTATTGAACTTGACGATCATCGGGCGATATTGAGCGCCGTCGCTCACCGTGACGGTGAACTTGGGTTGCTCGCCGCCGGCCGAAGAACCCGCAGCTTCGCCTTGCAGTGCAGCCATCGCGAAGGCTGGGTAATGACTGTAACGCTGATCGGGTTGCAGTAGCTTGACGGGGTTCAGCGCCTCGTTTTGTGCCTGTTGCAGCATGTCTTCTCCGAGCACCAGATCGCCCGGTAAATCGCTACCATGTCGCAGCAGCGCCAGCGCGATGTCGTCAACGCGCCAAAGCGCTAGCTCTGGTCCGGCGCCAATATCGGTTGCAACCCGTTGGGCAAGAGCACATCCCAGAAAGCCCTGTGGCCGCAAGTCGTCGAGAAACCACGGCAGGCCAGGAAACAGTCCATCTTAGAATGGTGGTGTCAGTAGCGCCGGTCGGTCGCCAAAAGCTTGAAAATGGAATGCATCTCCATGCAGCGCGCGCAGCTCGCCAAGCTGCTCGCTGCGCCCTCCGGCATCGATTCGAAACAGTGGCCAGCTACCCCCAGCGCACCCGATCTCACGGGTCAACGCATAGCGCGTGCTGCGAGCGCGCCCCATTCGTAAAATGCGATCTCCCGCTGCATTGATGGCGCGTGACCGGGTCGGCTGGCTGATCCCAAGCGCGGATGCCAACTCGGTCGCAGTCGCGCTGCCACGCAGGCGCAGTTCCTGAGCTAGTCGGCCTTGACGATCATCACTCATGCCATAATTGAATGGCATGATGAATAGATAGTCAAGCGCGGATAACCTTTAAGATCAATGCTTCCCGTTAGATGGGCGAGTAGTTATGAATAGATATATTGCGGCGTATTCCGTCGGGATGCCGTGCATCTAAGCGGCCAGTTTGCTCTAGGTTGCCAGCCTTGCCGCGCTAGGAAATCCCACAGAACAAGGTTTGCGACGACTTGGCTTTCAATGCCTAAGGCCGATTGGGCTACAGCGCGCTCAGGCTGCCGTCACACCGTGGCAGCGAGCGCCGTGTTCCCAGCGTCTTCTGCCAAGCTTTCCCAACGCGCCAACGCCGTTTCGATCCGTGCGAAAACTTCCCGGATCTGATCGGGCTGTGGCAGCAGCGTGACGCGGAAATGGTTGCGGTAGAGCACATTGAAGCTGGTTCCCGGTACCACCAATACACCCTCGTGAGTCAATAGATCCAAGGCAAAGCGGTGGTCATCGAAGTCCGGCAGATCACGTGTGTCGATACCGGGGAATGCATATAGCGCCCCTTGCGGTGCTTTGAGCGACAAGCGCTTGCTGCTGGCGCAGGCCTCGATGACGGCACGTCTGGCTTCGTATAGCCGGCCGCCGGGAGAGGTCAGTTCGGTGATGGTGTCGGGGCCGGTCAGTGCCGCCAGCGCGGCCCATTGGCCCGGGACGTTGGCGCACAGACGCAAGGCGCCGAGCAGGTCGAGCGCATGGTGGTAGTCGCCACTGCTAATCGGATCGCCGGACAACACCATCCAGCCCACGCGATAACCGCAGGCGCGATGCACTTTCGACAGACCGCTGAAGGTGAGGCAGGGCAGTTCGCCTGCCAACGGTGCCAAGGGCACGTACTGAGCCTGATCAAACAGGATTTCGTCGTAAATTTCATCGACCATCAGTAACAGACGATGACGTGCCGCAATCTCGACCAGTTGCTGCAAGGTTTCGCGCGAGTACACCGCGCCGGAGGGGTTGTTTGGGTTGATCAACACCAGCGCGCGCGTGCGTGGGGTGATGAGGGCTTCGATTTGTTCCGGATCGGGATGAAAGTCATCTTCCGGCTTGCAGTCGTAATAAACCGGCACGCCGTCGTTGAGGATCGTAGCCGCGCTCCAGAGCGGATAGTCGGGACTTGGCAAAAGGACTTCGTCACCCGGATTGAGCAGGGCGCGCAAGGCCATGTCGATCAGTTCGCTGACGCCATTGCCCATAAATACATGCGCCGCAGTTACTCCACGCGCGCCGCGCGCCACATGCTTGGAGGCGATTGCCTCACGCACTTGCGGCAGTCCCTGCTGGTGGCAGTAGGGATCGCTTTCACCGAGGTGCTCAATAATTGTCTGCTGCAGGTGTTCAGGCGCACGGAATCCGAAGGCACCCGGATTGCCGATATTGAGCTTGATCAGCGTTCTGCCCTGCGCTTCCATGTCACGCGCTCGGCGCGCCAGCTCACCACGGATTTCGTAACGGACTTGGGACAAACGCTGACGGGTGGCAATAGTGCGTGGCAGGGACATGGAGCGAACCGAGGTGGGAGAGGGGTGGTGTCGCAAGGCTAGCGCAGGAGATGCGCGGTGTTCTGGCGTTTCACGGGCGATTGCGGGCCGAGCAGAGCAAGGTTTGGCCGCTATGAGCGGACAATATCGCTTCGTTTGGCGCACTGCAACAAAAAGGGCGTGGTGAGCAGAATCCTGCCGCCATCGTTATTCTGTGCATTCGATCAACGAATGCCGAGACGCCCACTCATGTCTGATCTCATGACCCCTGAAATTGTCGTCAACTTTTGGCGAGACGCTGGTGCCGAAGCCTGGTTCAGTCGCGACCCTGCTTTTGACAGCACTTTTCGCGAGCGATTCCAAGCGGCACACATGGCGGCGGCGCGACGCGAATTGGATCACTGGCTTGAAACCCCGGATGGCGCGCTGGCATTGATGATTCTGCTCGATCAGTTTCCCCGCAACAGCTACCGCGGCACTGCCCACATGTTTGCCACCGATGCCTTGGCCTTGTCACTGGCGCGCAAGGCGTTGGCGTTGGGGCACGATCAACAGATAGAGCCGTCGTTGCGACTGTTTCTTTACCTGCCATTCGAGCACAGTGAAGAACTGGTCGATCAGCAGCGTGCGGTCGAACTCTGCGCACCGCTAGGTGAGCCGTTTGATCACTATGCTGTGGTTCATTTCGATGTGATCGAGCGCTTTGGTCGCTTCCCGCATCGCAATGCTGCTTTCGGGCGTGAAACCACGGCGGAAGAACAGGCGTTTCTTGATGCAGGCGGCTTCAGTGGCTAAGTCGGGACGCGCGGTCTTGATCACCGCTCAGTAATAGATCCAAGTAACTTATTTGGTTTCGGCAGGGCCAACAGCCATGCCTTGGATGCCTTCACAACGACCGTCCACGCACTGGCAGCCGGTGATCGAGGGGAACCCGCAGACACCGACGCGACCCGAGGCGTCGCAATCGGCTTTGACCTGTTCGGGAAAGGTCGGGCTGTCGACATTGACGCAGGCCGGGTAATAGCCGCAGCAGTTGCCGACGTCCTTGATCGTGCAGTCGGCATCGGTGCGGCAACTGTAGTCCACCGTGCCGGCTGTGCTGTCGGGAGTGATCTTGCTGGCTCCCGCCTCGGCCGGCGTCACGGGTACGGGTGTCACCGCATTTGCTTGTTCGCTGGTAGGCGGCATCGGGCTGTTGTCTGCAACTGCCAGTTCGCTGGATTGACGTGATCCCGAACAGGCCATTAGCGCGATCAGAAGAAGTGCCAAGAGGCTGATGCGCGCGATCATGCTTTCGCGACCCAGGTATCACGCAAGGTGACGATGCGGTTGAACACCGGCTTCTCCCGTCGATGATCGTAACGGTCGGTAACGAAGTAACCGGTGCGCTCGAACTGGAAACGGGTTTCCGGCTCCACCGCGGCTGCCGCTGGCTCGACAAAGCCCTGCATCACACGGCGTGAGTCGGGATTGATGAAATCACGATAGGTTTTGCCATCTGACTCCACATCCGGATCGGGCACGCTGAACAGGCGGTCGTAGAGCCGAATTTCCGCCGCCACGGCCTGACGCACGCTGACCCAGTGAATCGTGCCTTTAACCTTGCGGTTGACATCATCGCCGCCAGGACGCGTTGCCGGGTCGAGCGTGCCGCGCAACTCAACCACCGTGTCGCCGTCTTTGATGACCTCTTCGCAACGCCAGATTCCCACGCCGCGCAAGCGCACCTCACCGCCGGGCACCAGACGCTTCCAGCCCTTGGGAGGCACCTCGGCAAAATCCCCTTGTTCTATCCACAACTCACGCGAGAACGGCACGCGGCGATTACCGAATGACTCATCTTTGGGGTGATTGGGGACATCAAGGACTTCTTCGTGGCCTTCCGGCAGATTGGTGATGACGAGCTTGAGCGGCTCGATCACCGCCAGACGCCGCGCGGCGCTGGTGTCGAGGTCTTCGCGGATGGCGCCTTCGAGTACGGAGTAATCGATCAGCGAGTTCTGCTTGGAAATACCGATCCGATCAACAAACAAGTGCAGTGACGCCGGTGTGGCACCACGGCGACGGATGCCCTGCAAAGTCGGCATGCGAGGGTCGTCCCAGCCATCCACCAAGCCTTCATTGACCATGGTCAGCAGCTTGCGCTTACTCATCACCAAGTAGTTGAGGTTCAGGCGCGAGAACTCGATCTGGCGCGGCTTGGCGGCGGTGTTCGGCAGGCCGCGCGCGACGACCGGTGCCATCAGTTCGGGATTGCCAGCCAGATCGACTTTGTCCACGCACCAGTCGTAGAGCGGGCGATGATCTTCAAACTCCAGCGTACACAGCGAATGGGTAATGCCTTCGACCGCATCGCCCAGTGCGTGCGCCATGTCGTACATCGGATAGATGCACCATTCATCACCGGTGTTCTGGTGCGGTACGTGCTTGATTCGGTACAGCGCCGGGTCACGCATATTGATATTGCCCGAGGCCATGTCGATCTTGGCACGCAAGGTGTGGCTGCCGTCGGGGAACTCACCGGCGCGCATACGACGGAACAGGTCGAGACTTTCTTCCACGCTGCGCTCGCGATAGGGCGAGTTGCGGCCTGGCTCGGTCAAGGTGCCGCGGTAGTCGCGCATCTCTTCGGCGGACAGGTCACAGACAAAGGCGTCACCCTGCTTGATCAGTTTTTCACAGGCGAGGTAATACACCTCGAAATAATCGGACGCGTGGCGCAATTCAGCCCACTCAAAACCCAGCCAGCGCACGTCATCCTGGATCGCCTGCACGTACTCGGGGTGTTCTTTTTCCGGGTTCGTGTCATCAAAGCGCAGGTTGCAGCGCCCGGAAAACTCTTGGGCGATGCCGAAGTCCAGACAAATCGCCTTGGCATGGCCGATATGCAGGTAGCCGTTGGGCTCGGGCGGAAAGCGGGTCTGGATGGCGGTGTGCTTGCCCGAAGCCAGATCTTCACGGACGATCTGGCGGATAAAGTCATTGCGTTCTGGAATGGCGTCGGACATGGTGCGCTGCGGTGTTGATAGGTGACGGGTAAGCATACAAGTTTACCGTGCTGCGTCGCGCTTCACGACGGTCGGGGCCCAGCGGCGCGGGGACGACATAGCGTATTCAGTCACTCCGGCCCAACGACGCCGGTTAGATGGCCGCGTGTTTTGTCGTTATGACCCAAGGCGGCGGCACCTTGATGCGATGATGAGCGTGATGAAATATCGGAATGTTTTAATTTTTGCGGTCGCGACCCTGCTGGTTTGGTCGTTCTGGCGCAGTGGCACATGGTTGCAGTTGTGCGCCGGGCTGGCGATGTTCTTGTTCGGCATGCAGTTGCTGGAAGAAGGTCTGCGACAACTGGCCGGTGGGCGACTTGAGCAGTGGTTGGCGCGCAGTACCGGTACACCGCGTCGTGGTTTGCTGTTCGGTATCGGTGCCACCGCCATACTGCAATCGACCACGCTGGTGTCCTTGCTGACGATCGCATTTGTGAGTGCCGGCTTGATTGAACTGGCGGGCGGCATCGCGATTTTGTTCGGGGCCAAGCTCGGAACCATCACCAGTATCTGGCTGCTGGCATTGGCAGGGCAGGATTTCAGCCTGTCGCCGCTGGCCTTGCCCTTACTGGTGTTTGGGGTGCTGGCCGGATTTTCCGGTGCGCGCGGCAAGGCCGTGGGACGCGTGCTGCTGGGTGTCGGCTTCATTTTTCTCGGTATTGATCAGATCAAGGACGGCTTTTCTGCCTCAGGCAACGACTTTGGTCTAGATGGTGTCGATGTGTCCGGCATCGCGGGCGTTTTGCTGTTCGCCGGTGCCGGCTTGCTGGCAACCTTGGTGCTGCAATCCAGTCATGCCACGCTGATTCTGACCTTGGCGGCCATGGCGGGCGGTCATCTACTGCTCGGGCAAGCGATGGCGGTGATGATTGGAACCAATGTCGGGGCCGGCATCAGCACCGCCGTCGTGGGCGTGCTGGGCGCCAGTCGCGGCGGTCAGCGGCTGGCCTTGGCGCGGGTCATCTTTAATACCGGCACCTCGCTGGTTGCACTGACCTTGCTGCTGCCATTGACGTGGCTGGTCAAGACATTGGGCGGGTGGCTGGGCTTGGCCGATAACGCGCTTTTGCAATTGGCGCTGTTCATGAGCCTATTCAATATCTTGGGTGTGAGCCTGTTCTGGCCGTGGCAGGGCTTACTGGCACGCAGCCTCATGCGCTTTTTACCTGAGCGCAAGGAGTCTTCCGAAAACGGGCTTGTAGCCGGTGGAAAGCCTGCCGTCGCAGCGCGTATCCGGGCACGGCATTTGAGTGATTCGGCGCTGGAGTCAGCTGAGGCCGCCACCGCGGCCATCGCGCTGGAATTGCGCCATTTGGGACAGCGCTGCATGGAAGTGATCTGCCGCAACCTGGATTTACCGGTTGAACGTTTGAAGGACCCGCGCGTGGATCCGGCCCGCTTGCAGCCGGTAACCGAAGGGCCGCCGGCCGATGCGGAGGCGCTCTATCAGCACTATGTAAAGGGTGTGTATGCCGATCTTCTAAGCTTCATGGGACGGATGGAAGTCCATCTGGACGAGGCGCATCAGGAATACTGGCAGCAGGCTCAAGTGGCAGCGTGGCAGTTGGTGAATGCGGTGAAGGGCACCAAGCATCTGCAGAAGAACTTCACCTTTTACCTGCGTGGCCAGCGCTCGGTGGTTCAAGAGGCCTACCTCGAGCTGTGGCGTCAGCTTTTCAAGCGATTGCACAGTCTGTATACGTTTGGTGTCGAATCCGCCGATCTGCATGGACGTGAGGAAGGCCTGACGCTGCTGCAGCAGCAGGCAGCGCAATTTGATAGCCACTTCCGGCAACGTCTTTTTCTACAGGTTCGGGATGCGCAGTTGGACGGCTTCCAAGCCGGCTCGCTAATGAATGATCTGGGCTATGTCGATGGCATTTTTCGTGACCTCGGCGCTGCCATCGAACTGGCAACCGCGCCGGAGTCTTTGCGTCATCTTCGTCGAGTTGGCGAAGAGGCACGCGAACCCGTTTGAGGCGTGACCAAGAGGTTTTACATGGATTGCATTCTGGCCGGACGCTATGGGAATCAGAGGGTGCCAAACGGCGCAAGGTTTGGTCGCGTGTCCATGAGTGTCATCTTGCTGTTGGCCGTCAGCGCGACCGCGATCGCTGAGGTCCCAAGCACGGCTGACACCGAGGGTGAAACCGGGCTGCCAGAAGTGGTGGTGCACGCGCACGCGGTGAATCGAGATGACCTCGGCGCCTCACGCTCCGTCGTGGAACTGGATCAAACGATACTGCCCTTGTCTCCGTCGCTCGCCGACGCGCTCGGCCGCGTGCCCGGGGTACTGGTGCGTTCACGTGGCAACCTCGCTCAGGACGATCAGCTTTCCCTGCGCGGCTTTGGCGCGCGTTCGACCTTTGGTGTGCGTGGCGTTGCGATTGTGCTCGACGATATTCCCGCCAGCATGCCGGATGGTCAGGGCCAGCTTTCCCACATTGACCTGGCGGCCCTTGGGTTTATAGAAGTGTTACGCGGCCCTTGGGCGGCACTCTATGGCAACGCCAGTGCCGGTGTGATCCGCCTGCGTACTGCGCCTGGCACGGATGACCCAAGATGGGACATGGGTGTTACTGGCGGGCAGCCGGGCGCGTGGCGCATTCACGCCGGGGCCAGAGGGGCGCAGGGCGATCTTGGCTGGAACCTCAGCGTAGGTAACTTCCACACCGACGGCTGGCGCGAACACAGCGCAGCACGGCGGCGCACTGCCAATGCGGTGCTCGACTGGCAACCGGCCGATTCGCGTTCATTGCGTGTGGTGATCAACACCTTGGACAGTCCGTGGGCTGAGGATCCGCTGGGCCTATCGCCCGCCCAGTTTTGGACAAATCCGCGCCAGAGTGTGCCGCAGAGCCGTGAATACAACACCGGGAAATCGGTTTCCCAAACCCAGGCGGGCCTCGTATGGGACGAAACGCTGGCAGGTGGCAATACCTTCCATTTTGCGACGTGGGCAGGTCAGCGTGAAGTCGAGCAATTTCTGCCCATACCGCCGGCGCCGCAGGCCAATCCGCTGCATTCGGGTGGGGTGATTGATCTTGCCGGTGATTACCACGGCGCGCGGCTGCGCTGGATCAACAACCGCACGCTTGGCGGTCGGCCGCTGCAGCTTTCCGCACAGTTGGAGTACCAACAGCTGGAACAACATCGGCGGGGATGGGAAAACTTCATTGAACAACGCCGCGGTGTCCGTGGCCGTTTGCGTCGTGATGAACGCACCCGCGTTTCCAGTTTGGATCCGGTACTCGACGCCATCTGGCAAGTGCATCCAAGCCTTGCGCTTCGCACAGGGATGCGACGCGCTAAGGTGCGTTTTGGGTTGCGTGATCACTATGTCACTGACGCCAATCCGGATGACAGCGGAACACAAAACTTTCACGGCATCCTGCCGGTGGCGGGCTTTGATTGGCGACCGCGCAGCGGCTGGCGTGTCCACGGCGCGTGGGGTCGTGGGCTGGAAACGCCCACCCTTACTGAGCTTGGCTATCGCGCCGATGGTGGGGCGGGTTTGGCATTGGATTTGGCCCCGGCACGCAGCATTCAGCGCGAGCTAGGATTGGGCTGGTCATCGGACGAGCGCATCGAAGGGGAATTGGTGTTCTTTCGGGCCGATACGTGGGACGAGCTGGCTGTCGCTAGCAGTCAAGGCGGTCGCACGACTTGGCGTAACGTGGCCGGCGCAAGACGCGATGGCGTGGAAGCGCATGTCGCATGGCGACCGGCAGCGCGTTGGCGCATCGACGCGGCGATGACGTGGCTGGATGCCTCATTCAGCCGTGCGTTTCTCACCTGCAGTGGTCCCTGCACCACGCCCAACCGACCGGTGGCTGCCGGCACGCCATTGCCGGGAGTGCCGCGCCGTTTCGGTGAGATGAGCCTGCGCTGGGACGAAGGCAGTGGCCTTTGGCTGCGATTAACCGCACGCGCGGTGGCGGCCGTTCCCGTGGACGATTTGGGCAGCGCCCATGCGCCGGGCTATGGCCTGCTGGATACCGCGCTCGGCTACCAACAACGGTATTTGCGCGGCACCTTGGAGGTATACGCGCAATTGGACAACGTGCTGGACCGGAGCCACGTGTCGTCGGTCATCGTCAATGACGGCAACGGACGCTGGTTTGAGCCGGGGCCGGGGCGGCAGGTGTCTCTCGGCGCCAACTGGCAGTGGGGTGGCGCGCGCTGAGCGTGTGGGATGGCACGGGCGTGGTTACAGCCGGGTACTAAAGGTCTTCGGGGGCTGCGACCTTAAAATGTAACCGCGGTGTCTTATGCACGAGGGGCTCACCGGCGCGCGTCAACCGGATTTATTTGCGCTGATTTCAGAGCGACGAGGTGCCGCTTCCAGACAGAGGTTTTGGCGGTGGCTGAGGCGTGAGTGATGCACTGGTGTGCCCACGAGCGATACCTAGCGAGCTGCTATGGTGATGTTTCGTTGATCGGTATTAGCGCCGCGAATCACGGTTACATCGTGCAGGCGCATCGGCCAAGTGCGCTGACGGTATCGACCGGCGTTTTGTTTTGTGGAGAGTGTCGTGCGCGAGCGATTTTGGGAGAAATATTCCCTTGGTGAATTGAGCAATCGGGAATGGGAAGCGCTGTGCGATGGCTGTGGCAAGTGTTGCCTGAAGCGTGAGATCGATGGCGACCGAGTTACGGTATACGGCGTGGCGTGTTCCTTGCTGAACATCGAAACCGCGCGCTGCAAGGACTATCCCAATCGCCAGAAGAAGGTTCCCCGCTGCGATAAGCTCACAGCGAGCACGGTCTCCCGCTACAACTGGTTGCCCGACAGCTGCGCCTACCGACGTTTGGACGCGGGCAAGCCGCTGCCCAACTGGCACCCCTTGCTGGTGGGCGATGACAGCAAGATGCGGGAACTGCGGATCAGTGTCAGTGGCTACGCCGTAGCCGGTGACGAGGTGCCTAAGCGGCACATGAAAAGACATGTCATTGCCCGTCATCGAATCTGACGCGCGCGGCGGCTTGAATGCGAACGGCAACGCTTCCCAATAAGCATGTGCCGACGCAACAGCGTCATACTGTTGCCATCAAATACGAAAATAAAAGTGAAAAGGTGCTCCCATGAAAGGCCATCCTGACGTCATCGACTACCTGAATTTCTTGCTGCGCGGCGAGTTGGCTGCGCGCGACCAGTACTTTATCCACTCACGCCGTTACGACGACTTGGGTCTGGAAGCGCTGTACGCGCGCATCAACCATGAAATGGAAGAGGAAACCGAGCACGCTGATGCGCTGCTGCGCCGGATTCTGTTTCTGGAGGGTGAGCCGGACATGCGTCCGGAGGCGTTCGAGCCGGGCAAGACGCTGGAAGAAATGCTGCAGAAGGATCTCGATACCGAATACGCGGTGCGCAAGCATCTGGCCGATGGCATCGGACTGTGTGAGCGCCATGCTGACTATGTCAGCCGCGAGATGCTCCTGACCCAGCTCAAAGACACCGAAGAAGATCACGCATACTGGCTAGAGAAGCAGCTGCGTTTGATTCGTATGATCGGCGTGGAGCGTTATCAGCAGAGCCAGATCCGCGGCGGCAGTGAGGCCTGAGTCACGCGGTCTCCGGCTTTACAGATCGATTACTTCGTTCTGCAGCGGCACGCGGGCGCGCCAGCCGAGTTCGCGAATGATCCGCTCGCGTAAGGCCTCAGAGGCCTCCGGTTCACCGTGCACGATAAGAACTTGGCGTGGCTTCTTTCGAAATCCTGAAAGCCAGCGCATCAGTTCGTCACTGTCGGCATGGGCGGAGAGCATTGGGAGTTCGGCCAATTCGGCGTGCACCGGTATCCACTGTCCGTGGATTTTCGTTTCACGTGCGCCATTTATGAGTTTGCGCCCACGGGTGCCCGCCGCTTGAAAACCTGAGAACAGCAGGGTGTTGCGATGGTCGGGACCAAACGCCTTGATGTGGTGCAGCACGCGCCCGCCGCTGGCCATGCCGCTGGCAGAAATAATCACTTTTGGGTAGCGGTTGGCGGACAGGGCGATGGATTCTGCGACATCGCGGACATAGGTCACCGCATCGAACGCGGCGTCGTACTCGGTTCGATCCAACTTGTGCTCGGCTGGATATGCATGCAGCAATTCGCTGGCACTGGTCGCCATCGGGCTGTCGAGGAAGACCGGCACGTTGCCTAAGCGGCCTTGTTTGCGCAGTTGCCACAGGTGGTAGATCAGCGTTTGTGTGCGTCCGACCGCAAACGCGGGAATCACCACGCTGCCGCCGCGCTGCACAGTACGCTCAATGATGCGTCCAAGGGCTTCGGTGGGATCTTCCTTCGGGTGCTGGCGGTTACCGTAGGTGGATTCGATCACGATGGTATCGGCCTCGAGTACCGGCTCGGGATCGTGCATCATTGGGTCGTCGTAGCGCCCCAGATCGCCTGAGAATACGATGCGCTGGCCGCCGAAATCGATTTGCACCGTGCTTGCGCCAAGGATATGTCCGGCGCGACGCATTAGCAGTCGCGCATCGCCAGGCAAGGGCATTTCCTGATGCAGTGGCACGATGGAAAAGCGTTCCAAGGCGCGTTCGGCATCCACCACGCGGTACAGAGGCAGGGCCGGTGAGTGCTTCGAGAAGCCCTTGCGATTGGCATACTCAGCGTCTTTTTCTTGCAGGTGTGCGCTATCGAGCAGGATCAGCCGTGCGACCGCGCGCGTGGCGGCGGTGGCGTAGATTCGGTGCCGATAACCATCAAGAATCAGGCGCGGCAGATAGCCACAGTGATCGAGGTGGGCGTGGGTCAAAATGACTGCGTCGATATCGCGTGGCGCGACCGTCAGAGGTTTCCAGTTGAGCTCGCGCAGGTTCTTGAAACCTTGAAACAGGCCGCAGTCGACCAATAAACGAGTGTCTTGGAAGCTCAGCAGGTGTTTGGACCCGGTGACGCTACCGGCGGCACCCAAGCATGTAAACGTGAGCATGACGATCCTTGGTTTGGTGGGCTCTCATTCCCGTCGCCTGATCATGCCGTGTGGCGATCAAATCGTCACGCGCCGCTTATGATCAATCCAACAGGACCTGCGCATGTCGCGCCGCGATCCACTCTTCGTTGGTTGGCTCTACTGCTACCGTCACTTGGCTGCCTGACGTCGAGATCAGTCTGGCATGGGCCGCATTGGCGTTGTCGTCCAGAGTCACGCCCAGAAAGGCTAGGTCGCAGCAGACGCGTTCGCGCAGAAAGGCATTGTGCTCGCCGTTGCCGGCGGTGAAGACCAGTAGATCCAATCCGCCAAGTACCGCGGTGAGCGCGCCGATTTCACGTACGATGCGGCGCACGTAAAGTGCGAGCGCTAGGCGCGCGCGCGCGCCGGCTTCACCGGCATCGTTTTCGTGCTTCACGATTACTCTTGGTTCGGCCGATATACCAGAAACACCGAGCAGGCCGGACTGGTGATAAAGCATCTGACCGACCTCGTGCAGCGAGAGTTTTTCGATTTCCATCAGGTACAACAAGGCGCCGGGATCAAGCGAGCCGGTGCGCGTATTCATCATCAGGCCCTCAAGGGCAGAAAACCCCATCGTGGTCGCCCTGCTTTGAAGGTTCTGCATCGCACACAGACTGGCGCCGCTACCCAAGTGCGCGACGATCACGCGGCCGCGCGCGAGCTCGCCGTAGCGTTCGGGTAGAACATGGCTCATGTATTCATAGGACAATCCGTGAAAGCCATAGCGGCGCATACCGCGCTGCCAGAATGCGTACGGCAGTGGCAGCGCTTGTTCGACGTCCGGCAGGTCATGGTGGAAGGCGGTGTCAAAACAAGCGACCTGCAACAGCTCAGGATATTGCTGCAGCAAGATCGCCATCGCCTTGAGCGGAAAAGGCTGATGCAAGGGTGCGAGCGGAATCATTTCACGCAGATCGTCGATCACTGACTGAGTGACGCGAGTCGGCGCGTGGTAACGCTGACCGCCGTGCACCACGCGATGCGCCACCGCGACGAGTTTACGGCCGTCGAGCCGCTGTTCCACCCGTTCGAGAATGCGAGCTAGGGCGTCGGTGTGTGGATGCTCGCGGTCTAGTTCGATGCGATGTGACGTCACTCCGGATTCACTGAGCTCCGGGCTCGGTCCGCTGATGCCCTGCACCTTGCCATTCCAGCGCGGTTCGCGTGACACGCGTTCGCGGGTGGCATCGAACACCGCGAACTTGATGCTGGACGAACCGCAGTTAAGAACGAGGATCACATCGTTGGACATCGGCAGCATCGTCCTTATCCGTTCAGGCGGCGGTATAGCCGCCATCCACAACCATGGCGCTGCCGGTCATGAAACTGGCGCCTTCGGACAACAGGAAGGCCACCGCGTGTGCAATTTCTTCCACCCGCCCGATGCGGCCGATCGGGTGTAGGTTGGCCATGGCGGCGCGCGCGGCTGCATCCAGCACGTCAAGGATGGGTGTTTCCACATAACCAGGGTGCATGGAGTTGATCCGAATACCTTGGACGGAGTAAGTCAGAGCAGCAGAGCGGGTGAGCCCGGTGACACCATGTTTGGCGGCCGTATAGGCCGGCGCGCCAGCACTGCCGACCAGTCCCAGAATCGACGACATATTCACGATGGAGCCACCACCGGCCTTGAGCATGGCCGGAATCTGGTAGCGCAAGCCGTACTGCACCCCGCTCAGGTTGACGTCGATCACGCGCCGCCATTCTTCTGCCGACAGCTCCCCAGAGGGCTTTATCTGGCCGCCGATTCCGGCGTTGTTGACGGCCATATGCAGCGCGCCGAAATGCTCAGTGACGCAATGCACCGCCGACTCGGCGTCTTCTGGTCGCGCCACATCGCCGGTGTGCGCGACCGCACGACCACCGCTGGCAACGATGCCTGCGGCTACGCGTTCCACGCTATCGGCATGGAGATCGGACACCACGACGCTCACGCCGTTCTCGGCCAGCAATCGCGCGATCGCTTCGCCGATGCCGGAGCCGGCACCCGTGACGAGTGCAGCATGGCCTGTGAAGGTGTATTTCATAGCGATGTCCTTGATGAGGATAAGCGAGGGTGTGGGTTTTTACGGCGGCGTGCTGCGATAGCGGCGCGCCAGCATCAGCGCGATGGCACACGAGGCCAGACGCGCCTGACGTGAATCGGAGCGGCTGGTCAGCACGATCGGCACGCGTGCGCCCATTACGATGCCCGCGCTATCGGCCTCGCCCAGGAACTCCAGCTGCTTGGCCAGCATGTTGCCGCTTTCAAGATCCGGCACCACCAGGATGTCAGCTTGTCCGGCCACGGCCGAGCGGATGCCCTTGATCCGGACCGAATCCGGTGAGACAGCATTGTCGAGCGCCAGTGGGCCATCGAGCAGGCCGCCGCAGATCTGATCGCGATCAGCCATCTTGCACAGTGCAGCGGCATCCAGTGTCGATTGCATGCGCGGATTGACGGTTTCCACGGCGGCCAGAATGGCCACCTTCGGTTGGGGCACACCGATCACGTGCGCCAGATCGATGGCGTTGCGCACGATGTCGGCTTTTTCTTCCAGCGTCGGTGCGATATTGATGGCCGCATCGGTGATGATGAACGGTCGCGGATAGGCGGCGGTTTCCATCACAAAGCAGTGCGAGACACGGCGCTCGGTGCGCAGGCCAGAACTGGCTGCAACGATGGCTTTCAGCAATTCATCGGTATGCAAACTGCCCTTCATCAGCCCCTCGACCTCACCCCTGCCGGCCATCTCGGCCGCCACCGATGCAGCCGCATGGCTGTGCGGTACATCAATGATCTCGCAGCCGGAAAGATCAATGCCGGCGCTCGCCGCGACAGCGCGCAACTTGGCTTGGGGCGCGACCAGTACGGGCGTGATAATGCCGGCATCGCGTGCGTCCATCGCACCAGAAAGGCTGAGTGCGTCGCACGGATGCACCACGGCCATGCGCATGGCAGGCAGCGTGCGCGCGTGCTCGATCAGATGCGCGATGCCCCGGATCGCATCGCTAGGTGGATCGTCGCGTGCCGGTGAAGGTGGGTGGGTGTCGGTCATGATCTTGGTTTCATTTTGCCTGGTGCAGGGGAGGCGAAGCGACGGGATAGTGACTCTGTACGGTCCCGTAGGGTAGCCCAAGACTTGGTCATGCGACGCGTCATGTCAGCGGGTACGGCAGTTGTGTGGAGCTGTCAGCGTCGCCGGCGCAAACACAGCGTGAATGCACGGGCGCACACGCGTGGGGGATGCGTGGGGGAAACAGAGGCTTAGCTGAAATCATACGCCGCGCAGCCGCAGGCGGTGACACGCGCTAAGTCGGCATGTCGCTTCTGATCTAGCGTTGTGCTGAGCACGTATGCGCGACCCGCCATTGCAGGCGGGTCGCGGGATAACGCGTGTAGATCAGACTAGGCGGGTCAGCCAGCCGTGACGGTCGGCTTGGCGACCGTACTGAATGTCGGTCAGCTCTTTGCGGATCGACATCGTCAGCTCGCCGGCCGGGGCGTTCATGTCACCGACCGAGAAATCCCTGCCCCTGAGCTCGCCAATCGGCGAGATGCTGGCAGCGGTGCCGCACGCAAAGGTTTCGGTGATCTGCTCTTTGCGAATGCCGTCGATCCATTCGCTCACTTCGATGCGACGCTCGACCACGGTGATGCCACGATCACGCAGCAACTGGATCACCGACAGGCGGGTGATGCCCTCGAGAATGCTGCCCGACAACTCAGGGGTGAGTACGGTGCCGTCACGCCGCACCAGAAACACGTTCATGCCGCCCAGTTCTTCCAGGTATTGGTTTTCCTGCGAATCCAAGAACAGCACTTGCGAGCAGCCATTTTCGACGGCTTCTTTCTGTGCGATCAGGGACGATGCGTAGTTGCCACCACACTTGGCTGCACCGGTGCCGCCGTAACCGGCCCGGCTGTATTCGCGCGTCAGCCAAATTGCGACAGGCTTTACACCGCCCTTAAAGTAAGAGCCGGCTGGACTGGCGATGACGTAATAGGCGACTTTCTTGGCCGGGCGCACGCCGAGGAAGTTTTCATTGGCGATCATGAAGGGGCGCAGGTACAGGCTGGCTTCACTGCCGGACGGCACCCAAGCCGTGTCAATTTTAACCAGTTCACGAATCGAATCGACGAAGGTTTCGACCGGCAGTTCCGGTAGAGCCAAGCGATGGGCCGAGCGCTGCATGCGCTGACCGTTGGCCTCGGGGCGGAACGCCCAGATCGAGCCATCGGCATGGCGAAACGCTTTCAGGCCTTCGAAGATTTCCTGTGCGTAGTGCAGCACGGCTGAGGCCGGATCAAGCGTCAGCGGGCCATACGCGCGAACTTCAGCGTTGTGCCAGCCTTGCTCGGTATCCCAGTCGATAGCGACCATGTGATCGGTGAAGTATTGACCAAAACCGGGGTTGGCAAGCAGTGCGTCGCGCTCGCTGTCGCTTTTGGCGTGGGTAGACGGGGTGATCTGGAACTGAATGCTCATGTCGAACTCGTAAATGTGGGTTGGGATAATTCAGATATGCAGGGCGTGACCGAGCGCGCGCAAGGCGGCTTCGTGGACAGCCTCACCCAAGGTGGGATGGGGATGAATGGTACCGGCGATATCTTCCAGTCTGGCGCCCATTTCGAGCGACTGCACGAAGGCGATGGATAGTTCAGACACCTGTACGCCGACCGCTTGCCAGCCGAGAATGCGGTGATCGTCAGCGCGCGCAACCACACGCACGAAACCGTCGGAGGTCTCCAAGGTCATGGCGCGACCATTGGCGGCAAACGGGAATAGGGCGACTTTGGCATCAATGCCTTTCGCCTTGGCCTCGTCCGGCGAAAGACCAACCACGACGACTTCAGGATCGGTGAAGCAAACAGCAGGCATGGCGGCTGGCTGGAAATGACGCTTCTTGCCAGAAATGATTTCGGCCACCATTTCACCTTGTGCCATCGCGCGGTGTGCCAGCATCGGCTCGCCTGCGACATCACCGATGGCCCAGACATTGCGCATCGAGGTGCGGCACTGATCGTCGATCTTGATGGCTTTGCCGGCCATGTCCAGATACAGGGCGTCGAGGTTGAAGCCGTCGGTCTTGGGACGACGACCCACCGCGACCAAGATCCGGTCGGCCTCAAAGGCCAGTTCTTTGTCTTCACTGCTGCGTACGCGCAGTGCGCCCGAATCGGACAAGCCCAGCACGCTGTGACCGGTGAGGCAGGGGATTCCCATTTTCTTGAGGTGTTTGGCAACCGGTGCGGTGAGTTCGGCATCGTAAGCCGGCAAGATGCGATCTTGCGCTTCGATCACAGCGACATCGCAGCCGAGCTTGCGGTACACCGTTCCCAGTTCCAGCCCGATATAGCCACCGCCGACCACGATCATGCGCTTGGGCAGGGAGTCTGGCGAGAGTGCTTCGGTGGATGAAATCACCTTGCCGCCAAATGGCAGGAAGGGCAGTTCGACCGGTACCGAACCCGTCGCCAGCAGCAAGTGTTCACAGCGGATGCGCAGGGTTTCGCCATCTTCGGCCGCACCGGCCACATCGATGTTCTTGCCATCGACAATCTGGCCCCAGCCGTGGATCACCCGCACACCGTGCTTTTTCAGCAGTGCGCTCACGCCCTGGGTCAGGCGCTTGACGATGCCGTCCTTCCACACCACGGTTTTGCCAATATCAAGCGCAGGCGATTGCAGGCTGATGCCCAGAGGAGAGTCGCCTGCGGCAACTGACGTTACCTTGGCGAATTCCTCGGCAGCGTGGATGAGCGCTTTGGAGGGAATGCAGCCAATATTGAGACAGGTTCCGCCCGGATTGATCGCCTCCACCAGCGTGGTCGAGATACCGAGCTGCGCGGCGCGGATGGCGGCGATATAGCCGCCGGGGCCGCCGCCGATGATCAGCAATTGGGTGTCGAGGGACTGGCTCATTGCTTACTCCACGAACAATAGGGCCGGATTTTCCAGCAAGCGTCGGATCGCCTGCACGAATTCGGCCGATTCCATGCCGTCCACCACGCGATGATCAAACGAGGAGGACAGGTTCATCAGCTTGCGTGCTACCACCAGGCCGCCTTGGAAGCAGGGCCGCTCGATGATGCGGTTGACCCCGACGATGGCCACTTCCGGATGGTTGATGATCGGAGTGGACATGATGCCGCCGATCGGGCCAAGACTGGTGATGGTGATGGTGGAGCCGGAGAGCTCCGCACGCGTGGCCTTGCCGGCCCGTACCGCACTGGCAAGACGCGCGATTTCGGCGGCAATTTGCCACAAATTGAGCGCCTCGGCATGCGCAATGACCGGCACCGACAAACCGCTGTCGCTTTGGGTTGCGATACCCAGTTGCACGCCGGCGTGGCGACTGATGATGCTGGCCTCATCGTCGAAGCGCACATTCATCTGCGGGAACTCACGCAAGGCCAAAACCATTGCGCGGGCCAAGAAGGGCAGGAAGGTGAGCTTGCCGCGCTCCTTGCTCCAGCGCATGTTGAGTTGGGCGCGCAGCACTTCCAGTTCGGTCACGTCGATTTCCTCGACGTAGGTAATGTGCGGGATACGGCGCCAAGAATCCTGCATCTTCTGAGCGATGCGACGACGCAGGCCCATGACCGGGATTTCTTCTACACCGGTGCGTTTGGCATAGGCCTGACTGCTGCCGGCGTGCGTCTGCTGCGCGCCCCCGTCGGCGGCGTAGGCGTCCAAGTCCGCATGCAAGATGCGTCCGCCTGATCCGGTCGGTTGCACATAGCGCAACTCAATACCCATATCCCAAGCACGACGACGCACTGCCGGTGAGGCCAGAGGCGCTTCGTCGGCGCTGAGCGTAGTACGAGTAACCGCAGCGCGGCTTTCCGTTTTCACGGCTGTCGGCGTCGCCACGGCTGCAGCGACTGGCGGCGGTGTAGGCTCAGGTGCGGGTGTGGGAATGCGCGGAGGTGGTTCCGGCGTGCGGGCAACGGCGGGCTTTTGCTCGACGGCCACGCTGCTGGACGCGCTGACGTTGCCGGCACCTTCCACTTCCAAGCGGATCAGTTCCGAGCCCACGGCCATGACTTCGCCCAGCTGACCGCCCAGCGAGATCACGGTGCCGTTGACCGGCGAGGGAATTTCCACCGTGGCCTTGTCGGTCATGACCTCGGCGACGATCTGATCTTCCACGACCTGTCCGCCCACTTCGACTTTCCAGCCGACCAGTTCGACCTCGGCGATACCTTCGCCGATGTCAGGCATCTTGATGACATGCTGTCCCATTTCAGTCCTCCAGCACGCGCTTCATGGCGTCGATAACCCGGGCGGGGCCCGGAAAGTAGTCCCATTCCTGCGCGTGCGGGTAGGGAGTGTCCCAGCCGGTGACGCGTTCGATTGGGGCTTCCAGATGGTAGAAACAATGTTCCTGCACCAGCGCCACCAGTTCAGCACCAAAGCCGCTGGTGCGGGTAGCCTCATGCAAAACGATGCAGCGGCGGGTCTTTTTCACCGAGTCCATGATCGTGTCAAAGTCCAGCGGCCACAGGCTGCGCAGGTCAATCACTTCGGCATCAATCCCGGATTCATCGGCCGCGGCTTTGGCCACCCAGACCGTGGTGCCATAGGTGAGGATGGTCAGTGCCTTGCCTTCACGTGCCACCACCGCCTTGTCGAACGGCACGGTGTAATAGCCTTCTGGCACGGCATTGCCGGGATGCTTGGTCCATGAGGTCACCGGGCGATCGTGGAACCCATCAAACGGGCCGTTGTAGAGGCGCTTGGGCTCCAGGAAGATCACCGGGTCATCGCACTCTATGGCCGAGATCAAAAGTCCCTTAGCATCATAGGGATTGGACGGCATTACCGTGCGCAGCCCCGCGACATGGGTGAAGATCGCTTCCGGGCTCTGGCTGTGGGTCTGGCCCCCGTAGATGCCGCCGCCGCAGGGCGTGCGGATCACGATGGGCGAGGTGAACATGCCGCAGGAGCGATAACGCAGACGCGCCGCCTCTGACACGATCTGGTCGTAAGCCGGATAAATGTAGTCAGCAAACTGGATTTCTGCCACCGGGCGCAGACCATAGGCCGCCATGCCGATGGCAGCACCGACGATGCCACTTTCGGAAATCGGTGCGTCGAAAACCCGCTGCTTGCCGTACTTGGTTTGCAAGGCATCGGTGCAGCGGAACACGCCGCCAAAATAACCAACGTCCTCGCCAAAAACCACCACGTTGTCGTCGCGTTCCAGCATCACATCCATGGCTGAGCGCAGCGCTTGGATCATGGTCATCGGCTGGCCGTCACGCTGAAGTTCGGTATCGCTCATGGTCAGACTCCCAATTGCTGGCGCTGGCGGCGCAGATGCTCAGGCATGTCTTTGTAGACACCCTCGAACATGTCGGCCGGGCCAGGGCGGTTGACGCTGCCAAGAATGCCGTGACGCTCGGCTTCCTTGAGCGCGGCGGTCACTTCAGCGTCGAGTTCGGCACGGGTCTGCTCGTGCTTTTCTTCGCTCCACAGGCCGCGCAGGATCAGGTGCTTTTTCAGACGTTCGATTGGGTCACCGAGCGGGAAGTAGTCGGCATCGTCGGCGGGCCGGTACTTGGAGGGATCGTCCGACGTGGAGTGCGGTCCGGCGCGATAGGTGACCCATTCGATCAGGGTCGGGCCAAGATCGCTCCGGGCGCGCTTGGCGGCCCAGCGCGAAACCGCGTAGACCGCCAAGAAGTCATTGCCGTCAACGCGTACCGAGGGGATTCCGTAACCGAGGCCGCGCGTGGCGAAACTGGTGTATTCGCCGCCGGCAATGGCTTGGAAGGTCGAAATTGCCCACTGGTTGTTGACGATGTTGAGAATCACTGGGGCTTCGTACACTTCGGCAAAGGTCAATGCGGCGTGGAAGTCACCCTCCGCTGTGGCACCATCGCCGACCCAGGCTGCAGCGATCTTGGTATCGCCCTTGATTGCCGAGGCCATAGCCCAGCCCACCGCTTGGATGTACTGGGTGGTGAGGTTGCCGGAGATCGAAAAGAAGCCATGCTCTTTGTACGAATACATGATCGGCAACTGGCGCCCGCGCAAGGGATCGGCAGCGTTCGACAGTACCTGGCACATCATGTCGACCAACGGCACTTGCTTGGCGATCAGGATGCCCGTTTGCCTGTACGTCGGAAAATGCATATCGCCGTCGCGTAGCGCCAAGGTCTGGCCGATAGCGATCGCTTCTTCACCTAAGCACTGCATATAGAAGGAAGTCTTCTTCTGCCGCTGGGCGATTAGCAAACGCGCATCGTAGGCGCGGGTTTTGAGCATGGCATGCATGCCTTGAAGCAAGACCTCGTCCGGGATGCCTTCGGCCCACGGGCCGACCGCGTGGCCATCGTCATCCAGCACACGGATCAATCCGCGCGCGTGGTCGATGGTGGCCGAGGCCGGTAGGTCTAGTGGCAGGGCCGGTAAGGCACCCGCTGGAGATAATTTAAGATAGGAGAAGTCTGTACGCTGCCCCGGCCGGGCGCTGGGCTCGGGCACGTGCAGACGCAGAGGGGCGAAGTCGCTCATTGCAGAAACCTCGAACTGCTAAATGGACGCACCCGCACACAGAAGTATGCGACGGGTGGTGTGTGGTACATGCAGCCGCTAAGTTTAGAGTGTTCGCTCGCTATCGTAAAATGGCTATTCATTCTTTCTGGTATCTGTAAAACAGATGACGATCCCACGCAATCTGTCACTCAAGCAGCTGCGCTACTTCGCGGCAGCGGCCGAGCTCGGCCAATTCTCGCTGGCCGCGCAGCAGGTGCATGTCTCGCAATCGGTCATCACGACCGCCATTGCGCAACTGGAATCCATCGTCGGCGCGGATTTGTTCGAGCGTTTGCCGCATGGGGTGATCCTCACCGCCGCGGGGCATCGCTTCCATCAGCACGTGCGCCATGCACTGGATACCTTGCAGGACGCGCTAAATGAGCCCCTGTTTTTCGGTGATGACCTGAGCGGTGTGGTGCGTATGGGCGCCTCGTATACCGTGCTTGGCTACTTTCTGCCGGGGCTTCTAGCTCGCTTCCGGCGCGACTACCCCAAAGTCGAGTTCGATCTGATCGACATGGATCGGCCCAGCATCGAGTGTGGCGTGGCCAATGGCGATCTCGATCTGGGCCTGTGCATCACGTCCAACATGGGCCCGGATACGCATTTGCGCCATCAGGTGTTGGCGCGCTCACGTCGGCAGCTGTGGCTGGCGCAAAATCATCCGTTGTCGGCGCTGTCGCAGATTGGCTTGAGTGATATTGCCGAGCATCCCTATATCCAGCTCACGGTGGACGAGGGTGAGGTGTCTACTCTGCGCTACTGGCGTGCCGCGGGACTGGAGCCGAGCATCGCTTTTCGCACCTCCACGCTTGAGGCGCTGCGTGGCTTGGTCGCGCATGGATTTGGCGTCACCATCTTGTCCGATATTGTCTATCGCCCGCTCTCGCTGGAGGGCCGTCGGATTGATAGTCGCGGCATCTCCGACATGCTGCCACCGATGGAAGTGGGCCTGGTGATGCGCCGCGACAGCGCATTAGCGCCGGTGCCCCATGCCTTCCAGCAATTCCTAGTTTTCGCCTGCGCCGCGCTGCCAGATTCGATCCTGCGTTGAGCCATCGCCGCAGGATTGGTGTGTCTATTGTTTGTCTGTAGCACCGGCGTCAGGCCGGTCGACTTCACTCACACCCAGCGCATCGTAGGCGCGATCAAGGCGTGATTGGGCGAGTTGCGTGAGCGGATGATCCGGGCCGCGTTGGCGTGTGAACAGGTCCACCGCTGGTTCGAGTCGCTCACGCGCGGACTGGGCATCGCCCGCAGCAAGATCGGCTTCAGCGGCGTTGGAAAGAAAAACCGGCCAGTGTGGGTAGTTGGGGCCGACGATGTCCGGCGCGAGCCGCAACAGCACGTCGAAGTTAGCACGTGCATCGACGATTCGGCCCGCCTTGAGCAGCAGCACACCACGCGCTGAGCGCGCCGCCAGCGTGTCACGGTTAGGTTCGCCGTTTTCCATGGCGATGACTTTTTCAGCCATCGCCAGTGCCGCCTCCGACTGGTCGAGTTTTTCGAGCGTGCTGATCAACATCACATAGTTGACGATGGTGTCGCGTGACTCACCCTCGCCGCGTGCGATACGCGTGGTTAAGGCGTGGCGCAGCAGCGGTTCCGCCTCGGCAGGGCGATCCAAGCTGTTGTACGCCGCCGCAAGCTGCATCTCGGAATTGAGCGTGAGCGGATGATCGTCACCGTAACGCTGACTGCGTTGTTCGAACACATTGGCATACAGCTCGGCCGCCTCATCCAATCGACCCTGACGGTGGAGCACTTGGCCGAGTACCTTGCGGGTGTAGAGCACTTGCGGGTGATTGGCACCCATTCGCGCCGATTCTGATTCCAAGGTCGCGCGAATTAGGGTTTCGGCTTCGCTGAAACCACCGATGCTGAGCAGCGCGTACGCCAAGTTGTGGCGCAGCACGTCGGTCACTTCGATCGTATCGGGGAGTTGCGCCAGCAACGGGTCTTTCAGTAGTTCGCGATTAAGTGCGACCGCCGCGTCGGTGTCGCCACCTCCCTCCAGCGCTTCAGCCTGAAGCGCGCGAGCCCGAAAGCCCAGTTCGCGTGCCCACGGTTCATCGATCTGCGACAGCCGCGCGGCGAGTGCGAGCGTCCCGTCAATCGCGGACTCGGCTTGGCCGGATCGCGCAAGGTCTTCCAGTCGTGAAAACTCGGCATCGGAGGCTTCCGCGCTGCCGGGACCAAAGCCCTCGTCCAGCCAGTTTTGCGCGCGGTCAAAGAAGTCCTGCGCGCGCGGGCTTTCGCCCAAGGCACTCCACGTGCGCCCAAGCAACAGGGCCACTTGGCCGGCAATGCGTGGCGGAACGGTGGTTACATCGAGAGAGCGAGCGGCCTCATCAAGCACGTCTCGCAATGGCGTATCCGGCGATCCGCCCAGTTCGGGGTCAGCGCCTGTCAGCATGTGTCCAACGAAGTCGTTAACCGCCCGTAGCTCCAGGGTGCGGGCTTCGGTTTCCGCCAGCGCAGCGCGCGCGCGTTGGGCCGAAAACGTACTGATGCTGGCGGTGGCCAGCAGGGCAATAAATACCACGCTGGCGGCTACGGTCAGGGCACGGTGACGGCGCACAAATCGGCTGCTGCGATAGATCAGCGTGGGCGCGCGCGCCTGCACGGGCTGATGATCCAGCAGGCGTTGCAGATCGTCAGCAAACTCACC
>CAJDUW010000023.1_pt1 | contig 32968 bp, 18 predicted proteins | sample 7390931 | NCBI WGS metagenome assembly CAJDUW01 (sample SAMEA7055687, study PRJEB34461) | soil metagenome | biome: terrestrial ecosystem; feature: Peninsula; material: soil | place: Antarctica | collected 2016
ATTTTGATCTGGGCGTTCAGCTGGATCGTGATGAAGCAGGTCTTGGCCTATGCCGGGCCGATACAGTTTGTCGCGCTGCGCTATGTGCTCGGCGCGTTGGTGCTGTTTATCGCGTTGTGGATTCTGCGCCAGCCTCTGAAACCACCACCGCTGGGCGCGACTCTGCTGATTGGACTGTGCCAAACCGCGGCTTTTCAAGGATTGGCGCAATGGGCTCTGCTGGAAGGCGGTGCCGGTCAAGTCGCGCTATTGGCTTACACCATGCCGTTCTGGGCAATTCTTCTGGCGTGGCCGTGGCTGCAGGAGCGTCCGCTTCCACGGCATTGGGTTGGGCTTGGATTCGCGGCACTCGGGCTGGTCTGCATCATCGAGCCGTGGCACAGCATGGTCACGGCGTTGAGCACGGTGCTCGGCATTGCGGGCGGCGCGGCCTGGGCAGCAGGTGTGGTGTTGAGCAAGCGCTTGTTCCAGCGCCATAGCTGTTCGGCATTAAGCCTGACGGCGTGGCAGATGTTGCTGGGCAGCCTGCCTTTGTGCGCCTTGGCGCTGATCGTGCCCGAGCGCAGTATCGACTGGACACCTGCGTTCATCGCCGGCCTCGCCTACAGCGTGCTGCTGGCCTCAGGCTTGGCGTGGTGGTTGTGGTCGATCGTGTTGAAGCGTTTGCCGACGGCAGTGGCCAGCATTTCCAGCTTAGGCGTGCCGGTGGTCAGCGTGCTGCTTGCATGGCTGATCTTGAACGAGCAACCGTCGCCCGCGAGATGGCTGGGAATTGCCTTGGTGTTACTCGGGCTGTGCGCGGTCAACGGCGTCGGATTTGGACGCCGCCGCTGACCGCACAGAGTGCCGTTCTGCTTAAACCGTGAACAGACCGAGGAAGTGATGCAAGGGCATGGCATCGAACTTGGCCGGGTCTTCGACCGCCGCCATGATCGCCGCCGCCTGTTGCGCCGGGAACTGGTCTCGCATGGCCGCTTCAAACTTCTTCAACAACACCGGGATGCCTTCAGCACGGCGATTGCGGTGGCCGATCGGATAGTCGATCGACACCTTGTCGGTGCTGCTGCCGTCCTTGAAGAACACCTGCAGTGAGTTGCCGATGTAGCGCTTGGCCGGATCGAAATAATCTTTGGTGAACTGCGGATTTTCGACCACGCTCATCTTGTCGCGCAGCGCGTCGATACGCGGATCGGCGGCAATCTCGTCGTTGTAATCGCTCGCCACCAGACGGCCAAAAATAAGCGGCACAGCAACCATGTACTGGAGGCAGTGATCGCGGTCGGCGTAGTTGTGCAGCGGGCCGGTCTTGTCGATGATCCGGCAGCCGGCTTCCTGGGTTTCGATCACGATCTTGTCGATCTGATCGAGCTTGTCAGCGACCTGCGAGTGCAGCGCCATCGCACATTCGACTGCGGTCTGGGCGTGGAACTCAGCCGGATAGCTGATCTTGAACAGCACGTTCTCCATCACATAGCTGCCGAACGGACGCTCGAACTCAAACTCTTTGCCATTGAAGGCGACGTCGTAGAAGCCCCAGGTCTTGGCCGAGAGTGCGGAGGGATAGTCCACCACATCACGATGCACGGCGTTGATCGCATGGGTAACGGCGCGACGGCAAGCGTCACCGGCGGCCCAGCTCTTGCGCGGGCCAGTGTTGGGTGCATGGCGGTAGGTGCGCAGTACACCGTTGTCGATCCAGCTGTGCGACACCGCCGTGACGACCTGTTCCTTGTTACCGCCGAGCATGTGCGCAGCGACGGCGGTGGACGCCAAGCGCACCAGAATCACATGGTCGAGGCCGACACGGTTGTAGCTGTTCTTGAGTGCGTAGCAGCCCTGAATTTCGTGCGCTTTAATCGCATGGCCCAGTACGTCACGCACCGTCAAGGGCGTGCCGCCTTCGCGCTCGGCCTTACGGCTAAGCCAGTCACCAACGGCAAGAATGGCGCCAAGGTTGTCGGACGGATGGCCCCATTCGGCGGCCAGCCAGGTGTCGTTGAAGTCCAGCCAGCGCACTTGGGTGCCAATGGCAAAGGCGGCCTGCACTGGATCGAGTTCATGACTGGTGCCCGGCACGCGCGCGCCGCCCGCCATGGTCGCACCCGGCACGACCGGCCCGAGATGCTTGACGCACTCAGGAAACTTCATCGCCATCATCGAGGTCGCCATCGAGTCGAGCAGCATGTAGCGCGCCGTGTCGTAAGCCTCCTTCGAGTCGATTTGGTAATCGATCACGTAGTCGGCCACATCCACCATCGGCTGATCGGGATTAGGACGGACGGCGGAACGGATGTCATGCGTACTCATGGCAACTCTCTGATGTTGGGGAGGAAACCAGCCATTCTAGCCGACCCGTCCGAAGCTGGCTTGAATGCGGGAGATCATTCTGAACGACGGCATCGTCCGCGTTCAGCGGCGACGCAAGCACGAATACCCTTATTCGTCAGGGCGTTGGCTGAGGTGCGCCTTTCGCCTGCTCGGCTTCAAATCGGTGCGGGATCATCAGCACGGCCAATACCATCAACACAGACACAACGAGCCCAGCGACGTAAAGTTGGGTGGTGGCGCTCTCGATTGCATTGCGTAAATACTCAGCCGACAGCGGCGACAAATCGGCATTTTGCAAGGCGTGAATAACACCATTGATATCTTTTGGCATGGCATCGGCGGCGCCCTGCGGCACTTGGATTAGGCGCTCGCGCAGATTGTGATTGAAAATCGCACCCATCAAGGCCGCGCCAAGGCTGGCACCGAGATAGCGCGAGAACATATTTCCGCCGGTCACCACGCCACGCTCACTCCAGCCCACCACAGATTGCACGCCCACCAGCAATGGCGTCGACAGGAATCCGAATCCAGCACCCAAAATCACGGTTACGACAACGACCATGGTGACTGAGGCCGGATGCGGCATCCATACGAAACCCGCCATCGCAAGAACTACGAGTGCGGCGCCGATCAAGCCGGTCTGACGGAAACCCACGCGCATATAGACGCGACCGGAAAACGAGGAGGCTAACGGCCAACCTAGGCTCATGCTGGCCAAGGTCAAACCAGATTCAATCGCGCCCAAGCCCAACACCGACTGTGCAAAGGTCGGCAGATAGGCATTGGGTGCCATCATCACCAGCCCAATTCCAGCGGTGGCGAGATTGGCGCCGCGGGTGACAGGCCAGCGCCACAGCCAACCCGGGATCATCGGCTCGGCGGCACGACGTTCAACCCATATCAGCAAGCTGATCAACAGCGCCGTCACCGCGAACACCGTAAGACTCTGGTTTGATCCCCACGCCCACGCCTGCCCGCCTTGGAGTAAGCCAAAGATCAGCAGGCCAATGGCAAGCAATATCAGCACCGCACCGGCGTAATCGATGCGATGCGGGCGGCGCTCGAAGCGCTCGTGTAAAAACACGCCGACCAGCACCATCGCCAAGATTCCAATCGGCACATTGATCAGGAAAATCCAACGCCAAGAGATGTATTCGGCAAAAGCACCGCCCAACACTGGCCCGACGATGGCGGCGATACCCCAAACGCTCGACAACCAACCTTGGATGGCAGCGCGTTCACGCACCGAATACAGGTCGCCGGCAAGAGTCGCTACGGTTGCCATCACGGCACCAGCACCCAAGCCCTGCACACCTCGAAACACCACCAGCGACATCATGTCCCACGCCAACGCGGACGCGGCCGACCCGATCAGGAAAATCACCGTGCCGAACATAAGAATCGACTTACGACCGAAGACATCAGCAAGCTTTCCGTAAACCGGAATCGTCACGGTCTGCGCCAGCAGATAGATCGAAAACACCCAACTGAACAGCGAAAACCCGCCCAGATCACCAACGATCTGAGGGATCGCGGTCGATACGATGGTCGCATCCATCGCGGCCAGCATCATCGTGCACATCAGGGCCAGCAACACCCAACGGCGAGAGGTGGTCGGGCGCGTATCGCCGTTGGCGCGCGCAGGCGGAGATGAGGGGCTATTCACACCACTATCGTAGAGGCATCAGCGCACACGGACTATCGCCGGAAGTCACGCTATCCCTGCCCTGTTCTACCGTCGTACAGACGCCGGCGAGCACCGAAAGACGATCGCAAGCCGCGCCTAGCCTCACTCGCGAAAAACCGACAGTAGGCAGGGACTGCCTGCGCCTCTACAATCCGCGCCATGAAAATGGACCTCGGAATGATGCTGGCCGGTTTGCTCGGCATCGGCTTTTTGTGTCAGTGGCTGGCTTGGCGCGTGAACGTACCCGCCATCCTGTTCCTGTTGCTGTCAGGCATCGCGCTCGGGCCTATTGCCCACGTGATTGATCCCGACTTGCTGCTCGGCGATCTGCTGTTTCCGGTCGTGTCGCTGTCGGTTGCGGTGATCTTGTTCGAAGGCAGCATGAACCTGCGTCTTGCCGAACTCGCCGACATTGGCTCTGCGGTGCGTGGACTGGTCAGCTACGGCGCCGTCGTCGCCCTGCTTGGTTTGGCGTTGGCAGCACACTGGTTTGCGGGCTTGAGTTGGCCGTTGGCGTTCCTGTTCGGCGCATTAGCTTGCGTGACCGGGCCGACCGTGGTGATGCCGATGTTGCGAGCGGTGCGCCCCAATCGGCGGGTTTCAAACCTGTTGCGCTGGGAAGGCATCGTGATCGACCCGCTCGGTGCGCTGTTCGCAGTGCTGGTGTTTGAGGCCATCGTCTCAATGCAGGCTCACGGCGAGGGTCATCCGGTACTGGTGTTCCTGCAGACAGTGGCCATTGGTGCCGCAGTCGGCGTCGGTGCGGCCTTACTGGTGGCGGCACTGCTGCGGCGTCAATTCATTCCGGAGTATCTGCAAAGTTATGCAGCATTGGCGGCGGTATTGGTGGCGTTTGCGCTTTCCGACTTGCTCGCACACGAATCCGGTCTGCTCGCGGTCACGCTGATGGGCATCATGCTGGGCAACGCGCGTGGCATCCATATCGACACCATCCTGCACTTCAAGGAGCACTTGTCGACGCTGCTGGTGTCGATCCTGTTTATCCTGCTGGCAGCGCGCCTGATGTGGCCCTTGCCTTCGTCCACCTTGTGGGCCGGCATCCTGATCTATCTGGCCGCACAGTTCGTGATACGTCCGCTCTCGGTCTGGATTTCGTCACTGGGCAGCACGCTGAATTGGCGCGAGCGTGTGCTGGTGTCGTGGATATCCCCGCGAGGTATTGTCGCGGCCTCAGTTTCAGCGTTGTTCGCGCTCAAACTCACCGCGCTCGGCGTGCCGGGCGCCGAAACGCTGGTGCCGCTGGTCTTCATACTCATCATCGCCACCGTGGTGGTGCAAAGCGCGACTTCGCGCGCGCTGGCCAAGGCTCTGGGCGTTGCCGAGCCTGATCCAAACGGTGTGATGATTTTCGGCTCCAACCGTGTCGCCATTGAAGTCGCGCTGGCGCTCAAGGCGCAAGGTATTCATACCTTGGTTGCCGATGAAAACTGGGACGGCATTCGCGCCGCACGGATGCAAGGATTGGCCACTTGGTTTGGCAACCCCAACTCACAACACGCTGAGCGTAGCCTCGACTTAACCGGCATCGGCCGCCTGCTGGCGATGTCCTCGCAGCGCGAATCCAACGTGTTGACGTGCCTGCATTATCGTCCTGACTTCGGTCGTAATCGGGTCTACCGCTTGCGCAACCTGACGCCGAGCGAGCGCAGTCAGCGCGCTTCCTTCCGCGACACCTTGCTGGCGCCTGCACTGTTCGGCAACGACATGACACTGTCGCAGTTCAACGAGTTGCTGGATAGCGGCTGGCGCGTGCGCACCACGACCCTGACTGACACGTTTGGCTGGAACGAATTTAACGCCCGCTACAGCAACACGGCACACCTGCTGTTTGCAGTGACTGACAAAGGCCAATTGCGTCTGTCGAGCAGCCGCCGTGTACCTGAGCCGCGCAATGGCTGGACCGTGATCGCGCTGACCCCGCCGGTTGACGCCAGCAGCACGCCAGACGACAGCGAAAACCAAACACCGACTGACACAACAGACGCGTCGAACGACGCGGCTTGATCGTCTTAGCAAGTAGGCAGAACCTGAGCTGATTGGTTCTGCATCAAACCGATGGCATCGAACCATCGATGCCATCGGTCACAGTGAAGCCGGAGCGACTGCCTTAGTCTTCGACCGTCGCGGGTAACAGGTGTACCGGTTCGGCGGCGGTGCGGATGACGAGATCGCCATCGTCGACAACGACATCGACACGCCCGCCTTCCGCCAGCTTGCCAAACAGCAATTCGTCGGCAAGTGGGCGCTTGATCTTTTCCTGCAACACCCGCGCCATCGGACGCGCACCCATTTGTGGATCGAAGCCGTGCTCGGCCAGCCAGCGTCGTGCCTGAGCATCGACATGGAGGCTGACATGCTTCTCTTGCAGCTGCGCTTCCAGTTCGATGATGAACTTATCGACGACCCGCAAAATATGCTCGAAGTCCAGCCCACGAAATTGCACGACCGCATCCAGACGATTGCGGAATTCGGGTGAGAAGCTGCGCCGAATAGCTTCCATCGCATCAGTGCTGTGGTTTTGTTCGACAAAGCCAATGGTTCGGCGCGCCGCTTGCTGTGCGCCGGCATTGGTGGTCATCACCATCACCACGTTACGGAAGTTGGCCTCGCGTCCGTTGGTGTCGGTGAGTACGCCTCGGTCCATCACTTGCAGGAGGATATTGAAGATGTCCGGGTGTGCTTTCTCGATCTCATCGAGTAAGAGTACGCAGTGCGGCGTTTTGACGACCTTCTCTGTCAACAGGCCACCCTGATCGAAACCGACGTAGCCCGGCGGTGCACCGATTAGACGCGAAACCGAGTGCGGCTCCATGTATTCGGACATGTCGAAACGGATCAGCTCGATGCCCAACTGCATGGCGAGTTGACGGGTGACCTCAGTTTTACCGACGCCAGTCGGGCCGGCAAACAGGAAACTGCCAATCGGCTTGTCCGGCTGCGCCAAACCCGAGCGCGCCATCTTGATCGCGGCGGTCAGGGTTCCAATTGCTTCGTCCTGGCCGAACACGACCATTTTGAGGTTGCGTTCCAAATTTTTCAGCACGTCCTTGTCGGACGCCGATACCTGTTTGGTCGGAATCCGCGCCATCTTGGCGACGATCAGTTCAATCTCGGACACGTCGATGCGTTGCTTGCGTTCGGCTTCGGGCACGACACGCTGACGCGCACCGGCCTCGTCGATCACATCGATCGCTTTATCCGGCAGTAAACGGTCGGTGATGTGCTTGACCGACAAGTCCACCGCGGCTCGAATCGCTTCATCGCTGTATTCGACCAAGTGGTGTTCTTCGAAGCGCGATTTCAGGCCCTCGAGGATTTCCACGGTCTCGGCAACGGACGGCTCGACCACATCAATCTTCTGGAAGCGGCGGGCCAGCGCGTGATCCTTTTCGAACACGCCACGGTATTCCTCAAACGTAGTCGATCCGATGCAGCGCAACTCACCCTTCGACAGCGCCGGCTTGATCAAATTGGAGGCATCCATGGTGCCGCCCGAGGCCGAACCCGCGCCGATGATGGTGTGGATTTCATCGATAAACAGGATCGCGTGATCTTCTTTGCGCAACTGCGCCAAGACGCCCTTGAGGCGCTTTTCAAAATCGCCGCGATATTTGGTACCGGCGACCAGCGCACCCAGATCAAGCGCGTAGATGGTCGCGTCCTTGAGCACCTCAGGCACTTCGTCATCGACGATGCGCTTGGCCAATCCCTCGGCCAAGGCGGTCTTGCCAACACCGGCCTCACCGACGTAAAGCGGGTTGTTTTTGCGACGACGGCACAGAACTTGGATGGTGCGTTCGATCTCATCCTGACGACCAATCAAGGGGTCAATCCGGCCTTGTCGTGCCTGCTCGTTGAGGTTGGTGGTGAACTCGGTCAGCGGATTGCTGGCTTTTTCGTCAATCGGCTCGCCTTCCTTGCCGACTTCCGCTTCGGTCTTGGGTTCGTCCTGACCGATGCGGGCGATACCGTGAGAGATGTAGTTGACGACATCGAGCCGGGCGATTTCCTGCTGGCTTAGAAAATAGACCGCGTGCGAGTCCTTCTCGCCAAAAATGGCTACAAGAACATTGGCACCGCTGACCTCTTTTCTACCGGACGACTGAACGTGGTAAACCGCGCGCTGCAAGACGCGCTGAAAGCCGAGCGTTGGCTGGGTGTCGCGGCTGTCTTCGACCGGCAGCACCGGTACCGACTCCGCAATCACCTTGCGCAGATCGTCCGCGAGCTTGGTTAAATCAGCTCCGCAAACCCGCAGTACGCCAGCTGCCGAGGGGTTCTCCAACAGCGCGAGCAGCAGGTGCTCCACCGTCATGAACTCATGGCGGCTGTCGCGGGCCTGCTTGTAGCACTGGCCGATGGTGTATTCGAGGTCCTTACTGAACATGGCTGTCTTCCTGTACGTGGACGACAATATCACGTCGTCGCGTTAACACTCAGATGGGGACGATCAGGTCTGCTCCATAGTGCACATAAGCGGATGTTGGTGGGTGCGTGAGAAATCGTTCACTTGCAAAACCTTGGTTTCGGCCACTTCGCGGGTGAAAACGCCGCACACACCCTGACCACGGGTATGCACGTGCAGCATGATTTGCGTAGCACGCTCGCGGTTCATGCCAAAGAACAACTGCAAAACCTCGATCACAAAATCCATCGGGGTGTAGTCGTCATTGATTAACAGTACGCGATACAACGGCGGCGGTTGCAGCTCCGGTCGTACCGGTGCAAGCACGACGCCGCGCTCGCCTTCCTGCTCTGGGTGCGGGTTTTGATCCTGATTCATGGCATCAAGTATATGAGCGAAACACAATGCGGGCAGCCCATTGACAGGCCGCCCGCTGGCAGTGACAACTTCCCAGTTGACTCAGAATTACTATTCGCTCCAGCCGCCGCCCAGTGCTTTGTAGAGCTGCACTTCACTAACCCGCTGCGCTAGGCGGGTTTGAGCCAGAGCCTGCTCAATCGCAAACAGCGAGCGCTGTGCATCGAGCAAGTCCAGATAACTAGCGACACCATTGCGATAACGCAACTCAGCGAGGCTGAAACGGCTGCGCTCAGCTTCGGCTTGCGCCTGCTGGGCGGCAAGCTGATCGGCGAACGTACTCCGTGCTACCAGCGCATCGGCGACTTCACGGAAAGCTGACTGGATAGCCTTTTCATATTGGGATACCGCGATCTCACGCGCTGCCTTGGCGCTATCGAGATTGGCGCGGTTGCGACCCATATCAAAAATTGGCAGGCTCAAGCCGGCACCGGCCGACCAGATTCGCTGACCCTCTGAACCGAATAGATCAGAAAAATCGCCACTGATACGCCCCAGACTTCCGGTCAAGCTGATACGCGGGAAGAAATTGGCGCGCGCCGCGCCAATATTGGCGTTGGCCGCGATTAACTGCTGCTCGGCGGCGCGAATATCAGGACGGCGCAACAGTAGATCCGACGACAAGCCAGCCGGTACATCGGTAAAGGTGGGCAATTCGTCTACCGGCGGAACCATGCTCACCAGCTGATCTGGGTGGCGATCTGCTGGCGTCGCATCAGACTGCGGCACCGGCGGGATCAGGCGCTCAGGAACGGCTTGGCCGACGAGCAATGTCAGCAAGTTTGCATCCTGACTGCGCAAGCGCTGTTGCTGCGCGCGTGTGGCGCGGGCTGCAGCCGCCAAGGATTCGGTTTGGTGCAACTCCAAGGCCGAACTGGCGCCGTTTTCCACTCGCAATTGCATCAGCTCGAGCGAGGTTTCCCGCGTTACCAGCGTACGTTCGGCCAGAGCCAATAACTCGGTATCGGTCTTGAGTTGCAACCATGTACTGGCGACGTTGGAAATGAGGCTGATCTGGGCTGCCTTGCGTGCTTCTTCAGTGGCCAGATAGTTGGACAGCGCAACGTCTTTGAGCGCCGCTACACGACCGAAGAAGTCTAGTTCCCACGCGGAGATACCCAAGCCTACGGTGTAGATCGAGGAGACGCTGTTCGCGCCCAAGCCCATGTTTGCAGTGCCCCGCTCACCCGACGCGGACATGCCGAGCGAAGGAAGTTGATCGGCGCGGCGAATCCGGTATTGAGCACGGGCCATTTCGATGTTCTGCACGGCAATACGCAGGTCGCGGTTGCCGCTCAGCGCCATACCGATCAACTCGCGAAGAGCTTCATCGTGCACGAACTCCTGCCACGGCATGTCTGCGACAGCCGCAGTGCTTGCGCTGTCCACATCAAGCGCCGCGTCGGGCCACGTTTCAGCAACCGGTGCGTGCGGGCGTTCGTAGGTAGGCACAAGGGAGCAGCCTCCCATTGCCACCAGAATCAACAGCGCGAGGCCCGTCCCCAATCGTGTGCGATGCAGACCGGTCATGGACTTACTCCTTCCAGATTATTAGCGTCGCTTTCATCATGACCCTCATCGTCAGCGTGTTCGGGTTTGCCGGAGAAAAACGTGCGTACCACGACGAAGAACACCGGCACCATCAACACCGCCAGCACCGTGCCGGTGATCAGTCCCCAGAACACGCCCGTACCGATCTCGCGCTGACTGGCCGAACTGGCGCCAGAGGCAAAATACAGCGGCGTGACACCGAGGATGAAGGCCATCGAGGTCATCAGAATTGGACGGAAACGCAGGTGCGCCGCTTCCAGCGTAGCCTCGACCAAACCTTTACCTTCGGCCTGTAGATCCTTCGCAAACTCGACGATCAGAATGGCGTTCTTGGCTGATAGTCCGATCACCGTGACCAGCCCGATCTGGAAATACACGTCGTTGGGAATGCCACGGAACCACACGCCCAGCAAGGTGCCGATGACGCCCAAGGGCACAACCAGAATGACTGACAAGGGAATGGTCCAGCTTTCGTACAAGGCCGCGAGACACAGGAACACGGCAAGAATCGAGAACGCGTACAAGACATAGGCTTGACCACTGGCTTGGCGTTCGTCGAGGGAGATGCCGGTCCACTCAAAACCAAAGCCCGCCGGCAAATCGGCCGCAATCCGCTCCATTTCCGCCATGGCCTCACCCGATGAATAGCCAGGCGCCGCCTCGCCACTGATGGACATGGACGGATAGCCGTTATAGCGCTTCAACGCCATCGGACCGGTCACCCAGCGCGATTTCACCACGGTTTCCAAAGCCACCAACTGGCCGCGATCATTGCGTACCTTGAGCGCGAGCACGTTGTCTTCGGTCACGCGCCTAGCGGCTTCGGACTGAACCACCACACGCTGCATGAAGCCCTGATTCGGGAAGTCGGCGACATAGCTGGAACCCAGCGCCGTACCCAGCGCACTGGCAATGGCAGCCACGTTGACACCCTGAGCGGCGGCGGCCTGTCGATCAATCTCAATTTCCCATTGTGGAGCGTCTTCGATGCCTTCCGGGCGCACACTAGTCAGCACCGGACTCTGCGAAGCGGCTCCCAACACTTGTCCGCGCGCGGCCTTCAAGGCTTCATGACCCATGCCATTGCGATCCAGCAGACGGAATGCGAAACCACTGCCAGTACCCAGCTCTGGAATTGCAGGCGGGGTGATGACAATTACAAAAGCGTCGCGGATGCTCGACAAGGCACCTGTTGCCCGATCAGCAAAGGCTTGCGCACTTTCTTCTGGCTTGGTCCTCAGCTTCCAGTCCGTCAGGCTTCCGAAGGCCAGCGCCACGTTCTGTCCGGTGCCGGAAAAGTTAAAGCCGACGATGGCCACAATGTTGTCAATTTCCGGCTGCTCAAGCATGTAGTCCTCGACCTGCTTGACCACATCCAAAGTGCGTTCTTGGGTGGCACCCGGCGGCAACTGCACGTTGATGATCACGGTGCCCTGATCTTCGCTTGGCAGGAAAGCCGTCGGCAGATGCATGAACAGCAGCGCCACACAGGCAATGATCGCGGCATACACGCCCATCATCGACCAGCGGCGACGCAGAATCTTATCCATGCTGCGCTCATAGCCACGCGCCATGCGCCCGAAGCGCTTGTTGAAACCATTGAAGAACGGCCCGAACAGACCCGTCTTCACGTCGTTGCGGTGGTCTTTTGCGATCGGCTTGAGCAAGGTTGCGCACAGCGCTGGGGTCAGCGTCAGCGCGAAGAAACCGGAGAACGCGATGGATGTAGCCATCACTACGGCGAACTGGCGGTAAATGTTGCCGGTGGCACCGGTAAAAAATGCCAGGGGCACAAACACCACCACCAGAATCGTCGTCATGCCGACAACTGCGCCAGAAATCTGGCCCATGCCTTTGATCGTGGCCTGTTTAGGCGACAGACCTTCTTCGGCCATGATGCGCTCAACGTTTTCCACCACCACGATGGCATCGTCCACCACGATGCCAATCACCAGCACCATCGCGAACATCGCCAGAATATTGATGGAAAACCCGGCCGCCAACAGGACTGCAAACGTGCCCAACAGCGCCACTGGCACCACGATGGTTGGAATCAAGGTGTAGCGCCAATCCTGCAGGAACAGGAACATCACCAAGAACACCAGCACGATCGCTTCTAGCAGGGTCTGCACCACCTTGGTGATCGAAATCGAGACAAACTTGGAGGTGTCATACGGCACGCTCCAGGTCACGCCGACCGGTAAAAACTCTCCCAACTCACCAAGTCGCTTATGGATCGCCTTTGAGGTCGCCATCGCGTTACCGGTCGCGTTGAGCTGCACCGCCATCGCCACCGACGACGCACCGTTCTGACGCGAGGTGAAGCCGTAACTTTCCACGCCCAGCTCGACCCGTGCGACATCGCGGATACGCACTGTTGATCCATCGGCGCGAGCGCGAAGCACGATGTCACCGAACTCTTCCACGGTGGTGAGCTGGCCGCTAGGTACCACGATGGTGGCGTTGATGGGTTGGCCGGGCACGCTCGGAGTGTCGCCCAAGGTGCCGCCGGATACCTGCATGCTCTGGCTGGCGATCGCAGCATTCACATCTGCCGGAGTGAGGTCGTAGCCTTCGAGCTTTAAGGGATCGATCCAGATGCGCATAGCGCGACCGGAGGCATACAGAGTCGCATCGCCAACGCCAGGAACACGCTGGATTTCCGGCAAGACGTTGCGGTTGACGTAGTCCGCGACATCCTCGCGCTTGCTGCGTCCATCGGTATCAAAGGTGGCGACCAGTAGAAAGTTTGAGTTCGCCTTGGAGACACGCACACCGGTGCGTTTGACCACATCCGGCAGGCGTGGCTCAGCCCGCGCCAGACGATTCTGGACTTCAACTTGGGCGATGTCGGGATCGGTGCCTGGCTTAAACGTAAACGCCAACTGGGCGAAACCAGCCGCCGGCGAGGTTGACTCCATGTACATCAAGCCATCGGCACCGTTCATTTCGCGCTCGATCAGCGATACGACGGTCTCATCGATGGTGGTGGCGCTGGCACCGGGATAGGTCAGCATCACCTGAATCGTGGGTGGCGCGACCGCAGGGTATTGAGACACTGGCAACTGGGTGATCGCCACGATGCCGGCAAGCATCACGAAAATCGCGATAACCCAGGCAAAAATTGGGCGATGGATGAAGAAAATTGACATGACTACCGCTCCCGATCAGCGCAAGGCGATGGATTGGGATGACATGACCGTCTCTGCCGCCTGTTCTGCGCCATCCTCGCTTAACGAATCGGACTGAGCGGCTGGAGGTGCGGCGGCATCTGCTTCGCCATCATCAAATGGCACCGGCTTGACCTTGCTGACGCCGGGCATGAGCTTCATGAAGCCATCCACCATCACCTGCTCACCGGTCTCAAGACCGTCCAGAATGACCCACTGCTTGCCATGCATACGGCCGACCGTAACGGTGCGCGGTTGGAACGAACCATCCGACTGAATCACCATCACGCTGTCACCGTTTGCTCCACCGCGAGTAACCGCCTGCAAGGGCAATAACACGATATTTTCGAGCTTGGCCTGCTGTAGGCGTGCCCGCACGTACATACCCGGCAGCAGCATGCCGTCGGAATTGGGAACTTCGGCACGCAGACTAACTTGGCCAGTGCCAGGGTCAACACTCAAGTCCGTAAACAGCAGACGACCGGGCTGGTGATAAAGTTGTCCGCTTTCCAGCAACACCTCGACCTGCACCGCCTCGTCACCACCCGCACGTTGCAGTTGTCCGGCCTTCAGCGCCTCGCGCATGCGCAGCACCTCACCGGCCGATTGGCTGATATTGACGTAGAGCGGATCGATCTGCTGAATGGTGGCCAGATGAGTGCCTTCCTGCTGACTGACCAAAGCACCCTCGGTCACCAATGAGCGTCCAATGCGACCTGCAATCGGTGCGGTCACGCTGGCGTATTCAAGGTTGATTCGTGCCGAGCGCACCGCTGCTTTGCCGGCGGCGACCATCGCTTCGGCCGACTTCTGAGCAGCGACGGCGGCGTCGTATTCCTGTTGGCTCACGGCGTTGGCTTCAACCAGAGGCCCATAGCGCGTGGCGCGTGCTTTAGCGTCGATCAACTGCGCCTCAGCTTGTGCGACTTGCGCTTGAGCACTTTGCAGCGTGGCTTCATAGGAGTTGGCGGCAATTTTATAGAGCAACTGCCCCTCTTTGACGTCACTGCCTTCTTCAAAGACGCGCTTGAGCAGAACTCCGGTGACGCGGGCGCGCACTTGAGCCACACGCGAGGACTCCAATCGGCCCGGCAATTCCGTGGTCAACTGCAAATCGCGCTGTTGCACAGTCACCACGCCAACTTCTGGCGGCGGCATATTGGCGTATCCATTCGAGTCGGCACCGTTGCCGCAAGCAGTCAGAGTACTAGCGAGAAACACCATGGCCATGACAAGACGCATCGAGCCGGACTGGGGGAGATTGGCAAATACTTTCATGACGATTGGTCTCAGAACAGGGAAGTACCGTGCTGCGCTGATCGTGACGGCGCAGCCAGATAACGACACATTGAATTGGGGTCTTTACGGACGGATTGTGACGATGTCGACAAGAGTCAATGCACTCAGAAGCGCCGACAGCAGGCAATTATACATACAATCACGAATGTATGCGATATACTTGCGTCTTCTGAACGTGATTGTTCGCCCCTCATTTAAGTACTGCAACTGCACTATGGCCCGACGTACCAAAGAAGAAGCCCAGGCGACCCGCGCGGCACTGCTCGACGCTGCCGAGTGCGTATTCCAGCAGCGTGGTGTCTCTCGCACCTCATTGTCCGATATCGCACAGGCCGCCGGTGTGACGCGTGGTGCTTTGTATTGGCACTTCAAGGACAAGGCTGATCTTTTCAGCGCCATGCTGGAGCGTGTTACCTCGCCGATGGATGCCGATTGGGACAGCATCAAGGATGGCGATGGCGATCTACTGAACCAGTGGTACGCGCACGTGCAGCGCGCCTTGCATCTCATCGTGCACGATGAGCAAACCCAGCGTGTACTGCAAATTGCGATGCAGAAGGTGGAACACAACGAGGAGATGAGTCCGGTGGTCGACCAGTTTATTCAGGTACACCGGATCCACGCAGACAACGAGCGCCGGGTTTTCGAGCAGGCCGCGGCTGCACGCGATGTGCAACTGCCTGCGCCCGCCGCGAAACTGGCGAATGGAGTGCATTCGCTGGTACACGGCCTGATCTACAGTTGGCTGCTGGATAGCAGTTTCGACCTGGAAACCACGGCACGCGTATCCATCGAAGCATTCTTGCGAGGTATTGGATTGCCTTTGGTCGATGACGCACCGACTGCTTAAATGCGCTCTTCAGCTCACAATCGCGCCGCGGCCGCACCGCGTGGCAAGACATACTTCACATCAAAAATAATGCCGTCAGGTGCCAGCAGCGCCTGAATGCCCGCTTCGCCCATCGCGTGAAATTGACGGTGCGCCACCGCCAAAAGGATGGCGTCATAGTGCCCCGGCGTCGGCTCTGGAATTGGCATCACGCCCAACTCTGCCTGGCACTGCGCTGGGTCCGCCCAAGGATCAAGCACATCGACGTCGGCATGAAAGCGACGCAGCTCGGTCACGATCCCCGCGACTTGGCTGTTGCGCAAATCAGGGCAGTTCTCTTTGAAGGTCACGCCCATGACCAAGATGCGCGCACCGGCCACGCGCAGTTTCGCCATCGCCATCGCACGCAGGAAACGCTCCACCACGCGCGCACCCATGCCGTCATTGATGCGCCGTGCGGCTGTCACCAACTCTGGGTAATATCCCACTTCCTGGGCTTTGTGGATCAGGTAATACGGATCGACACCGATGCAGTGTCCCCCAACCAAACCGGGGCGAAATGGCAAGAAGTTCCACTTGGTCCCTGCCGCTTCCAGCACCGCTTCGGTATCCATGCCGAGGCGCTCGAACATGCCGGCAAATTCGTTCATCAGCGCGATATTGACATCGCGCTGGGTGTTCTCAATCGCCTTGGCTGCTTCGGCGGTACGGATATCCGGCGCCAGATGCGTACCGGCCCGGATGATGCGGCGATACAGCGCGTCGACAAATGCCGCGGTTTCCGGATTGGAGCCGGAAGTAATCTTGACGATGTCCGGAAGACGGCGCGCATGATCACCGGGGTTGATCCGCTCCGGGCTATAGCCGACGAAGAAATCCTGATTGAAGCGCAAACCGGAGACACGCTCCAGCGCCGGCACGCAAACCTCCTCGGTCGCGCCCGGATACACCGTCGACTCGAATATCACCACGTTGCCCGGCTGCAAAACACGACCGACCGCCTCACTTGCAGCCACCAGTGGCGACAAATCCGGCCATTTGTGCCGAGTCACCGGCGTCGGTACGGCGACGATAAATACATCTTGGCCAGCCAAGGCGGCCGGATCGGATGCCGTGGACAACTGCTTCAAGGCATCATAGTCGTGCGCTTCGATCTCTCCGGTCGCATCCTCACCGCGCGCCAGAGCCGCAATCAGCCCCTGATCACGATCAAAACCAAGCACTTGGAAATGGCGCGAAAGCGCCAAGGCAAGAGGCAAGCCGACATAGCCCAAGCCAATCACTGCAACGCGACTGCGGTCGAGCGCCGGCAAAGGCGTGCGGGAGTTCGTATTCATTGGCACAATGATGCCACGTCGAACCCGCGATCCACCATGCGGGCACATGCGCCGCCTTTCTCGCTTTGGAGTCACCTGATGAAACGTCTGATCCTTCCGATTTTCGCCTTCGCCTTGCTTGCAATCGGTTCGGCTCACGCCGCCGACGACACGCACTCACATGGCCATGATCACGACCATCACGCCACGGAAAGCGTGAGCCTGCAGCTCAATGACGGCGCGAAGTGGGAAACAGACGCACCCTTGCGCGCATCCATGAGCAAGATCCGCGACGCGGTCGATGCGGCGCACCCTGCCATCCACACCGGAACAATGTCGGATGACGGATACACAGAGCTGGCCGACCAGGTCAAAGCCGGGGTCAACAACATGATCGCCAACTGCCAGCTCCCGCCTGATGCCGACGCGCAGCTACACATCGTGCTGGCCGAACTGCTCTCGGGCGCAGCACAAATGTCCGGCAGCGTCGAATCGGCCACCCGCAAGGATGGCGCGCACACGGTGATGGGCGTGTTAGAAACCTACAACAGCCACTTCGAAGACCCTGACTTCGCAGCAATCAAGCACCTGCACTGAAACCCGGTTATTAAGCGGGCTGGTGAAGTGCGCTATTTGGCGTGCGTTGCGCGGGTCTGCATCGCCCGTGTGCGGCGTGTCATCCCGTCAATACGTGCTTAGCGGCTGGGCCCCAGCCTCTCAGGCTAGAATCGCTTTCCCTTCAAGCATCAGGAACCCGGCGCTGTGAACGAAATTCTTGTCGGCAAGTCCATCACCACTCCAGACAGCGGCCAAGTCAAACTGCTGACCAAGTACGGCAACCGCCACGGCCTGATCGCCGGCGCTACCGGCACCGGTAAATCTGTGTCGCTGATGGTGATGGCCGAAGGCTTTTGCCGTCAGGGTGTGCCGGTGTTTATGGCGGATGTGAAAGGCGATATCGCCGGGCTTGCAGTAGCCGGTAACAGCAACGAGAAGATCACTGCCCGCGTCAACGAAATCGGCATCGACGATTACGCCAACGAAGGCAGTCCGGTGGTTTTTTGGGACTTGTTCGGCAAGGACGGACATCCAGTACGCGCCACGGTTTCCGAGATCGGCCCCACCTTGTTGGGCCGCATGCTCGAGCTCAACGACATCCAATCGGGTGTGCTGGATATCGTGTTCAAGCTGGCTGACGACAACGGCTGGCTGCTGCTGGATCTTGACGACTTGCGCTCGCTGCTGATCTTCGCCGGCGAAGAACGCAAGGATATTTCTACACGTTATGGCCTGATCAGCCCGGCCTCGATCGGCGCGATCCAACGCGCCCTGCTGCGCTTGGAGCAGGATGGTGGCCAGCAATTTTTTGGCGAGCCGGCGCTGGACCTTCAGGACTTGATGCGCACCGACCTATCCGGCCGCGGCATCATCAATATCCTCGCAGCGGACAAGCTGATCCTGAAACCGCGTCTTTATTCAACTTTCCTGCTGTGGCTGCTGTCACAACTGTTTGAAAACCTGCCGGAAGTCGGGGATTTGGATAAGCCTCGACTGGTGTTTTTCTTCGACGAAGCACACTTGCTGTTCAACGACGCACCACCGGCATTGCGCCAACGCGTAGAACAGGTCGTTCGCATCATCCGCTCCAAGGGCGTGGGCGTGTATTTTTGCTCGCAATTTCCGGACGACGTCCCCAGCGAAATCCTCGGCCAGCTCGGCAACCGCGTGCAGCATGCGCTGCGTGCGTTCACCCCACGCGACCAAAAAGCAGTGCGTACCGCTGCACAAACCTTTGTGCAAAACCCCGCATTGAATGTCGAACAGGTTATTTCCCAACTCGGCACCGGCGAAGCGCTGACGTCGATGTTGTTGGACAAAGGAATCCCTGCGCCGGTAGAGAAAACCTTGATTTGTCCACCGCGCTGTCGCATGGGCGCAATCACAGCCGAAGAGCGCGCCACGATACGCAGCCGCAGCCCGGTTGGCTCCCGCTACGACACCACGATCAACCGCGAATCGGCCCACGAAATATTGACCCGTCGCGCCGAAGGACTGACCGCCGCCAAAGACGCTGAAGCCGAAGCTGCAGCACAGGCCAAGAGCAAAGCCGCCGAACCGGAAAGCATCGGCATCGGAGGCGCGATCAGCGGCTGGCTATTCGGAACCAAACGTCGCCAAGGCATGATCGAAACCATGGGCAAACAAACCGCACGCACAGTCGGCAACAAGCTGGGCAACCAGATCCTGCGCGGCATACTGGGCGGCATTAAAAAGAAATAGCAGGTAGGCCACCATCGCCATGCGGCGGCGCTATCTTCACGCCCCGCACATCCCGCTTTCGATCAAGGTCGAAGTTGGAGTAAGGTTTCCGGCTCCATCCCGGCCCTAGCCTCAGGAGCACTCCGTGCCTCGTACCCTTATTCTCGCCGCCGCCATCAGCCTGGCGCTGGCCGCCTGTTCTTCACAGGAATCCACTACAGTGACCACACCGGCCGCATCCAATAGCTCTGCCACGTTGGCGGATAACCCTACGCAAACGCCGGCTGAGAACCCGTTTTTCAGCGCCAGCAGCCTGCCCTTTCAGGCGCCTGATTTCAATGCGATCACCGATGCCAGCTACCTGCCGGCCTTTGAGGAAGGCATGCGGCAGCAGCTGGCCGAGATCAAAAAGATCACCGCCAACGCCGAGCCCGCAAGTTTCGAAAACACCCTGCTGCCGCTGGAAAAATCGGGTGCCGTTCTAGATCGAGTGCAGCGTGTTTTCTTCAGCGTGGTGCAGGCCGACACAAACCCCGAGCGGCAGAAAATCCAAGAGCAGGTCACTCCAAAGCTGGCAGCTCATGACGACGCCATCCACCTTGATGACGCACTATTTACGCGTATCAAAACGATTTACGACGGACGCGCCGATGCGGGTTTCGATTCAGAGCAACTGCGACTGGTGGAAGAGACCTACAAGGATTTCGTCAAAGCCGGCGCCGAGCTGAGTGAGGCCGACAAAACGATCTTGCGCCAACTCAATACCGAGGAAGCCACGCTCTCCAATGACTTCCACAACCGGATCGTGGCGGGCGCCGCGGCTGGAGCGGTGGTGGTCGATGACGTGGTCCAGTTGGCTGGGCTGTCTGACGGCGAGATTGCCACCGCCGCCAACGATGCCAAAGCACGCGGTCTTGAGGGCCAGTGGGTTTTGAGCTTACAGAACACGACCCAGCAGCCGGAACTGGGTTCCTTGGAAAATCGTGAGCTGCGTGCGCGTATTCTGAAGGCATCCGCGACCCGTGCCGAACACGGTGACGACAACGACACCCGCGCCATCATCCAACGTCTGGCGCAGTTGCGCGCGCAGAAGGCCAAGCTATTGGGTTTCCCTGACTTTGCCACCTACACCATGGGCGATCAGATGGCCCAACTACCGGCCAACGCGCTCAAGCTGCTCAATGATGCTGTGCCGGCCGCTACCGCCAAGGCGCGCGGCGAGTTGGCTGATATCCAGCAGGTGATCGACGCACAAAATGGCGACTTCAAGGCCGCCGCGTCAGACTGGGACTTCTACGCCGAGCAGGTGCGCAAAGCCAAATACGATCTCGACGAAGGTCAGATCAAACCCTATCTTGAACTGAACAACGTGCTGCACAACGGCGTGTTCTATGCCGCCAATCAGCTCTATGGCATCAGCTTCAAGGAGCGCCACGACATTCCGGTCTATCACCCCGACGTGCGCGTGTTCGACGTCACCGATGCCGACGGCCAGCCGCTGGCGCTGTTCTATGCCGACTTTTACAAGCGCGACAGCAAATCCGGTGGCGCCTGGATGGATGTATTCGTCGAACAGAACGGTCTGACGGGAACCCGTCCGGTGGTCTTCAACGTCTGCAACTTCAACAAGCCTGCTGCCGGTCAGCCGGACCTGATGAGCTGGGATAACGTGGTCACGATGTTCCACGAGTTCGGTCACGCTCTGCACGGCATGTTCTCGAACACGCGCTATCCGAGCTTGGCCGGAACCGAGGTGCCGCGCGACTTTGTTGAGTTCCCCTCCCAGTTCAATGAGCACTGGGCGATGGACCCGCAAGTCTTTGCCAACTACGCCAAACATCACGAAAGTGGTGAGTCCATGCCGCAGGCGTTGGTGGACAAGATCAATAAGGCCTCGACCTTCAATCAGGGCTATGCGACCACGGAATATCTCGCTGCCGCGCTGCTCGATCTGAGTTGGCACACACTTGCGGCAGATGCACAGGTGGGCGATGTCGATGAGTTTGAAGCCAACGCGCTCAAGACGGCCAAGGTCGACATGCCGGAAGTGCCGCCCCGCTACCGCAGCACCTATTTCGACCATATCTGGGGCGGCGGTTACTCAGCCGGTTACTACGCCTATTTCTGGTCGGAAATGATCGACCATGATGCGTTCGAGTGGTTCAAGGAGAACGGCGGCCTGAGCCGCGAAAACGGTCAAATCTTCCGCGACAAGATTCTTTCCATCGGCAATACCCGTGACTTGGCTACCGCCTACCGCGAATTCCGCGGCAAGGATCCCAGCGTCGAGCCGCTGCTGCGCGCACGCGGACTGGAATAAGACGACAGCCGGATGAAGCGAGTGAGGCGGAAGGCATCAGCCTTCTGCCTCACTGTCGAAGCTCCGCCCTCGTAGACCGAGACTGTAGGCTTTGAGCTTGCTGTGTGAACGCACTCAATCGGGGCGTTTGTATTTCTTCTCACCGGCGCTGACCACCAGCTTCAGCCGATTTTCTGGCGGAGGCAGCGGACAGGTGGAGTAGTCGTTGAAGGCGCATGGCGGGTTGTAGGCGAGGTTGAAATCCATGATGACCTTGCCGTCTTTCGCTGCCGCAGCATCAAGCTGACGGCCACCGCCATAGGTATCCTGGCCCGATGTGCGGTCGGAAAACACGAAAAACAGACTGCCATCGTCTTCCGCCAATGCTTCAAGACGCCACGTCGCGCCCTCGCGCTCAAACACGACCGCGCCGGGATTCGGCGTTTCCTCGATCTGGTTGACGACGTTGGCAATCGGGATCGTGGTGCCATCGGGATGCGGCTCAAAACGCGCTTCGATCCTCCATGACGGATCCGCTGGGTAATAGTCGATGCCGGCAAATTTCGTTCGCGTCGCAGCATTCGCATCGCGCACGCGCAAGGCATAGCGCCCACTGCGTTCAATCAGATTGAAGCCGCTGTTGCCCGCATCAAAGTTCACTTGCGTCGCCGTGCCACGGCTATCTGGGATCAAAGTGACCGAGCCAGAGGCTTTTTCGCCATCAACCAGAAAGTCTGCGGCTTCGGCCGGCTCCAGCACCACGGTCTCGCCATCCAGTCGTAACAAGCCCAAATATGCCGGCCCAACCGTGAGCACAATGTCGTTGTCAGCCGCGCTGCCGACACGGTGCTGGCCCGGATCAAACCAGTCCAGCCCCACCAACGACAACCAGCCTAAAGGCTGCGTCAGTCGATCGACACGCTCAAGGCGTAGTTGAGTGATTTCGGCATCGAACGCTGTCGTCTCAGCCATGACCGCAGTTCCCAAGCCCGACAAGGCCACGACCAGCAGCAGCGGTTTCCACATGGTGATGCTCCCAAACGGTAAAAAGTCGGTTACGACGCGCAAGCATTGCACCATTGTTCACGTCTGCGACAGTCGTATTGGGCATCAGTAAACACCCGGGTCAGCGTCCACGCAAAAACAATTTATCCAACTGCTGCTTGTCCAACTGCACCCAGGTTGGCCGACCGTGGTTGCACTGGCCAGAGCGTTCGGTCGCTTCCATGTCACGCAACAAGGCGTTCATTTCCACCAGCGTCAGCCGTCGATTGGCCCGTACCGAGGCGTGGCACGCCATGGTGCCCAGCAGCTCGTTGCGCTGTTCCTGTACCCGACGGCTGTTGCCGTGCTCCATCAGATCCGCCAGTACATCCAGCGCCAGCTGACGCGTATCCGCGCCCTCCAACAAGGCAGGAATACTACGCAGCACCAGGCTTTGTGGACCACTGCGGCCCATCTCAAAGCCTAATTCTTGCAAAGCCTGCGCGTGATCTTCGGCGGCGGCGGCTTCACGCTCACTGACCGCAAGTGACACCGGCACCAGCAAGGGCAAGGCACGAATCCCCTCGCCATCTTGTGCAAGTTTTAGTCGCTCGTAACTGATGCGTTCGTGCGCGGCATGCATGTCCACGATGATCAGGCCAATTTCGTTCTCGGCCAGAATAAAAATGCCGTGCAGCTGTGCCAGTGCGTAACCCAGCGGCGGCGCCTCGGTATCAGTCTCAGCAAACGGTGTCGGCTCTGATCCCGTACGCGCACCGCCATACAGCGCGGTATAAGCGGCAACCTGTTCATTGATGCGCAGTGGCATGGCCGCTTGTCGCGGCGGCATCGATTGCCCGGCAAATGACGTATGAAACACTGAGTTTTCAGTGGGCGATGGTGTGCCCAAGCCGTCGGGCATGCGCTGCGGATGCGACGCCGTTGCACCGGCGCGAGTATCGGCGAGTGCGTGATGCAGACTGCGAAATAAAAAGTCATGCACCAGCCGCGAATCACGAAAACGCACCTCGCTTTTGGTCGGGTGAACGTTGACATCAACCCGATGCGGATCAAGTTCCAAAAACAGCACATAAGCTGGATGACGGCCGTGATACAGCACATCGGCGTAAGCCTGACGTACGGCATGAGTGACGATGCGATCGCGCACGCGCCGTCGATTCACGTAAAAATACTGCTGATCTGCTTGCGAACGCGCAGCGGTTGGCAGGCCGACCCAACCACTGATGCGAAAACCGGCGGCAGCTTCGTCCAAGTACAAGCTGTGTTCGGGAAACTGGGCGCCAAGCGTTTCGCCAAGTCGACGCAGGAACTCATCCGGCGTGGCCGACGCGCGCCAATTGCGCAGCGCTTTGCCATTGTGCGAAAGCCTGAACTCCACATCCATCCGCGCCAAAGCCAGCCCGCGCAGCAGCTCCTCCACATGGCCTAGCTCGGTGCGCTCGGTGCGCAGGAAGCGCCGCCGTGCCGGCACGTTGAAGAACAATTCACGCACTTCCACCGTGGTGCCGACAGGGTGCTGCGCGGGCATCGGATCGGATACGCGCCCGCCCTCACACTCAATACGAACGGCATGCTCGGCCTCTGCCGTGCGCGAGGTGATGGAAAACTGCGATACCGAAGCAATTGATGGCAAGGCTTCGCCACGAAAACCCATCGTCGCCACCGCTTCCAGATCTTCCAGCGAGGCAATCTTGCTGGTGGCATGACGCGACACTGCCAGCGCCAGCTCATCGGCAGGTATTCCAACGCCATCGTCGCGCACGCGAATCAACCGGATACCGCCTTCTTCGAGCTCAACCTCTATCCGGCTAGCGCCGGCATCGAGCGCGTTTTCGACCAGTTCCTTGAGCGCCGAGGCCGGCCGTTCCACCACCTCACCGGCGGCAATCTGGTCAACCAGGGTGTCGGGCAAGGAGCGAATCGGCATGGCAGGCACTTTGTATGACGGAACCTATGATTCTAAGTGCGATGAGCACCGAGTACATCTATGCACGCAGCCGACGTGGTCATGCCGGCGTGCAGCGCGGCGCGACCATAAGGCCTCCACTGATTAGAGTGGGCGCTCAAACCATGCATGGCAGGCTCAGGCTGATGCTAGGTTTAGTGTGGCCTTTGCAGCTGATCTTGGCGCAGCGGTTTGGTCGCCCTTGCTCAAGCGTCTGTTGTGCGCCGCAACAAAACCTTGCAGGATGAACGCTCAAAGCGGACGAATTTGCCCATACACTCGAACTCGCCACACGCCACACGACTGAATCAAGGACTCCTCCATGCGCCCACGGAATCTGGCCACCTTCCTCGACGCCGTCGCGACACGCGATCCGAACCAGTTCGAGTTCCAGCAAGCCGTGCGCGAAGTGATGGAAAGCCTGTGGCCCTTCATCGAACAACATCCGAAATACGCTGAGCATGGCTTACTGGAGCGTTTGGTAGAGCCCGATCGCATCCTGCAGTTTCGCGTCAGCTGGGTTGATGATGGCGGCCAAACTCGGGTCAACCGTGCGTGGCGAATCCAACATAACGCCGCGATCGGGCCTTACAAAGGCGGCATGCGCTTTCACCCGTCGGTCAACCAGTCGATCCTCAAATTTCTGGCCTTCGAGCAAACCTTCAAGAATGCTTTGACCACGCTGCCCATGGGCGGTGGCAAGGGCGGCTCGGATTTTGACCCTAAGGGCAAGAGTGAGGGCGAGGTCATGCGCTTTTGCCAAGCCTTGATGAGCGAGTTGCATCGTCACCTTGGGCCAAACACCGATGTCCCCGCTGGCGATATCGGCGTTGGCGCACGCGAAGTCGGCTATATGGCCGGCATGATGAAAAAGCTCGGCAACCATGCAGCCTGCGTATTCACCGGCAAGGGTCTGGCCTACGGCGGCAGCCTGATGCGCCCGGAAGCCACGGGTTACGGCACGGTGTACTTCGTCGAGCAAATGCTGCATTACGCTCGACGTGAAACTCACGGTGCGCGGGTATTGATTTCCGGCTCTGGCAACGTTGCCCAGTACGCGGCGGTGAAGGCGATGGATTTGGGCGGCACGGTGCTAACGCTGTCAGATTCTGGTGGCACGCTATACGCCAAGGACGGTATCGACGAGGCCGCACTTGCCGAAATCATGGCGCTCAAGAACGAGAAACGCGGCCGACTGTCGGAACTGGCCGACGATGCACGCTTTCAATACCTCGAAGGCCGCCGTCCTTGGCATATTCCGGCCGAAATCGCCTTGCCCTGCGCCACTCAGAATGAGTTGGACGGCGATGATGCACACCGCTTGGTGGAGAACGGCGTGGTGTGCGTGGCCGAAGGCGCCAACATGCCCAGCACTTTGGAGGCAGTGCACGTCTTTCAGGCAGCGCGGGTGCTGTATGCCTCGGGCAAAGCCAGCAACGCGGGCGGCGTGGCCACCTCTGGACTGGAGATGAGCCAGAACGCTTTGCGCCTGTCTTGGACTCACGCTGAAGTGGATACCCGTTTGCATACGATCATGCGCGAAATCCATGCCCTGTGTGTGCGCCACGGCAGCCGCGAAGATGGCAGCGTCAACTATGTGCAAGGCGCCAATATCGCCGGGTTTGTGAAGGTAGCCGATGCAATGCTGGCGCAAGGGGTTTATTGAAGTCTTCGCGCATTTTGATCAGCCGCTTCGCCTGGCCCGAAGTAAGAGCAGATCAGCTGACGACGCTAGGGTGAACAGGACATAGCGACCTTACGCTCGTTTTCTCACGGTTCTGACGCCGCCGTCGGCTCCCATTACGGCCCAATGCGGCTATCCTGTCTGGATGTCTGAAACACCCCTGCAGCTGCTCAAACGCGTCTTCGGCTACGACGCTTTCCGTGGCCCACAAGCCGACATCATTGACCACCTCATCGAAGGTGGTGACTGCTTGGTACTGATGCCAACCGGCGGCGGCAAATCGCTGTGCTACCAGCTCCCAGCGCTGCTGCGCGCGGGCACCGCCATCGTGATTTCACCCTTGATCGCATTGATGCAGGATCAAGTCGACGCGCTGCGCCAACTGGGTGTCAAAGCCGCGCGGCTGGATTCATCGCTGACGAGCGCAGAAATTATCGAGACCGAACGAGACTTGCGCGCAGGCGCGCTGGATCTCCTATATGTCGCGCCTGAGCGTCTTTTGACCGAGCGATTTCTCGACCTGATCGATGGCTGTCAGATTGCCCTGTTTGCTATCGACGAAGCCCATTGCGTATCGCAGTGGGGCCACGACTTTCGCCCCGAGTACCGCCAGCTCAAGCTGTTATCCCAACGCTGGCCCAATATCCCACGCATCGCACTGACCGCCACCGCCGATGAGCCCACGCGAGCGGAAATCGCCGAGCGACTGGAACTGGATCATGCGCGCTGGTTCGTCAGCTCCTTCGACCGACCCAATATTCGTTATCGGGTGGTGCAAAAAGACAACGCGCGCCGCCAGTTGTTAGATTTTCTCGAAGGTCATCGCGGCCACTCCGGCATTGTCTACTGTCTTTCACGACGTAAAACCGAAGAAACTGCCGCTTTCCTTACCGAGAAAGGCATCACCGCCCTGCCCTATCACGCCGGTCTGGAATCAGAGCTACGCAGCTATCACCAGCGCCGTTTTTTGCGTGAGGAAGGCATCGTGATGTGCGCCACCATCGCTTTCGGCATGGGCATCGACAAACCCGACGTGCGCTTTGTCGCCCATCTTGACCTGCCACGTTCGGTCGAGGGTTATTACCAAGAAACCGGCCGCGCCGGGCGCGATGGCGAACCCGCAGATGCGTGGCTTTGCTATGGCTTGGGCGATGTGGTGACCCTGTCAAAAATGATCGGTGACGGTGCTGCGGACGAAGAGCGCAAACGACTCGAACGCCGCAAGCTTGATGCCTTGCTCGGCTACTGCGAATCGATCCGCTGCCGTCGCCAAGTCCTGTTGGCGGGCTTTGGCGAACGTTATCCAGATCCCTGTGGCAACTGTGACAACTGCTTGGAACCGCCGCAGACCTGGGACGGTACCGAAGCCACGCAAAAGCTGTTGTCCTGCATCTATCGCACCGGTCAGCGATTTGGCGCAGGCCATGTCATCGATGTCCTGCGGGGCGCCGACAACGAGCGCATCACGAGTTTCGGTCACGCTCAACTGAGTACCTACGGCATCGGAGCGGACCTTGATACCAACACGTGGCGCAGCGTGGTTCGGCAACTCGTCGCAGCCGGCGCGCTGGAGGTGGATGTGCAAGGGTATGGCGCACTGCGTTTGACCGAATTGGCGCGTCCTATCCTGCGTGGTGAAACCCGCCCGCAACTGCGCCACGACGCAAAGCCCTTACGCAGCAAATCCCGCGACCGAGCGCGAACAGCCGCCACTGAGCCACCACTTTCCAGCCAAGCGCGTCCGCGCCATGCGGCCTTGCGTGAACTGCGCACCGATCTGGCGCGGGAACAAAACGTTCCGGCCTACATGATCTTCAACAACCGCACCCTGCGTGAGATCGCCGAAACCGATCCGCAGGACCTCGACGAGCTCGCCACCATCTCCGGCGTTGGCAGCGCCAAGTTGGAGCACTATGGCGATGCGGTATTGGAAACGCTGGCACTGGTTCGATAAGCGCCAGAGGCAAATCTCGTCGCTCGACTGGCCCACGAGAAAACGAGCTTAGAACACTTAGTTTGTGGCTCGCTCGAGACCATCGCGCGCAGGAAATACCAACATCGCATCGCCGTAGCTGAAAAAGCGGTAGCGTTCGCGCACCGCATGTTCGTACGCGGCCATGACCCGATTCTGTCCGGCGAACGCGCACACCAGCATCAGCAAGGTGGACTCGGGCAAGTGAAAATTGGTCAACAAGGCATCCACAGATTGGACCTTCCGACCCGGAAACAAGAACAGCCGTGTTTCACCGGCATAGGGCTTTACCTGTCCATCACGCAAGCTTGACTCAAGCGCGCGTACCACCGTAGTGCCGACTGCAATCACTCGCCCTCCGCGTGCGCGCGTAGCATGAATCTGCTGGCATAAGACGGCCCCGACATTGAGCCATTCGCTGTGCATGACATGGTCTTCAATGCGCTCGGCCCGCATCGGCTGAAAGGTACCGGCGCCTACATGCAGGGTGATATGCCCGCTTTCCACGCCCCGCTTACGCAAGCTTTCTAGCAGCGCATCGTCAAAGTGCAGGCCAGCCGTTGGTGCGGCGACGGCGCCCAACTCATGCGCAAAGACGGTCTGATAACGCTCGCTGTCACCCGCATCGGGAGCGCGCGTCATATAGGGCGGCAGCGGAATTTGCCCGATGCGCATCAGTAACTTTTCGACCGCATCCTCGATTTCAAAGCGCAGATGAAAGAAGCCTTCGTCGCTACCGAGAACGGTGACGCGCGTACCCTCATCAAGCACTAAGGTCGAGCCAGGCTTTGGCGTCTTGCTGACTCGCAGTTGTGCGCGCACTTCTTTGCCGCCCAGCAAACGCTCGATCATGATTTCGACGCGGCCGCCGGTTTCTTTCTGCCCGAACAGTCGTGCTGGCATCACCCGGGTATCGTTGAAAATCAGCAGATCGCCTGACTCAAGCCATTGCGGCAGATCACAGATCATGCGGTCCTGAAGCGGCGCCGGCTCGGGTGGCAGCACCAACATCCGGCTGGCCGAACGACTGGGCAACGGTTGCTGCGCAATCAATTCCTGCGGCAACGCGTAATGGAAATCGGATTTTTTCAAAATGCAGCCACCACGATAAGTTGCTCCATTATCCGGTGTGGCGGAACCGCTGCAAGAAAAAGCCCCGCTAGTGCGGGGCTTTTTCACAATCGGACCGATTAACCGAGCCGATATCGCTGACGCCAAGCCAAGGCCATGATCGCCAAGAGCAACAGCAACAAGGCCCACGGCCCGTTCACCGGCACCCAGACCGGCTGACCGTTGATCGTGACCGTCGAGCTGTTGTTCGGCGGTGTGGGATCGTCCCCATTAGCACCGTCATCAGCGATGGTGACGGTGTTACTGACACCCGCAGACGCCAGCACCACAACCGCAAAGCTCACGGTGTGATTGCTACCATCAGCAGCCAAGGCGCCCACTGCAAAGGTGCAGGTGGTGCCGGCAGGATCGCCGTCATTACAGGTCCAACCTGGAGTGCTGCCGGCATCCTTGAACACGGTATTGGCCGGCACCGTTTCGGTGATCACCACACCCGTCGCATCCTGATCTCCGACGTTGCGGTAGGTCAGAGTAAAGATGACCGTGTCACCGACATTGATGACGGACCGATCTGCGGTCTTTTCAATCTCCAGATCCGGCACCGCGACGATCGGACGAATGTCGTCGTCCTCGTTGTTGGTCGGGTCTGGATCGACACCATTGTTGCCATCGTCATCAATCCGCACCGTATTGGCGATTTCCACCACGCCAGCGGCCAGCGGATCATCAACCCGAACCGCGAAGTTGACGATGGTACCCGGCGGTAATGTCTGGCCACCTGGCACCGTGCCGCTCACGTTGAAGGTACAGGTCGAACCGGCATTGGCGTCTGGAGCACAGGTCCAACCCGCAGTGCTGGAACCTGCCTCGAAACTGCTGTTGGCCGGCACCGTTTCAGTGATGACAACGCCCGTTGCGGCCTGATCTCCGAGGTTGGCATAAGCCAAGTTGTAGACCACCACGCCACCCGGGACAGCAGTCGACGTCGAGCTCTTGACGATGGCCATGTCCGGCACTGCGTCGACCGGTGTTACTTCATCATCCTGACGTGGATCGCTTGGATCGCTCGGATCCGGCGGCGTTGAAGGCTCGCCACCATCACCATCGGAATGAATCGTCACGCGATTGGCAATGTTCTCCACACCAGCGTCAATCGGATCATCCAAGGTCACTTGGAAGGCCACGCTAGCACTCGCACCAGCCGCCACCGAACCTACGGCAATGGTGCAGACTGATCCAGCATTGGCGTTCGGCGCACAGGTCCAGCCGGCTCCGGTATAGGTGGTGTGTAGCGGAACGGTTTCGGTCAGTACCACGCCCGTCGCGTCCTGATCACCGGTGTTCTGGTAGCTGATGGCGTAGTTGATAGAATCACCTGGCGCCACCGTACCAACTCCACCATCGGACTTGGTGACTTCCAAGGCCGGCATGGCGTCGATTGGCGTGGTGACATCATCGTCATTGTTGCTCGGATCCGGATCATCACCATTGCTGCCGTCATCGGTGATCGAAACGGCGTTGTAAACCTGCTCAACACCGGCGGCCACGGGGGACGGGATGTTGACGGCAAACAACACATTCACAGCCGGATCGCCCGCTGCCACTTCACCAACAACGGTGAAGATACAAGTCGCACCCGCTGGTGAATTGTCCGCACAGCTCCAACCCGGCGTGCTGGCTCCGAGGTTGAACGTTGTATCGGCCGGCACGGTTTCGCTGATAACCACGCCTGTCGCACCCTGATTGCCAATGTTCTGGTAGCTCAGGGTGTAGACGAGCACGTCACCCGCACTAACGCTGGTCGCACTCGGTGTCTTGCTGATGGCCAGATCTGGGGCCGCAACCACCGGGGTGATGTCCTCCGCCGGCACATCCGGAATGGTCGGATCAGGCTGAGTCAACAGAGCGCTGTTGGCGACATGTTCCACACCGGCCGGCAGCGGGTTATTGACCTGCACTGCAAACGTGGCCGTGCCTGCACCGGATTCCGGCGTCTGGCCCACTAGGGTGCCAACGCTTAGGCTACAAATTGAACCGGCCGTGTTGTCCGGAACACAGGTCCATCCAGCGGTGCTGGAGCCCGGCACAAACACAGTGTTCGCCGGTACCGTCTCGGTAATGCTGGCATTGGCAACGTCGGCATCACCGTCGTTCCAGTAGCGCAGCGTATAAACCACCGTGCCGCCCGGCACCGTACTGATGCCGCCATCACTCTTGGTCAGGTGCAGACCCGGAGTCGTGGTCAAAGGCGAAGTCTCGGTGTCGGTATTGTTGGTCGGGGTCGGATCTGGGCCGTTCAATCCGTCGTCTTGGATCAGCGCCGTGTTGACGATGCTGGTGGCACCGGCTGACACCGGATCAACGATGGTGACGGCGAACAGCACACTTCCCGACGCGCCGGCTGCGACATTGCCAATTGTTAGCGTACAGGTCGTGCTTGCTGGCGAGCCGTTCGCGCAACTCCATACGTTGGGCAAACTGGCCGTAGCGTTGAACGTCGTGTTGACCGGCACCGTTTCAGTGATGACCACACCGGTCGCCTCTTGATTACCGACGTTTGCGTAGCTCAGGGTGTAGATCAAATCTTCACCCGGATTCGCGTTCACGCCCGCCGCCAAGTTATCGACCTTGGTGAGGGTCAGGTCAGGCGCGGCAAATACCGGCGGTGCGGTTGGATCATTCGGAGTAGGAGTGTCCGGGTCGTCACTGGGCACATCGTCTGGCAGGCCGGGTGCAGACAACAAGGCCTGGTTCGCGACTTGCGTGACACCTGCAGCGAGCGGTGAATCGATACGAACGGCGAACGCAAAGCTCGCCGTTGCACTGGCAGCGACGTTGAACGTACCCAGCGTGCAAGCAGTGCCAGCCGGATCACCGTCGGCACAACTCCAGCCGGCGTTGCTGCTTGCACTGACAAAGGTGGTGTGCGTTGGCACCAGATCGTTGAGCGTTGCATTCAGCAGATCCGCCACGCCCGTGTTTTCCACGGCGATGGAGAAAATGACCACGTCGTTCGGCACGAACACACCGCCCGGGCCGCTGCCCGTGTTGCTGACGGTCTTGCGCACAACCGGATTCGGGAAACCAAGCTCCGCGCTGTCATTCACCGGGTCGTAATCACGCACGTCCGGGTTAGTCGGATCGACTGGGACCGAGCCATGGGTCGGTATCTGTGCTGCGTTTTGGACCGGGTTTGGACTTGGTGGGAACGTCGCGAGCGTGGCGGTGAACGTTGCCGTCACACTGGCACCCGGCAACAAGCCGACAGCGGCATTGCTACTGAAGCGCACCGTGGTCTGGCCCGGCGTGCCGGTATCCAAAGCGGCGGTGTAGCCAGCCGGGGTTGTGCCAACCGCGATCGAGCTGTCCAACCACACGGCGTGTGACAACACGTCTTCCAGCACGACGTCGTACGCCGGGCCGGTTCCGTTGTTGGTAATTGTCAAGGTTATGGTCGCGCTGCCATTGGCACCGGCGCTCATGCTCTTGGCAAGACCCACGCTCGGCTCAACCAACTCAACATCAGCACTGTCCTCGACATCTGGCGAGGTGCCATTGCTGAAGGTGGCGTGGTTGCTCAGCACCAGGGAATCACTGTTCGCCGGCACATCCTTCACCCGGGCGGTTACCGACACCTGGATCCAGTCGTCAGTGATCACGCCATTGGCGGGATTGCTGATGGTGCCAAAATCGAAGGTCACCGTATCGTT